>ENA-ORBV01014806-ORBV01014806.1-microbial-mat-metagenome-genome-assembly--contig:-NODE-14806-length-11595-cov-8.087776_pt1 | contig 11595 bp, 12 predicted proteins | sample MGYA00237777_ERZ505514 | MGnify/ENA primary metagenome ERZ505514 (study PRJEB26160, sample SAMN06269048) | microbial mat metagenome | isolation source: Oligotrophic lake microbial mat | place...
AGATCAAGCTCTCGACGATCCATCGGCTCTTCAACAGCTTCGATCCCGCGCCGTTCCACGCGCGCGATCTCGACACCGATGCCGAGGCCTGGATCGTCGGCGCCGTGCGTGATTTCGCGATCGCGTCGCCGCTCAAGCTCGTGCTCTATTTGCCGCGCGAGGAGTTCGAGAAGGCGGCGGCGAGCACCCTCGAACGCGCATTGGCGAGCTATTTCGGCGATCGCCACGAGGGCGCCCTGCGCGACCTGCGCTATCTCTTCCGCACCGGGCGGTTCGCCCTTCTCGCGGGCATGGCGTTCCTCACCGCGTGTCTGGTGTCGAGGCACCTCTTGCTCAATAGTTCGGGGCAGATGATTGGTCAGATCGCCACGGAAGGTCTGCTCATCATCGGTTGGGTGGCCATGTGGCGACCGATCGAGATCTTCCTCTACGATTGGTGGCCGGTGCGCCGCATGGCTCAGGTCTATGCCAAGATCGCGTCGCTACCGGTCGAGATTCGCGTGCGTGAAGCCACGGCAGAACATCAGGCCTGACAGACGTCGGCTCTCGATCGATCCAACATTCAACAGCCGTGCAACCTCTCGGCGATGGAGCCGCCTATGTCGAGCCAGATCGCCGCCATTCTCGAACGGATCCGTTCGCTGGAGAAAGACCTGGAAGTCGAGATGGCGAAACGGCGCGCCGAACTGCGCGTCGGCCGGGCCAAGGTGCAATCGGCCAGCGAAACGCTGTTGGCGCTCAATCCCGCGCTCAAAATCGAGGCAATCGAACAACGCGTCAAGCGCAGCAATGTCGATGACTTGATCAGCGATTGCACCTTGCTGGTGGACGGCTCAGATAACCTTCCGACCCGCTATTTGCTCAGCGATGCCGCGGTCAAACATAGCAAGGCCTTGGTGTACGGCGCAGTCGAACGCTTTAGCGGGCAGGTTAGTGTTTTTCACCCCGGCAGCGCACGTGGGCACGCGCCGTGTTATCGCTGTTTGTTTCCTGAGCCACCGTCCGCAGATCAGGCGCCCAATTGTGCGCAAATCGGCGTTTTAGGCGTGGTGCCAGGCGTGATTGGTTTGCTGCAAGCCAACGAGGCGCTGAAATTGCTGTTGGGGATTGGCGAACCGCTCATCGGTCGCCTGTTGTTGTTTGATGCGCTGGCGATACGTTTTCGAGAATTGCGCTTGACCGCTGATCCCGCCTGCGCGGTGTGCGCGCCGGGGCGAGAATTCCCTGGTTATGTGGATTATCTGGCGTTTTGTTCGGGCGTCGCAGCGCACATAGCGTAACAAGCGCGACATCGCTCGTTGACAATGCCAATCGTCAGGCACGACCTCCTCGGCGGGTGCGCGTGTAAGTCGCCCAAGCACCCTTACCCTTTGGGATGTGCGTGCATCGCAGCGGCAAATCGGGATAACTGCTCGTCCGTTGCGGCGAGTTGATGGTGCGCCTTCCATTGCGCAAACGGCATGCCGTAAACACGCATTCGCGCTTGCTCTTTGGAGATGGGCTCGCTTTGCTCGGCGGCTTGTTGGTACCAATCGGCCAAACAATTGCGGCAAAAGCCCGCCAAAATCATCAAATCGATGTTTTGCACATCACTACGCTCGTTGAGGTGGGCCAAAAGTTTGCGAAAAACCGCGGCTTCAAGCGCATCACTTGCTGCACTAATCGCGGCGGGCGCTTCGGGTTCATTGCAGGCCATGATTCTGTTGTCGTTCATCGTGCGGGCCTGCAGTGTACGCAATGGCTGGGTCTCGCGTGCTTACCGGTACCTTCGGCATACCACCATGCATGCTTGGCTGGCGTAGACTGCTCCCCGGTTTTAACCGATTTGTTGTGGTGATTCGCGTGTCTTTATTTGCAAATGCGACTTTCATTCGATATGTGGCGATGTCTTGCGTGCTGGCGCTGTCGGGCTGCGCCACGCTGGTCGACCGAGCAGCAGCCAATCTAGGACGCCAGCTCTCTGCTGGAATTTTGGATCATGACGATCCAGCCACGGTTGCGGCAGGATTGCCCGCTTATCTATTGCTGCTGGATGGGCTTAATCACGATGGCGCGGCCAACGCGGCGCGTTTGTGTTTAGCGGCAGATTTGTACGGGGCCTATGCCGGATCCTTTGTAGATGACCCTGAACGCGCCAAGCGACTGAGTAGTCGCGCATTGGACTACGCATCACGCGCCGCCTGCGCTACCAACCGTGGCTGGTGTGAACTGCCCCAAGCCAAGTTTGACGAAGTTGCGGCACGCGTCACCGACGTGACTGCCCAACAAGTGGAGGTACTCTATTGTTTGGGTGGCGCCTGGGCTGGTTTTATCCAAGCCCATGCCGACGATTGGAATGCCATCGCCGCCATTCCAAAGGTGCGGCATATCATTGAGCTCGCCGTGCAGCGTGTGCCTGATTTTCGCGACGGTCAGGGTCAGTTGTATTTGGGTGTGATGAACTCTCTACTGCCGCCAGCCTATGGTGGCAAACCAGAGTTGGCGCAGCGCTATTTTGAGCAAGCCCTGGTGCGATCCAAGGGCCACAACCAAATGGTGCGGGTGCTGTACGCACGCCAATACGCGCGTTTGGTTTTCGATCAAGCATTGCATGATCGATTAATAGACGAAGCCTTGGCCGCCGACCCGAAGGTACCAGGATGGACATTGATGAACACGCTGGCGCAGCGCCAAGCGCTGCTGCTGAAGGCAAACTCCAAGGAATATTTCGAATGATTCATGCAAATTCGTGCCGCATTTTGCTCGCCGTCGCCCTGACGCTGGGCAGCGCAGCCCACGCCGCAGCACTCAAAGTCGCCACTTTGGCCCCGGAAGGCAGTTCGTGGATGCGTGAAATGCGCGCCGCCGGCGACACACTGAAATTAGCGACCGATGGCCGTGTGGAACTGAAGTTTTTCCCCGGCGGCGTGATGGGCAATAGCGATACGGTGCTGCGCAAGATCAAACTGGGCCAACTCAACGGAGGCGCATTCGCAGCAACGGAGCTGACCAGCGTGAATCCGGATGTCGCGGTTTATGGCCTGCCGTTTAGTTTTTCCAACACTGACGAAGTCCGCCAAGCGCGGCTGAGTTTGGATTCGAAAATCAAAGCCGGATTCGAGGCTAACGGCATGGTGGTTGCTGGCATCACCGGCGGCGGCTTCATCTACTTGATGAGCACAAAGCCAATCGCCACCCAAGAACAGATGCGCGCCACCAAAGTATGGGTACCCGAAGGCGATGCAATCGGTCGCATTGCGTTTTCTGAGGTGGGCGCGACGCCGGTGCAATTGGCTTTGGGCGATGTTTACACCAGTCTGCAAACCGGCTTGGTGGAAACCGTTGGCAATACCACCACCGGCGCGGTCGCTTTTCAATGGGCCAGCAAGCTGAAAATGATGATCGATTTACCAGTGTCGTATACCGTCGGCATTTTGACTTTCGACAAAAAAGCGCTCGATCGTCTGGCGCCTGAGGATCGCGCGCTGGTGATTAGCAGTGTCGAGGCCGCCTTCGCGCGTTTGGAGATCAGCAATGCTGCCGATGACCTCGCTACCCGTGACACGCTGCGCAACGAGGGCATTGAAATTGTCACCCCGAGTGACGCCGAAGCGCAGGCCTGGCGCGACGTGGGCAAACGCACCATAGAGCGCATGCGTAGTGAGGGATTAATCTCAGCAGCCATTCTCGACACGCTGAAACAAGCCAAAACGGCCGCCGGGAGTCACTAATGCGGTTCTTGCGCGGCTTGGCAGACGGCGTGGCGTGGATTGAAAACGCCTTGTTAGCGAGCCTGGGTTTGGGCCTGCTGATCGCCGCGGCCGCGCAATTGGGCTTTCGTTTTTTTGGTTCTGGGCCGGTTTGGCTGGATCCGTTGATGCGCACCGCCACACTGTGGTTAGCTTTGGTAGGCGCTCTGGTCGCCACCCGCGAAGGCCGCCAGCTGCAGATTGATGTGCTCACCCGTTATCTGCGCGGTTGGTTTGGACACGCCGCACGAATTTTGGTTGCCCTATTCACCGCTGGTATTTGTGCGCTCTTAGCCCACGCAAGTTGGACATTGGTGCAACTTGAATATGAAAGTGGCACGGAAATCTTCGCCGGACTGCCCAATTGGTGGGCACTAGCAATTATGCCGGTGGTATTTACGTTAATGACCGTGCACGCGCTCAGTTTCATCGCTCACCCGGCGCCCGACCATTTGCAGCCCACGCCATGATTTGGTTTATCGCCCTCGCTTTGCTGGCGCTGGGGCTCATGGGCGCGCCGTTTTTTGCGCTGATTGCGGCATTAGCGCTGATGGGCTTTTATGGTCAGGGTTACGATTTAGCCATCGTCGCGGTGGAAATAAATCGGCTCGGCGAAATGCCGGTGTTGGTCGCCATTCCACTGTTCACCCTGGCCGGGTATTTGTTGAGCGAAAGTGCCGCGCCGCAGCGTTTGGTGCGCATGACACAAGCCTTAGTGGGCTGGATGCCCGGTGGACTTGCGATTGTCGCCTTGGTTGCCAGTGCCTTGTTTACCGCATTGACTGGCGCATCGGGTGTCACCATCGTTGCACTTGGTGCGGTGCTGTTCCCTGCCCTGCTGCAGGCCCATTACAGCGAACGTTTCAGTCTGGGGCTGGTCACCGCGTCCGGCAGTTTAGGATTATTGTTCGCGCCGTCATTGCCCTTGATTATCTACGGCGTAGTTGCACAACAACTCAATACCACTCCACGGGTATCGGTGGACGATTTATTCCTAGCCGGCATTATTCCAGGCATGCTGATGCTGACGGTGTTGGCCATTTATGCGATTACTCAGTCACCGAAAATTAATAACCCGGAAGAAAAACGTTTTGACTGGCGCGCCGCGCGTGCTGCGATTATTGACGCAAAATGGGAATTGCCATTACCCATCCTGGTATTGGGTGGCATTTATTCCGGCCGAATCGCGCCCTCTGAGGCTGCGGCATTGACGGCGGTCTACGTTTTTCTAGTGACCGTGGTCATTCGCCGCGAAATCAAGATAACCCGTCTGCCGGCGATCGTGCGCGAAGCGATGATGTTGGTCGGTGGCATCTTGCTGATCCTTGGCGTCGCATTCGCGCTAACCAACTATTTGATTGACGCAGAAATACCGACCCAGTTATTCGCGTGGGTACAAGAGCACGTCACGCAGAAGTGGCTATTTCTATTGGCACTAAATGCGTTTTTGTTGTTCTTCGGCATGCTGCTGGAAGGTTATCCCGCGATTGTCGTGCTGACGCCGCTGGTTTTGCCGATCGCCACCGGCTATGGCATGGACCCGGTACATTTCGGCATTTTATTCCTAGCCAATTTGCAAATCGGTTTATTCCTGGCACCACTGGGTATGAACTTGTTCATTACCTCATATCGCTTCCGCAAGCCAGTCACCGAGGTGATTCGCGCCAGTTGGCCATTCTTTGTGCTGCTGTTCGCTTGCGTGCTGGCCATCACCTACATCCCATGGCTGTCGCTGGTCTTGCTGCAGCGGCCTTAGGGACACGGGTGCCAGTCAAACTCGTGTCGTGTGTCTTGGCCCTGTCACAGAGCGCGCCGTTGTCCCCGGCTGTGCGCCCCAACGGGGCAAACCAAGGTAGCCCAGGGCCACGCACTAATTGCGGGCGTCGCGAGCCAATTTTTGAGGCCAAAAAGCATGATCGATTGCTTCGCTACGCTTTACAGCACCCATGCAACAACTCAGTGATTCGGGCTTGACCCTCGCTGTCACCTACCCTTCTGGGTTTTCTGCTTGCTCCGCGCGTTGCTGGACCCACCACCACGTGAGAATCGCACCCTCTGTACGCCACACAACCGACCGCTAATTGCAGCGCTACTAATCTTCGCCGATACGAGACTTCTCAAATCGACTGAAGAGCGCCATGCCCATCCACTCGCCGTTAGATATTCCCGTTTTACTGCTGGCGCTGCTCTGCCTCAGCGCGCCTGCGGCTGCGCAAAGTTCCTCGTCGACAGATACCGTCGCTCCCCTCGTCGCGGTCACCCAGGAACCAATCGAAAAGCCCAGCATCTTGCGTGCACAAGTGTTGTTGGACCGCGCCCATTTTTCCTCGGGTGAGATCGACGGGCGCAAGGGCTCCAATTTGCGCAAAGCGCTTGCCGCTTTTCAACGGAGTCGCGGTTTGGACGACGATGGCAAATTGGGTCCGGATACCTGGGAGCAACTTGAGCTGCAGGCGGTCCCCACACTGGTCGAATACACTTTGTTGGACGCCGATGTCGCCGGCCCCTTCGAGGAACTGCCGAAAGAGATTGCGGAACGTGCCAAGCTCGACGCTCTTGGCTACACCTCCGTGGCTGAAGCGCTGGGCGAACGTTTTCACGCCAGCCCTAAATTGCTGGCATCGCTCAACGCGGATATCGCGCTCGAACAAGGCGCGGTCATTCGAGTCCCGAATGTCAGTGACGCTCCACCACCGCCCGCCGCGGCTCAGCTCATCGTCGACCGTAGCGAGCGCACGCTGCTGCTGGCCGCCACCGATGGCACGATTATCGCGCAATTTCCGGCCTCCACTGGCAGCAAGCACGATCCCTTGCCAATCGGACTATGGAAGATCACGGGTATCGCGGTGAATCCCGACTTTTACTACAACCCGGCTCTATTTTGGGATGCCGACCCCAGCCACAGCAAAGCCAAACTGCCGCCCGGACCCAATAACCCAGTAGGTTTGGTTTGGATCGATTTGTCGAAGGAACACTATGGCATCCACGGCACACCGGAGCCATCGCGTGTGGGCAAAACCGAATCGCACGGGTGCATCCGAGTCACCAATTGGACGGCTTTGTTGTTGTCGAAAGCGGTGAATACCCATCTTCCCGTTGTGCTGCGTGAGTGAGCGCCGGACTCGCAGACATGAAGGACTGGGCCATGTTCATCATTGGACTGGCGGGCGGCGCCTTACTCGTTGGCGTGCTCTGCCCTTACCCATTGGCGCAATCACTCATTGACGCTCTGCCGCTTCCAGGTCTGAACTCTGTAGGAATGACGGAATCCTCCGAGGTATTGGCCGAAGTGAGCCGCCCAGCTCCAGCAATCATCACCATCCCAATTGCAAAACCTGACGCAAAGCCCATTGTCGAACCTTTGCCACCGGTGGACTTGGACGCCGTCGTCCCCAGCAATCCGGATATTTTGCCGGGATCAGATCAGGATTTGCTGGTGCCTGTGCGCGGCGTAAGCGCCAATGAATTGAGCGACACTTACACCCAAGCGCGTGCCAACGGTCGCAGCCACGATGCGATCGACATCATGGCGCCCACCGGCACGCCCGTTTTGGCGGTCGCCGACGGCATTATTGCCAAACTCTTTCTCAGCAAACCAGGTGGACTGACGATCTACCAGTTCGATCGCGGCGAACAGTACGCTTACTACTATGCCCACCTCAACGCTTATGCACCAATGCTAGTGGAGGGCCAAACCGTGCAACGTGGCGACGTGATTGGCTTTGTGGGCTACAGCGGAAATGCCAATCCGGCCGCGCCGCATTTGCACTTTGCGATATTTATCCTGGGCCCGGAAAAACGCTGGTGGCAAGGCGTGCCTATTAATCCGTATCCTGCATTGGTTAACTTTGTCGCACCTGTAGAAAAATGAGCGGCCGCGTTTTCACGACGTTCACAGTTAGTGCGGCAGCGCACTGACCTCCGTAGCAGCACGATCTATCCTGATGACGGTGCTGAATTCTTGGAGCCCACGGCAGCAGGAATTAGGCCAAGGTTAAACAGTCTCGCCAATTCGATTGAGATCGTTATTGGCTCATTGATATGTTCCTCAAGACGGAGATCACCCATGTACAGACAATTACGCACGCTAGCGCTGGCATCCGCCATCGCCCTCACGCTGGTTTCGATCAGTAGCCCGATTTTCGCCGCCACTGCTCAGGAAATCACCAACGCACGCCAAGAGGGGCAGATTTTCACCGCTTACGCATTAAGCCCCTATTTGCGCGCAGATAACATCGCAGTGACGGTCGATAATGGTAAAGCGACGCTCACTGGCAATGTGGAAGGCGAAGTCAATAAAGACCTTGCAACGCAAATTGCGCAGGGCACCAAAGGCATTACCGAGGTCGACAATCAAATCGTGGTAATGGCCGATTACGCGCCACAGGCACGTGGCGAAGACCGCAGTTTTGGTGACGTGATCGACGACGCCAGTATTACTGCGGCAATTAAGAACAAGTTGCTATGGAGCAAACATGCCAGCGCATTAACCACCGATGTCGACACCAAATGGGGTCGGGTGCAATTGAAAGGCACCGCCAGTGACGCAGCAGCCAAGGCCTATGCGGGTTCACTGGCTACCAATACCCGCGGCGTACGCTCGGTAGATAATCAGTTAGTGCTGGATACCAACAAGCCAAAAGCGGAAACCACAGCCGCGCAAGATGTGGCAGACACGTGGATCACGGCAAAAATCAAATCCTCCTATATGTATTCGGATCGCGTTGATGGCTCTGATATTGAAGTGAACACCAAAGATGGCCATGTAACCCTGCGTGGCAAACTGAACAGCGGCGCTGAACAAGCGCTCGCCATCGAGCTTGCGCAGAACGTACGCGGCGTCAAAGACGTCACGTCCACCGGTTTAAGTCACTCGATGTAATTGTTGCATGTGAGTCACGGCGCGATCCACGGATCGCGCCGTTTTGCTGTGGGTGCAATAAACCTAGGTTCAAAAAAAGTTCCAAGGGATATTTTCGGCAGAGGCGTCATGATCCCGCCGGCGCTGCGCGTCACCGTGCGTGAGCTGATCAACGAGGCGGTGACGGCGGGCGCGCGTTTGTTCAAGGCCTGCGAAGTGGTTGGATTGACCCAACGCTGCCTGCAACGCTGGCGTGAAGACGGCATCGATCGGCGCACCACGCGGGTGCAGACACCGCGCAACGCGTTGAGCGAACAGGAAGTGCAAACGGTTCTGGCGACGGTCAACTCAGCCGAATTTGCCCATCTGCCGCCCACTCAGATCGTGCCGATCCTGGCCGACCAAGGTCGTTATGTTGCTTCTGAATCAACGATTTACCGTGTGCTCAGACGCGAGAAACAGTTGCGCCACCGACGCCTGGAACGCCAACCGCGCAAGCGCGCCTTGCCGCGCGCACTGGTCGCCACCGGCCCCAACCAAGTCGCCAGTTGGGATATCACCTACCTGCCGAGCACGGTGCGCGGCCAGTATTGGTACCTGTACGCAGTGCTCGATTTGTTCAGTCGCAAAACGGTGGCCTGGCAGGTCTACGCCAACGAATCGCAGGCGCACGCCAGCGACCTGATCCGCGACTACGCCCAGCGTGAAGGCATCGCCCGCGACCAGCTCACGCTGCATGCCGACAACGGCGCGGTGATGAAAGGGGCGACGCTGTACACCACTTTGCAAGACCTTAAGATCGCGCCGAGCCACTCGCGCCCCAACGTGAGCGACGACAATCCGTTCATCGAGTCGCTGTTCAAGACCATCAAATACCGCCCCGACAACCCGGTCGTCCCGTTCCCGACGCTGAATGCCGCACGTCAGTTCGCCGATCAACTGATGACTTGGTACAACCACGAACATCGCCACAGCGAGATCAGCTACGTCACCCCCGATGATCGACACCAGGGACGCGATATCGCCATCCTGGCAAACCGCCGACAAGTCTACGAACAAGCCCGCCAGAACCATCCCGAGCGCTGGATCAAAGGCACTCGCAACTGGTCACGGAAAGACGCCGTCCACCTCAACCCTCTACGCGTCGAAAAGGTGGGCAAACCAAACAAATAAATCGCTAATTTATTAGTAAGGAAAAGCGACAAATGGGTTGACAGGCTCCGGTTAACGGTGGATTCCGCACGGTGAAGGATGGCTGCGGGATCCACCCTACCTTTACATTTAACCCGCCTACACGGGTTGTCCCCCAGCTTGCCCCCAGCGCAAGGTCCGGCGTCGGGAGCAGCAAAAACAGACTGTCCTGTGTTGTTCTCTATTCCACAGCCGCCAGCTTGGCATCCAGACTACTGCGCAACTCCTGCTCGTCTGCCGGTATGGTTGTGGCCCGCAGAGGCTTGCCATCCTGCTTCAGGAACATCGCCTGGCCACTGATCAGCTGATTGCGGTCGGCAAACGCACGCCCCTGAGGAACTCCCAGGTCTGCCACCACAAAATCGAGCCGCGAATCGTAATCGTCCATGACCTTGTTCAGGCGACCAAGCGCGTCTACGCTGGCAGGCGAATAGTTTTCATAGACCAGAACCAAAACCGGCTTGCCCTTGCCGATAACAGAAAGATCGGTGCTGACTGGTTTTCCGATACCTGTGACGAAAAGGTAGCCTAGTCCGACCAGTGCCACCAGGGATGCAGCGGTCACCGCGATCATTTTTCCCATTGACGAGTAGCCTCCTGTCCAGAATGGGGTTCAGAACCAGACTGCCGGGCCTTGGGACTCACTGAGAAAGTCCTCCGCACCAGCGCCCTGACGTGACAATAGCGGCGGATTCCCTGCAATGCTATCTGCCATAGACCAACCGTGCTTTGGCCACCCGGAACACCTGGAGCGTAAGAATCGGGCAACAACCGGGCCCGGTTCAGTTCTCACAAGCAAGGATGGTTGATCCAGGCTAATGAGCAATCCGGAAACCAGCCCCTCGCACCGCGAGGAGATGTTGGAGATCCTGCCGAGAAAACAATCGAATCCAACGACTTGCAACTTCCAGGTCCGATCATTTTGCTACGGCCTCCGGCAACGTCTGCACGACAACGTGACCGGTGATTGCTCATCACGGCGTACCCCCCAGATCGCCACGCCGAAGATGTCCGCCAGCGCGAGGAGCCGATCCTCGACCCATTGGCGACGGTGCTCGAACGATTTGCCAGTCAGTCGATCCTCTCCGCACAGAAAGGCCCGACGCACACAGCGCGAGACGCAGTGAAAAGTCCCCGGAGAGCCGGGCGGAACCAAGATCGAGCGGGGATAGGTCATGGTGACCAGCATCGCCCCGAGTCACAGTCAAGTCAGTCAGAAAACCACTGCCCGGCCTGTAGGAAAATTCTGAAAAGTGGGTGTCCAGTGTTGCGCCCGTTTGCGTAACGGTGCCACAGCCAAGCGATTGCTGTGCCACCGCGCCACCAATCGATTCAGTTGGGCGCGGCTGTAGTGGCTAGTCAGGCGCAAGTAGCGCAACAAAATGCCGCGTTCAAGGCGCGTGCGCTGGGCATAGTCGAAGCGTTTAAGCACACGGCTGATGTGTGCGTAGCGCTCGGCGTCATCGCCCCAAGGCAAAAATTCGATAACGGCATTGGCGCGAAGGAATTCTTCGATTTGCGCGATAGTCGCGAGACGTGTTTCATTCATGTTGATCACCATAGTTGGATGATCAACCCATCGAACCTACCCCGCTGAACCCACTTTCAGGCTCATACTTGGGTGGAATTGCATGGCGAGTTCAGGCTCATACCTCATTGGACAAGGCTGGCACCTGTCGGCCTTCGCATTATGTATACAATGAATCTGGTGCCGTCGCGATCCTGAAAGGCGCGGGTATAGATCGGGCCAATAGCGGAGTTCAGAACATCATTTACATCGACCAGCTACCTGTCGGCGTGCTTGACAACGGCTTG
>ENA-ORBV01014807-ORBV01014807.1-microbial-mat-metagenome-genome-assembly--contig:-NODE-14807-length-11595-cov-4.604619_pt1 | contig 11595 bp, 12 predicted proteins | sample MGYA00237777_ERZ505514 | MGnify/ENA primary metagenome ERZ505514 (study PRJEB26160, sample SAMN06269048) | microbial mat metagenome | isolation source: Oligotrophic lake microbial mat | place...
TTTTTCAAGCAGAAGACGGCATACGAGATTCGCCTTAGTCTCGTGGGCTCGGAGATGTGTATAAGAGACAGGGGACGGGTCGTGCTGGTGGGGCCCCGCCTACTGGGCAACCATTCTTCGGGTGAGTTGGTTGCCCGCTCCGTACTCATGGAGTCACACCGGCCTCAGGAAGTGGGGCCGATGCTGGGCGACCTGGCCGGGCGATATGCGGTCAGCGTCGTTATCCTCTCGGGGGCGCCTAACGAGCGGGTCTTGGCCGCTTTCGATGCTTCCGATCGGGTCCTGCTGCTGTGCGACCCATCGGTGGCGTCAATCCGAGCCACCCAGCGTGCCATAAAGCTCTGCCGATCGTTAGGTTATGGTCTCGACAAGACGGCGGTCGTATTGCACGATTTTGCCGAGGATGCGTCCTTGGTCCCGGCCGAGGTGGCTGCTGCGCTCAAGTGCGATATCTATTGGAGCATTCCCGGCCATGAGGCTGGGGTTGAGGCTCGCGACACCTCGTTCACGAGACTGGCCGAGCGCCTTATCGCGCCAACCTGACCCAGCGAAGGACTTCGCGTACCGAGGGCTTCTTGCCGTACATCAGCACGCCAACTCGATAGATGCGTGCCGCCAGCCAGATCGCACCAAGACAGGTCGCAATCAGGATCGTTATCGACGCCGCCACTTCCCACCACGGTACCGACGTGATGCTCATCCGAACCGGCATGAGAATCGGCGAGGTGAAGGGAATGAGCGTGACCACCCTCGCCAGCGTCCCGTTGGGCTGGAGCAGTACCGGTGTGAGGAGGAGGATGCTGGGGACAATGAGGAAGGTGAGCGGTGTCGACACCTGCTGAGCGTCCTGCGTGCTGCTCACCATCGACCCTGCCGCCGCGAAGAGCGAGGTGAAGAAGATGAATCCGAGCACGAAGTAGGCGAAGAACGCCAACCCGGTGCCGATCGACACCTGAGGAATTTGCATGCCGACCGCTGGAAGCCCCATCGCCTTCATGATGGGCTGCTGAAACTTGAGCAGCAAGAGCCCACTCGTCACCCAAACGACTTGCTGCGTGAGCCCGACCGCCCCCACGCCGAGCACTTTTCCGGCCAACAACTTGTCCGACGGAATGCTGGCCACCACGACCTCGGCCACCCGCTGCGTTTTTTCCTCGATCACTCCCATCAGGATCGACTGGCCATACAGGATGATGCTCATGTAGAGCAGGAGGGCCACGACGTACGCCAGTACGACATTCCCCCGGCCCGACGAGCCGCGTCCCTGCTCGGTGAGTCGTTCGGTTTCGAGCCTGAGCTTGACGCTGGAGAGCGACTGCACCTTTTGCGCGTCCAGCCCCGCCGCCTCGAAGCGCATGGCCAGCACCGCGCCTCGGGTCGCGTCCTGCAAGCGTTCGATGTCGGGAATGGTGCTGGCGTTGCGTCCTGCATAGCGCGCGCGCTCTCCCGACTGGGTCAGCGCATCGACCACCAGGTACCCTTCGAAGCTCTTGTCGATGACTTCGCGGGTGGCCGTCGATTCCGCCAGCGCAATTCCGGCCGGCGCAATGGCCCGCACCTGCGGAGTCCTGCCTAACGCACCGAGCTGCTGCGAGATACGGTCTCCCAGTCCCGTGCCCGACGCGTCGAGGATCACGATGTTGGCCACCTCATTCGACGGCGTCGTCTTGCTGGCCATGTACGCCGGGAGAATGGTCAACACCGCCATCATCAGCGGGCCGAACACCGTGGCGACGACAAACCATTTGGAGCGCACGCGCTCGAGATACTCCCGCTTGATGACCGCAAACATCTTACCCATGGCCGCTCATCCCCGTTTCGATGCCGGACGCACCGACCTTCTCCAGGAAAATCTGATGCAGCGAAGGCTGCACCCGCTCATATCGCTCAATGCCAGCGCCCGCGTCTATCAGCCGGCGAAGCAGGAGTTGCGCGTCCGCACCGGGCGCCAACTCGATCTCGAAGAACCGACTGGAATCATCCAGTCGCCCGACCAGCGACCGATCCGCCAACACCGCATCTACCGCCGGAGTGGAGGCTCCCGTCAGCCCCAACGCGATGTGCGACCCGCCGTGGGCAGCCTTGACCTCGGCCACCCCGCCGTCGAGCACCTTTTCTCCACGGGCCAAAATGCACACCGAATCGCACATGCGCTCGGCGTTGTCCATCAGGTGGGTCGAAAAGAGCACGGTCTTTCCGCGACGCCGCAAGTCGACCACGGTGTCCTTGAGGGCCTGCGCGTTGATGGGGTCGAGGCCGCTGAACGGCTCGTCCAGAATCACCACGTCGGGGTCGTGCAGGAGTGTGCCGATGAATTGGACCTTCTGCTGCATGCCACGCGATAACTCGTCGACCTTCGAATTCCCCCAGTCCTTGGCCGCCGTCTTGAGATCGAGACGCTCCAGCCACTCGTCGATGCGCTGACTCGCGTCGCGCTTGCTCACCCCCTTGAGTTCGGCCAGGAAATGCAGCAATCGGCGGACCTGCATTCGCTTGTAGAGGCCCCGCTCTTCGGGGAGGTAACCCACCCGATCCAGCACCCCGGACGCGGTGTTCGACACGCCCATGATCGCGATGGAGCCACTGTCCGGAGCGATGATGTCGAGCAGCATGCGGATGGTGGTGGTCTTGCCGGCTCCGTTGGGGCCGAGCAGACCGTACACCGCGCCCTTGGGGACTTGCAGCGAAAGATCCTTTACCGCGACGTGTCCCTCGTACCGCTTGACGATGGATCGGATATCGACCGCAAGAGTGGACATCGATTCCCGGCAGGATGATGGAGTGCGAGCAAGTAGCAAGGACGGCAATATATCTCGAAGGCTTCGGGGATAGCGTACGAGGCGTACGTGCGATGAGATTCGCCACATGTCGCAGACGCACTTCTCCACGCCGCTGATTTCCGCCAAGTGACTCCCAACGAGCGCTCGCTCAGCCACCAAGCCTCTTCTCAATCGGGCCCGTCGGATCCCGCAGGCTCCTCGGTGCCCTCGACAAGGCACATGTCGATCCGACCGGGAATCACCAGCGTCCTAGCCGCACTGGCGGCGTCACTGCTCCTCCTGTTTCTCCTGGCTCCAATCGGAGAACTGATAATCGAAGGGGCAGTACCGGGCATTCGGCAACTCGCCACCGACGCGGAACTCCGCGCCGCGCTTACCCTTACCGGCCTCACGGCCACCATCGCCACCCTGCTGGGCGTGGCCACCGGAACCCCGCTCGCCTACCTGTTGGCGCGCCACAACTTCCGAGGGCGCGGGCTCCTTTCCGCCGTGCTCGACCTTCCGTTGGTGATTCCGCATCCGGTGGCTGGTATCGCCCTTCTGCTGGTCTTTGGGCGCCAGAGTGCGGTCGGCGGCGTGTTGTTGAGCGTCGGACTTCGCGTGGTGGGCACGCCCATCGGCATCGTCTGCGCCATGCTCTTCGTTTCTGTCCCACTCTATGTGAGCGGGGCACGCGAGGCCTTCGCGCGGGTCGATCCGCGATTCGAGTCGGTGGCCCGCACGTTAGGCGACGGGGCATGGAGCGTGTTCCGCCGAATCACCGTGCCGCTGGCGGGACGCGGGATTCTGGCCGCCGCCGTGGTCATGTGGGCCCGCGCGGTGAGTGAGTTCGGCGCCATCGTGATCCTGACCTACAATCCGAAAACAGTCGGCGTCCTGAGTTACGATCGGTTCACCACCTACGGCCTGCGCGAGGCGATTCCGGTGGCCGCAGTGCTCGTTCTCATCGCCCTGCTTCCGCTGGCGCTGTTGCGCACACTGCGCGGCGACCGGGTGACCAACGTCGGCGGCAAACGATGATCGACGCACGTAGACTTTCGTCGCGGTTGGGCACCTTTCGGCTGGATGCGGTGAGTTTCACCGTGCCCACCGGGAGTTACGGTGTGGTGATTGGCCCGGCCGGTTCGGGCAAGACGACGTTGCTGGAGACCATAGCCGGTGTCATTCCCGCCAGCGGTGGCGAACTACGGCTGGGCGATCGCGTGGCGACCCGACTCCCACCCGAGGCGCGTCGGGTCGGGCTGGTGTACCAGCACGGCTATCTCTTTCCGCACCTCTCCGTCAGCGACAACGTAGCGTACGGAGCCACCGACCAGGGCTCGGTGGACGAAGTGGTACACCGCTTTGCGTTGCACGAACTACTGGGGCGCGATGTGGTGAGCTTGAGCGGGGGTGAGCGGCAACTGGTGGCCATTGCCCGCGCGCTCGCTATGCGCCCCCAGGTCCTCCTGCTGGACGAGCCCTTCAGCGCACTCGACCCGCGCCGTCGCACCGTGACCCGACGCGAGGTGCGGGCCATTCATCGCGAGTGGGGACTGACGGTGCTGCAGGTGACGCACGACTTCACCGAGGCCGGGCTGCTCGGGGACGTGGCGATTCTGCTCGATCGCGGGCAGGTGCTGCAATTCGGGCCCCCCGAGGACGTGTTCCGTAAACCGGCGTCGCCCTACATCGCCGAGTTTCTGGGGGCGGAGAATGTGCTCGCCGGAGTGGCACGCGTGTTGGCCGATACGGCGCCCGACTGGATGGACGGCGCCAGCGCGGCGCTGTCCGAAGGGCACCACGCGATCGAATTCACGAGCGGGGCGTTGCGACTGTACACGGTCGGGGCCCCTCCCTCGGCTGGTACATGCTACGCCGTCATTCGCGCCGAGGAGGTTGTCTTGGCACGCCAGCCACATGCGTCGTCGGCCCGCAATCTCTTTCGCGGACGGGTGAGCGAGGTGGTGACGTTAGGCGCGTACTCGCGCGTGACCCTGGATGTGGAGGGGGTCCCGTTGGTGGCGGCGTTGACGGCGCGGTCGGTGCACGAACTCGCGTTGGTGGAGGGGGTGGAGGCGTTCGCCACGTTCAAGGCGATGGCGGTGCATTTGTGTTAGGACGGCAGAAGACGGGGGACGGCAGAAGACGAGAAGACGAGAAGACGAGAAGACGAGAAGACGAGAAGACGAGAAGACGGGAAGACGGGAAGACGGGTGTGGGGTTTCTGTGGGACAGCGTCTAGCCGGTCGGTGCGGTCCCGAGCTTGTCCAATTCTTCTGCCCCGATAACCGGGTTCCAGGCCATCAGCTCGTAGTGTGCGATGCCGCGTTGGTAGAAGGGGTGGCCGTTGCGGATGGCGTCGAGGGCGGCGTCGCGGTGGTCGTCCGTGTCGGCGATCACGTCTTCCAGCGGACGACCATAGCGGAGGATGGCGAGGGCGTAGGACATGGGCGACAGAAGAGAAGACGGTGAGGGTCGGGCGCGTAAAACGCTGGGCGTTTAGTCGAGCGAAGCACTTCGGGGCCGTCTCTGGCGCCCCTCTCGCGCTCGACTGGGGTTAACCCCAGTATCCAGCCGCACTCGGGGGTGCTAGAATCTCCTCACCCTCTCGGCTGCGCCCTTACGCGTGGCGCATTCCGGTATCCACCAACGCGTGAGGATCGAGCCATGTCCGACCCGCTACAACAAGGACGAGATCACAACATCACGCTGGAGGAAGCCGCCGATATGACGAGGCGACATCGTAACCAGGCCACCGTTTCCGGGCTTCGAAAGCCCGAAGAGGGTTCGCTCGGCGGGATGTTCTCGAAACAGGCGGTGCTGAGTCTTCTTGCGCACCCCAACGCGGAATACGTGCGCTATTACCACGCCCGCGACACCCAGGGAAAACGCACCATCGTGCTCGTTGCGTCTGACAGTACCGGCAACGACATCACCGACGGCGGTGCGGGCGTTCTCGATCGAAGCTGGCCCTGCCCACCCATGTGCAACACGGCGGCGAGCGTGCTCCAAGGCTAGCCGAGCGCCGTGATCTGGCGGTCCAGTTGATTCCGTACACCTAACGAGCAGTGCTCTTTTTCGTCCGATAGCAGCGGTTTCGGTAGCTCAGCGCATGGAGGCGCACATGGCAGGCAAGAAGACCAGCAAGACTACCAGAAAGACGGCCAGCACGAAGGGCAACTCGACGGCCAGCACGAAGGGCAGCTCGACGGCCAGCTCGACGGCCAGCTCCCGGCGACCACGTGGCGGCGGCGCATATCGCGGACTTCCGCCCAAGGATTCCCAGCGTATCACCCTGTTCGATGCCGTCGAACTCACGCAGCGATACCGGAAGGCGGCGCCCGCGTCCGAACACGGTGGCTTCTTCTGGGCCGAAGGGTTTCGTGACGTATTGGACCAGCCGGGGTGCGTGGGACTTCGCTATTACCACGGTCTCGACGACGACGGGCAGTATCGCATCGTGATCGTCGGGGTCGACGCAAGCGGCGCGGACATGGTGAAGCCCGCGAAACAGCGTGCCAGCGCTCAGGCGGCAAAGGCGGCGGTGGGAGAGGCGACCGCCGTGCTGCTCGACCGGAGCTGGCCCTGTCCGCCCATGTGCGACCCAAACTCTCCGCTGCTTTAGGCGCATGGCGACGGTACCGCAGGGGCGACTGGAAGGGTGACGCCACTCAACTGGTTCATTTCGTCGGTGGCAATGATGATGCAGCTATTGCCTCCGCTGGCGGTTCGCCCCTACTGGAATCGCGCCACGCTCCCGCGACAATTGATCGTAGTCTGGAGTCTGGTCTTCTTCGTGTCAGACCTGCTCCAGATTGCGGTCTCGCGCTTTCAGTACAACAATCACTGGGTCTTCGTTCTCGTGGATCCGATCGAGGACGCCGTCATCCTCTGGACCCTTTCGCTGTGGCAGACGCGGGCAGTGGCGCGCATCGCACTCCGTGTCGCCATTCCTCTGACAGTCATTATCTACCTGGCAATCGTCGTCGCCTCCAATGAGGTCAACACCTTCAAGACGTTCGGCACGGCGTTCCGATCGCTTGTAGTATTCGGCATCGCGCTCTTTACCCTCATCAGCCGAAGTGCAGCCGAGCCCGAAGGCGTGTGGGACAACGATTGGCTCTGGGTAACGCTCGGCGTTGCGCTTTACTACGGATTGCTGGTTGCCACCGATGCCTTCGTGCAGGCGATCGTCGAGGAGAACCTCCCGCTCGCCCGCACCGTCATCACGCTCAAGAACGTTGGCAACATGGTCGTATTCATCCTCGTCTGGAGAGGCATGCGGTGCCCGCTGAAGAGCGCTTCCTCTGGTTCTATGTAGCTGCTGCCCTCGCGTTGGGTGTCATTCTCGCGGCACTGATGGCGGCCCTGTTCATCTATCAGCGACAGTACCTGCGCCTGCATCGCGAATACGCGAAAAAGCTCATGAGCGCGCAGGAAGAGGAACGCGCTTGGGTTGCTCGCGAAGTCCACGACGACGCCCTGCAGCGCGTGGCCATGCTGCAGCATGAGCTCCACGACTGGACTACCGGTGAGCAGCCGCTTTCCGGGGGGGATCGTTTCACCCCACGCGTCGACGCCCTCCGCTCCGAGATCGAAGACCTGGGTGTCATGCTGCGCCGCGTGGCGCATCGCCTGCATCCGGCCATGATCGACCAAGCCGGCCTCCTGCCCGCGCTCGCACAACTCGCCTCCGACGTCAGCCGTTCATCCGGGATGCAGGTCGACACGGAATTCGAAGATGAGGGGCGCTCGTCACAGCTCTCGCGGGAACGCGCGCTGATCCTGTATCGTATTGCGCAAGAAGGGTTGCGAAACGTAACCAAGCACGCGGCCTCCAAGCGCGCGCGCATCGGCGTTCGTGCCAGCGACTCTGGCATCGAGGTTGCCATTCAAGACTTCGGAAAGGGCTTCCAGGCCACCGACCCGACCCGCAGCACGGGACTGGGATTGATTTCCATGGCTGAGCGCGCGCGCTTGGCCGACGGTCGCTTTGACATTTGGTCGAAAGCGGGTGAAGGCACCACGGTCCGCGTCACCGTTCCGCTCAAGGGGTAGTCGACATGCGCCGCGCATTGGTTCTGATCTGCGATGATCATCCCCTCATGAGCCAAGGGCTTCGCGCCCTGCTCAGGCCCAATTTCGTTGTCGTCGGAGTGGTGAACGATGGGCGTGAAGTCATTAGCCAAATCGAAAGCACCAAACCCGACATCGTCCTGCTCGACCTGTCCATGCCGCACCGCAATGGGTTGGAGCTTATTCCCGACATCGCCAAACTCTTTCCCAAGCTGTTCATCCTTATGGTCACGATGCATGTGGATCGGGCTCTGGCCGATCTCGCCCTGCAAAGTGGCGCGCACGGTTTCATTCCCAAAGAGGCCTCGGCCGATGAGCTCAACGGGGCCATCGAGACGGTTTTGTCGGGCGAAACGTTTCTCTCGCCGCGCGTTCCCAAGCGATCGTTCCGCGACGGCGCCGCAGTGGATCACCCCACGCTCGACCGTCTCACTCCCCGCCACCTGCAAATCCTTCGTCTCATCGGCGACGGCAAAACGACGGGCGAAATGGCCGACGAGCTAGGCGTGTCACCGCGCACCGTGGAGTTCCACCGAGCCAGCATCCGCAAGCAACTCGGCATCACCACCGAGTGGGGGCTCATGCGCTTCGCGATCATGCTGCGAGTGAACGAAGCAGGTGAAGAGCAGGTGGACCCTCCCGTCGAGTCGGACGGTCGCTCCGCTGGCGCCGATGCGACTCGTGTTGCACCCGCTCGTCCGCGCGACGGCACCTCCACGCAGGGCCCAGTCGCGCCCTAGGAACGTCCCAAGAAAGCACTCGGAACGTCCTACAAGCGCCCTAGGAGCGTACCGGAGGCCCGCGCTTGGCGCCACGGCCACACGCCCCCCCCAATCCAGCGCGCGCGCCGAGAGAATAAGCGAGCCTTCAGGTCGTTGTTCTACAACGTCTGGACCTGTCAGCGTCAGCTGACCAACCGGAGCGGGCGTTTGCGGCTGCCGATGACCTGTCGAGGCCCGGAACGTCCGTCGGCGCTATGATAGCCGCATGACCGTTTGGGCAAGCATTTGTCGCCTGAGTAGGGAGGCGAAACACGATCGTCACGCGAACGCTACGTCGACTCGTATCTGTACGAGTGTACAGCGCTGTCAGCCACCCCTAACGTGCGGCTCATGAAAGTCTCCGACCTCTTGATCCTCGAGCCGCCGTACCAGATGGCGCGCCGCCTGCACGACTTGGCGCCGGAACTGGGCGCTGTCGCGCTACTCGACGCCGTCGAGCGTAGGCCCTCGACGAGTGACGTGAAGGGGCAGATGGATCTCGCCCCCTGGTGCCCGTTGTGCATCATCGCCGACGAGGAGTCGGGAATGCGGTCAACGCGCCGACTGCCGAGGACGTGTGTGGTGTTCGGGCTCGAGAACGAGGATGGCGCAACGCCGATCCTGCGCGCCGTCGCTGCTCGCCCCCGGCCCACTCCCAGCGACATGGTCGAGTGGATCGTCAAGCGCACCCGGGTTCCCACCGTCGCACGGTCCCTGTCAGATCTGTTCTCGCGCCCGGCCCTGCGCCGCAACGAAATCGCCTTTCTTCCGTTCGCCGTGCGCGAGCAATTGCGCTTGTTGGGTGATTGGGGAGCAATGGAGTGGCAGCGCGTCGCCGTACTGGCCGATCTCGCATCAGACCGCACGTTGCTCAATCGGGTCGTCTCGGCAGACGATCCGGCATCCGAGGAGTCGAGACGCTGGATGCACGAATTGTTCGGCATCTCGGAGCGCGAGTTCCATTCGCGCTTCGGTTGGGAGTGGGTGCTTGAGGCATCGCTGCGTCAATCGGGGTTTTTCGAGCGGCGAGTCAAAGGTGTTCGTGTGCTGCATCCGCATCGCGCGGTCGTAGCGCCGCTCGAGGCATGGGGCGCGCTATCGGGTGAAGACGCCTTCGATGCGGTGCGGGCGACTGCGTGAGGGGTGCGACGTGGCCACGAGAGCGTCTGGTCGCGTCGCACCAGTGAAATTCGGCTCGAGATGAGAGTGACGTAGCGTGCCGGTAGCGGTGGTGGTTGAGGGGTCGGCGCGGCACCGAGAGAGGCGGCGCTTCGTATGGGCGGGCTTCATTCAAGGGGGCATGTGCGGGGTGAGGACACGCTGGCCTGCCGTGTACGTGCGTCATTTCGAGGGAGCCCGGGGCCACACGACTCCGGGTGAGCGGAGCGAACAGGTCGGGGAAGTTGACGCCGCAGCACGCGTCGTTGGCTCCCCCGGCTTGCTTGACTACAACTGGGGAGAGACGGAGGAAGAGATGCGCGACCACTTGGTGTCCTTGGAGACGTGTGCAGCTGTCGGGCAGTGTGCGGCACCAGCGCGCGTAACGCTGCGCCGACATCGCCGCGCGACGTTGCATCAGCGGTTGGTTGATCTGCTGCGCGCGCGGGCGCCGCGTCGGGCGCCGAGGTTGCGGGTGCGAGCGCGTCCGGCCTAGGGCGCTCCGCTCCCCGCTCCGCGCTCCGCTCCCCGCCCCGGTGCGCGACCGTTCGGCCTAACCCAGCCGCGCTCCCACCATCACCTGCTCGCCATCCACCGCGACCTCGTACACGCCGACGGCGTCCGTGGCCGGCCCACGCTGACATACGCCGCTCACGCAGTCGAAGCGGGCACCATGCCAGGGGCACTCCACCGTCCCATCCGCCAGGAGCTCGCCCGAAGAGAGCGGCATCGACTGGTGCGGGCATGAATCGACCACGACAGTACGATCAGGAAAATAAGATCGGGTTCAGCGTTGAAGACGCGCAGCAGCACCGGGACAAGGGTTGTCTGGAGGATGGCGGCGAGCAGCAGGATCGGGATGCTGAGACTCGTGGACATGGCGCGCTACGGCGCCTCGTCTTCGGCATCGAGCGCGCCCAGGTCGATCGGCTGAAAATCGGTGATCACCAGCACGAATTCCAGCGTATCGAGCGAGACCAGGCTGCGCACCTGTGCCGACTGATACAAGCCGGAGGTGGCGAGCCGGACATTGGTCACCTGTCCGATCACCTCGTCGGGCGGAAAATTGCCACCCAAGCCAGAGGTCAGCACCAGATCGCCATCGAATACCAACACACCGGCCGACAGATTGACGAGGATGCTTTCAAGGTGCGCCTTGGCGACCTCGAGCTGGGAGCGACTTTTTTCCGCGGTTGAACGCGCTTCATCCAATTGTGCCGTCATGCTGTTGAACGACTGGGTGAGGATGCCCAGTTCATCCCGGCTGGTTACCGGCACGCGGGCGCTGAAATCACCGCGCGCCACGGCCTGCGTCCCTTCGGCCAGCACAGCCAGGGGCTGGGACAGGCGGCGGGACAAGAGAAAGGCCAGCGCCAGCGCGCCGAACAACGCCAGCAGGAGCGTGAGCGTGAGCGTGAGGATGTAAATCTGTTTCAGTCCCTGTCGCGAGAGCGACAGCTCGCGGTACTGGTGATAGACCGCCTGGACGTTTTCCGCAGTCTCGGCCAGAGAGGCGGGCACTGGCTGGGTGAGTTGCAGCAGTTTCGGCTCGTCAGAAAGACGCAGGCTGCTCAAAGGGGTGATAACCCGTAACACCAGCCCCTTTCCGCCATCGGGCTCGATGACGGCGTAACCGCGATTGGCTCGGGCCTGACGGACCTGGGACGGCGAAGGGATGGAGGGCAGCAGCTTGCCGAGCTCACGACTGGCACCGGCCACGACCATGCCGCCAGACGTTATCAACAGCGCGTCTTCGGCGCCGGTCCGCTCGCGCAGGCGGTTGAGGGCGCCCAGCCTTTCCCCGTCGCTCATGTCGGACAACTCCAGGGCCATGGTTC
>ENA-ORBV01014812-ORBV01014812.1-microbial-mat-metagenome-genome-assembly--contig:-NODE-14812-length-11591-cov-5.317526_pt1 | contig 11591 bp, 12 predicted proteins | sample MGYA00237777_ERZ505514 | MGnify/ENA primary metagenome ERZ505514 (study PRJEB26160, sample SAMN06269048) | microbial mat metagenome | isolation source: Oligotrophic lake microbial mat | place...
CTTCTCTGCACCGCTCCCACCTCCAATAACCACCATGACACTGGACCAGTAGTTAGTACAGTAGTCACCGGACACCAGCGATTGCAATACTATTTTGAAATTGGTGTCTACTATTTTTTTTTTTTTTTCATTTTCGAGAACCCCACCAGCTAGCTAGCGATATAGCTATATAGGCACCATGTCGTCTTCCAAACAAGAAGAGACCCAAACCAAGAAGAACTATGGTGCCGTCCGAACCACCTCTGACGAAGAAGCCGACGCGACCTCGGTAAGCAAATACGATCATTTTAATCCCGACGAAGAACGATATCTTCCCGGCGATAACAAACACAAGCCTCCAATGACCTGTGGTCGATTCGCAGCTATTGTGGGACCCATTCTAGGATTTTTGTTTTTGCTGGCGTTGATTTCCTATTGGTGTTCCAAGAGCTTTGGACACCACTGGAATTTTTACGATTATCCCGAGAACCACCACGATGTGAAAAGCAGCAATGCCAACAATCGACCCCCCTTGACGCCCCCCGACAACAACGATCCCAACCGGGATCCTCGGGACCGGCAATTTATACCACAGCCTCCCCATCCGGATACCTTTTACGATAAAAATCATGATGATGATGACTGGAAACAACACTAGTATAGTAGGCTAATAGTTGGAGGCTACTGCTAGCTAGAGGCTACTTTATCTCGTAGACCAGCCACCCAATATGGAGGAGGAGGAAGAGGATAAGACAACAAATGAAAAAGACAACAAACGAAGGGTATAGTCAGTGGTGTGCATCTATGGCAGTCTGTATGTATGTGGAGATCTTCAAATGAAATGTCTTCTTTTGGAGCTTGTTTATCCAAGATTGTGGTTTCTGGATGTTGCGTTCCTCGGTGGTGGTATCCGTGGGAGACTCCCTATTATTTTTGTAAACTAAAAATGAGAAGCTTCTGCCAAACAAAAATCCGGCTTGTGGTGATAAAATCAACCTAGCCATCGATGTCTATCTAATAAATCCTTTACTTACTAACCCTCTACTCAACAATTCAAAATCCATCATTTTGGATCTCCCTAAAATATTTAAAAAGAAGTTCCCGACCACAAACAACGACTGTCTTTTGGGGGGCATTGTCAGGAAAGATGACAGGAAGGAAGGATTGCCTTGGTATAATTATTATATCCGCCCGAGCACCCAAGTCTCCCTTCCTTTGCCAAAATTGATGTAAATTTGCTTTCCTTGCGTCGCACAAGATATGTCCAATAAATATAGGTCATACGCCAATGCGTGACACCTTCCTTTTGGAAAGAATCTGTCCATGGAAGGCATGGATTGGAATGTCTTCTTCGAGACCAGGCAACACGTCTGGGTCATACAAAAACGAGGTTGGAATGGAACGGAAGGCAAGAACTGAGTGTGGACTTGGCGGTGGTCTTTCTTCTTCTAGTTGTAGGAAGGGGTGGAGAACGCTGTATGTACAGCCCCACGAAATAATGGCTTTAGATCAGAATAATCGGAATGAATTTTGACGGACTGCGGGGACAAAAAGAGACCCTGCTGGAGGCTTAGGATGGGTCTTCTAATAATGTAGCGATTTTCGGAGGACCCAAGACAGCAAGAACGTTGTGGTAGACGCCGGAAAATTCGGCCAAGGCAGGCAATAGAATAATCTTCGGAAAATACAGGAAGGCAGAGAGATCTGTGGGGAATAATTATGGATTAAAAAGTAACCAAGCTATAGGAATACCTTTTTAGAAAGTGGTAGACGTCGACAAAGGATTTATTAGGCCAAATAGAAACGGAGCCAACCGAGTCATTACTACCGTGAGAAAAAAAGAGTAAATTGTGGGGAATAATATTGTTTATTATTATGGATATAAAATAAAATCACGCGAATACCTTCTTTAGTATTAGGTATTTTTAATGCCATTTTGTTGTTTCCAAATCAAATCGTCCACCATCCGGGTCACAATGCATCCATTGTACAAGCCAAAGGCGGTACAGAAATGCCACGCATAGGCATGCAAATTCAGACTTTGGACGAAGGGAGTACAAAAGGCCATGTCGATGATCCAAAAGGCAAAGCCAATGGCAGAAATGATCACGCCCGTGTTGCTACACTTGAGGGCTTTGGCTCGGTCCTCCAAGTTCAAAATCGATGGAATCCGCTTGACCGAAAAAAAATACACGGCGCACAAGACGGCCAACAACAAATGGACTTCACAAAAGACTTCGGGAATGTACAAGACACCCAGCCCCAAAAGGAGGCAGTGTGTCATGGCAATAAAGAAGCGTTTCATTTTGTATTCATTCATATTGGGAATGGTAGTGGTCGACACCAAGGGAAAGCCCATGCAATAGGCCATGAACAAGACGGCGCAAGATTCAAAGAACTCATCCGATTTTTGAGCGGCATAAATGAGGGTCGCGTGAAACCAGGCCGACGTAATGCCCGTCAAAATCACCGACATGCATGACAGCGTATACAAGGGATCTTGTTCCAAATGCTTGTTTCGGGTAAACGACCACACCAAAGGAATGCCTCCGGCCAAAACGTAGGCTATGTTCGTCCACGTATTGTGGTATTCTTGGACTCCAAAGGGATTGACTTCGGGATGATTGGGTTCACACCAATCAATAGGAGCGGGTCCCCATAGAATCTCTGGGGTGGGGTTGATGATGAATGGCATCTTTCTTTGTTCTTTTGTTAATAACTTCTGTGGAATGTTATTGTTTGTAGCTCTGTAGAAGAGTACTGCAACAATAAAAATTATCATGAACTGCGTACATGGGTGTAAACGAACACGCGACCGACTAGCTAGCTAGTAGCAAAAGGTATCCAGGATTGGTGAAAACTTTGTTTTGTACTCGGAGTGCTACAGTACTACTACGTAGTACTATCTACACGCCGGGTTTGAACGCAGGTTGGAAAACGAGGCTAAGAAACGAACATTGCACCGGTACTCAAATTCAACCACGAATTCAAAAAAGGATTTGGCCCGCGCCGGGTGCTCCCAAACAAGAGGCGCACATCTGCGCGGAGCAAAGATTCGCGACGTCCTTGAAATCAATAACAACCACCAACCAACCATACAGTACAAATAGTAACAATTAACAACTACTACAGTACTACGTACTACAACAACATGTGTTTGAGAAGACCATCCTGATAAACCAAAGAAGCCAAGCTGGAGTAGCAGCCTAGCATCGTGCTCGTAAAGGATCTTGTTCGTATGATCTACGAGTCTTGACAAAACAGCACATGATACGTTTGGCGCTTTGGAAAATCATGCAAGGCACAGTAAATATTTCATCGTCATTATTCTCAACATTAGCTACCGAATGTGCCGAGCAAGGATTTGAAATTTGTCATGCGTTCGACACAGGTTGGTACAATGCTCAAATCCAAAAAGAGGGTTTGTTGGAATCAGGACAATTAAAATGTTTACCGTCGTCCAACGAAGCATATTTGATGGGCAACACCAATTCGATATGGCCACGCTTTTGTGATTGGTTGGTCGAGCAGTATCAATTGTACCAACAACAACAAAAGGGAAATGAACATGTTGAAGCAGAGAATGAAGCCAACGACGAAAAAGAAGCACAATACCCCATGAATCAATTTCTACAAAACTTAAAAGATCCATTGGATACCTTTTGTGAGCAACGATTGACATGTCTCTTCCACAAACACTTTCCCGACCGTCGCTATGATATCTATTGGGACCATGCGGGTGGTAAAAAATCGGAAAATGACAACTGTCATCATTCCAGTAACAGCAGCAGCAGCAGCACTACGAAGCAGCATTGGAATTCGGACTTTATGGTATGCATGTCACGAGTCGCACAAGTATCTGGACTTTGTTGGAATGATCAACACGCCACAAAATTATGCATTCATCCTCAATTTGGGACCTGGCATGCCTATCGAGCCATTTTGGTACTGCGGGACGGTAATGGTAACCTAAGCACAACAACAAGGCCACCGCCGGCACAAGTCCCCTGTCCCGTACCATCTAAAGAATTGGCAATGGCAGAATGCCAAATGCAAGTGGCCGTTCAATTAGTATGTAAAATATCAGATACAGATGATTCTGGTGGCAGTCACAACAATGACATGATGGAAAGAGCCAAATCGGCACTTCGCAAAGAATTGCATGACTCATCATCGAAGGCGATCCATAATGGTATTGAGGATGATGATGACGGTTCCCTACTCAATGTCCAAGTGTCTCCATCGACACAGGCGTGGATGGACTTGCGCGATTGCATATCCCTGGGTCGAGACGAATACAAGTACAGTGAGGCTCAACTACTCTATCATTACACCAGGGATCCCATCATTTTGAAGCATGAAGTAGGGAAGCGATGTTGCTCATGAATTTTTGTTGCTGTAGCAGCTACTATTATTGGGTGTTTGGGGGTGGGGGAATCATCGAGGCACATGGTCCTCCTGTCAACATGTGCGCAAGTTATAGCCAGAGATGGTCTTGGCCACTGACTTATGGAGCACTATGTAGAAACAATTCTGCAAGAGGCAAGCAAAATGCCGAAGAATCTACCTGGTCCTTAACCATATTAATTGGACTGGAACTCCTCGATCGCGACAATCACAGAACTGAACGGGGACACTGGACGTAGTGGTGGTGTGTCTTGCATCGCAACCAACATCCGAACCAGTGGTGCTAAGTAAAGCCCTAGTAGACGATACCCAACAATAAAGACTTGCAGATGATTGGATCGGTCGAGAGAAACCGATTGGACGACAACTACGTAAGAATCCAGGCTCCTCCAGTCACTACTCACCGTGCAATAATTATGCACAAAGGTTATGGAATGCACAAGGTGATTTGCTGGCAAACGGCGCAGCATGGTCTGAATGACCGTGGCCATTATTAGTCCATTCTGCATGGCGCTGTGCTCTAGTTTGAGAGCATTTTGGTCCCCCTTTTTCAAACGATACAGTTGGATGGGTCATTAGCAGAGTATGCCTATGGTCTGCTACTATTAGTTAGCGCAGACTTCTACCCATTCCCTTGGTCAGTACCGTCAGTAGATAGATAGAGCACTAGCTAGTTTGTTAGCAGCTGTACTCGTACTACTAGCTACTAGAAGAAGTGGGTCGTTCAGAGGAAGGATAGGAAGAGTGTGCGACACAAGCTTTACTTCAAAATCGCACACTGTTTCCTCAACAAGGATATGAGACGAAACCAATGACACTCGCCAAACACCATGATCATGATGGCCAACATCTAGACTACCAGTATCTAAACTGAATTGCTTCCACTTGTCTCTGGTGCCATTGCAACCTGGTGTAATAATTGCTTATAGCTAGCCAGATATAATTGCCATTACGTTTTGATTTTGGCAATCATGAGACTCCCATCGTCTCATCACCATCTGGGTCGCCTGGTGGTAATTCTGGCCCTGGCCATGATTGTTGTGGTTCAATTCCGAGGTTCCTCCAAGAATACCATGAAATTTATGGATGAGGAAATGCAACAAGCCTTGTGGAACTTAATGCCCACTTCGTCGCTGGTTGCTGGAGGAGGAGATAAAGAAGAAGAAGGAGAAGTAATGCGATTCACAACTACCTTGAGTAGTACTGGCACCGCGACGGCTTCTATCAAGGATAATGACGATGACAACACCCAGGGCTATGATAATTACGGAAACAATAAGAAAGAGGCAGAAGAAGCTACCACTGACGCCGCCACCAGCAAAGAGCAAAAGAAACAAGACAAGCCATTCAACATTGTGGTCCTTTATCCCGATGATTGGAGGCACGATACCCTGGGAGGATTGTTACCAGTGGTGAGAACACCTTTTTTGAATCAACTCGCGCGAGAAGGCATTCGATTTACCCACAACATGGTTACTACCAGTATTTGTTGGATTAGTCGCGCGACCTTTTTTACGGGACAATATTGCAGTCGTCACAAATCTTATCGGCTGCGACAGCCCGTCTTTTATGACACGTGGGCCAATACCAGTTGGCCCGCCTTGTTGCAAGCCGCAGGCTACGTGGTGGCACACATTGGCAAATGGCAATATATGAACCCCAACAACAATTTTGTGCAGACGCACTTGTTCAATTATTCCGTCTTGTTTGAAGGCAAACACTCCTTTACCTTCAATGGACAAATGGTATCGGCGGCCGAAAAAACGTATTTGGAAGTGAAACAATTTCTCGATCAACGTACCGACCAAGAGCAACCCTTTGCTCTGACGGCCGCTTTTTATCCTCCCAAGGCCATTGGCAATTCCTTTGAACCTGGAGCTCAGTGGTTTCCACAAGCCTCCACGGTTGCCAAATATTATGCCAATGAAGTCATTCCTCGTCCGTACAATGAAACGGATGCTTACAGCAAGCTGCCCTACTTTTTTCACGTCTTTGAACGAGGAGGACGATCCCGATGGGAAGAACGATTTGAAAGTGACGAACAATATCAAACCGCCATGAAACACTATTACAGTTTGGTCACGGAAGTTGATGAAGCTTGTCAAAAGATTTATGACGACTTGAAACAACGCAATTTGCTCGACAATACCATGATTATCTTTACGACCGACAATGGATTGTTTCATGCCGAACATGGACTGGCCGGCAAATGGTATCCCTATCAAGAAAGCATTCGCGTGCCTCTCATTATACGAGATCCTCGCATGCCCACCCACAAAGTTGGGACGTTAAATTCCGATTTGACGCTGAATATCGATTTGCATCCTACCATTTTGGATGCGGCTGGTCTATTGGAGAGAATCCCAACAACCATTCAGGGACGAAATATTGCGGATTTGTATATGAACAACAAGGAAGATGCCGATGCTGTAGATACGGATGCGAATGATAACAAAAGCAACCAAAACAGTGATGCCGCGTCGTCGAAGACACCATGGAGAACGGATTTCTTGTATGAATTCCCTTTGGACAATGGAAAGACCATGCCCATGTCTACGGCAGTGGTGCGCAAGGATTTGAAATACATTTACTGGCCCCAATTCCAGTACGAACAACTCTTCAATTTGACCGAGGATCCGTTGGAGTTGAACGATGTCTTGAAGAATGAGACATATGCACATGTATTGAAAGGTCTTCAAGCACGGCATGCGGATCTACTGGAACATGTCAAATAAGGAACTTGTGGAGAAGGAACCAGCCGTTGCTTTATTCTCAAGCGGACATTGCACATACAAATACGGCACACTGTGCTTCAACGCTCCAGCGAAATTACGATTGTTCGACGCCTTTCGTGGATCATGAGCATTACTCGTGTTGACACGAAATGTTGATCGATCGATCGACGCGCTTGATAGTTTCAGTTTTTCTCTCTTGCTGCATCGCAGTTTCAACTTACTTGCAATTATTGCACTACTTCGCAACATGGCAGCTCTCTCCACCAACAAGAACGGAGACCTTGCGCAACAACTAGCCAAGGAAGATTGGGACCCGTTCAAGGAAGTTACTGCGGCTAACTGCACGGCCTTTCAGCTTGTATCAAAAGTCGGCGACTTGGAAGCAATGCTAGCGATGGCGGCCAAACCAGGTACGCAGTGGACCGCGCGCTTTCTCCTCAGCAGAAATAAGGTAGTAGAAGTGCCAATGGAAGGGCGTGAAAGCATTCCTCTTGTATCGTCGCCGTTTGGCCCGCGCTCTCAATACGCATCCATGGAGGGTTTGGAGGTAATGATGATGTATGGATACAAGTTGAAGGAAAACGATCTCGATAGGCATCTCCTTCTCTTGGAATTTTCTCAAGAGACACCCTCGAAACTAATCCAGCTTGCCCTGGCTACTTCTGTTATCGGGAGCGGCAATTGGATACCACGGCCGGTAGTTCGTTGGGCTTTTTCTATTCCTTGGTGGGGAATACGGTGGAATCAACCAAGTACCCTGCAGCTGGTACGCATCCTTTTGAAGGCTGGAGCCAAAATGATGGCAACAAATAGGTTCCTTTTCGATGCCGTAGACAACCGTGATGAGGAGATGTTAAAGCTTCTGGTTTCGTTCGGAATCGCCTCAAATGTGCGGGTTTGTGACCCTGTTTATGGAGACAGCTATGAGCATTCTCTCACTTTCAGAGACTATGTGGAGAGAGCTGGCCTTTCCGACCTCCTCATTCCGCCAGACCGACTGGAGATCGCTGACCCCGCAGCTTGCGTTGCTGAACTACGAAAGGAATTCGAAGCCGACATCAAGAAGAGTGTTCCAGATCATAGCTCCATTTTAGTCGTCGCTGCGATGCGTAATACTGGTCGCGCGCCACCTCTTGGGCTCATGTCCAAGTTAGTCCTCGAATACACGAATCTGGGTTTCGACTTGTGGAAATTGGCGGTTTCCTAATTGTTGTTTGTGGCGGTAGCAGATTGAAATCTCGGCTGCTTCCTATGATCGTGGACAAGATACGAAACGATGAATTGTTTAGGGGGCGCTGTAAAGCTATCCAAGTTCAAACACGAGAGCTCCTTTCGCAAAAAACTGAACTAAAATTCGCAGTTTTTAATATCAGTCTTGCCGTACAACTTGTAGTTAGTGGACTTGCTCGCTAAAATGGAATTCCTAGTAGTTTGCTGTCTTCAAAACCTAGTAGAAGGATCAAACTGTTAGAGAAGTGTTGTGTTTTTGAGTTATGCATAGCCATTGACTTGGTTTACTATTGATTTCTGCTGAAAAGCGCCACTTATCTTGTTTGGGCTATTGGAGCAAGTTATGGTTGGTACATCAAACTATTCTATACCCACCCCAGTTTGGCTAGCTGTGAACCATGGCCGAAGTCACTTGGGACTTGCTCCCTTACTACTCTTTACTACTATCTATCATCAGTGTCACTGTTGTCATTTGAGCTTTGCAAGTGATAGAAACAGAGCTATACAATCCATCATGTCCCGATCAACAAGTTTATGTCTCAAACTTCTTTAAACTTCTTACATCTCCAATTCTCATTAATCCTCTTGGTGCAGTGTCAGCACCAAGGAGGACATGTCCTCCATTACCATGAAAGCAGGGCAGCCCACCAATTTGAACTCAAAGAAGGCTAGAATTCAGCAGCTACATTGCTAGGATCAGGAGCATGCACACCCGGTGATGCAGGGTTGCTGGGGGAGTTCACTGGAGGCTTGTGGCCGGGACAACAACTGGTCATTAGACACCCTTCTGGTTGCTTACCACACAGTGGTTTGCCAATCCAGGGCAGTTTCTCACATCTCACCTTCACTTGATCTGGTTTTGCCAAGGGCCAGCAAGGATGATCACCTAGGATAGCATGAGACAAAACAGATGTCAAGATTTTATTTGAAACAACAACACATGTCAAAAGAATTGAGTTGCATCCAATCACACAGTCGTCACATCTCTCAATGACAAGTTGTGTGCTGGACATGGACCAAACCAACCATTATCTGCTTGATGACAACTTGAAGGAGGGAGACTGCACAAATAGCAAATTTCAAAGGCAAACCAGGTTGTTGTTCATGTGCATGAGCTGAACTATGACAAATGAAACGACCTAGCAAGGCAACATCCCATTTGTTTCTTACCACCAGCTGTTCAGTCATTCAACAGTGGAACAGCAAAAACAAGTAACAATGAAAACGGTTGCAATCAATGCACAATGCAAAAAACCAATTTGCTTGTCAAAATGTTCTTTGCACTGCAATGTCAGTGCAAATCTTTTTGGTGATTCTGCATGCAAAGTGATTCAAAATTCACTAGACCATTTTTCAATGCCATGTTTTTTGTCATCTGAAGCAAACTCCTTTCAATCCCTAAACCCTAGCAAGTTTGTGTATTTTGAGTGCCAAAAGAAGCGGATCACAAGTCCTACAAATTCTTTTCAGATGCAAATTGCTATGATGCACATGCTTTTTGCAACAAATCTCCTTTGTTTGAAGCAAGAAACATGATGATCACTGCAAACATGCTTGCCAGTTTTGTCTCATTCAGCTGTTTGCTTTCATGTTAGCTGCAATTGTGATTTTGTCCTTAAATTTGGTTCTCAGCAAAAATGTCTGTGTTTTGAACAATGAAGCTCACACACATGCATCAATCAGAACCAGAAGAACTTTGCTGCATGCTTCATCTGGTGCACTGTGTCACCAAGCTTGCTATTTGATAGGGGAAACTCCTGGTCTGTCTTGTTAACATTGTTTTTTGTTTTCTTTGATAAAATGCATGTCTGCATTTTGCAACTCCATGAAATGTTTGTTTTGTTACAACAATTTTGTGCCATTCTTTTGACATTTTCAAACAGTTAATTGTCAACATTGTTGTTTGCTGAAGAACAAAAAAATCCATCTGAAAAGTTCTTATTGCATCACTGTGTTCGTGTTTGTCTTTCTTTTTGTTGTGACACATGTTCACAGTTTGCATTCTCACAATGCCCACAGTTTTGGCTCAAACATTTTCATTTTATTTTATTGCAACAAACAATCAAAAGGACATTTGTTGAATTGGCAGTTTCAGTGATGGAGGTTGGGGTTGTGTTCATCCTGCGCAGACAATTGTTCCAGCCATTGCTCAGTTTGATTTGGAGCATTGCATCAATTTTTTTGTCAGTGTTGTTCTTGCAATGATGACCAATCAAGTGCAAGCAAGAACACAACAACAAAATTTTTCAACAACAGACTGTGCAATTGAAACAACATTCACAGAAGAAGGAAAAACAACGAGAGAAAAAAGCAGACGTGCATCAAGACCAACATGGTCACAACATTTGGCAGAATCACATTTGCATGGACTCGTCCAAAAAGAAGAGCAAGGAAAAATGATGTGTGACTTTTTTCAGCTGCCAGTGACACACAATGTCTCCACACAGAAAATGTTCATTGAGTTGCAGTTGCTCAAGGGCAATCATTTGTTTCCAACAAATTGATCATTTTTGTCTATGTTTCAGACAAATCCTTGTTTGTCAGTCCTGGCTTTGCAGAACCATTGTCATTTGCAGCTTCATGAGCATCATTTCTTCGGCAACAAGAGCTGAGAAAGATTCTGAAAGAAATTTGGAAGAATTTGTTGAATGCCATGACAACGCAGATGCCAATTGCGCACAACCAACATTGCAGTGTCAGATGGTGCTCATTCCATGAAGCCTGGTTGGGAGACGGCCAAAAGAATTGTTTTTGATCAGAAGCAGACTCATTTTCATCACTTGATCAGTTGAAGCTGCTGGCGAAGTCCCACTTGCCACTGTCTGTGCTGAAGCCCAAGTGCAACCTTGAAGCAAAGCAAGTAGCCAGACCTCTAGCTACTACTAGCTAGCTAGCCACTACTGCTTTCAGCTGCTGTGCTAGCACAATGCCAACACTGTGGAAGCCTTGAAGCCCAACTGCTTCCCATTGTTTCAAGTGCGGATGATTTGCCCCTTCGTTTCGTTGAACCTGCAATTTCAGAGGGAGGCAGAGATGATTATGAGAATGACCTCACTGTTCCGGTCGGAAAAAGAATTCATGTAGATCTTCTACCCGAACACTATGTTAATTATCTCACCAGCACTGTTCTACACGAAAATCACTTTCCTTGTCCTATGGCTCGTACTCCCCAATTTTTACGATTCCATATCCAAAATGTCAATGTCACACAATGACTTGAACAATGACCTTCTCTTCGGC
>ENA-ORBV01014813-ORBV01014813.1-microbial-mat-metagenome-genome-assembly--contig:-NODE-14813-length-11590-cov-5.476765_pt1 | contig 11590 bp, 10 predicted proteins | sample MGYA00237777_ERZ505514 | MGnify/ENA primary metagenome ERZ505514 (study PRJEB26160, sample SAMN06269048) | microbial mat metagenome | isolation source: Oligotrophic lake microbial mat | place...
CATGATCGACACACTGAGAACACCGCTTATTTACGGCTCACCTAGCAGCCCAGCCTGGGTGCCGGCTCAAGAAGGTGCCCCTCCCGCAATCGGCAGCGGCAGCTGCCCAGCCCCTGTGACTGGTGGAGATTATGGCAATCCGTGCCCACCACCAACATCGGTGCCCATGCCTCTGGTAGGACCAATGGACAAAGGCCTGGTCAATGCCTACGCCGCTCCCTACCTCAGCCCACCGCCTTCCACTCAAGGTTATGACCCTTATTCGATTAACGGTTCAAGTGGTGGTTTTGGTGTCAACGCTCCGGTTTCAGTAGTTAATGTATGTCCCGGCGGCGGTTTGGCAGGAAGTGCCCCCACCCGCAGATGGCAAGCCCAACGGTCATTTGACCACGGTCGGCCATACAATGTCAGAGCCAACAGTTCGACTCTCAACGATTTTGGTCAGAAGCTCACTGACAAACCAGATTTGAAAATGACCCCGCAGGTTTCAGAAGATGGCCCGAGACAACAAGGTAGCTGGATGGGCCAGACCACTCATGATTTACACGGAAACCGGGCTCTGTTTAAAGGCCCAAATCTCCGCTCTCAACTAACCATCGCTCCCTATTAAGTACCGCCAAACTTATTCCCCGCCACGCTCCACTATTCTTCTATAACGGCTTCAGGAGGCCAGACAATGTTTAACCGTAAGTTCATCCCCGCAGTATTCTCTGCAATCACAATAAGTGCCACTTGTGCACTTGCCTCCTCAGCCCAACCGTGGCCAGGCAGCCCACCTCAACCAGGCTCTCCGCCAGGCAGCCCGGTCAGCACTTTGCGCACACCATTGATCCAAGGCGCACCGAACGGTGCACCGTTCCAGGCACCAATTGAAGGCGCTCCACCAGCTATCGGTGACGGCCCCAGTCCAGCAGGTGTCAACCCGGGTATGGGTTCTTCACCAGAGTTGATGCCATGGGTACCGGCTATTCCAGCCAACCAAATAGACAATAATTTTTCCGGCATTCCTTTAGGCATCAGCCCAGCAATCGTTTCTCCTCCTGGAGTACTGGGACCATCGCTGACAGGCATTGTGCCGCAATCGCCATCAACTCCCGGTATGGACCCAGGGTCGCTTTCGGCTCCTCCTGGATTCATTAATGCTTCACAGCAGACCAACATCATGCCTTACGGCGGATTCGCCGGCACCGGTGGATACAACACTACCGTTCCGACCCAGCGTCGCGGCGGCCAAGAGACCCACCAGTGGGGATACCGCGGTCGTAACTCAATGATTGGTGGCTTCGGTGGTGACGGTTCGCAAGACAACGTAGAGCGTATGGGGCCGTGGGCCGGCTGGGGCGCTGTAACCGGCGTACCTACAGGTAATGGCTTGAGATCAGGTTCAATCGACCTCGGTGGCGGTCAACGCTTCCAGGCCGGCGGAGCGATCATCCCGACTGGTTCGAGCATTCAAGACTTCGGTCTTTCTGCCACCAGAAACAACCCGATCGGTGCTCTGCAAGCTAATCAATCATATGAATTCGGCCAGGGTATGAGACGAATCCCCATGTACAGCAGCAAGACTACTGACTTTGGCTTCCCCTACACCCAGTTCTCACCAGGCAACGTCACCGCTCAAAAAACCGGCCAACGTTTGCTTCCAACCGGAGTAATCACCAACTTCTAAAAAGAAATTGTGTGGCATAAGTTTGTCCCGGTAAACAGTAAAGTCGCAAGACTTAATCCTGACTGGCTTACCGGGATAAAACTAAAGAAAACCCTGAGGGGGGAATTCCCATGATTGTGGGAATCCCCCCGATTTCTTTCCAGGCACGCGTTTCGTAATATGTATCTAACGAACTGCTGCAACCCCTTGGACAACGGACCTGAGAATCATGAGAAGAGAAGCCCCAACCCCAACTAATAGCATCGCTAAAATGGCACTAGCTGTGGCCCTGGTCTCTTGCTTATTCGGGCAGACACTGCCAGCGATGGCACAATACAGTCTGCAAGCTGAGCAAGACCTCCTCCTCCCTCCCGATGTTGTGCCACTAGACCCGGCTGTGGGTCAGAGAATGTCGCAAGCGCAAGCTGCAGCTCGTCAAAACAACAACAACAACAGCTTCAACAACGGCCAACAGTCAGCGATGGCTGGTGACCCTTCCATGGCCAACGGCATGTCTAACGGCATGTCCAATGGGAATGATCAAGGCATGCAGAACAATTTTAACAATCAGTCGCAAGGCCAGTTCAACAACAACGGCATGCAACAAGCCAACAATATGAACCAGCCTAATGGAAATGTTCCGGGCACCACCGGTACATCAGATTGGATCATGCCTGGCGGCCAGGACCAAAATGCCCCAATGACTGCTTATGGTAATGTCAGCCAAACTCAAACACTGACTGCACCTCCATCCAACCCAATTGTTAGACGCACCACCCGCCGCGGCGGAATGGGCACTGCTGTTAGCGCACTGGCCGGATTCGGCGCCGGCGCAATGGTAGGCACCATGATCAGACGGCCCAACAGCTTGTTCGGTCTGGGCGCCACTGGCTTGTTCATGACAGGCTTCGGTACACGTAACGGCTTCCGGTTTTAATTTTCTTTTTGTCTGGAGACAAGGCAATGAACTTCAAAATTTTTCTTTCTGTAATCGCTCTCGCTGTAACTACTGTTGCTGCTCAACCAGCTGCCCAAGCTGATGAAGGTGGCGGTGGCAATGCTAGATGGAAATTTGCGCCAAACGTTTACAGATTGGAACAGCCGACCGGCCCGCGTCAACATGCTTTCAACGAACCACCGATGCAACAAGTGCGCCGTGGTCAAACTCCCGGTGTGTCTAATATGCTTGGATTCAACCCAGCAACTTTGAAGAAACCAGTGGCCGCTGTGCCGCAGCAACAGCCTAATGTTATGGCACAACTGGTGCCTCCAGGCTTCAACAATTTGTTTGGCAAACCGACTTCGAATGGCACTGCAGCCACTGCCCATGCCAACAATTTGCCTCTGACAGCTCAAATGGCTCCTGCCGCTTCAGCACTTTCACCATCGAGACCAGCCGTCAAAGCACCTGTGCGTCGTATGGCTAGCAACAACAATGTTATGGCTCGCATGAGACGGCCTGCTCGCAGTCAATCTCACACAGCCAGCGCCGGACCGATTGCATCTTACGGACAAGGTGTAGGTTACGTTCCTGGATCCACCGCACCTGGTGTAACCGGCGGCAGTGGTGGCCGCACCGACACCACTGTTAACGGTAAGGTTATTCGCCGCTAGTTCACAGTTAAAACACCATTTGAGAAATACACCCCGAAGGGTGTATTTCTCGTTTTCTTTTGTATGAGGGTAAAGCAATGAATAGAAAAATATTTCTGGTTGTAGTCGCGCTCATAGGCGCTGCTGGAGCGGCGGGGTCAAACTCCCAGCGCCACCTCCATGTTTGGTTTTAATCCGGCACAATTGAGAATAATAGCTCCGACTCTGGCCGCACCACAGTTCAATACGCAATTTGGCAGCTCATCTCCGACAGTTGCTGCATCTGTGCCTTTGAATTCAAGGCCTATGACGTTAATGCCTATGACTGCGTCAACCGGCTCTATGCCTCCGAGTGCGAACAAGAGCGCTATTCGCAACGTTGCGGCTAAAAGAGTTCTGCCGGCTAAAAATATAATCGTGCACCGCCAGACGCCAGGACATTTTGGTAGCAGACCGGCAGGCCACACCGCGATCGATTCTTACAGCACCGACTTCATTGCCGGACCCAAAGGTCCTGCTGTTGGCGTTGACGTGAAGCGCACCACAAGCGTCAATGCGAAACTAAGGTAGAGCTATTTGAATGAACATTCGAGCAGTGCATCGTCAGACGGTGCCTGGTATTTGAGGAGCAAAAATGTCTACTGCTTTGCTGGTGCCTGATGCGAGGGAACCAATTGGTTACCCGGTGTCGGTGAAAAAAATGGCGATCATGCATGTGGCCACTCTCGGGTTGTACGACCTGTATTGGGCATACAGAAATTTCACCAATTTGTACAATCCGCAGCGCAGTCCAGTGATTCGAGGCATTTTTGCAGTTTTTATAAGCATTTCCTTTTATGGAATGTTGAAACGTTTGCAGGAGCTGGCCCGTCACATTGGACATCCGCTTAGATTGAATGCGGCAGTACTTGGCGCCGCGTTCTTTCTCATCAACTTCTTACCAGGCAGGTTCATGAATGATGTGCCGGTGATCGTTTATCTCATTCCACCAGCGGTTGCGGCTATTCCTCTATGTATTGCTCAGGCGAAAATCAATGAGCTCAATGCCGCCACTCGTCCAACGCGCCTCGACAATAATTTCAGCGCGGCCGATTGGGTCGGAGTAGGCATTGGAGCTCTTTTCTGGCTTCTGACCATAATTGTCACCGTGCTGCCGCCATGAGCCGCTGAAAAAAAATTCTCAAATTCTCGTCTGCCATGGGAATTACCACATATTCAACGATGAGGGAAAGCTTTATTGTTCATGCATAAGCCAGACGAAGCGATTGCATCCCAAGTTCTTTAACGGCACCTGCAAGTCCTCAAATAAGTCTGACACCCAATTCAATGCATAAATACACCCGAGGTTTCTTTCACCATGAATAAAGTATCAACCCTAGCTAAGAAAATTTCCAAGTCGCACTCATTCAAAGTCGCTACCCGCCTGGGATTTGTACTTGCTCCCCAGTTGGTACTGATGGCTTTCGGAGTTTATGATCAAGCCGCTCACGCACAAGGTTTGGTCGGTGCACCAGTTGATCCACGTTATGGACAATCAAACGAAGTAGGCCAATTGGCAGACTACGGATATGACTGTGCCAGAGACATTTCCCGCGTAGTTACTGCACTGTCCACCGTTCCATCATCTTTAGCCGGCATGAAGATTGCCTTCGGTCAAAGAGACGGCGGTGAATCTGCAATGAACGTAGCGAAAGGCCTGGGCATCGGATTCGGCGGACCAACTGCAGTTCACTTGCTCGGAACATTCGCCATCAACAACATGGGCGGCCTGGGTGGCGGTCTCTAATTAGAGGCTCACCGTTCAGACTCTCTGCAAAAAAGCTCTAATGAGCCGGGTCCTGCCCGGCTCTTGCTTTATCTAGTTTTAAAAGCGCCTGCGGAATCAAGATATTCTCTTGACTTCGTAGTAGCACCATGAAAATCTTTGAAAATGAGCAAATAACTCGTTTGGCATGGGAATTACCACATATTCAAGGCGGTGGGAAAGTTTTATTGTTGTCCCATAAGTCAGACGAAAGCGATTGCATCTCTCCCGCCAAAGAGCAAACTGCAATCATCAAAGTGAGTCTGACACCCGCACCAAAAGCTGCTCCACGTAATCAGAGGTTTCTTCCACCATGAATAAAGTTACATCCCTCGCTAAAAAAGTTTCTCAATCACACTCATTCAAAGTCGCTACCCGCCTGGGATTTGTACTTGCTCCCCAGTTGGTTCTGATGGCTTTCGGAGTATATGACCAGGCCGCACACGCACAAGGCCTTGTAGGGGCTCCAGTAGACCCACGTTACGGTCAATCAAACGAAGTAGGCCAATTGGCAGACTACGGTTATGACTGTGCCAGAGACATTTCCCGCGTAGTTACTGCACTGTCCACCGTTCCATCATCTTTAGCCGGTATGAAAATTGCCTTCGGTCAAAGAGACGGTGGAGAATCGGCCATGAACGTAGCGAAAGGCCTGGGCATCGGATTCGGCGGACCAACTGCCGTTCACTTGCTCGGAACATTCGCCATCAACAACATGGGCGGTCTCGGTGGCGGTCTCTAAATCGAGATAGTTCGTCAATCGAAATTAAGTTTAAGAGCCGGGCCCAGCCCGGCTCTTTGCTGCGTTGGTGATTGCGTTGATTGTCTTAAATGTATTGTGAGATTTGACAGAGATTTTTGCGCATTTATCTCTGTCTCTATTACAGGAGGGATAACCGGGGTGTCAAAAATGGCGCCAGGGCTTACTGTAATACAACTACAAAACTCTGTTGGAAGCGAAAATCATGATTGCAATAACTGGCCCCAGCTTATCGGTTCCTGGTTCACTAAAACAAAAATTGGCAATGGCGGCCGCGCTGCTTCTGATTTGTGATTTCTCAACAGGTATGTTTGTAGATTGGGCGAATACTCCGGCTCCTGGTCAACATCTTGTTTGTGCTCATACCCGGAAGATTTTAGTGATACCACCGCTTGATCCTTCAGGGCAAACAACATTAGTGATCGAAGCTGCGCTAAACAAGTGTGACTGTACCGATGTGTCGGCAACCGTCGAACAAGAGTCGTCAAAAAGCTCAAAGTCTGACGAGGAAATTCTTAGGTCGTTCACTACTTTCTCGGGCGACGATATTGTCACAATAGATTTTCTCAAAAGCAAATTGGTCACACCCGATAAACGGGCGCGGAGGCCATGGGAGCTGTCTTTTTAGTTCTTACGATAGAAAGGCAGAGATTTTTGCGCCAAAATCTCTGCCTTGGTACCTATAAAAATTTCCAACCTCAAAAGTCCTCCCAGGCGGCTCAATTGAACTAAAAAATAGCAATTTAAGGTCAACCTAAGATGATTATTTTGAAAAGCACCAGATTTCATCAGGCTTCTTTCAGTAAAAGTCTGGCGGTTTTTGTACTTTTATTGTTTGCTTTGCAGGTTGCGCCACCACCGGAGCCTTATTCCTGCTATACACCTGGACAAATTCTATGGAATTTGAACAATCGCTATCGTGCCCCAGGAGATGCGAACCAGCCATGGATGTACGCCTCGCCTGACTTGCAAGATGATGCTCTTGGTATGCACATATGGTGCGGAATGATTTATGAGGCTTTCAATTTTATCCAGCAAAATCCCTCTAGGATGGGAATGACCGGGGTGTCAAAACCCACAAGGAGCCTTAAAGTAATATCAGCACCGTGCTGAAGTGAAAAAAATCCCCCGAAAGGCTTTACAGGACATTAAAAGATGCCTGTTTTGCCCGCAGAATGGGAATAACCACACTGACAAGTTTTTATTTTGGCCCTAGAGTGTCTTACACGAGATACTTTTGCGGGCCACACAAAGAGCGCAATAAGCAGTCTTTACTTTCTTTCTTTGAAGCAGTCAACAGTGGAAAACGGAAACAGATCAGCCAGTTTTAAAAATCGCTTTCACAAGCAATTATTTGCGCTCGTGGCACTCTTTATGCTGCTTGCGCCTTTCGCCTTTGCAGTGCCGGCGGTTCTGGCGCAGACGTCAGTGCCATCGCCGAATGATAACTTTACACCTGCCGATGGCGGTACTACCAGCCCGGGTGCTAGTGCCACTCAGGCAACTGCCGAAAATATTTATGATGCTCCTGGTCAAACCACGTTAGTCCAGCAGCAAGCTGAGCAAAACACAGAAGCTGTGGCGCAGAACGTCGAGCAACAATTGTGGCCTGATTTTGGTGCTTACAACGAGACCTATCAAGGCTTGAGTGCTTTCTGGGGAGATGACATCATCTCTAACTTCTTTGCTAATATCGGTCAATTGATTGGTAAGTGGCTCAGTGAATTTATCAACGGTTGGGTGGCTGATGCTGTGCAGTTCCTCACCGGTTTCTTGCGCATCTTTGTGCTTAACCCCAATATTGCCGTCAATGGTTTGAGCACCACTCCTGGTCAACAGGGTGCGGCCATCGACGATATTTCGCCTTACGTTCGTCAAGGCGCCGATATCATGTACGGTATCGCCATTGACTTGCTGCTCTTGCTCTTCATTCTCTGCATCTGGAAGTACTGGGCCGAAGCTTCCTGGCGGGGCGGCGGCAACATGATGGGTGCTGTTGGTCGTTTGATTTTCACATCCGGTTTGCTTCTTGCCTGGCCGACAATCTACGCTTTTGAAATTCAGATCACCAACGAGATGATCAAAGCGCTTTATTTCAACTCTGCCGATCAAGTTGCAATGCTTGACGCTGCCATGGCTGCTGCTGTTAAAGGCGGTCTCGTGGCTGGTGCCGGTCTACTCGCCAATGCCACTGCACCGGTCGCCGGTCAGGTACTGGGCGGTATTCTCGGTGGTGGCGCCGGTGGTATTGTTCTGGGAACGGTAGGCAGTCTGGTTGCTTTCGTCGGTTTGATTATCTACCTGGTACTCGGTGGCATTCTCATTGCCGAACTGATTTATATCCTTGTGCTCAAGGCCATTCAAACTGCCTTGCTCACTGCTCAATATATGTTTGCGCCACTCTTCCTCGTCTTCTTCGCGTTGCCTGACACTGAGAATGTCTGCTCCGGATTCGTGCGTTCATTCGTGGAGGTGAGCCTCTGGACCTTTGTCTGGGTCGGCATGCTCAAGATCATGGTGATTGTGGTCTTGTCCGACTTTAACCCGTGGGGCAAAATTGTCATGGCCGTGGGCGTGTTGCAGTTGATGATTCAAGTGCCTTCCTTCCTGGCTCGCGCCCAAATTTCACCAATGTCTGACTTTATTTCTGCCGGTTTAATTACTGGTGGCTTGCTCTCAGGTGGTAAAGCTCTGGGTGGTATGCTCGCCGATCGCGGCAAGCACTTTGCCAATGCAGTGGGCAACTTTGGTTATGCCGGTGCAAAGGGTGCACCAAAATCGCAGAGCGTTGAACTGAACGGTCTGGCTAACGATGTCGCCAACCCAGGTTTGTTGAAAGATATTCGTAGTGCGGCCGGTACCGGTCAAGTTCCGGGCAAAGACGGCAAGAAGCCGCCACCCGGTGCAGGCGGTCTTGGCGCCGACGGTAAACCAATTAAGCCACCAGAAGGACCTAAAGGGCCTAAAGACGGAAAAGGCGGTACTGGTGTAGGACCTGACGGCAAGCCCATTACACCGGTAACCGATCCGCTTGGAGCCAAAGGGGCGAAAGGCGAAGGCGACTTAGGCACCAGCGCCAATGTGGTGCCGCCTGGAACCAAGCCTGTTACTCCTGCGGGTACGGGCGACAAAACTGCGGCTGAAGCTCTGGCCAGTGCAGCCAAAACCGGCGGCACCATCGCTGCTGTGGCTGGTGCAACTGGTGCGGTAATGGCAGCTGCCGGTGCCAGTGGAGCACTGACTGAGGCTAACAAAGGTGGAACCGGCGATCAGACCGGTAAAGATTTGAGCGCCCAGCAACTGGCTGAAGCAGCCAAAGCGACAGGCAATCTTGTTAATGCCGCCGGTAATTTGACCGATGGCAAAGGCAAAGAATTGGTCGATGCTAAGGGTAATCCTATTAAGGCAACCGTTCCTCCAGCAAGCGGCGACAAAGGCAAGGCCGGAGAAGTATTGAAAGATCAAGCTACCGTCAGCGCCAAACTGGCTGATGGTAAAGATGGTGCGGGCAAAGTGAACGGCCCCGAAGCAACCGCTAAGGGCAAGGATCTGGCTGCGGGCATCAAGCCCGGTGAACTGCCTAAGACCGGAGTAGGCACCAGCAATGATGGCGCCACCCTCAAAACTGCCGGCGATGAAGTTGAAGTCACTGGTCAAAACGACGACGCTTCCAAAGCCGTGGCATCAGCTGTGGTGCCAGGCATGAAAGTGGCCAATTCCACAACGACCGGTACACCTAACGCTAATCTCAATCCCGATGGTTCAACCAAAACAACTGTGGACGGCGGTGGTAAGACCGGTACAGGCGCTAAGCTTGAAACGGTTAAAGGCGAGACTAACGTCACACCTAAACCAGGCGCTAATCCTGTGACCAATACCGGGGCCAAAACGGTTATTCCGCCAATTAACTCTTCGCAATTGGCCAGCGCCACTGGTGCTATCGCCACAGGTAAGGGTATCGACCCCACTACTACGATCGTGACCGGCGACGAAACATTGAACCCTGCCGATCCTGGTGCTCCAGTTGTGGCAGATGCTAAAGAAGGTACATTCAATAACAAGCAGGGCACTAATACCGCCGCTACTTTGGCTACAGCCGCTACGGTTGTGGCCGGAGCCGCTGCACTTAAAAACGCCTCTACAACTCCAACCCCTAAAGTTGAAACCAATGTCACCGGCAAAGTAACAGGAACAGGAACTGGAGCCGGTACCACCGCTACTCCTGTTATTCCGCCAATGGCTGGAGCCAACGGGCAGACTACCGCTAATCCCGCAGCTAATCTCAACAATGCTGCGCCTGTCGTCACCAATACTGAGTTGGTTGAAGAAGGGCTGCAAGCGGCCGCTGTAGTTGGAGCTGCCAACGTCGTTAAAAATACGGCAGCCAATTTGGCTGGTGCCAACAAACTCGATAATAATGGTACGGCGACCACAACGACTACCAGCGCCACAGGCAAAATTGTGCCACCCACTAGTCAGGCCGCTAATGTCGTCAATACTCAAGTTACGGCCGGTAAGGGCGCTGGCGTGGTACCTCCTGTGGCCACACCGACACAGTTCGCCAATACCACTGGTGGCACCGGCGGTGCACCACCCACAGCCGGTACACAGACTAAATTTATGGACGGCGGAGAGGGCGGAGACGATAGCGGCGGCGGAGCGGGTGGCGTTCCTCCAGGCGGGCCTGCAGCTCAACCGACTCAGCCAAGTGGCGGCCAGAAAGCCTCGATGTTTGATGGTTATATGCAAGCCGGTTACAGACACGTTCCTTACCGGGTTGCTGCAGCTGCAATCAGATTGGCTCAGGGCGCAACGTTAGGCGTATCGCGCACCGGTCGCCCAGAGAACGTCTACGATAATCAGGGCCACATGATGCACGTTCGCTTTGGCGAAGGCGCTTCTGATGAACAAAAAGGTATGCAAATCATGGCCGGTGCGTACGGCGAGTTGATGAGCACAGACGCAGAAGCTTATGACGCTGCCAGACAATCATCTATTGATGCCGGCGAACATAAACCACAGAGCATGGCTGAAAGAGCCGCCTCTGGTATCCTGGCCTCCAACGGCAGTTCGTGGTCGCAGACTGCTGCAGCAAAACAAAGATTTGCCCGCTCTATGTCTAAGCATGCCGCCCTGGGCGCGCAGTCTTACATCAACGGCGAAGAAGGCAATGCCTACACCGAGCACCTGGTCAACAGATATGGACCGATGAGTGAAGACCAGCAAGCCTGGGCCGCTCACATAATGACCAGCACTGATTCACCAGAATCTGGATGGAGCTGGAGAATGGGTCCTGCAACTGATGCCTTAATTCAGAGCGGTCTGCCAATCAGCCCTGTAAACAGAGCTGTGGCCGCCAACCAGAGTGTGCTTAAAGCTCAGCCATGGTTGCGCGGAGCCGCTATTCGCGGTGGCGGAGAATACATGCAAGCCCGTGCCAAGGCCGAAATTCCTGAAGGTACAAGCGGACTGGTGCAAGATGCCTGGTACGGCAACCGTGCTCAATCTATGCCTGCTGAAGTCGTCAACACCCTGGGTGCTTTGACTCTGGCCGGAATTGTGGACGATGACGGCGGCTCAGTTTGCCGCGACTTCGCTACTGTCGATCAAGTGGCTGCGATGGTCGGCCCTGGTGCCAGACCTGAAGATTATGTCGGCGGTTACAACACTCTGCATGGCGGCAGCACTGTCATGGCCAATCTCCAGCGCTCCAGTGGCGGTGGTGGTGGCGGCGGACACGTCAATATGGGCAGCACCAATATTAGTGGTGGACCTCCTTCTCAAG
>ENA-ORBV01014815-ORBV01014815.1-microbial-mat-metagenome-genome-assembly--contig:-NODE-14815-length-11589-cov-5.224983_pt1 | contig 11589 bp, 9 predicted proteins | sample MGYA00237777_ERZ505514 | MGnify/ENA primary metagenome ERZ505514 (study PRJEB26160, sample SAMN06269048) | microbial mat metagenome | isolation source: Oligotrophic lake microbial mat | place...
CGCGCCCACGTCTGGCCCTTCGACGGGTGGCAGCCACCCGTCGAAGGGCCAGACGTGGGCGCGTGAACCGAGTCGCTCGCGCACCGCGCGCAACCAGGGCAGGCCCGCGTGGGTGGACTTGGCCACGGAACCGGGCACGTCAAAGTGAAAGACCGACTTGGCCGGACCCGAACGGATCTCGGTCAAGCGTCGCCAGCGCGCATTGCCCGATCGTGACGCGGGGTTTCCATCGATTCCCCGACGAATCAAATCGACCGGCGTTTCGGCTCGATCCGTCGGCCAATGCCGGCAGAAATCGGCCAGAAAAGAGTCCCACGAGGGCGGCAGGCGGTGGCGCTCGAAATAGGCGAGGGGAAACGAAAATCCGTGATCGATGCCAACGAGCGCGGGCGGACCTTCCGAGAGCTCGTCGATCAGCCACCCGGCCAGTGCGCGCCGGGTCCAGTGGAGCGAGTGGCCCGCGTCGGGCCTGATTTCGATCGGTTCGTTGCTGCGGTCAGCGCGATAGACGCGCAGTCCCGTCAGTGGGGTGTCCGCCGTCGCGGCACCCGAGTAGTCGATCCCCAGATAGCGGGAGAATTGAGGGGATGGTGACAAGGTTGACCGCGTTGAGGGTCCGGATGAGATCGACGAACGAGACTTCGAGTGCCGCCGGAATCAGGCTGAAATCGGAGGAGGGGCTCCTCGTCTTCACGCAGTGACCCGGGGCGATTACCCGTTGAACTCTTCGTTCGAGAAAACGTGCTGCACGTCGTCGTGCTCCTCGAGCGCGTCGTGCAACCGTTCGACGGAGGCGGCGATCGAGGCGGTCGCGGGCACGGTAGTGATCGGAATGTAGGCGATTTCCGCACTGACCGTCTTGATCCCGGCCTGATCGAACGCTTGCAGCACCTTGTCAAAACGCGTGACCTCGCAGCGGACCTCGAATCCTTCTTCCGTCGTGATGACGTCGTCGGCACCGGCTTCCAAGGCGACCTCCATCAGGCGATCCTCGGTCGACTGGTCCTTTCCGACGAGGAACTGGCCGGCATGAAGAAACTGGAAGCCGACGGCACCGGTGGCGGCAAGATTGCCACCGTACTTGGCGAAGAGCGAACGGACGTCCTGGGCGGATCGCGTCTTGTTGTCGGTCGTCACCCTGACGATGAAGGCGACGCCGCCGGGGCCGTAGCCCTCGTAGGTGACATCCTCGTAACTGACCCCCGGCAGTTCACCGGTGCCCTTCTTGATCGCCCGGTCGACGTTGTCGGCGGGCATGTTGGACTCCCGGGCCTTCAGCAGCAGCGTGCGGAGCCGCGCGTTGCTGTCGGGATCGCCCCCGCCCGACTTCGCCGCCTGCGTGATGTCGCGGGAAATACGGGAGAAGACTTTGCCCTTGCGGGAGTCGGTCACGGCCTTGAGCCGTTTGACTTTGGACCACTTGTTATGGCCGGCCATGGAGGGGGTGAATCAGCCCTTTTTCTTGGGAGTGACGTTCTTGGTTTTCTTCCAAGGGTTGCCCCCTGCGGGCTTGGCGGCCGCGGCCGCGGCCGCCCCGGCGATCGGCTCATCCTTGGTGAACTTGTTGACCGCTAGCTGCTGCACGATGGTGAAGAGGCCGTTGACGGTCGAGTAGAGGGCGAGGGCGCAGGAGAAGTTGTAACAGAACAGCGTGAACATGATCGGCATGAACTGCATGATCTTCATCTGCATGTTGTCCGTCGTCGGCGTCGGTGTGAGCCGCATCTGCACCACCATGGTCACGCCCATGAGCAGCGGCATGATGTTGAGCGGGAAACCGAAGATGCGGGCGACCGTATCCGGAGCGGACAAGTCGTTGGCCCAGAGGAAAGGCGCGAAACGCAGCTCCGAGGCGCTTTGCAGCATCGCAAAGAAACCGACGAAGAGCGGGATGGTGATGAGGATGGGCAGACACCCGCCGACCGGATTGACCTTGTTCTCCTTGAAAATCTCCATCGTCGCCTGATTCAGCTTCTGCGGGTTGTCCTTGAACTTTTCACGCACGGCCTGGATCTGTGGCTGGAGTTTCTGCATCCGCTTTGACGCGCGGGAGGCTGCGAGGGTGAACGGCAGGGTGATGATCTTGAGGAACAGCGTCATCAATACGATCGACCAGCCCCAGCTCGGCACGACCGAGTGGGCGCTGTGGAGCAGGGTCAGCAGGAACGGGCCGACGTATCCGCTGAGGAGCATGCGGTTGAAGAAGTAGCGGTCGAACTGCATGATCTTGTCCTGTTTCTGTTCGAAACCGGAGAGGCGCTTGTACTCCTTGGGGCCGACGTAGAAGTCGCCTGAAAAAGTCGACGAGCCCTGGGGGGCCAGCGCCTTCAGGTCGATCCGGGCGGAGCCGGCCACGCCGATGTTGGTCTGGGTGCTGCCGGGGAACGGCGGGAGTTCGACGCGCCGGGTGACGATGCCCACGCCCGGCTGGTCAAGCGTGAGGATGGCGGCGAAGAACTGGTTCTTGACCGTGGCCCAGATGACATTGCCCGGCTGCTCGATGAACGGCTTCGGATTGCGGTCGCCGACGCCAAAGTTGGTCATGAAACCGCCGCCTTGGAGCTCGCTGCGCTCGTTGAAGCGGAAGTCCTCGCCATCAAAGAATCCGACATTCAGATACTGACCATAGTCGAGGGCGCTGAACGGCGCGGCGGTTCCGAGGCTGACGGCGGCGCGCGGCAGGGCGATGGTCTGGTCGGTGAGATTGCGAAAGGTGGTCTCGTGTCGGATCTCGTACGGGTCCTCACTCTCCGCGAGTGTGGCCCCCGCGGGACGGATGGAATAGCGACGGGTGACTTCGATCCGGTTCTCGAGGATCAGTTGGAAGACGACCTCGGTGGAGTTGGCTGAGACACGCTCGAAGCGGACCGAGCGGTCGAGTCCGGGGAAGTCCACGAACGCGAGCATGGGATCCGCGTGCAGTTGATTGAAGACGAACGGTGCCGGTTGTCCCTGGACCGCGGGGTACTTGAGGAAGGCGACATCGCGCACGGCGGCACCGAAATCGGTCAGCCGAACTTCGACGAACTCGTTGCGCAGGGTGGTGACCCGGGCGTCGGTATTGTCCTTGATGATCGCGGCGAAGGTCGCGTTGTTCGTGGAGGAGGGGGAGGCGCTGAAGGCAGGCGCTCCGGCGGCTCCGGGCGAGGAGGGCGTCCCGGACGGACCCGCTTCCGGAGCGGTCTGGGTGGCCGACGGCAAGGGAGCGGGAGGCGGCGGTGCGAAGCGGTTGCCGTAGATGAGGAAACCGATGGCGCACACCATGAGCGCGCCGCCGATGAGCATGTTCTTTTTATCCATTAAGATCGAAGGAAGTGGAGCCGGTTGGAGATGCGGAGGGAGCGATCACGGCCCGGCAACGCGGTGGAACGCGGGCTGGAACTGGATCAAAACCACCGGGATGAAGAGGTTGACAGCGGAGAATCCGCCGAAAGCCGAGCCAGGCACCGAGCAAAGCGCCATGGGTTTGCACCGCCTCGGCGGTGTAATGTGAACAGCTGGGGTGAAAACGGCAACCACAGCCCGGACCCATGACCAACGGCAGAACCGGAGACAGGAGCAACTGATAGAGCCGAATGCCCCCCAGCAAGACCCACGCGGGCAGACGGGTGAGCCACCGGAGCATCGTCAAGAAGGTCGAGGCGGGGTGGGGCGTCATGCGGAGCGAGGTGCGATGCGAGGACAAGCCTCGACGAACTTCCGTTCGATTTCCCGATACTCAAGCCGATTGATCGACTGGCGGGCAATCAGGAGCAAATCGTAACCTGGAGGTACCGTATCCTGATGGTTGCGAAAGAGTTCTCGTAGGCGTCGTTTGGCGCGAGCACGGGCCACGGCATGACCGACAGCGGCGGTGGAAGCGACCACGCAGACCCGGCGGAGATCGGCCGGAACGGGTTTTTCAATCCGGCGGGCTCGGGAGCCGGTTGGGGCGTTGGGTTGGACAACGCCTTCCGACCCGCTGAGTTCTGTCCCGGCGGGCGCTTGGGGCAGGGCATTCCCGTTGGCCACGCAGGCGGGACGGCGGAGATACCACAGAGTGAAGCCGCCGCAATCGAGGCGGCGACCCTGCTCACGGACCGACCGGATGTCGCGTTGGCGCCGCAGGTGTTGCTCGGCGCGGAAACGCATGACAAATAAAGGCGGAGCCGGGCTGCGCCGTGAAGTGCGCGGATTCAACCGCGCGTAACTGGCACGCTCCGGAAAACGTAATTAGACGACCGTCAGCCGCTTGCGGCCCTTGCGGCGACGGGCTGCCAGGATTTGGCGACCGCCCTTGGTGGCTTTACGGGCTCGAAAGCCGATCTTGCGGGCGCGTTTCTTACGATGCGGGCGGAAGGTGGGTTGCATGACTTAAGACGTGGTTAAGAGGTGACTGAAGTGCCGACCCACGCGCCCGCTGTCAAGCACCCGTCAGAGGTTCGCGCCGGGAGGCACCCATTTCGCCCCCCCTTGTAGGTGGGCTCGTCGAGCCCGCAGGTTCGCGCCGCGCAACCCCCCCCCAACTTCGACGAGTCCTGTCAGATACCCCGATTACTTGTCCAGCGCCTGCTCGATCGCCCTGCACGAGGTCTTGAGCATCTGCAGCCGGGCGAACCGTTTGTTGTTGGACGGGATCACATGCCAAGGGGCGAAGGACGTGCTGGTGAGCGCGAGCATGTCCCCGACGGCCACCTCGTAGCCCTGCCACTTGCGGCGGTTGCGCCAATCTTCCTGGTTGATCTTGTGTGTCTTGTAGGCAGTGCCGGCGCGTGCTCGGAAGCGGTGGAGCTGCTCCTCCTTGGACACGTGCATCCAGAACTTGATCACGATCGTCCCGTGCTCGGTCTGCTGCTCCTCGAAATCGTTGATTTCATCATAGGCGCGCCGCCACTCGTCCGGCCGGGCGAAACCCTCAAGCCTTTCAACCAGCACGCGTCCGTACCAAGAGCGGTCGAAAATGGTGACGTAACCATCGCGTGGGATGTGGCGCCAGAAACGCCAGAGATAGTGATGGGCCTTTTCCTCATCGGTGGGTTTGGCGATGGGGACGACCCGGTAGAAACGAACATCGACCGCGGACGTCAGCCGGCGGATGGCACCCCCCTTGCCAGCGGCGTCCCAGCCCTCGAAGACAAAGACCACCGAGCGGCGCGCCGCCTGGGCGTTGCGGATGCAGCGGTGCAGTCGGCCCAGCCACTTTTCGCGCTTCTCCTCGTAGTCGGTCTCGGAAAGCTTCTGGTCGAGGGGCGTCGCGTGCAGACGTCGCAGACCTGACGGGGCCAGCGAACGTGGTCGGCGGGGCGGTTCGATGGGTTTCAACGAGCGGCGTCCGCTGCGCTTGATGTGACTGCGAAAGCGTCGAACCAGCAGATCGCCGATCACGAGGTTTCGGGCGCGTTCGTCCGTGGAGTCGATCACGGTCCACGGGGCCTCCGGACGGTCGGTTTCGCGCACAATCTTTCGGGCGGTCTCCCCCACCTCGTCGTACTTCCGATGGGCTTCCCAATCGTCGTCGGTCACGCGCCAGGCTTTGTCTGGATCGGCCTCGAGGGCGCGCAGGCGCTCGCGTTGGTTGTCCTTGGAGAGGTGCAGCCAAATCTTGATGATCAGGGTGCCATTGTCGGCGAGAAGTTTTTCGAAGTGGCGGATGCGGCGCAGCTCATGATTGAGCTGGGCGAGCTCCTTCTTGTTCAGGGATTCCTCGCGCAGGGTCTCCGTGTACCAGGAACCGGCGAAAATCCCGATGCGTCCAGACGCTGGCAGGCTTCGCCAGTAGCGCCACATCAGCGGTCGGTCCCGCTCCTCATCCGTGGGGGTGTGGAACGAAAAGGTTTCCACGCCGCGGGGGTCGAGCCACTCGCCGAGGGCGTTGAGGACATCGCCGCGGCCGGCGCCGGCGACGCCGGCGACGATCAGGACGACCTTGAAGCGCGATTCCTTGAGCTGGACCTGCAGCTGGATCAACTGTTCGCGCAGTCCGGGGAGCTGCGCTTCGTACTGCTTTTTGGACAATCGTCCTTGCTGGACCGCCGACTTCGCCATGGATGAGGAAAAAAGGCTGCAGGCGAGCCCTTGTCGAGCCGGCTTTGAGACGGAACCGCAAATGTCACCTCCCCCATCCGATCACCCAGCCTTGGCTGCCGGCCGTGCCGGCCCTTTGCGCAATTGTAGGCGGTCCCGCGTACGCGGGAAGGCCGCAGGGATGGGCATCGCGATGACGAATTCGGAAGATGCAGGCGGGACCAGGCGGTCCCGTCGCGGCCTCAACGAGGCCACCTACAACGGCCGGGCGGACCTTCGCTCCTCGGTAGACGGCCGCAGGGATGGGCATCGCGATGACGAATTCGGAAGACGGAGGCGGGACCAGCCCACCCGGTCCTGGCATTCCTCGTATGCAGAAGTCCCGTTTTCATAACCTGTCCCTGTTTTCTGGCCGTTGGCGCTGGCGCATTATCTCCGTGACCGACTCGGGACTCGGTCCCAAGGTGGCGGATTTACGTCCGTGTTGAGCTCCCCTTCTCGTTTTATCTCCCGCTCCGTGCGCTCCCAAGCGATCCTCGGACTCCTGCTGGCGAACCTCTGCTGGGGGCTGAGCTTCCCGCTGATCAAGGCGCTGATCCTTCTCCAGGAACGCCTGCTGCCGGCGACCAACCCGTGGTTTGTCACCGCCATGGTGCTGGCACCCCGGTTTTTGTTCGCGACGATCCTGCTCGCGGTCTGGCAGGTGGTGCGCGGGGAAGGACTGCGGATCCGGCGCGGCGAGTGGGTCCAAGGAATCACCATCGGACTTTTTGCTTCTGCCGGCATGATCCTGCAGAGCGATGCCCTGCAATTCACCGCGGCGAGCACCTCGGCGTTCCTGACTCAATTTTATGCGATTCTGATCCCGGTTTACCTCGCCTGGCGGACACGGGTCAATCCGGGCACGGCGATCTGGTGGAGCGTGCTGCTGGTTCTCGTGGGCGTGGCCACCCTGGGGCGCTTCGACGTGCGGAGTTTTTCCCTGGGGCGGGGCGAATGGGAGACCCTGCTCGGCTCGCTGTTTTTTATGGGTCAAATCCTCTGGTTGGCGAAGGCTGAGTTCGCCTCCAATCGGCCGGGACACCTGACGCTGGTGATGTTTGGCACGGAATCGCTGATCCTCTCGGCGATGGTCGGCTGGACCATGCCCGATCTCGGCTCTGTGGAGACGTTGTTGAGTTCGATGCATTGGATGGTCTTCACCGGCGGGTTAACGGTGATTTGCACGATCGGCGCGTATGTGCTGATGAACACCTGGCAGCCGAAGATCACCTCGACGGAAGCAGGCCTTTTGTACTGCGTTGAACCGATTTTCGGAGCGAGTCTTGCCCTGTTTCTGCCAGCCTTGTTCTCGGTTTGGGCGGGGATCTCCTACTTGAACGAAACGGCGACCTGGACCCTGCTGGTCGGTGGCGGTTTGATCACCGCGGCGAACATCTGGGTGCAACTCAGTCCCCCGCCTTCAATACCCGCCGCGACGACGGATCGAAAGCTGCTGTAGCTCTGGAGGAGCCAGTCTCGCGAGGGCGCACGATTTGTTCCGCTGGCGCTCGATTAAGCCTTTCGGCCTATGGCGCTTCAGCTTATCCGCATGTTAAGGTCTTGAGTTCTTTGTAAACTTTGCGGCTCCGATTGCGGCAAAACAGGTTCTCTTGCAATCAATTGCAGGCTGAACGCATGCCAAGAGTGTGCCACAATGAAGTCGACATCTACTATTTTGACTAAGAGACCCAAGATGATCAGGTTAATATCACCCAGTGAACGACAGACTGACTGAACACACCACATGAACACGAGAATCACACCGATGACACCTTCGTCGAAGCGACGCCGTTGGGCGCTGTACGCATGGATGGCGACGTTGGCCAGCGTTGCCACGGCGCAGACCGCGTCGACGCCAGCAACGCCGGCGAAGACGAGCGTTTCACCCGAAACGTTGACGCCCGCGATCAAACTGGAGCGGGTTGAAGTGACCGGTTCCAGAATCCGCCAGACCGAGGTTGAAGGTCCGTCGCCGGTCATGACTTACGAGCGCCGTTACATTGAATCCACGGGGGCGATGAATCTGGCGGATTTTCTCAATTTCCTGCCGCAGAATTATGCGGGCATTAGCTCGGGTCGCGGATCAACCCCGAACGAGCTGAATCCGGAGTTTGGTCAGCGCACCGAAACGTCGTCGCCGCTGTTCAATTTCGTCCTCGGCGCCTCCTCCGCTCCGCCTGGGCAAACGGGTGTTTCCGGCATCAGCCTGCGCGGGCTCGGAGCCGGGTCGACCCTCGTCTTGGTTGATGGTCGGCGCATGGTACAGTCAGGCGCGGGAAACCGTTCGTCCGACTCGCGACAGGGCTTCGTCGACCTCAACGGCATTCCGCTCGGCATGGTCGAGCGAGTCGAAGTCATCACCGACGGTGCCTCGGCCATCTACGGCGCCGACGCGGTCGCAGGGGTGGTCAACATCATCCTGAAGAAGAACTGGACCGGCTCCGAACTGACCGGGGGTTATAAAGGGGCTTTTCATGGCGGTGGGCACGAGCGGAATGCCACGCTCACGACCGGTTTCTCCCGGGGCAAGTTGTCCGGTGTGGTCAGTGTCGACTATTACAGCCGCGCTGACCTGAAGGCCTCGCAGCGTTCATTCTCGAAGAATCAGGATCATCGGTCCATCACCGCCGGCACCTTGGTTGCCACCGGAGCGCCGTTTCCAGGACGCGACCTGCGTCTGAACTTCGGTTATCCCGGCGCGGTGCAGGCGCGCACCGGCAATCTCACGGGATTCACCTTGGCGGATGGCACGCCCACCCGTTTCGCGATCATCAAGGACGGGGTGACCGGCAATCCGACGCTTTCGAGTTTCGTGGCGTCCCCGCCAAGCAGTTTGAACAGCACGAGCGGGCTGACCCGCGGTAATACCGCCAGTTTCCTCGACATCATTCCCGCCTCCGAGCGGTATGGTATTTCCGGGTCCGCGACCTACCGCATGAACGACAAGGTTGAGCTTTATTTCCGCGGAACCTTTGCCGATGCGCGAGGCACGTTCTTCACGCAGCCGCCCTTACTTGGGGCCTCGGCGACCTCTGGCTTCGGAAATTTCGCCACGGTCGTCCCCGCGCTGATCAACGGAGCTCCGAACGTCTACAATCCATTCGGGCAGGACGTCCTCGTCGGCATGGTGCATTATGAGTTTGGTTCGGAGGGACAGACGACTCGTTCCGAGACGCATCGTGGGCTCTTCGGTGCGCGGGGCACGTTTGGGGAAACGTGGCGCTGGGATACAGCCGTGTCCCTGCAGCGCTACACCATGGATCAGACCACCCGCCTGTTCAATGGATCGCGTATTACGGCAGCCTTGGCCAATCCCGATCTTTCGAAGCGACTGAATCCGTTTATCGACGCTCGTGCGGCGGGAACCACCCAAGCGGCGATCTATGAAGAGATGGCGCTCTACAATGAAAATGACTCGCGCTCATGGTCGCGGTCATTGGATGTCACCTTCGATGGCGACCTCTTTTCCATTCCAGGCGGGCCCGTGAAGATGGCGACGGGCGCATTGTTTGACCAAAGCGCCAACAAGAACTACGCGGTCAGTTCGACGGTTGCTGTGACTCCCGTCGTGACCTCACAGACCGTTTGGGGTTCTCAGGACGGCCAATCTGCCTTCGCCGAACTGTCCGTTCCCGTGTTCGGGAAGCCAAATGCCCTGCCGCTTTTCCGTCGGTTCGACGTCCAGTTGGCCGGGCGCTACGAGAATCGAGAGGAATATTCCAAGACCTTGCCAAAGTATGGATTCTCTTGGGTACCTGTGTCGCCAGTCCTGCTGCGTGCCAGCTATAGCGAGGGATTCCGGGCGCCGGCGCTGACCGAGTACCAAGTGGCGACCTCCACTTCGACGGCGACCGTGGTGGATCCGCGCAGGACTCCGGCGTCGACTACGGGCGTCATCACCACTCGTGGATCTCGTCCGAATGTGGGACCGGAGACTTCAACCAACTATTTTTACGGCATAGTCTTTGAACCCCCCTTTGTGAAGGGATTGAATCTCCAGGCGAACTACTACGAAACAGAGCAGCTGAATGCCATTCAGATCCTTACTGCCACGACGATCGTGAACAACGAGGCGCTCTTTCAGGACCGCGTGATCCGCGAGCCTGCCTCCGCTGCAGACATCGCTCTCGGACAGCCCGGACGCCTCACTAGGATTGATCAAACGTTCATCAATTTCGGAAAGATTGTGAATCGCAGTCTGGATGTCGGCCTCGACTACGCGTTGCCATGGGAAGACCTTGGCCGTTTCCGGATTGGATTGAACGCCTCCCGAACCCTTGAAGCGACTCGGCAACTGGCTCCCGGACAGCCCGCGGTCGTACTCGAAGGCGACACCGCCTCTCCGCCGAAGTGGAAGCTGCTCGGCTCGATCTTCTGGGATCGCGGTCCGCTGTCGGCGTCCGTCTTCATCAACTACCTCGACGGCTTCGCCTCCAATAACTCCGGAAATTCCTTCGCGGGGAATAGTACGACTCAGACGTTCGCTTCCACGCCCGCCGTGACCAAGGTGGACGTGCGCGGCGGCTACACCTTCCGCGAGGGTGTCTGGCGCGGGTACGGCCGGAACCTCCGCATCAGCGGTGGCATTGGCAATGTCTTCGACAAGGAGCCGCCTTTCTCGGATACGGTGTTCGGTTACAATGGCGGTCTGCATAGCCAGTTGGTGATGGGCCGGAGCTACGAACTGTCGTTCTCCATGCCGTTCTGAAAACAGCGGTATAACGAATTGAATACGCTAATTTTGGAGGGTCCCGCGGCCGCGCATGGGCCTCGCGATGAGAATGCGGAGGACGGAGGCGGGACCGAGGGGTCCCGTCGCGGCCTCAGCGAGGCCACCTACAATGGGGGCGAATGTCATTTGGGCTCACTTCTTACGAGGCTGTGGTTAAACGCGACGTGCCAATCTTCTCCCATGGGTCTTTGGTCTCAAGCAGGGATCGTTGAGGGCGGATCCAGCGGGGGGTGGCTTCGAGCCGCGCTTGGTCTTCCCGGCGCCCCGATCCTGCTGATGATCGGGGCTTCTTCGTTGTCAGCGGCCTTCACCGACGCGACCGCTCTTTCTCGCATCAACCACCTCCACGTCACCACGCCGGCGGCTCCGCAGACCGCAGTGTTTTCCGCGCCGGCGGCCGCGGTGGATGTCGATGGCGATGGCTGGACTGATCTGATCGCCGGCCGCGCCGACGGACCGTGCGTGCTCTATGTGAACAACCGCGACGGCACGTTTCGGGAGGAGGCCGCCGCTCGCGGGCTCGGTGGGGCGACGGGCATCGGCGGGATCGTGGCGGGAGACTTTTCCAATACCGGTCGCCAGGATCTTTTCTTCGCGCCGCTGGCCGGAAACCGCTGCTTCCTGTTCATCAATGATGGCACAGGTCACTTCACCGAGCAGGCCGTGCTGCGCGGGGCGGACTTGACCACGACCGTCGAGCCGCATGCCGGATTCGGCATCAGTCTGGCCGACTTCGACCGGGATGGCTATCTGGACCTGTCACTGACCTGTCTCTTATACACATCTGACGCTGCCGACGAATAGAGAGGTGT
>ENA-ORBV01014817-ORBV01014817.1-microbial-mat-metagenome-genome-assembly--contig:-NODE-14817-length-11589-cov-4.348767_pt1 | contig 11589 bp, 5 predicted proteins | sample MGYA00237777_ERZ505514 | MGnify/ENA primary metagenome ERZ505514 (study PRJEB26160, sample SAMN06269048) | microbial mat metagenome | isolation source: Oligotrophic lake microbial mat | place...
GCCGCTATGCCGAGATGTACCGCGCGCTCGGCATTCAGGAGCTCGGCGAGGTGCTGTCGTGCCAGCGCGATGCCGCGCTCATCGAGGGGTTCAATCCAGACGTGACGCTGACCCGCACGCAGACCATCATGCAGGGCGCCGCCTGCTGCGACTTCAGGTATCAGCACAAGGCCGACGCGTCCTGACCGGCAAGGTCAGGCGCTTACCGGACGGCAACCCGGTCCCGCAAGGGTTCCTGGGCGGTCAAGGTCATCGGTAATTGGCGCCTGACATTCCGGTTCGCCGGCAAGGACGCCGACCAAGTGGACTACGAGGACTACCACTGAGAGCGCCACATGAAGATGCACAATCCACCGCATCCCGGCGAGGTGCTTCGCGAACTTTGCCTGCGGCCACTCGGCCTCACGGTGACCGACGCCGCCCGTTCACTCGGCGTGAGTCGCAAGACGCTGTCGAGCATTCTCAATGGTCGCGCCGGCATCAGCCCCGAGATGGCCGTTCGACTATCCCTCGCCTTTGGCACCACCGCTGAGAGCTGGATGAACCAGCAGGTGCAATATGACCTGTGGCGCGTTGAGCGCCGGCGTAAGATCCTGCGCGTCACAAAGTTGTCCGCCGCCTGATTGGACAGGTCTGCCTAGCCAATGGCCCTAACCCGGCGTGCGATCCATCTGCTGCAGCGCCGTCACGCCGCTGCGCATGCCCAGCAGGCAGATCGCCACGCTCATCACCGCCGCGGTGCCAAACGACGCGGCCATCATCCACTGCTGCGGGCTGGTCAAGGCGCGGTTGCGCGTCTGCGCCAAGAGATACACCGACGACGGCCAGCCGGTGAGCGCGATCATCGCGATCACGTAGAGCACCGCCAGCACCATGAAGGCCACGCCGCCATACGAGCCAGCTACCTGACTGGGGTTGTCGGCGGCAAAACGCGGATAGCGCGCGCCCAGGCCAGCCGCGAGGCCGACCAGCGCGAACGCCATGAAGGCCACCGACACCGCCGCCACCTGCTTCAGGAACGGATCGCTGCCCAGGAACTCGTTGCCCACGATGGTGAGGCACTCGGTGAGCACGAGTACGGGCACCAGGCCGGTCCAGAACTTCGACCACAGGAAGTCTTCGAGCGAGATCGGCGCCGTGCGAATGATCCAGAAGGCCGCGCCCTCCGCCGACACTGCCGGAAATACGAAGCGCACCGTCACGGTGGCCATCACGAAGCCGGCCATGCCCATGTTCAAGAACGCGTAGACGTTCTTGATCACGCCGCTCATGTAGGGAATCTTGTCGAGCTCGAGCACGCGGAAGTTGTAGAGATACACGAGCACCAGCGCGAGCAGCAGCAGAAGCTGCGACCACTGGCTCACGTCGCGCAGGAACACCTTCAGGTCTTTCACGAAGAGCTGCCGCCGCACCGGCGAGAGCGGAAGCAGCCGCGCGATGCCGTCAATCACGCGCCATTCGGCGAAGCGCGCCTTGCGCGCCTCCTGCGACTTGCTGTAGCCGGAGAAGTGCCACTTCTCGAAGGCCGCGGCCAGGCCGATCACGACGGCCGCCGCCGTGGTCCACAGCGCCGCCACGTGCAGCCAGTCGCTGCCGCCTTGCAGGCCAGCGAAGATCGCTTCACCGGCCCAGAACGACGGCAGCAGGGGGGTCACCGGCGATTGCAGCGTGGCGAAGAAGTCGGTCACGACCGGCATCGATTCCACACGCAGCAGCCGTTCGGGTTGAATCACACGCAGCAGGATCACGAGGCTGGTCGCGAACACGAGCCCCATCAGCATCAGGATGTCGCGGGCGCGCTTGGCCGGAAACACGTTCACGAGCAGCAGCGTCACGGCCGCGCCCAGCCCCACCGGAATCACCACGAACGGCGCCACCGTCAACGTGGCCACGGCCACGAACGACCACGGCGCGCACTTGGCGATGCCCACGCCGGTCAGCACCGGCACCAGGAACACCACCACCATCCACCCGGCTTGGGCCAGCGTGCGGGCAAAGCGCGCCATGAACACGCGCCGCGCCGACACCGGCGCCACGAGCACCAGCCGCAGGTCGTCGGACAGGAAGAAGATCGAGAGCGTGGCGATCACGCCGCTGAACGCCAGGAACGAGAGGAACGTGAGGAACAGCCACGACAGGCCGATGCGAATCAGGTAGTCACCGAGCTCGGCGTATTGCGCCGCCTGGTAGGTGACCCAGAACGCGCCAGCCACGAGCGCGGCCATCACGGCCAGGCCGATGACGCCGAAGACCAGCCCGCGCAGCAGGTCGCCGCGCTCGCGACGCCGCGCCCGGTTGCGCGACGCCCACAGCGACGGCAGCAGCAGGAACGGAAACGCCCGCGGTGAGGCGTGCGCCAGCATCACACCACCTCGTCGATTTCCTGCAGGCCGCTGCCGCCGGTGAGCTTCAGGAACACGGCCGTCAGCTCGTCGTCGCCGGCATCGCCCAGGGCACGCAGCTCGGGCACCGTGCCGCGCGCGATGATCTTCCCCTTGAGAATGATGCTGATGACGTCGCACATCTCTTCGGCCACTTCGAGCGTGTGGGTGCTCATCAGAATGGCCACGCCGCGTTCGCTCATCTTGCGGAACACGTCTTTGATGAGGCGCGCGCCACGCGGATCGAGGCCCACCATCGGCTCGTCCACGAGCACCGCTTTCGGGCGATGCAGGAACGCCGCGCTCATCACCAGCCGCTGCTTCATGCCGTGCGAGAAGCTCTCGACCAGCTCATTGCGCCAGCGCGCCAGCTCGAACAGATCCAGCATCTCGCAGATGCGCGTGTCGATGGCCGCGTCGTCCATGCCGTAGAGACCGCCGTGGAAGCGCAGGAACTCGCCCGCCGTGAGCTTCTCGTAGATGAACGGCCGGTCGGGAATGAAGCCGAGCGCGGCCTTGGCGCTCTCGGCCGAGGTGGCCATGTCGTGACCGTCCACCAGGATGCGCCCGGCCGAGGGCTTCAGCAGCCCAGCGATCATGCGGATCGTGGTGGTCTTGCCGGCGCCGTTCGGTCCGAGGAAGCCGTGAATCTGTCCCGGCTGCACGTCGAGCGACACGCCGTCGACCGCGGTGAACTCTCCGTACTGCTTGCGCAGGTCGTGCACGGCAATCATGGATTCCCCCGGCAGGGCAGCGCCCAGCAGCCGCACGCCTGGCGCGTGGGCAACGCCAGCGACAATGGACGCGCATCGGCGGCATCCGCCAGCTCGCGGCCCACCGTGAGCGGCGAGGTGTTGGGCGCCATCTCAGCATCGAGCACCGTGAGCTTCAACCGGCCGATGAGCGGCAGGATGGCGGTCTGCTTGTCGAGGCCGCCCTGCAGCAGGCGCAGGTGCGTCGCATCCGCCGGGAACTGGTTGAACGTGGGGTCGACCGGCAGCCAGTAGCCGCGCGAGGGGCTCTCGTCGATCCACACCTCGGGCCAGGCGTGGTAGTAGAACGCGCCGCGCACCATGACGAGGCCCACGTTGATGCGGGCGGGTATGCCGATGGCGCGCGCCATGGCCACGTAGAGCGCGGTGTGTTCGTTGCAGTCGCCCACCTTCGTGCGCAGCACTTCCTTGGCCGAAGGCACGCTGATGGTGGGCTTCTTGTCGAGCAGGCTGTTCACGCCGCGCACGAGGCGCTCGGCCCGGGCGCGGGTGCCCACCACGCCGGTCACGATCCGCCCGGCTTCGGCGATCACCTCGGGGTCGTCGCTTTCGAGGAACGTCTCGGGACCAAGGTAGCGTGCCAGGTCGGGATCCACCGGTCCGGCCACGAGCCCGCGTGGGTCGCGCACGTCGAGCACGCGGCCGTCGAAGGTCTGCGTGCTGCTGGCCAGGTTGAAGGCCGCCATGTCCACGCCGTTGAACTCAACCTTCAGTCGCGTCACATCCGTGGGCTCGGTCACCGCCTTGCGCAGCGTGGGCACGATGGCGGCGGCCTGCAGCATGTCCGACCTGACGCGGCTCGATACCGCCAGGGCCTGCGCCTGCTCCGGCGTCTCGCGCACTGACATCAAGCCGAGCGGGCTCTCTTCGCGCACGATCTCGCCGGTGTCGGTGATCCAGGCGGTGGTTGTGAGCCCCGAGAAGCCGAGTTGCACCTTGAAGGCGGGGATGGGGCGACCGCCGGCGATCACCACCTCGCGGCCGCTCACGTCGATCACGACTGGCGCGTTGCTGAGCGTGGCCGGGTCGAAGACCATCAGCTCGTGGCGGGCGCCGGCCGTGAGGCCGCCGCTTGCCAGGCGCCGCGCCAGGTTCAGCATCAGGGCCGGGGGCTCCTCGAGGGTGCGCACTTCGGTGCGCGTGCTGCCGGCCGAGGTGATCCGGATGGTGAGGGTCAGGCCATCCACCGTCCCGGAGAGTTTCAGCGGACCCGTGCCGGGGTCGAGCGAGAAGTCGAACGACCGGAGGGCAAACGCGCGATCGACGCGCGCCGTGGTCTTGATGACGGCCGGGGTCGTGGCGCCGAGCAGCGACATCTGCAGGCGGCCGTCCTCCTGCAGCTCGAAGCCATCGTCAGTGGGCACGGTCTGCCCCACCGTGAAGCCCACCTTCTCGCCGCGGTAGTAGATGCCGCGCCACTGCGCCGCGGTGCCGTACCGTGCAAGGTCGGTGGCCAGGTTGGCGACCGAGGCCTGCAGATAGGCGCGCTGGGCCAGCAGGCCCATGCACGCCACCCAGGCTACCAGGGCCACATAGGAGAGCGGGCGCGTGACCCGGCGTGAGAGCGGGCGGAACGCCCAGACCTGGAACCGCAATCGATCGACAGACACTGACGCACGTATCGGCCCCAGGCGGTGCGGTCGTCAGAGCGCGGCTCAGCCATTGAAGACTCCCGCCGCCTTCCCCTGCCAGGGTGCACCGAAGATTTCGAGCTCGTCGTGCGGCTGCAGCGCTATCTCGAAGAAGAGCGCAAGCCCGGCAGCCGCCATGCTGATGGAAGAGGTGAGCTTCCGCCGGTCATTTCCGTTGAGCCGCAAGCGGACCGCCGCTGATCAACGCCATCAGTGCATCCGGATCGGCCGGTTTGACCAGGTGCAGGTCGAATCCGGACTCGGCGGTGCGCTCGCGATCGGAATCCTGCCCCCACCCGGTGAGCGCCGCAATCAGGATGCCCGGGCCCGACGGCAGCGCGCGCATCCGCTGCGCCGCTTCGTAGCCGTTCAACTTCGGAAGGCCGATGTCGAGGAGCACCACGTCGGGCAGGAACGAGGCCGCCACTTCCACCGCCTCCAGTCCGTCGTAGGCCAGCCGCACCTCATGGCCGCCCAGCTCGAGCAGCTGGCCGAGGGTGAACGCGGAATCGCGATTGTCGTCGACGACCAGGACGCGACGCCGGGTTCCCGCGTCCGCAGGTTCGGGCGGCGCTGGCGGGGCCTCGGGCAGCGCCTCGACGACGTCGAGCGGCAGCCGGACGACGAACTCGGCGCCACGGCCGAGGCCGGGGCTGTGCACCGCCACGGTGCCGCCGTGCAGCTCCACCAGCGTCTTGACCAGCGTCAGGCCGAGGCCGAGGCCGCCGCGGGCGCGTTCGAGCGACGTATCCACCTGCACGAAGCGGTCGAATACCCGCACGATCTGATCGTGGTCGAGGCCGATGCCATCGTCGGTCACGGTGATGACCACCTCACCGGGATTGCTCTCCACGGCAAGGCGCACGTGCCCGCCCGCCGGCGTGAACTTGGCCGCGTTGCTCAAGAGGTTTTCGATGACCTGGGCCACGCGCGTGGGATCCGCATCGGTCAGCAGCGGCCCCGGCGGCACGTGGACGCTGAGGCGCGGGCCGCCCTCGTCGAACAGCGATTGACAGTCCTCGGCCGTCTGCGTGATCACCGACGTCACGTCTACGGTGGTGCGGCGCAGGGCAATCTTGCCCTGGGAGATCCGGCTGACGTCGAGCAGGTCGTCGATCAGCCTGGTCATCAGCACCACTTGCCGTCGGATCACGTCGACCGCATGGAGCTGGGGCGTGCCGGCGTCAGCATGGAACCGTCTCAGCACCTCGGCCGCCGTGCGCACCGGCGCCAGGGGGTTGCGCAGCTCGTGGGCGAGCGTGGCCAGGAACTCGCTCTTGTGGCGGTCCGCCTCCCGCAGGGCCTCATCCGCGCGCTTGCGCTCGGTGACATCGATGTTGTTGCCGACCATCCGCAGCGGCCGGTCGGCTTCGTCGCGCACGGCGCCGCCCTTCGAGTAAATCCAGCGCACGTCGCCGGTCGGAAGCACCAGACGAAACTCCTGCTCGAATGGCTTTCCGTCGCGGAGCGCCGCCTGCCACTGGCGCTCGATTACGGCGACATCCTCCGGATGCACACGCTGATGGAAGTCCTCATACGTCGTGTGGTGTGAGGGCTCGAGGGCCCACAAGTGCATCAATTCGGGCATCCATTGCAGGGGGTGGGAGCGCATGTCCCACGACCAGCCCGGGCGCACTTCGTCGGCCGTGCGGACCGCGTCTGGCGCCCGCAGGTCCCACTCCCAGGGCGCGATCCCGGCCAGGTCGATCGCCATGCGCAACCGCTGCTCGTTTTCCTTGATGCTGCGGTTGGCCAACGCCAGGGCGGCCGTTCGTTCGGCCACGCGGGATTCGAGCTCCTGATTGACTTGCTGGAGCGTGACTTCGGCGCGCTCCCGCTCCGCCACCTGATGCTGTAGCTCCTCGTTCAGCGCCCACAGCGCGCGCGTCTTCCGGTGCAGATCGGCGAAGACCGCGACCTTCGAACGCAGCACATCCGCCTTGATGGGCTTGCTGAGGTAGTCGACACCGCCCACGCCGTAGCCGCGCAGAATGTCCTCGTCGTGCGACACGTGAGCGGTGAGAAACAGGATCGGTACGTCCTTGGAGCGATTGCGCTGCTTCACGAGCGTCGCCAGCTCGATGCCGCTCATCCCAGGCATCTGGATGTCGAGGATGAGCGCGCCGAACTCGTCGCGCAGGATCGCCAGCAGCGCTTCGTCGGCGGAGTGCGCGCGCACCAGCGTGCAGCCGAGCGGCTCCAGCATGACCTCGAGCGCATCCAGGTTACGCGGCTCGTCATCGACGATCAGGATCTTCACGTCCTCGCCGGTCAGGGCCGCCTCGGCGATCATCGGTAGAGCCATACGCGCAACAACGACAGCAACTGGTCCTGGTTGACCGGCTTGGCGATGTAGTCGGACGCGCCAGCCTCCAGACACTTCTCGCGATCGCCTTTCATCGCCTTGGCGGTGAGCGCCAGGATCGGCAGCGTCCGGTAGGCCGGATTGCGGCGAATCTCCCGCATCGTCTCATAGCCGTCCATCTCCGGCATCATGATGTCCATCAGCACGACGCTCAGGTCTGGCGTGCACTCGATCAGATCGATCGCCTGGCGGCCGTTGGTCGCGGTGAGCACGTCCATGCCGTGATTCTCGAGCACGCTGTTGAGCGCGAAGATGTTGCGCGCGTCGTCGTCGACGATGACGACCTTGCGGCCCTTGAGCACGTCATTCGACCGGTGCAGCCGCTCGAGCAGGCGCCGCTTCGGCTCGGGCAGCGTCGCGACGACGCGGTGCAGGAACAGCGCCGTCTCGTCGAACAGTCGTTCCGGCGACTGCACGTCCTTGAGCACGACGCTCTTGGCGACCGTGCGGACCGCGATCTCCTCTTCGGCCGTGAGTTGCTTGCCGGTGAACACCACCACCGGCGTGTCCCGCATCCCGAACTCGCGCTGCATCCGCTCAATCAGCTCGAGGCCGGTCATGTCCGGCAACGTCAGATCGACCACGCAGCATTCGACGGGATGGGAGCGCACGACCTCCAGGGCCTCGCGGCCGCTACCCACCGCCACGATCTCGATGTCGTCGTGCATCAACAGCTCGACGATGCTCATGCGAGCGATCTCGTCGTCTTCCACGACCAGCAGCCGCTTCTTGTGCGGGATGACATAGGACGCGATGCGATCGAAGGCGTGTTCGAGCTCTGCGGCGGAAGACGGCTTGACCAGATAGGAAAAAGCCCCATGCGACAGGCCGTGCTGGCGCTCTTCTTCGACCGAGAGCATCTGCACCGGAATGTGCCTGGTCGTGGGATCGAGCTTCAGGTCGTTCAGCACGGTCCAGCCGAGCATGTCGGGCAGGAAGACATCGAGCGTAATCGCGGTCGGCCGGTACCGCCGCGCCAGAGCCAGCGCCGTTTGACCGCGGCTGGCGACAATGCCCTTGAAGCCGCGATCGCGCGCTACGCCGAGCAGCACCCGGGCATAGTGCGGGTCGTCATCGATGATCAGCACCGTTTGATCGCTGTCCCCCACCGTCTCGCGGTCGTCGGGCACGGCCTGCTCGGCCTTGACCACCGAGAAAATCGGTGCCTTCTGCAACGCCGCATCGGGCGCCGCCGCCGTTCCCTCGGCGCGGGCCGGACCGGTATAGCTGAACGGCAGGAAGAGCGTGAACGTGCTGCCGATCCCGGGCTCGCTGGCCAGCCGAATCTCACCACCGAGCAGAATCGCCAGCTCACGGCTGATGGCCAGTCCCAGCCCGGTGCCGCCGAACTTGCGACTGGTGCCGGCGTCGGCCTGCTGGAAGGCTTCGAAGATCAGCTTCTGCTTCTGTGGCGCGATGCCGATGCCTGAATCCTCGACTTCGATGGCGACCGCCGACGAGGCCAGGCGCAGGGTCGGATGGTCCGACGACCAGCCGCTGTGGACCTGCCGCACCCGCATGCTCACGCGGCCCTGTTGCGTGAACTTGAAGGCGTTCGACAGCAGGTTCTTGAGGATCTGCTGCAGGCGCTTGGGGTCGCTCATCAAGGTCGGCGGAAGGTCGCTGGCCAGGTCGATGGTGAACTCGAGGTGTTTCGCGTCGGCGATATGGTGGAAGGTGCGTTCCACGCTGTCCCGCAGCGACCGGAACGAGATCTCCTCCACGTCGACGGTGACCGTGCCAGACTCGATCTTGGAGAGGTCGAGGATGTCGTTGATGAGCGTCAGCAGGTCGGTGCCGGCCGAGTGGATGTTGCGCGCGAAGTCGACTTCCTTGGCCGCCAGGCTGCCCGACGGGTTGTCGGCGAGCTGCTGGCCCAGGATCAAAATCGAGTTGAGCGGCGTGCGCAACTCGTGGGACATATTAGCCAGGAACTCGGACTTGTACTTGGAGGTGAGGGCCAGCTCCGCGGCCTTCTCCTCCAGCGCGCGCCGCGCCTGCTCGACTTCCTTGTTCTTGCGTTCGACCTCGACGTTCTGTTCGGCCAGCTCCTGGGCCTTCAGCGCGAGCTGCTCGTTGGTCTGCTGCAGTTCGTTCTGGCGCGTCTGCAACGCGATCGTGAGCTGCTGCGACTGCTGCAACAGATTCTCGGTGCGCATCGTCGCTTCGATGGTGTTGAGCACGACGCCGATCGACTGCGTCAACTGCTCCAGGAAGGTCAGGTGGGTGGTGGTGAAGGGCTCGATCGACGACAGCTCGATCACCGCCTTGGTCTCACCCTCGAACAGCACCGGCAACACCACGATGTTCTTCGGCGTGGTGGCGCCCAGACTCGAGCGGATCCGGACGTACCTCGGCGGCACCTTCGTGATCAGGATGCGCTGCTTCTCGAGCGCGCACTGGCCGACCAACCCCTTGCCCACTTCGATCCGCGTCGACTGATCGTCGCCGACCGCATAGCCGGCCAGCAGCGACAGCGCCGGGGCGCTGACGGACACGTCGCCGAGCATCTGGTAGACGGTGCCCTGCTGCGCGCCGACCAGCGGCGCCAGTTCGGACAGCAGGAGCTTGCCAACGGTGACCAGATCGCGTTGTCCCTGCAGCATGCGGGTGAACTTGGCGAGGTTCGTCTTCAGCCAGTCCTTCTCCTGGTTGGAGTCCGTCGTCGCGCGCAGGTTGCCGATCATGGTGTTGATGTTGTCTTTGAGTTCAGCGACCTCGCCCCGCGCCTCGACCTGAATCGATCGCGTCAGGTCGCCCTTGGTCACGGCGGTCGCCACCTCGGCGATCGCGCGCACCTGATTGGTGAGGTTGGCGGCCAGCAGGTTGACGTTGCCGGTCAGGTCCTTCCAGGTGCCCGAGGCGCCCGGCACGTTCGCCTGACCGCCGAGCCGCCCATCGACACCGACTTCGCGCGCCACGTTCGAGACCTGTTGCGCGAAGGTGGCGAGGGTGTCGGTCATGTTGTTGATCGTGTCGGCCAAGGCGGCGACCTCGCCTTTGGCCTCCACCGTGAGCTTCTGGCGCAGGCTGCCGTCAGCCACCGCGGTGACCACCTTCACGATACCGCGCACCTGGTCGGTCAGATTCGCCGCCATCACGTTGACCGAGTCGGTCAGGTCCTTCCACGTGCCGGCCACGCCCGGCACCTCGGCCTGGCCGCCCAGCTTGCCTTCGGTCCCGACCTCGCGGGCCACGCGCGTGACCTCGGCGGCAAACGCCCGCAGCTGATCGACCATCGTGTTGATGGTGTTCTTCAGCTCGAGGATCTCGCCCTTCACATCGGCGGTGATCTTGCGGGAGAGGTCGCCGCGCGCCACCGCTGTGGTCACTTCCGCGATGTTGCGCACCTGGGCCGTGAGGTTGGCGCCCATGACGTTCACCGAGTCGGTGAGGTCCTTCCACGTGCCGGCCACGCCCGGCACGACCGCCTGCACGCCCAGGCGGCCCTCGGTGCCAACCTCGCGGGCCACGCGGGTCACTTCTGACGCGAATGACCGCAACTGCTCGACCATCGCGTTGGTCGCTTCCTTCAGCTGCAGGATCTCGCCGCGCACGTCGACCGTAATCTTGCGCGACAGGTCGCCGTTGGCGACGGCGATCGTCACCTCGGCGATGTTGCGCACCTGGCCGGTCAGGTTCGACGCCATCGAGTTGACGTTGTCGGTGAGGTCTTTCCACGTGCCGGCCACGCCGGGCACCACCGCCTGGCCGCCGAGCTTGCCCTCGGTGCCCACCTCGCGGGCCACGCGGCTCACTTCCGAAGCGAAGGCGTTGAGCTGGTCGACCATGGTGTTGACGGTGTTCTTCAGTTCGAGGATCTCGCCCTTCACGTCGACGGTGATCTTGCGGGAGAGGTCGCCGCGGGCGATCGACGTGGCCACGTCGGCAATGTTGCGCACCTGGCCGGTGAGGTTCGAGGCCATCGAGTTGACGTTGTCGGTGAGGTCCTTCCAGGTGCCGGCGACGCCGGGCACTTCGGCCTGGCCACCGAGCTTGCCATCGGTGCCCACTTCGCGGGCGACGCGCGTCACCTCGGCGGCGAACGAGCGCAGCTGCTCCACCATGGTGTTCATGGTGTCCTTGAGCTGCAGGATCTCGCCGCGGACGTCGACGGTGATCTTTTTCGACAGGTCGCCGGTCGCCACCGCCACCGTCACCTCGGCGATGTTGCGCACCTGCGCCGTGAGGTTGCCGGCCATCTGGTTGACGTTGTCGGTGACGTCCTTCCAGGTGCCGGCCACGCCGGTGACGACCGCCTGGCCGCCGAGCTTGCCGTCGGTGCCCACTTCGCGGGCGACACGGCTGACCTCCGAAGCGAAGGCGTTCAGCTGGTCCACCATCGTATTCACGGTGTCCTTCAGCTCGAGGATCTCGCCCTTCACGTCGACCGTGATCTTGCGCGACAAGTCGCCGCGGGCGACGGCGGTCGTCACCTC
>ENA-ORBV01014818-ORBV01014818.1-microbial-mat-metagenome-genome-assembly--contig:-NODE-14818-length-11589-cov-3.970552_pt1 | contig 11589 bp, 7 predicted proteins | sample MGYA00237777_ERZ505514 | MGnify/ENA primary metagenome ERZ505514 (study PRJEB26160, sample SAMN06269048) | microbial mat metagenome | isolation source: Oligotrophic lake microbial mat | place...
TTTTCAAGCAGAAGACGGCATACGAGATTCGCCTTAGTCTCGTGGGCTCGGAGATGTGTATAAGAGACAGGCTAGAGCCAACGCCGGCAGCACGGGCGAATTTTCTTCTGTTGCGGGCAGAGGCGCATTCTCAAGTTGCGGAGCTTTATGGTGGACCCAATAGCAACATCGGGAACAACGAGGGCGCGGCGATGCATCGGCAAAAAGCAGTTGAGTTGAGGGAAGAGTTGCATCGGCTCGACTCGAAGAATTTGAATTGGGAGCGAACTTCGCTCGAAGCTCGATTTGAGGCCGTGCGGCGTGGGCTGAGGGTGCTAAATAGTGAAGAGCTTGGCCCCTGGAAAGTGTGGAGTGAGGAGTTTGAAGGTCTGTATCGGCGTGCCCCCAAAAATCGCCTAGTGTCTCGATCATTGGCAAAATTTTATTTTGCGCGTGGATCAGCTTTTGATCTGGCTCAACCGCAGCGAAGGAGTGATTGGGAGAGGTCGCTGAGGTTATTTCAGCAGGGAGTGGAGGATTTGACTACAGACCGGTTTGTCTTGCGTGATATGGCCTTGACGCATAAATATCTTTCGAGCTTCACCGGTATGGAAATTGAATCGCGAATGCATCATGCAAAGGAAGCGGTGCGGCTAGACCGCTTGAGGTCCAATCAGGATGAGAGTGATGCTGGTGCGAGGATGGACCTTGCGTTTAGCGTGAATGCGGTGGCCGATGTTCATGGCTTCCAGTTGGACTTTGCGGCGGCGCAGCCTGGGTATCTGGAGAGTTTTTTGATTCGTAAGGGATTGGCGATTTCCGATCCGAGCAATGCGTTTGTTTTGCGGTCGCTGCTTTATCCGATCCGGTTTTATGGTGTGATGTCAGCCAGGCTGAAGGACTGGAAGGCGCTGGGTGGGGCAGTGAAGGAGCTGGAATGGGCGGCTGAGACTTCGCGGCCCAAGGCGGGAGTTTTGGATCTTGCGAGTTTGAATTACTGGAAGGGGTTGCTTGCCGTTGAGGCTGGGGACCTAGGTGGGGCTTGCGGGTATGGACGGGAGGCGTCGCGGTTGCTTGAGGCGGAGAAGGGTAAGGGTTGGGTTGAGAACCCGGCAGTTTTGCTGGATTTACTAAAGGGGTGTGAGGGCTTAGCGAGGTAGATTTTGAAGTTTGGTGGCGAAGGTGCCTGCGACTTTGCGGCGCTGGGGGCCTCGTTCGATTTTCCCTTCGGCCTCCTGGCCGAGTTCAGCGAAGTGCCGGAGGATGTCGTCCCGTCTGAAAGTTACATGCAGACGCATGACTTCATCTGCCCTTAGCGGTTGTTCCAAGACGAGCTCTTCCGCCAGCCTGGAATGCCAGCCTTGCGGCAGCGGGACGTATTCGCCACTTCTGCTGAATAGCCAATTGAACAAAAGGACCCGGCTCTTTTCGATCGCCGTTACCAATTCCTGGCAGCCGGTGGCGCTGGCGATTTCGAGATGAAATTCAACGTGGCGCTTTTCGACTTCCGCTTGTGCCTCCCTGGATGGGGTGACTTGTTTGTCGAGGCGCTGGTAGCGCTTGTCGAGGTCAGTTGCGAGGCGGCGGAGGCGCTTTCTTTGGAGTGGAGTTGCGTTTTTGGAGAAGAGGCGCGCGGCCTGGCTTTCAAGCGCTTCGCGGACGATGTAGTTGCCCGAGATTTCGCCGATTGTAGGCATCTTGACACGGGTTCCGGCCCTGGCTCGACTCTCAACGAAGCCTTCCGATTCGAGGCGTTGGAGGGCGGCGGCGACCGGGATGGTGCTGACTCCGAAGAGGAGGGCGAGTTTCCGGTGGCTAAGAGGACTGCCCGGTGGCAGTTCGCCATCGAGGATGCCCACGCGCAGTTTCTCGTAGGCCTGCTGTCCTAAATCTGACATTCCAGTTATTGAAATTCCCATTGACACTTTAGACGATCCTCGTATATGATCGCAAGTAAAATCTGACATATCAGTTTTGGAGATTTCACCATGCATCGCAACTCGCCGTTTCACTTCATCGCCCTGCTGTTATCGATATTGTTTATCGAGCCAAAGATGTCTGCACAGAACATCACTGGATCGATATTGGGTTTGGTGCAGGATTCTTCGGCGGCAGTGCTTCCGAATGTGGATGTTGAGGTTTTGAATATTGAGACGAACCAGGCTGTAAGAGTGAAGACGAACGCTGGTGGATTGTTTGAGGCGAACTATCTTCGACCGGGTGGTTACCGAGTGACGGTGACGGCGAACGGATTCAAGAAGTCGGTCCGGGACGGATTGACGGTGCAGATCGAGAGCCGTCTACGCATCGATTTTAAGCTTGAGGTGGGCGACTCGCAGGCGACGATCAATGTGACGAGCGAAGCGCCGCTGGTGGAAAGTGAGAATGCTTCATTGGGGCAAGTAGTATCGAGGCGGAGCTTGCAGGAGTTGCCCATTCGAGGGCGCAACATATTTGATCTTATCGGGCTTAGCGCAGGTGTTCAAGTGAACCCGCGATCACTGGGCGGGACGGCATCGACAGGAGACAATTCGGCACCGTTGTTTGCGCAATCGGATATCTCGATTAATGGGGGACGCTTTCGGACGAATGAGTTTCTTTTGGATGGGGTGTCGATCATGCTGCCGGAAAATAACAATTTCGCGTTTTCTCCGTCGCCGGATGGAACGCAGGAGTTTAAGGTTCTTACCAATACTTTTGGGCCGCAATATGGGCGCAGTGGCGGAGGAGTGATTAACGTTGCAACTCGTGCGGGCGCCAACGATTACCACGGTACGATTTATGAGTTTTTTCGCAATGATCGTTTGCGAGCGAATAACTTCTTTGCTAACGCCCGAGGGCAAAAGCGCGGGGTCTTTCACTACAACCAATTTGGAGCTGCGGGCGGAGGCAGGATTATCAAGGACAAGACTTTTTTCTTTGCCGAATACACCGGGCATCGCGAAGACATCGCAGGGTCACCGGGTATCTTGACGGTGCCGACAGAGCTTCAACGGCGCGGGGACTTTAGCCAAACGCGCAATCGCCAGGGGGACGCAGTCACAATCTACAATCCGTTCTCGACGCGCACTACTGGGGCTGGATTTGTTCGGGATAGCTATCCTGGCAACATCATTCCTGCGAGCGCGCAAAGCCGGGTCGCTCAAAACCTTTTGAAGTTTCTTCCTGTCGGGAATCGTGCGGGTGAAGGCCCGGCTGTGATTAACAACTATGTTTGGGCCGCCAATCAGGCGATCAATTCCAATCAATGGACTGCGAGAATCGATCATCGAATTTCCGACAAGCATTCGATCTTCGGGCGCATTAGCCGCAATACCGGAGACAACGGCAATAACGGGCCATACGGCAATATCGCCGATAGTGTTTTGGGGCTTACCGTAAATCGTGTGTGGAATGGGGTGATCAACATGACTTCGGTGTTGTCGCCGACTCGCATATTGAACTTACGCGTGGGTGCGACTCGCCGAGTGGAAGGGCGGATTCCGTTGGCTGATGGGAAGGTAAGTCTTGCCGAGCTTGGGTTTTCGGCTAACGTCGCGGCGGGTGCCCAAGATCAAATATTTCCGACAGTCGCTATCGCCAACTATGCGCAGCTTGGGCCTCCGGTAGGCGACCGTATCCGGCGTGGCAACGAAGTCTATACGCTGGTAGGCGAGCAGACCGAAATGCATGGGCGACACACGATCGTCTATGGCGGCGACGTGAGACTGTATAACCAGACTCCGTTCCAGGCGGGGGCTTCGGCTGGAAGCTACAGCTTCGGTTTGGGACAGACGCAGGGGCCGGATCCATTGCGAGCGACGCTGACTGCAGGGGACGGACTTGCTTCGCTTTTGACGGGCTTTGGCAGTGGATCGATTCAGCGTGTTCCGGCTCTGGCGATTCGTAACATGTACTATGCATTTTTTGTGAATGACGATATTAAGTTCAAGCGGTTGACGATCAACGTCGGGGTTCGCTATGAGTATGATCAGCCGCGCACGGAGCGCTATAACCGCTTCGCCAATTTCGATTTCACCGCACCTTATCCAGTGAACGTGCCGGAGCTTCCGGGTTTGAAGGGTACGCTCAAATTTGCAGGTCAGAATGGCGTTCCGCGTGGACAGTATGAAGGTGCGCCATTGAACTTTGGGCCTCGCGTAGGGTTGGCTTACCGGATTGGCAGCAAGGCTGTGGTTCGGGCGGGTTATGGGATATTCTACGCTCCTCGTTTTGGAACGACGAGTGGCGCCGGGTTTGGAACTCCAGGCTCGGATGTGACGACGCCTTGGGTATCGAGCATCGATGGTGTGACGCCGTTAAATACTTTGGATAACCCATATCCCAATGGGATTTTTATACCGCCAGCGACGCTAGCGGACCGGCTTCAAACCGGGCTGGGTGTTGTGATTATGGATCGGGGCAACAAGTCGAACAACTATAACCAGCAGTGGAACTTTACGCTACAGAATCAGATCTGGGGAGGCTTGCTGGTTGAAGCTAGTTATGCAGGAAATCGGGGTGTGAGGATTCCGATCGGTCTCAACTTCAATCAGCTCAATCCGATATACCAATCGCTGGGGGCACGGTTGAGCGCGCAAGTCCCTAATCCATTTTTCGGGCTTACGAATACGGGGATTCTGGCGCAGCGAACGGTTGCGCAGAGTCAGTTACTTCGGCCCTATCCGCAGTATGGAGCAGTGTCTACGAACAACCCAGCGGTATCGCAGAACATGGGCTCGTCTTCTTATCATGCGTTTCAAATGCGGGCGGAGAAACGCTTTGCCCGAGGGTATAACTTTTTAATGACCTATACAAAGTCAAAGTTGATCGATAACGGCTCCGGACGCATTTTCGGCGAGAGCGCTTTTGTTCCGCCAGTGCAAAACGTTTATAACCTTGCTGCTGAACGTGGTGTGTCGGAAGGCGATGTGTCGCAACGGCTGGTGTTGAGCCACACGGTTGAGTTGCCATTTGGAAAGGGACGGAAGTATTTCGCTTCTGCACCTGCGGCCGCGCAGATTCTGGCTGGTGGCTGGTCACTTGTTGGGGCGGCTACGTTTACGACGGGCTTCCCTCTGGCTTTAACTTCGACTGGTAATAGCGGGGTGGGTGGTGGTGTGTTGCGGCCGAATTCGACTGGCCGGTCTGCTGAGCTTGAGGGAGTGGTGCAGAGCAGACTTACCCGTTACTTCGACACTTCACAATTTACTGTGCCTGAGCCGTTTACCTTTGGCAATGTGTCGCGCACGCTGCCGGATGTTCGTGGGCCAGGACGCAGGAGCTATGATCTTGCGGTGCAGAAGAATTTCCTGATTCGTGAGCCGTTCTCGTTGCTGTTTCGTGCGGAGGCATTCAATCTCAGCAATACGCCGTATTTCTTCCGGCCTGGGCAAGGGCTTGGGACTGCGACCTTCGGCGTGATCAATGCAGCCACTGGTGAGCGACAGATACAATTCAGCCTGAAAGTACTTTTTTAAAATTTATGAACCGACGTGCGTTTTTCCTTATTCCTGGCTTTGCGTTTGCGCAGGAGGCCAGTTCCGATCCTCGTGAGATTGGGCGGGGAAGTGTGATTCCCGATGAGTATTATGCCGACCAGCCTTATGTTGTAAAGACGAACGATGGGGCCTGGCTTTGTGTGATCACCACAGGGAGTGGGCATGAGGGGGAGGGCGGACAGCATGTGGTTAGCATGCGGAGTACGGATCGCGGGAAGACTTGGGAGAAGGCTGTTGATGTTGAGCCGGCCAAGGGGCCGGAGGCTTCGTACGCCGTGATGCTGAAGGCGCCGTCGGGACGTGTGTTTGTTTTCTATAACCACAACACCGATAACATTCGCGAGGTGATTGGGGATAAGCCTGCTTACAAGGATGGATTGGTGAAGCGGGTGGATAGTCTGGGGCATTTTGTTTTCAAATACAGCGATGATCATGGGCGCTCCTGGTCGACGCTGCGATATGAGATTCCGCAGCGGGATTTTGAGATTGACCGGAAGAATGCTTATGGGGGGAAGATCAAATTCTTCTGGACGGTGGGGAAGGCGTTTGCTCATAAAGGGGCGGGGTATGTGCCGCTGCATAAGGTGGGCGGATTTGGGGATGGATTCTTTACTTCGAGCGAAGGGGTGCTGTTGCGGAGTTCTAACATCCTAACTGAGCGGGATGCTGGCAAGATTACTTGGTCGACTTTGCCTGAAGGAGAGATCGGGATTCGGACGCCTGTGGGTGGCGGGACGATTGCGGAGGAGCAGTCGTTTTCAGTGATGAGCGATGGGTCTATCTTTTGTGTGTTTCGCACGATTGACGGGTATTCGGCTTGTACTTATAGTCGCGATGACGGGCGGAGCTGGGAGCCTTCCCAGTACATGCGGTATGCCAGTGGGAGGTTGATGAAGCATCCGAGGGCGGCGAATTTTGCGTGGCGGTGCGAGAACGGTAAGTATCTTTACTGGTTTCATAATCACGGAGGGCGGTTTATTCGCGAGCATCCGCAGCAGCGGACGATCGCCTATAACGATCGCAATCCGGTTTGGCTGTCTGGCGGGGTGGAGGCGGATTCGCCCAAGGGGAAAGTTATTCAATGGTCTGAGCCGGAGATTGGTTTGTATGACGATGACCCGATGGTGCGGATGAGTTATCCGGATCTTGTTGAGGAGGGTGGGGAGTATTATCTGACGGAGACGCAGAAGGATGTTGCGCGGGTTCACAAGATGGACCGCCGTTTGATTGAGGGTTTGTGGCAGCCGGCTGGCTCGTCTGAGGGAGTGTTGTTGCGGGTGGATGACGGGAAGGTTGCTAGTGTTGCGGCACCGGAGTTTCCTTTGTTTGTGAAGCGGTCTCGCAGGGCGGATTATGGTACCGATCATACGAGGGCTGGGGTTTCGTTTGATCTGTTCTTCCGGTTGGAGAATACTGCGGCTGGGCTAACTTTGGTGGATAATCCGGATTCTGGTGGAAGAGGTTTTGCTATTCGGACTGCTCGCGGGAATAGTCTTGAGATTACTGTGCATGACGGGCGGACGCAGAACCGGTGGTCGTCAGATGAAGGGGTGTTGACGGCAGGGAAGTTACACCATGCCGTAATTGTAGTGGATGGAGGGCCGAATGTGATCTCGTTTGTCGTGGACGGGAAATTTAACGACGGGCTGGAACAGAAGCAGTTTGGGTGGGGGCGGTTTCATCCGCAGTTGCATTCGCTCAATGGTGGGCCCAAGCTGCGGTTGGATCCGCATTTGATGCGGTTGCTTATTTATGGGCGGGTGTTGCGGACGGCGGAGGCGATTGCTTCGTTTCGGACAGGGCTGGCAATTAGACGGTGAAATTGTTGGATTCATAGTTTTGACCACTTTATTGTCAACTGACTGCATATGGTCATTCTTTTCTTCTTGAAATTGAAGCTGCGCTCACGAAAAGTGGATTTCGTGTTTAATGTGTGAATGGCGAGGCACGTGCAGATCTTGATTTGATGAAGTTGAAAGAAGTGGGCGGACGCAAGGAGAATGCCTTGTGATGTGGATGGACGATGCTGTGGATGTGGCCTCGGAGGGATCGTTTCCCGCATCAGACCCTCCACCGTGGACGCTGGGAGTGGAACAGCCAGACGGCAGGTGCGAGCGCGACTCCATGGGCGAAGTGCGGGTGCCCTCCGATGCCCTCTATGGCGCGCAGACGCAAAGAGCGGTCGAGAATTTCCGCATCAGCGAGTATCGGTTCCAGCGAAATTTCATTCAGGCGATTGGGCTGATCAAAGCTTGCGCGGCTAGAGCGAATGGAGAGCTTGGAGTGCTTCCAGCGGATTTGGCGGCACGCATTGCCGAAGTCTCAGACCGCATCGCAAGCGGGCTGCACTTCGAAGAGTTTGTCGTCGACGTGTTTCAAACGGGTAGCGGAACTTCCACAAACATGAACGCCAATGAGGTTATCGCACGGCTGTCCAAGGCGCACCCAAACGACGATGTTAATCGCAGTCAGTCGAGTAACGATGTCATTCCTTCGGCTATTCATATTGCCGCAGCTCTAGCGATCCGGGATGAGTTGATTCCGAGTATGGAGTTGCTGCGGTCCGGTCTGGAAATCAAATCCCTTGAGTTCTGGGACGTAATCAAGATTGGACGAACCCATTTGCAGGATGCCACTCCGATGAGGTTGGGTGAAGAGTTCAGTGGCTACGCGCATCAGGTGAGGGCAAGCGCCGAACGCTTGATGCTGGCGTTGGAGGGTATTTACGAAGTTCCGCTTGGGGGGACTGCAATCGGTACAGGAGTCAACGCACCGAAGGGCTTTGCCGCTAGAAGTATTGCGTTGATCGCGGAGCGCACGGGGCTGCCGCTGCGGGAGGCTCGCAATCATTTTGAAGCCCAGGCGGCCAAAGACGCTGTGCTGTTTCTGAGTGGGGCGCTCAAGACATACGCAGTTGTGCTTACCAAGATTGCCAATGATGTTCGATGGATGGGATCGGGCCCCCGGGGTGGGCTTGGGGAGATCCATCTGCAGGCATTGCAACCGGGCTCCAGTATTATGCCCGGCAAGGTGAACCCGGTGATTGCGGAGAGCGTGCTTATGGTCTGTGCTCAGATCATTGGCCATGATGCGGCAATCACCTGGGCCTGCGCTTCAGGGAACTTCGAATTGAATGCGATGATGCCGCTGATCGCTTTTAATCTGTTGGATTCTATTTCATTGTTGGCTACCAGTTCCAGCAATTTCGCGACGCTTTGTATTGGGCTGATATCGGCAGATCCGGAAAGAGCCAGTGGGTTGGTGGAACAGTCACTAGCGATGGCAACATTTCTGACGCCTGAAATTGGCTATGACAGGGCTGCCGCCATCGCGAAGGAAGCCTATGAGTCGGGTAGGACCGTTCGAGAAGTCGCCATTGAGATGAGCGGGCTTTCGGCGACAAAGATCGCGGAACTGTTTGCAGTTCTGAAGGCTACGCCTTTGCTATCCAATCATCGCGGAGGGACTTGATTTGGAGAGATCAGACTTTGACGACAAGGGCTTCCTGGCCGGAGGCGCTCACCAGCCGTTCTATATCTTCATAGTCACTTGTAAGAATCACGGCCTTATGACTCAGCGCGACTGTCTGTCTTCGGCCACAGGAACAGCGGCATCGTAGACAAATTTGCTCATGTGGGGCGTCGAAGCCTTGTTGGGGTTTTTCGTTGTCGCGCTAGAACGCTTCGGCGGGCCTCATCCATTTCCTCTGGGGTGAATTGTCCATGTTCCTTTTCCCACTGGGAGACCGCTGCCAAACCTGCACGGCGCTGGAAGGCCTCACGCGAAGCAACTGTTATCCAGGCTGAGACACTTACGCCATGTTGGGAGGCCGCAGCAAGAATGTTTTCGTGAACTTCAGGGTCTACGGTGATCGGAAACTTCGGCAGTGGATTTCCACAGGGCATTAAACTATCCTGCCACGGAAGGATAGTTTAATGTCTTTCTCAGAAGCTGCAACTAACGGTCGGTGACGGAGCGGTCGAACTTGTCGTAGGTCTCGGGGTTCTTTCAATAGTGACCGATTTTGCCGGCCATCATGTTTTCGTCTCTGCGTTTCGGGCGTGGCGTTAAACCCTGTCGCGTTCGTCGGACTCGACGTCTGGCACCTTTGATAGCACCTCGAGAAATTTTGTCCGGTCCCCTTGCTTAGCGCGCTTTTCCAACCGGCCCCAAGCCTCAATGTGCTCAGCGCAGGCGACGGCGAATACGTCGGCAACACTAATGTGTTGTGACCGCGCGATCTCGGCTGCTCTATTGTAAAGATCCGCTGGGACTTCAATGTTGACGATCATCGTAACTCTCCAATCTTCATTAAGAATTCTTTGAGCTGCATCACGGGGACTCCATGGGCGGCAGCGCCAAGGAAGTCGCGTATGTTGAAAGTGACAACCGTAGCTCCGGCACGGGCCGCCAACTCCAAGATACGATCATCATCCGGATCGCGCAAGGCGGGGCGCAGCCGAAATTGGACTTCGACAAGATCTGAAACTCCAAAGAAGTAGTCCAGCAATGAGTCTGCGTCCTCTGTACTGATGATCGTTTGCATATTTTGACGTTTCAAAACATCCTCATATTCGAGTGCTACCGGTACGGATAGGCATGGGCGCCAGCGTGGATCGCCGAGGAGCTGTAGGAGCCGAAAAGACGTGCCCCGGCGGGAACGCAAGCCAGCCACCAACACATTCGTGTCGATCACTGCACGATGAACCATTGGTTCTATTTCGGCCCCGGAAAAGCGCCAAGCTTTACGGCTAATGCGAGGGAATCAGTGACGCTCCAGCGCTCTATGCATTTGCCGCCTTCAAATTCTGAGAATGCGGCGAGGGCCTGCTCTACGATCTTTGCCTTTTGCACGGTTGCTCCCTTCAGGACAGTGTGAGATGCAGGAACGGCACCCGATGCCGTAATGATAACTTCACACTTACGGCTGAGTTCAACCAAGCTTTACTGATTCACTCGACTGTTATTTGTTGAGGGGTGCGAATGACAGCTTTATCTGTACAGTTCGCACCCTTTTGACGGGAAGTGTGTCTACCAGTCTGTGACGGAGCCGTCGAACTTGTCGTAGGTTTCGGGGTTGCGCCAGTCGTGGCCGATCTTGTCGGCCATCAGGTTTTCGTCTAGCTCGACGCCGAGGCCCGGGAGGGTTGGGAGTTCGAGGTAGCCGTTGGAGACTTTTAGAGGGCTCTTTAAGTAGCCTTCACCTAGCGAAACTTGTTCCTGGATCAGGAAGTTGGGGATGCTGGCCGAGATCTGCAGTCCGGCGGCCAGGGAGATGGGGCCTAGCGGATTGTGTGGGGCGATGGCGGCGTAGTAGGCTTCCGCCATGCCGGCGATGAGGCGGACTTCGGTGATGCCTCCGGCGTGGCAGAGGTCCGGCTGGATGATCTGGGCGGCTTTCTTTTCGAGGACTTCGCGGAAGCCCCACTTGGTGAAGACGCGCTCGCCGGTGGCGATGGGGATGTGGGTGCCTTTGGCGATGTCGGCCATGATGTCGTGGTCCTGACAGTTGATCGGCTCTTCGATGAACATCGGATTGTATTGTTCGAGCTTCTTGATGAGGACGCGGGCCAGGGCGGGGCTGACGCGGCCGTGGAAGTCGATGCCGATGTCGGCTTTGTCGCCTACGGCTTTGCGAAGTTCGGCGAAGCGCTCGACGATGTAGTCGACTTCGGCTGGGGGCTCCATGTAGCGGTGGAAGTTGTTGCGGTTGGTGCCTGAAGCCTCTGTGCCGTGGCTGCCCATGGGGCCTGTTTTGAAAGCAGTGAAGCCTTTGGCCATTTGGGCGCGCATGGCTTCTGGGGTTCCAGCGTGGGCGTAGACGCGGACTTTGTTGCGGGTGGGGCCGCCGAGGAGTTCGTAGACAGGGACGTTGAGGGCTTTGCCTTTGATGTCCCAGAGGGCCTGGTCGATACCGGAGAGGGCGCTGGTTAATACAGGGCCGCCGCGATAGAAGGCGTGGCGGTAGATGGCCTGCCAGTGGTGGGCGACGGGGCGGGGGTCTTTGCCGATCAGATAGGGGGCGATTTCCTGGATAGCTGTGGCTACAGTGAGGGCGCGGCCTTCTACTACCGGTTCACCGAGGCCGACGATGCCGGCGTTGGTGTGGATCTTGAGGAAGAGCCAGCGG
>ENA-ORBV01014823-ORBV01014823.1-microbial-mat-metagenome-genome-assembly--contig:-NODE-14823-length-11586-cov-4.703797_pt1 | contig 11586 bp, 8 predicted proteins | sample MGYA00237777_ERZ505514 | MGnify/ENA primary metagenome ERZ505514 (study PRJEB26160, sample SAMN06269048) | microbial mat metagenome | isolation source: Oligotrophic lake microbial mat | place...
ACCTAGAGAATCCGTTTGATAAACTAATAACTTTCCTTGGACATTGGCGCCATGTTTGACGCCGACTTATTTCTCCCCTCCAAACAATAGATAGCAGACGTCCCTGACTGCCAACAATTGCAATGTGCCCCCTTCCAGACATTTGCAGCATGAAAGTTGGAGAGATGAAACGTGAATTGGAGTCGTACGGTGTTGTTGGGAATTTTATCGAAAAGGGGGAGATGATAGAAGCTCTGCAAAAGGCTCGTGCCCGCCGCCCAGCAGCAACATCTGCACAGTCCGAGCCGCAAAAGACATCATCACCACTTCCAGCTCGGTCAAAATCGAAACCCAAGATAAAACTCAGCGCTGGGTATGTCGTCAAAAGCAAGAATAGCACCAAGAACAACCGCAACAGTTCGGAAATGAGTGTCAAGGAATTGAAATTTGCGTTGGAAAAAGAGCACGGAATCTCCACGCATGGCTTTCTTGAAAAGGCCGATCTGGCAAATGCTTTGGAAGAAGCTCGCAAAAACGCCACCAAGAATGGGAAACCCAAACCAAGACAGCCCGTCGCAACTCAAGCGGGAGCCGCGCCCAGATTTTCTCCACTCCACGGTAACGTTGAATTTGTTTCGTGCTGTATTTTCCACACCTACATTGTGCTTGCGCCATGTTTCTCACTTTTTATTTTTTGTGACATTGGCAGACGGTCAACAAGTCAAGTTCCAAGGCCCAGGAAGGGTGTTCGACATAGTCACTCGTATTGGAAACTCGCATTACTGTAGCTGCGAGGAGTTTAAGGAACAAAAAGGGAAAGTGGGAGAAAAGACTTGCCAACATATAGCTCAAGTCACAAATGGCTCCAGTACTCCATTATTTACTGCTGCCGCTACCGGAAAGAAACGTGCGGCCTCTGCCAAAACCAACAAATCCAGTACCAGCACTGGCAGCGGCGTTGCATCCACCCCCGACCACAATAAAAAAGCCAAGACGTTGAAAGTCGAGGCAGCACTGGCCAAGCCGTGGGATCAAAAATCCAGCATTTGTGGCTATTGCCTCTCGGAAAAGCTGGATGGGATGCGCTGTATTTATGACGGAAAAGGAGGTCTGTGGACTCGCAACGGAAATCCTGTGGCTTGCCCTCGGTCATTTTCTGACGCGTTGCCAAGAAATATCTGTTTGGACGGTGAACTCTTTCTAAGTCGTGCCATGTTTCAGCAGTGCATGTCCATTACCCGCAGTATGGATGGCAACGAAGAGGACTGGAAGCGCATTACCTTTGTGGTCTTTGACGCACCAGAAACGCAGGGAGACTTTCCCACTCGATTGCAAGCGGCACGCCTCGCGATGGAAGGGTGTAACAATCCCAGGATTGTCACGACCTTGCCCCAAGCATCGCCCAACAGTATTTTTTCAAAGGATCTCGATGACTTTCGTGCCAGTCAACCTCTTCCCGTGGTGGCGACCCTTCTGCCGCAGACAAGTTGTCGTGGTAAAATTCACGCCTGGGAAGAATTGGAACGCATTACCAAAATGGGAGGAGAAGGAATCATGCTGCGTAAAATGAAGGGCCCCTATCGCGGGGGGCGAAGTTCGGATTTACTCAAATTGAAAACGTTTATCGATGAGGAAGCGATTGTCATTGGCCACGATGCTGGCAAGGGAAAACATGCTGGCCGCCTTGGTGCCCTTGTCTGCCACATGATGAATTCCAGCAGCAAGACGTTCAAGATTGGCACGGGTTTCACGGACGCTCAGCGAGAGGACCCTCCTCCGATTGGAAGTGCGATAACGCATCGATATTTTGAAGAGACCAACGCTGGACTGCCTCGTTTCCCTTCGTTTCTCCGCGTCCGACCCTCGGAGTAGAAAAATCTGAAATCATCGTTGCCTCGCTCAGAATGTAGATTTTGCTGATTTGTGAACGGTTCCACCTAGTTCGAATAGTAGTAATACCAGGTAGCGATATCAACTATTAGCTCTCATATGACACAGTAGTTTAGTAGGGTACGACCTATCCTGGTCTGCGCACTGATTATGCCCGCGTAAATGCTGTACGTACAGCTTTTCGTTGTCGCAGAACTTCCACGATAGCCCCAGCCCTTTGGTTCCCGTCCGTGTTTTCCAAAAACCGAGATTTTGACCGCCCGGGTGAAAGATATTTTGGTTTAATAATTGGATCTTACGTAAATACGTTGCGCACACGAGGTCTGTTAACGGCAAACGAAAGAAATTGAATTTTGAATTTTTGAGGCGGGTGTGCGAGGAAATCGTACGTAGCTAAACTACTTCCATGGAGTAGCGACATGGTTTATTCATTGTTTCATCACTTGTGCATACAGTTTCAATTTCCATAGTACTAGCTACTAGCTAGCTAGTAGTCAAATCACCCCCAAATTGAAAATAATCATTTCTCACCCCAGGATTTCCGGAGCAAACACAAGATATCGTTGGGGTTGAAATATTCCTGTCCTTGAAACGCGCACGCAATAACACTCTGCTGCAGCTAGCTACCTTGTGCCGTCTCTCTTCCGTTCACTTAGTTTGCTACATTATGGACGTGCCAGAATATGCGCCTTTATTATGATCCCTTCAGTTTCTATTCATAATCCACTGGGACCTCCCCACTGGCCGATCGTTTGTTCGGAAAAAAAAGGATTAGGTTTTTCTGACATACACAACCCAATAGTCTCTAGTAGTAGTTATCTAGAGTAGTGTATTGTAGTATGGGTACTAGCTAGCTAGAGTAGTAGAACACATGCACGTCGTTTATTATATAATAAATCTTAATTTTTTTGGTAGTATGCTTCTTAAATTTGCAAATCACTCAAGACACGTTTCATGGCACCTTCCATGCGTTTGGGTCGTCCATGCACACGAACACGACTAATCCCACCATCCGGAAAAATACTCACGCGAATATGGCTGATATAGGGAGCATCCACGTAGGGTGGATTGAGCTGACCCGCGGCCAATTCATACGTAAACAACTTGTCGGGTCCCAATTTGGTTCGGTTCAACAAAGGAAACCACTGAATGGTCAAATCATCAAATTTGACGTCGTCGTGATCTTCCGTCTCGTCATGGATCTGGGCCACAAACGCACTGAGGTTGCTGTTGGATGCGGAATGGTTGCGTGCGCATCCTGCTTCCACCAAGATACTTTCGGGATAGTTGCCTTTGAAATGACACGTATCAATCTCGAGTTTTTCGACACTGCCCGTGATGGTACCCAATTGCAAGATGCACCAATCGCCCAAATCCGTATCCACCAATCCCGTTTCCGGATTGGTCGCAATAATGGCAGGCCGTTCCAAATGACGGGCCGTCTCCCAACCATCGCCCATATCCAAACCGCGACCTGGCTTTAACAAATTCCGCGGCACACCAAAGTGCTTGTTGGAGCACGCCAATCCACGTCCTCCCAGTGCCATACTGGCCAAATCCAAGAGCGGCGGCAATTCGCTGGGCTTGACTTTGGCAAAGACGTCGCGTTCAAAATTGACCGAAACACTGCCATATACTTTTAATCGAGCGACGCCACCATCGGGAAAATAATTCAATCTCAAATGTGTGACTGGCAATTTTTTCAAGGCCGGATCCGTCACGGCAAAATAATGCATTCTCGATTCGGGGTAGCCGGGTTGCAAGGGAGATTCTTCCACCAAGGTATGCCAGGTGTGTGCCTCACAAGCCGCTTGTGCTTGTTCTACACCTTCCACGCTCGCCTTGCTGCCACGAATGCCACCGCCCCGTTCAAATCGGTCAAAACTTCCCGGCATCCATTCGTCGTGTTCGTCACGGCTGTAGTGGGGCAAATTGGCCGCTTGGATCGAAATGCGAGGCGCAAAATTACCCGTAAAAAAGGCCGTATCCAACTCGATACCAGCAATGGTACCTCTGTAGGCCAGCCTTATCACACACCAATCGTGTCCCGGGGTTCGTCGTCGACGAGATTCCCAACCATCCATGACTTTGCCTTGGGGACAATAGGCATTTGGATCATAGGCGGGTGCTTCTCGCTTCAATAAATTATCGGCCACGGCAAAAAATTCGTCCGTCGCAAAAATGACCCGCGCCCCGAGGTGTTCATCCGTCAAGTTGGTCCCATACAACGTATAACGGGGTTGGTGTTGGGGTGTCGAGTCCGTTTTGGCTTGATAAATGGTCATGATGGATGATGGTCTTGTGTGTCGTTTTTGGTTGTAAAGGAGGGAGGATGCTACTACTTCACTACTTTTGTACTTGCTCACAACAAGTTTTGGAAGGACTGCTGCGTATACGTAGTAAAAAAGTTGATGAATGTTATTATGATGAGACAACGACGATAACTTGCAAAATAATGAAACATGTGCGGTCGCTTGTGCACCTGCATTATTCCATGCATGCTGGTTACTCCGAGTAGTTTGTAGATGGCCTTGGAACTGCCTGGATTGTTCATGGAAGATGTGGTTTTCTGGGTTCCAAACAAACAAATGAGATGAACATTATGAGAAGATACGCTTGGCTTCCAAGAACATCGCAGCGAACATATGGCCGGGTGGTTACAGAAGCTGACATAACTTGGGGGTGCACATCGGCTCCATGGTGGTCTTACTCCAACGAATGAACAAATCTCCTCTTGGAACCTTGGATGGAAATGCCCCTTGGTCAATGCTTTCCTCTTGGCTACAGAGCACCCCGCTACAGCAGCAGGTCTTGGTGGTTGTCAAATTTCTCTTCCCTTTGTTTCTTACCTGCCACTGCAACTTGCTGAATTTGATGTGTTTCTCTTTCATGATGTGTCTTCGAACCTTTGCATGTGTGCAGGACTTGTGAGGGTTCGTTGATTATGGGCATCAGCAGTGGAAAGCCATTGAACTCACTGTGTGTTCTTCTGAGATGCTAGTTTTGTTGTGATGGTCATTTGCACAGCAGCTTCTTTCTCAACAAATTCTCCCCATCGCTGCAAACGTCAAAGAGAAGTTTGCATTTGACATTTGATGTGGACCACATCTGCTTTTTTTTCAAAATGCAAACCTGTCATTCCAAAGACAATAAATGAGGTCAGAGAAGCAGGTCAAAATTGTTTGGTAGGAGCAAACAAAGTGAGGCTTGTAGAAACTGTTGGGTGCGTTCAACTTGAGTTGTCTTGTGCGCATCCCTCAGCTGGAGTCGTGAATTCATCACCTGCACCACCTGCAGAGATCTTTTCAAGTTAGATGCAACCCTTTTGTTGCATTGCAAAAGTTCAACTTCCATTTCCTTTTCTCTGTTGATCCCACATGTTTCATTTGGATTCTTTGCTCCTGGTTCGTCTTTTGCAGTTGAGAGCATGTTTTTTGTGGTTCTGTTCAGTCCTTTCCATTGTACTTCATCATTCATGTTCCATTGTCTTCACCCCAGTGGCCCCTCATGTTTTAGATGCATGCTTTGCTTTCAGCATGCAGTGAGTTTCTGCAGTTGAGAACACATCCTTTGGGGTTGACTGTTTCTTTTCTTTCATTTCATTTGAGGTAAGGAGAAGAGGCCTTCCATTGCTTGGGAATGGAGGATCTCTGCTCTGAACCTACACACTGCAAAAGAGACCCGACAATGACATGCTGCCACCCTTTGGCACTGCATTGAAAGAATGTTAAGCATTCCCAGCATGTTCACATGAGCGTGCTGTGGATAAAGAAGCAGCACAAATCTCTTCAAATTGAAGACCTGCCATTCCATGCTTACACAACTAAAGAAGGTGGATGATTTTCCACATGCATTATTAGTTACAAATTAATCGTATCTTTTCCTTTCCTAACCTAATTTTTGTGGATGGACAAGCTAGTCTACCCAGCATCATGACACCTGCTGCTGGGAGCTAACAGTCTATGTAGTCTGTTCCACATTGAGCACAGTGTTGATCAACTGCACTGACCGAATCGTCCGAGTTTTCGCTACTAGCAGCACTGATGGTAGCTCCCGTGCCCCGCCTGCCACTGGTGGTCAAGCAAAGAAAGTAGGTTCTCAAAAAACCTTTTCCTTTCGCTTCCACACCACCAGGGCGTTCATTCAGCCAAGCCTCTTTGCCCGCAGTTCGAAGGAGCTCCGCTGTCTCTTTGGATACGTGAATTCTTCCGGGGACCCCGGTTGACTCCATTCTAGATGCAGTGTTCATCGTATCGCCGAACAACTACGAAAAGAAAACAAGGAAAAGAAAACCTTGTGTGGTGAGAGGACTGAACACCAGGGAGCATCAACCAATCCAACCAAACTAAAGACTCCATCGGGCCAGCCAACATACCTGGAAGCGAGCACGGTCTCCACGTAAGACACCCGCCGTTACTGGCCCGCTGTGAATTCCAACGCGCAAAGCCAGGTCTCTCACTTCTGCCCCCAACGAGGACTGCAGCTTCAGTGTCTCTGCGTCCATTTGAACGACAATGTCATGGGCAAAACGAGCCATTATCAAACAGTGGTCCTTGCTATAGGTCGGAACGCCTGTAACTGCCACATAACAGTCACCAATCTTGGGAGAGTTGAAAAAATATAAAAGATGATACAAATGAGCTAGTAGGCACATATAATCGCAATTGAAAATGTGCAAGCCTGGCTATCTTTCTTCTGACGTACCGTTTCCACTTTGTAGACACCCCTGCGTTTTGCAATTTCATCAAAGGCTCCAAAGACAGTCTCCAACAGCTGAAAGACTTCCTTTGGCTCTTTTACAGAGGACCATTTCGTGAAACCAGCCATATCTGCAAAGAGGATACTAGTTGCAGAAAAGTGATCAGCGATAATGGTTGTTTTGGCAGCAAATTCTCCGCTGCTAGCAATACTTCGGCTCTCTTCAGTATCATTACATTCTGCAGAACCCTTTTTCGTCATGAAGCCTGACAAACTTTGACGACATTCTTGCTTCTGCTTTGTTTCTTCTTCGGCAAATAGTTTGTCCCTAACAGTGTCAGGAAACAATTTGGTGACTATGCTATTGCTACGAGCCGTAGTATTGACAAGCTTCATATTTCGCCTCTCCACGAGGGCGTGGTACACGTAGAGAGCCAGTGCAATCATGAGAAATGTGAAGGCGACCACACCAGCAAATACTTCCGGCGTGTTGGTTTCATAGGCATCCTCAAATGCTCTGCTTGGGTATATATTCTATAGTGGTAGCGACCAAACAAAGGTAACGTGAGCGAGCAAGACGGTTGTGCTGCATTGCCCAGTCCAAGCCGCGCGACGTCATTGATTCCTTACCATCCAATAGACACAATGCCCCGGAGTACTTGCTGACAATTCATGGGTATGCATGTTTAGATCAACATAGACTCTCATATGATCATATTCCGCCTGGTGCATGTCTCCGCTACCCAAGAAATTTGCCTACAGGATCCAAGAAGGAGGTGGGACATCATGGTAACCAAGGAGGTTAGAAGTCTTGTCACACTACGGTAAGTACAACAATACCACAACGGCGTGAGCACACTTACCTTGGGACCGTCGATTTCAAAAGTGAAACTTTGGTTGCAGTTATTCTCTACCACTGTAATGATGTTTGAAACACCTTCGGGGAGAAGATCTTTCATAGAAGCATCCCATGCTACTCCGCCGGCAACAAAGCCAACCACTTCAGCGGCGGCATCACCTTCCTTGTCGTTCTTGTTCACTTTCTTTAGAATGGGATGAAAGTGAATGGAATGGGGATATTCCGTTTCACCCTCCGGAATTTCTCCATGAAGAGAATCATGATATTCTTTGGTAAAGGCAGTGCCCACGAGTGCCGCATAGCCCCGGACTTTGGTGACCACAGTCTCGGTCTTGAGAACCTTGAGAGCTTCAATGACGGCTGCAAAATCAGGAACGCTGTTGAAATTCCAATTCATCAACTTGTACGTATTGGGCGCAGGATACATACTCCAATGCACCGCATACTCCTCCCGCGCGAGAAAATCATGTTCCAGTCCCTCTTGGCCCACACTTTGGAAATAAGGATGATATCCCACGGGATCAAGGTGATCCAGATTCCCGTACTGGTACATATGCGCATCATACACCCACTTCTCGTAGGTTTTATTGGCATACTGGATCCATTCTTCGGTTTGAGTTCCTTGAACCAATACACCTACCGAAGCTAGCTCGACGCGCCCTTGCCTCATAAAGTTGCTGTCGCAAAAGAGTGAGAAGGGGAGAAGAAAAGCATCAGCAAACTGCGTTCCATCGATTTGATTGATCGATTGTTGCTCTAGCTGGTCACTTACGTTGCATGGTGCTCAAAGAAGGGCATTTGATAAAAGGGCCAGGTGGCCCCAGCAATCTCGGCACTGGCCGTGAGAGACTCGGCTAGAGTCTTGTAGGCCTCTGCAAGGTCCTCCCTGTGGTCTCGAGCAGCCGTAGCCATGGCGTCAGAGAATTGGGCAAACGCGCCTTCAAAGCTCTTTTTTTGTTCTTGTTGAAGCAGCCGATAGGTAACAAAAGTCACTACTAAGGCAGCCAACAGCAAAATCACAATTACCAATCTCATGACACGGACACGCCTAGTTTCTTTGATGGCAATCTTCTTCACCTCGGCGACTTCATCGCGTTGCTTTACATCGGCACCACAACTAGTCGTGTGATGGCTGTCGTCATCCATTTCCTCTCCGGCGTTTTTGCCGTTGTTGTACATCAATACATTAGACATGGTAGTATCTTTTTGCATTTTTAGTGCTCTTTTCTCGTTTGAAATTCAAATGTTGTGTGACCATCCCCGCCCCCAAAAAACGGATTCCGAAAAAGGGCTCCCAGGAGCGCACCACCAGTGTCGGTCACCAGTACCATACAATGTACAATTGTAGGCAGAATCCGTGAATGACCGGAAGTTTCTCCAGTGTAAACCAGCCAAGCTGTAGATTGAAGCGCTTTCTCCAGTATGAACCAGCCACGCTGTAGATAGAAGCACTTTCAAAACAAACGGAAGTACGGTACTTTCTCCGCTCCCACGAAGGAAATACTACTGTGCTACTAGCTAGCTAGACGGATAGCTAAAGCAAGGCCGACCATGAAGCTATTCCGCCCGAAGAGCTCATGAAACTCCCACCTACTAGTCGCCTTAGCTAGCAGTAGCAGACATAATGTTGGGCTAACTAGCTAGAACACAGGTCCGACGTGAACATACGCATGCCTAGTTCTAGATAGCTAGCGGCTACGGACTACTAGTAGAATGACGTCAGTTGGAAGCACCTGCAGTACCATACCTGGTTTCTTTGCTTTCACCAACGACAACGACTGAAGGGCAAGCAACTACAATGTTACCAGGTAGCACTACAGTGGTCAGCAGAAACAACCAATAAGCAGGTAGATCATGCAGACCGTGACTCACTCGGCGCCGCAGCGGCATGATGTCTAAAGTGGAACACCTAGCTAGCTAGTAGTGCGTCTCACGGCCTTCAAGTTCCTTTGCAACTGAAAGGCAACTACGTACAGTGAAAGCAACTACAGTGCAGTGTCATACAATCCACGACACGGCCGGCCGGGGGAAGGTGAAAACTACAGTCAAGGCAACTACAGTATCCGTCATGCAGCCAAGCACCAACAGTCCCAAAGGTAGAGATTCATTCACGGGCCAGAGTCATCCTAGTAGCACTGTCCGTCCTCTACTTTGAAACTACCAAGAGAGCAACTGCCGGCTAGCCAATAGCTCCAGTTAGTTAGCTAGCCAATGGTGAGTGCGCAGCAAGCACAGCTAGCTAGCTAGCATGTCATGTCAGTGCCGAGGAGAACCGGGATCACCTCAACTGAAGTTCAGTAAGTGACAGGGTGAGCCCACTCCTTTTTCGCTACTAACTGAATTTCAAGCTACTGCTTCTAGCTAGCTAGCTAGCATCCACACTCCACTCAAGTTCATGTGCGCAGTCGCGAGCGGAAGAACAACGTGATAATCAAATGGCACTGCACATCCGATTTTCCTTCACGATCCGGTGGGTACGTAGCTGGCACTGCAGTGGATTGAACCACCGACCGACCATCGTAAAATCAGTGTAGCACACGCCCTGCCATCATTGAAGAAATGCCACATGGAAGCCCGGTCTGCTACAGTCAGATAGCTACATTCACTGCATGTGCATGAACTTACTGCACAGCTAGTAGCTAGAGCAATAGTATTATTCAAAGAGTCGACAGCTGGCAATTATGAATTCAGATTTTCATGTATCTCAGTCCTCCAACCGGTCTAGTAGCCTCGGCACTACGAGCATTTTTTTTATGTATCTTACTCATTCATTAGACATTATCTCGCACAATTTTTCTCCTCCCAGAAATTGTTGCCGTTTGTAGCCATCGCTTTCCGGCCAAACTAAAAATTAATTATTGAACGACCATGATCTCCTGCTACTCGTACCGTCGTCATTATTCCCTTGCTGTCTTCATCACGACGCTTCTTCACGTAATAACGTGCGTCCATTGCTTCGTGATCCAATGGCCAATCCCATGGTGAGAGTGAACCGGTTATGGGCTCTGAGTTTTTAGGATCTCAAACGTGCGACCAGACACCGCAGATTTCAAACCCCATGTCTTTGGCTTTCTGAAATCAATCTGCACATTGGATTTTCTTGCCTCGATGCATCCATGATTGTGGCAACAACTACTATATAGACTATTTAATTATCCTGACCAACTTTTTCCAATATTCGCTATCTAGTGATATTATGAATAGACCCATTCTAAAAACATGCGCAGCTACTACGGACGACAATAAGAATATGGAGTCCTCATCGGATACTGCCACTGGCAGCAGCAACACCTTATTTTTCAATGGCGGCAAAATGTCTCACATTTTCGAGTGGAGCGACGATTTTCGCTACAAGTCCGAGGGCAAGTTGGCTTCTCCCGAAGCAGAACAGGCCTTGTTGCATGGAGACATCTTTTACAAAATTGATGGTGCCAATGGCATGCTTCAAGTTGTTGTCCAAGGTGCTGCTCCCGTGTTGCGAGCGCATGAACGTCTGGATACCAAAGGCAAAGATCTTCTGAAGGACAAAACCAATGACAAGTCGTTGATACCTTTACCACCCGGCCAAAATCCCTCGGAACATTCGGGGCATTCCTATGTCTATGAGCAAGTGACGACCGATGTCCCGGGCAAGAAACTGAAAAAACGAAATCAAGCCATGCTGGATATCATGAACCGACATGCCTCGTATTTGGTGGGATTGGGCCGAGCATATATCAGCGTCGAATGGGTCGGTCGTAAATTTCAACAAACTCCTGGCGTGAACGTCGATGTCGCCATGGTCATTCATGAGGATCAAAGATTGGAGGATGTGGAGGTAGAACGATCCTATGTTGGGATTTACAAATTTCTGTGGGAAGATTGTGCCGACCAACCCGTCGAGGGATTGATCTTTGCGCACAAGGGCAAATATTACAAAGTGATTTCCGAAAAAATGGCACCCCCCAATAATGACAAAGAGACTGCTACGAGCACCCCAGCATGTCCCTTTAAGACGAAGCGTGACAAGGCAAGAGCTCCCATCTATCTTTCTTAACTACACAAGTGCTGGCTAACTCTGCTATAGACAGAGAGAGAGAGTTGGAGAAATATCTGTCTCTTATACACATCTCCGAGCCCACGAGACTAAGGCGAATCTCGTATGCCGTCTTCTGCTTGAA
>ENA-ORBV01014824-ORBV01014824.1-microbial-mat-metagenome-genome-assembly--contig:-NODE-14824-length-11585-cov-6.399374_pt1 | contig 11585 bp, 7 predicted proteins | sample MGYA00237777_ERZ505514 | MGnify/ENA primary metagenome ERZ505514 (study PRJEB26160, sample SAMN06269048) | microbial mat metagenome | isolation source: Oligotrophic lake microbial mat | place...
TCTCAAGTCAGGGCAAACGCGGCGAATGAGTTCTCTCCCATTGGCAATCAAGTTGCATCTCCTGCTCGAAGCGCTGACACGCCTGGAATTAATCTCAGCACTCCGCCGAGACAAAATTCATCCAGAGACAACGTGGCAGTGCAGTGGCGCGTTGCCTTGTTAGCTTCAATGTTGTTGTTGGTTGGGTTGGCATTGGGGGTTTGCCTGCAAAAGGTGACATCTCTCAAATTGGGTTGTCCGGTGTTGCCCGACTGGCGACACGCGTTATATTTCTCTAAGTATTTTTTTCGTGTACCAGGACCACGGTGTGGGCTCCCTAGCCATTCACCTTGGTCCGCTACGAGATTTTTGTTATCGAATCAGATCCGTTTCACATACAGATTACTATGTGGCCGCCTTGTTCCCACTTCTTACCACCAGCAATTGAATATCTAAAAGTAGTAGCTGGCTAGCTAGTTGCTACCATATATTTACTTGGTTCATAAAAGGCTTTCGACAGTGGTGCTACAACGATCTCAAATCGATTTTATTAGATTATATTTATTTATTCATTCATTCATTCTACCATGACCAAGATATCGGATTTTCAAAACCTCTTTGAATCGGCCATTGTGGACATTGCTGCTCGAACCCCCGATCCGGAGAAACGATGCATCATTTTATCGGGTGGTGTAGATACGTGTGCCATTCTCGCCGCTGCCAGAACGGTCAATGTCACATTTGCGGCTGCCTTTACTGTGATTTGTGGGGATGATAGTCCCGACAAGGGTTTTGCCACGGCCGCGGCCAAGGAACATGACATTCCTCATCACATTGTCGAATTGACGCCTGACGATTTGGTATCCATTTACCTACCAAAATGCATTCAATTGTTACATACATTTGATGGAATGACCCTTCGAAATAGTCTGGTGGTGGCTGCTGTCTTTCACAAGGCGTCCGAAATGGGCTTTACCGATGCCATTGTGGGCGATGCCGCAGATGAACTCATGGGAGGTTACTCCTTCATGTGGGCCCACAAAGATCCAACGGAATGGAAAGACAAACGGGACAAAATGTGCCGAGAATGGACGTTTGCCACGTCGGCTTTGGCCAAAGCTTATAACTTGACATCGCACAGTCCCTATATGGATCCCAAGGTCGTCGAGTGGGCATTGGAAAATGTCGAGAGAGAAGATTGCATTGGCACACGTCCCATTCGACTCTTTTATGGTGGGGAGTTTCTGGAGCACGAAACTGGCAAATTGTTACTTCGTGAAGCCTATGAAACAGTGTCATCTTGGCGTCGGAAGGATCCTATTGAGGTGGGTTCTGGAGTCACAGTTATTGGTCACAATAAGTACTGGAAAGACAGGGTCGCCGATGAAGAGTTTGAGACGGAAGCTGCCAAACTGAAAGAGAGAGGATTCATCATCCAATCCAAAGAGTATCTAGTTAATTTTCGAGCCTTTGAGTCTTGTTATGGACCAGATGGCAAAGGGCTTCCTACGACAACGCGGCTAGAAATAGGGCAAGGCTGTGCAGGCTGCTGCTTTGATATTGGGGAAAGCATGTTCTGCAGAATATGTGGAGCCTATCCAGCTCAAAGAAGCGCATCATAAGGACACCGCGTTCAGTAGGATAAATTACTGTAATGGAAGCTAAAATATCCTTATGAGTTCTTAGTTTATATTACATCTTTTTTATAATTGACTTTTTTCTGAAACCCCAAGGTATGTGCGTGCTCCTAGATTTCAAGCTCATACTCTGTCAGGATCCCCTCCTTGGACTATTCTGATCCCTTCGCAGGCCTTCTTCTCCAGCGGTATCATGGCGGTTTCCTTGTTGATAGCGAGGGGCAAGATGCGCCCCTGGAAGAGGATAGCGCTGAGGATGACCACCAGGAGTTGGAGCAAGATTCTCCAGCGGCGAAGAACCATGCTGTTGCATGAGGCGGAGGAAGGCGGGTGACGGAACGAGGCCGTCAAAGGTCGGAGGACTGATAGAAGGGCCTTCTGCCGCGGATGGCGCTTCCCTACTTTCCGGTACGACTCTAGCCATAGGAGAATACGTTAGTCCCTGTTGTGCATAGCTGTGCTCCTGCCTTCCTTGCTGGTGATAATAACCTTGAGGATCTTTCTGTTCAGGATTCGTTGGCCCCTGTTGCTGCTGATGCATCGGTGGACGATATAGCATCCCAGGTGGCGCTGGTTCTTGTGTTCCCTGGATTCGTTGGTGGTGAATGTGCTGCTGCTGGTATGTAGGATAGGTCGACTGCGCAGCTGCCGTATACATCATATTGGACTGTGGAGGAACTGCAGCACTGGGTGACGGTGGCTGTGGATACGGGTGACCGTAACTTGCAGGCGTCGGTTGCCCATATTGGCGCACGGGTGAGCGACTTGGAGAAGATCTGCGCGTTGGAGAAGACCTACTTTGATGATGATGAAAGTTCGGTGGTAATGGTGTAGGTGAGAGAGGGTTGTGATAGCCGGGCATCGGGGGGAATGCTTGTTGGTCAGGTGGAGAAAGACGGTACATCATAGAGCCTACGCTTCCCGGGCTCTCTCCTGAAAAGGCAAATCTTGCGAATGGATCATATGGACCATGTGGAGAAAAGGGAGTTCCTGTTCTACTCAGCACGGGCCCTGCTCTTGCAACACCTACATCATCCTCTGGCGGTGAGCAGCTACTTGACAGAGCGCGGAGGCCTTCTGCTGCTCTGTGCGCACTCCGTTCGAGTTGTATCCGCTCGGCAGGCTCGTCCCTTGCAGAGCTCCCACCTTGACTGTTCGCAGCACTTGAATCTGACCCTCCTGGCCTTTCATTAAGGCTAAACGGATATTGATCCAGTCCTGGGTTAAACTGGAAGGATGGGGGTTGGCTCAGTGGGGTAGGGACAGCAGTTGGTGTTGGTGCTGGAGGATAAGCCCACCCAGGGTCTGCATTTCCTGCGACAGCCGCTGCTGGTGCTGCTGCTTGACTCGCCGCCCCGAGGAGGCTTTGGTCATTATTGGCAGCTGCAACTGGCTCAGGCGCTTGGTGAAAATGGGGGTGACTCGGATGAGCGCTTGGCAGGTAGTGGGCTTGAGGAGGAGGAGGAGGAGGCTGCTGAGCATGCTGGGAATGACCCATTGGATAAGCGCTGACATACCCTTGAAAGTACACAGGATATGGAGCACCAGCATAAGTAGGGGGGTAATAGTGAGCCTCCTGTTGGTGCTGCTGGCGGGCCGAGTGCTCTGATATATCCAAATCATTGGACGATTCAGACTGTTGAAGGGACATGGATGCATCACTATGAGATCTGGAAGATGACTTCGACTTCTCACGAAGAGCTTGTAAGGTTTTTTCTCTAGCCATGCTAGAATCTACCTCTTTCCACAGGCCAGTCTTTGTGTCCTTTTTCAGAAACCGACCAGGTGGCGTGAGATTTTGAATCTCCGACACAATGCTGTCAGCAATCATTCGTTTCTCTCGCTTGAATTGGGACTGGAGATAAACTCTTCTCTGTTTATCTACTAAATCTCGAAAGGTTTTGTTGCCGGGGTGTCTGAAAAAAAGCACACGAGCCAAGGGGCCAAAACACAGAAGTCAGTGAGTCCAGAGCAGCCGCCAATGACCTGGACGACAAGAAAGCCTGAATCCAATGACGCTTACCTGTTTATCTGGTCCCCTCTCCCAAATAAGATATCGTGGACTCCTGGTTCAGCTATCCCAACACCACCCCGTGATGCAGCTGCCGGTCTCGGCGCTGGTGGGCTTGCTGTTGGTGAAGCATCTCTCACCTTAGCAGGCGCCAGAGGTAGCCGTTTTTTCTTTGGCATCCTCTCGGGGCAGCTTTCCTTGCCGTCAAGTTTGCAAGGAGAGCCATTGGCAATTGTCAGGAGCCGCATTTGCATTTGACATCGGTCTGCTGATGAAACAATAGTCGATAACATGTGTGATGTAGTTGGTACGTTGCAGAGGCCTAGCTACTAGGCATCTACAATCCTCTGGACTTTTGGGCTTTTAGTACGCTTTTTTTAATTTGGTTTTTTCATTATGATGCGGTGTTCGATTCCGCCACTCACCCTTTAATCCATTTCTTTACCTCAAGTTCGGAGTAATCTGTGGCTAGCCATTCGGAAACATGCTTTAACCAAAAGATGGAAGTCTTATTAATACGTGACGACCCCTAATTATTTAACAAAGCTATCCCACGTAGGGGAATTTGGTCACACCACGCATGCCGCCCTAACCATGACTCCGCTGGCGTTTGTGGGATTGCTAATATTCTGAAAATTTTAATTCTTAACCCTATACTGTGCGGCATATTAGCTAGGAGCTTGGTGGTTGTAGGGGAGGGTACCTTGGTAAACTAGCTCATTATTCTGATAACCTGGAGCTCTACTTAGCTCGAAGAGTAAGGATAAACGACTATTTCCGGGACAGCCCTGCCTAACTAATAGATAGCTATAGCATTAGCGGGATCGAGAGACCAAAATAATCCCTATGCCGGTACCTAAAATGAGCGTCTTTTGCATCTTTCAGCTCGAGATGATTGCTATGTGACAATGTAACGCCTAGGTCGAGGAATCCCAGGAGAGGCAACTCTTCAGTTGGGAGTGTTCTCATGGTCACCATTATTGTTACCTAAATTGAGGGTCTTGTATGTCGATCGAAGTTCTATGTGACCAACGATGAGTCCCAGGACAGGAAATTCATCAGTTGGCCTCGGGAGAGGTGTTCTCATTGCCATCAAGATTAGGCAAGGTCTTTTCGAGCAGCCAAAAATCGTTGTTATCCCGCTACGTTACCTATGCTGAGTGCTCATGGCATGTGAAGGCTTCTGTAATAAGAATCAGAACGAATCTGGCTGGGACAAATCAAAAATCTATCGCCAGGAATCCCAGGAGTGTTACCGGCATAGTGTTCTCATGGTCCTCCCTGGTTTCTTTCTGACTGACGCTATCCCTGCAATGGGCGCTGCGGTGCCTAAGTTCCTACAACTCAACGGACGCCCCTTACTTGTCTGTTTTCCTTCTCTAGCTACTCTAGCTAGCATCTAGCTAGCGATTGGATAGTAGGTAAAAGCTACTACATGTCGGTAGATCTAGCTACTAGATTAGTTGTATAGCAAAAAAGAGTGCCCCCATTGGCGGCCTTTGTCTGACTGTCTGGGCGGAGATCGGGCGCCGTGGTAATTCTGGGCTAGCTAGCTACTAGTACAAGATTCCAGAAGGAATTGCAAAAACAACGCCATTAGGTGCTTTCAAAGTTCGAAAACAGGTGCTTTCAAAGTTCGAAAACAGGTTCAAATTGGTTGCCCCATTCCTTGATTGCCCCCTACCTATGATCAGAAACTGAAGATGTAGTAGAGCCGCACAAATCAGCACAGCCAAGATATGTAGCATGCACACTTGCCAGTAGCTTTGGTGCAGTTTTAGTAGAACTTCTCTGAGATGCTTACAAAGCTCGGGGCGAGGAGCAAAACTCGCGGCCTGTTGCCTCATCCTTGGTGTTTGGATGGGGTGGCAGTTGTCGCGCAGGAGTCTTTCTGTGACAAGCTTCAGCAGCAGCAGCAGCAGAGTAAGTAGTGGGTGTCAAGCTCCAAGCGGGTTGCGTATCCGCGGAGTAGGAGAAAGGACTGTAGTCGCGATGGCTGTTTGGCGGCGGCGGCGGCGTTTCACCGGTACAACTTGCGTAGATTGCATCGATAAAAGCAGCCGGGGTTGCGGCACCATTCCCAACGGTTTTGTACGCTGTTGTCGGCGATGGTGTTTGTAGGGGATCAAGACGACTTCGATGACAGCCACTAGTACGAGGGCGGATATGCTCATTGTGAGGATACTGATGGTCCTTGGGATGGACATGGTTGTTTTGGGTTTGGATGGATGAAAGAAACGGGCGGGGCGGACACGGTTTGTACATTGTGTAGTCTTTGTGCTCCTGGCCGGATAAAATTGGTGCGACATTGCGGTCTCCCTCCGAATAGCTGGGGGGAGAAACCTTCTGTCTTTTGGATTCCTTTGGAGTGCAGGATGGCGTGGATTGATAAAGCTGTCGAGGCGCTACTTCTTTTTTGTCGCTGTCGTTTGCAACATAACTCGGCCCACCCCAACTACTAGCCAATGGTTGCAGAGGGGCTTTCAAAGGCTCTCCCCGAGAGCCGTGCCAGTGCTCTTCCATGTTCGTTCCCGGAGCAAAATTGTGTTGATTATGAATGTAGGTCGTCCCTAGCGAATGGGTGGGAGGTGCTGGAAAATTGTGTAGATTATGAATATAGGTCGCATGGGTAGGAGGTGCCGGATAGTTTGGGTATGGCGGGGGAGGTGGGTTCACTGGCTGTGGCACTGCTTGCAGATGTTGCTCATGGCCACCATAGTAGCAGGGCTGCTTGCTCCAAATACCATCACGAGGTCTGTAGGAATGCCGATTGGATTCATCCATCAAGACGGCTTGGTTTCTGGCTGGATAGGTCGGGTATCCACTTGAAGCCCGGGTTGTCGTAGTAGGACAGTTGCAGTTTTCTTTTTCCATGTTTTCACGAATGGATTTAGCATTTTCTCGTAGAGCCTGAGAGGCTTTCTCTCTTGCTCGATCCTCATTGATGGGAAACCAAAGACCCGTCCGGTAGTCTTTGGAAAGAAATCTCCCGGGTGGATCCATGGCCTTGATGTCATCCACAATCGACTTGGCCAATGCTCGCTTTTCAGACTTAAAGCAGGCGCTCAAATAGGCACGCCGTTTCTCCGCCACTAGTTTTCGAAATTGAATATTACTTTGTTTGGTGCAGGCAAACACAACACAATGTAATGAGGGATCATTGAGCTTCAAACTCCGAACCAAATCAACCAATAAGTCTGGATTGGCAGAAGCAACAAAAAAACTTACCCTGGATGCCTGTTTCATGAGAGTGCATGTAGGGGGAAAGGAAAAGATTTACAGTAGCATGAGTATCCATTGTGGTTGTCACCGCTGTTCCTTCATATGCTGTATCCGAGCAAGCATGAACGTCTCGAGACGGTGCTATACTCTACTCCGAGTAGTACTGCTAGAAAGCATACTGGTATATCCACACATGTAGTTTTTTATGACATCCTCATGCACTACACTGACTACATTTTCTCGTACTCACCTATTGTTTATGTCCCCACGCCCCATCATGACATCGTTCGCATGTGGCTGTTCAATTCCAGCCTGCCCGGTCTGTGTCTCCAACAAACTGTTGTTACTATTCTCTTTGTCCTGTTGTGGATGAGGAATGTCAACACCATCCGATGAAATCTTTTTGGTTTTCATCCCAACTCCATCTCCAATGCTGCTGTTGTCATTTTTCTTGTTGTTGTTGTTGTCCTCCTGCTCTACTTCTGCAGGCCGACCTCTCTTCTTCTTACTCGCCATGGTTAGTGTTCAAGATATATACATCGCGTATTAGCTTGATAGCTAGATATACACCGGGTCGAGAAAAGGTGTTAATAGAGACAGACAGCAACCGCGTCTGTAAAAGGTCCAAGTACTGGTACCTTAACTGTAACTTTATTTGTTGCTCTTCTGGCCACCGGTTCTGCTTCTTCTTCAACGACTATTATTTTTGTCAATTTGATGAATTGTAAATCAATTGTTATCGCGTCGAAAGGGTGGCGGTGAAACACGAGTACCAATGCTGTTTATACTTCGAAGTAAACGTTGAGGTCTTGCTGTCACTGGTATTGAGAGAATTAGTGGTCCAGAGAAGGTTCGGTGCACCCCGCAGTAACTCGGAGATTTTCAAACGAGGAACGGGCATGCCCCGTTCGCAGTTCCCATATTTTTCAATCGTTCGCGTAATTTGTTCTGAAGGGGAAAGTGGATGTTAAACGGTAGTTGCAATGCTTGGGGACCTTGTGCGTACTGTTGACTACCTGCTTCCATGTACTAGTACCTACCACTACGTCGTACTGGGGTAGTTATTACAGTAGATTACAGTTGCTACCAATACAGCAGTCTACCAGATTAGGTAGGAAGAAGCCAATAGAGATCGCTTCTTGTGCCTCCTACAGCTACAGTATTCGCTAGTAGAAGAGCAGTGGCTCTTTGTAGTAGGAGCTAACCATCTACCAGTAGGTTGGCCAATAGTGGATGCCACTGCAGGTGGCGGGAACTGGCCGGCCAGGTTGGTCGGTCGGTACATTCACAGTCGGATGACTGGCGATGTAACTGTCAAGGTAGCAGCGAGCACTTCTTCAAGAACTGAGCCAGGCAAATGAAATGAGTATTGCAGGCAAGCCGATAGAGGAGTGGAGCCTTTTTCATTCGAGATCATAAAAGTCTCCTTCCGGGCACATTGACGGCCGGGATCTTTGCTCGTCAACTGCCGGCTCATCGAACTAAGCGAGCCGGATGCCCAAGATCCGCAATCCACCGGGGGTTCATTTTTCTAACGCGCTGCCTTGCCGGATAGAAAGCACACACGACGGATGGTCGATCTGCAAACAAGAGACGCAGGAAGATCTAACTGAAGTTGAGAAAAGATAGGTCAGTATTTTGTACTCTGTGAAAACTGGTGCTACAGTAATATTATTGTGCAATCATGTCAAAACTGACTCATCCCAACTCGGGAGGACTAACAGGCTCAGATAAAATCGTATAAAATCGCCTCACGGATATTCTCCAGTCTTTCTTCGTATCTGAATCAGTGCAATACATAGTGTGAATGGTGTTTATTTCACCTTGGGTGGCAAGTCGAAGGGGCTGTACTTGGCCTTTCCTGCCTTGTTGGATGAACCATATTCTGGGTGCTTCTTTACGTTCTTGTGTTCATGGTGTGCATGGTGACGGGCGGCATGGGCTATTAGAAGTCGGGAGGGCGAGCCCAAGAGGAGGTTAGCGAGCGAGCGAGACGAAAAGACAGGCAGGCTCTGGGGTTCCAACCGTCGTCGCAGTTAACTTGCTTACCGAGTTGGTCGACATCTGGTGCCAAGTGGAGTGGTCCATAGACGTTCTTGTCGTCTTCGAAAGGACCGGGGTACATTTTCTTTTCGTCGATGGTCATGGTGGCTGATGGATTTCGAAGGGATTGGATTCAAAGCTATTAGTATCGGATGATGATTGAGTTGAAAGATCAAGATTTGGTTTTTGTGAGGTGTGTTTATTTTTGGTGTAGCGGCTCAGGTTAAAAGCCAGCGGAAAGAGCTGATGCGATCCCGAACACCTGATGCGGATCCAAGTTGTTCACTGGATCGGTTTGGTTACCCATGCACATACCATGGACGAGGTTTCGTCACTCCTACCTTATTAGTTGAAATAGATGGGAAGACATGCAAATGGATGTGAGTGATGTGCCCGTTCCACAATCTGATCTTCCGCCCTCAGAAGAAGCATTTTGCTTTTGGATCTGATTTCTCCATGGTTCGGTTTGTGCGGTTCGGTTTGGCGTAAGCTAAAAACTACTGTTTGGTACCTGGTACTTCCACAATTCATTGAATACGGTGCGGTACGTGTAGCGGTAGATGCTATTTGGTACGATACCAATGAATATTAACACCAGGTCCAACTTGTTGGCCAGTGTCTCTCACATGCTTCAATTGTGTGTGTGTGTGTGTGTGTGTGTCTGTGTGTGTGTCACAAAAACATGGGTTCGGCGATGGTAAGGTTAGGGACATTGACAGCTGTAGAGCACCTTGTAGCCAGTCCTACCACAGCTATTTAATTAGCTCTGTCCAGTAGCCCCTACTAAGTCTTCCTCAACGAGCACCTGCTCACGGACCTGGTGTTCTATCAGCTCGCTGCTCTATTAATAGCAAAGAATCTGCCGGCACTTCGGTTTGTTCGCCTACTACCTACTACTAGCTAGCTAGCTAGCTAGAGGAATGGATAGAGTGAATAAAATAATGACTACTACCACCCGCACCTGGTGCTAAACGTATGACAATTGAATGAGAACAGTCCTGGAGATTTCTGCCAGTTTAACCCTACTCTAGCTAGCTAGCTAGTGGCTCTAGCTAGCAAGCATGACTTAAGCCAACACTCTCAAGTTCAGTTTAACCCAAAACCCAACCCAAGGGTCACTGCTAACCAAGTTTTGGGTTGGAAGAACATGGCAGTTGTCAAGGAGTGTCAAGATCGACCTGTGTTGGAGACTGAAGAGCTGGCCAACAGACAAATGCAAAATTGATTGGTGTGATGCAAGATGCAGTTAAGGTGAAATTTGACTGGATGTGAACAAAAAATGCATAGGATCAACAACAAAATGTTGCATGTGAAATTGTTCTGCAATTGTTTGAAATCAGTGACAGTCGGGATCAGAAATTTTGAGATGAACAGTGGCAACTTGTCAATTCAAATTCCAAGTCACAGTTCAATCTCAACAACAGAGCTTGGTGTCTAACATTTGAGCTGACACCCTCAACCCCTTTCCTTTCTTGTGTCGGCTGAATGGGTCCACCTTGGATCACTGTTTCTCAAGGCATTTGATTGTGTGTCTGCATTTGTCAGCACAGCAAAATTGACAGAAACAAATGCTTGATCAGTTCAGCCGCAATGATCAACTCAAAGATTGGCAGCTTCAAAATGAGTCAATCTGACAGGACATTCCCATTCATTCAACGTTTTGACAACCAATCATTGCGCACTGCAAACACTCCTTTTTGTCCATGGGGTTATGACAAGAATTGTGTCATCACAATGACACTTCAGAACAAGTTTGATGAACATGAGAAAGATGAGGAAACAACGCCAAAGAACACCTTCAGAATTTGGGCTTAGTTGTTAAAATGCATGTGCCTGCATGTGAGCATGCATGTTGACATGTGCAAAGAGTGCACTCATCTTTTTTTGAATTGACAATGAGACTGCAAGTTAGAGAAGAAACATTGGATGTGCATTGAGCGACAATGTCGTGAAGCCTGCACAGGCCTCCACTTGACTGTCATCTTATTTGACATCTCTGATTTTGTGCTAGCAGGCACCAATGAAAGACGAATTCATTAGAGTTTGGTTCAAATGTTGCAATTGGTTGCACAGTTGCCCTTTGCAGAATGGACATTTGTCTTTCAGTTGTGGGCATGCCTAAGTTTTGTGTTCATCCAAGGACAGGACACAATTTGCAAACTGTTTCCAAAGCATGTCTGCTTTTGTCAAGCTCAGAACTAACATTCCCCATCATTCTGCGGTCGAGTGTTCTCAGCCCTCTGGGCATGATTAGAGTTGTGTTTGTGGTTGAACAAAGGAGTTGACTAGCCTCAGTCATGCCAAAGTGAAAGAAAGATCTGTGAAATCATCTTGCTTCATTGCTGTCAACCTTTGGCATGCAATGAGCACATCCTTGTGGATGTTGCTGTGAGTGGTGGTGTGAAGGCTTGCATTTGTGCATCACGTTGATGGTTTGGTTAATCCACCATGCAAGATTGGTTTCAATTGTCAAGACGCACTCTTGTGGGTTAATCTGTCATGTGGCAGTCAGGCAGTGCACCCAATTTGGGTTCAAAGCCATTGAGATGTCATGAGTTGAGTGTCTGTGTTGTGTCTCCTAGACAAGCATGACCACACAGAAAGCACACTGAGGTCCTGATAAACGACATTTCTTCACCGTAGAATCGCCAAACAACAAGGGGCGAATCAAGCAAAGATTACCTTAAAAAGAA
>ENA-ORBV01014825-ORBV01014825.1-microbial-mat-metagenome-genome-assembly--contig:-NODE-14825-length-11585-cov-5.194387_pt1 | contig 11585 bp, 11 predicted proteins | sample MGYA00237777_ERZ505514 | MGnify/ENA primary metagenome ERZ505514 (study PRJEB26160, sample SAMN06269048) | microbial mat metagenome | isolation source: Oligotrophic lake microbial mat | place...
TTCACGGTTTGTGTTTTCACTTAAATAGGTGAATTTCACTTAAATAGGTGAATCTCACTATAAACGTGAAAATCCTAAATTGTAAAACGTGAAACAACATGAAAACTGTGGTTTTCGGCGAGATCGGCCAAGCTCCAGTCAGAGGGTGAATCCCCGGGCAGTCCTAGTCAAATCTTTTTGAATCCATTCTGTTCCATCCGAGGATTGCATGCACCATGCTCATTTCACAGGGAAGCAATGTGAGAAGAAAAACAATGGAAAATGATTGTCAATTGCCCTCAACTCATTTGGGGGTTAATGACACTCCTGTGAGATCAAATTAATTATTTCATACCACTGAAATTTGACATGGTGGCATCGGGTCAAAACAACACTTCAAAATTGAAATTTCTGCCACAGTTGCATGAGGAACAGAGCGCTCTCCAGCTTGATGACCCATGCAAAGTGCACTCATTGCACTCCAATGCAGCTCCAATGAGCTTGAGATGTCCTTGAAAGACTTGCATTGCCATCAGGCAGATCTGAGGTGAAACCAACAAACAACCGATTTGTGGCCACATCACAGCAAAAAAAAACTCATGTGGGACATGTCAGAGTGGATCCAGTGCCTTTGGCATGTGGGCAAGCCGGTTTGCATGAGGTGCATCAGTTGACAATGCACCCAATGTGTCCCGGTTTGCTCCTCTGATTGGCTCAAACTGCACCCATTGATTGTGGAGCTGTTGTTTTGACACAACACCACTGTGCCTCGTTTGCCAAATTGCCAAAAACTCCGCACAGATCCAACGGAGCATCCTTAACGAAAGTTTTGTCAGGTTGGGGTTGCGTGGGTGTTTGCAAGCATGCATGCATCCCACATGCGGAAAGTGTCAGTGAAACAGTGCTCAAACAAAGAAAGGTGCATGTGAGACAGCACTCACACAAGAGAAGGTGTGAAATTCACCATTTTGCCCAACAAGGTCAGGGCCAATCACTCCAAACCAGGGATTCGTGACTTACCTTCGTGACTCACTTGCCCCAGCACTGACATCCCAAGTGTCATTCATTCCCATGCTTTTCTTCTCCAGAACAGAAAAACTCCTGCAAGAGGAGCCTTCGAAAGACATCGACATCACAGGCAGAAATCCTGCGATTGACATCACAACTTTGACAGCCTTGCATGACACAACAACTCGATGAACGCCAATTTGCTCTGTTTGCCATTGTCAATGCGGGCTGTGGTTGACAACGACAACAACCTCAAGACACACACCGATGAATCTGCACAGAAACGTCGCTCATTCCAGCACAAGAGACGATCAGATCAAAGGTCTTTGTTTGAACTTCTCTCTCAGATTGAATTTGGTTTTGGACAATTCCCAAGCTCACAATTTTCAATTCACGCTCAAAAGGCATGCAGCTTTTAGCATGTGCACAGTGAAGGACATTTGTGTTTCCATTTGAAATTCAATTGGAAGACAACTGCAAGGCTAATTCATGCTGGCAAAGGTCCCCCAACACTGTCCTCACAAAATGATCTTCATGAAAAAGCAAATGACACTTTGCTCTCATCAAGCATTGATCACAATTGGGTTTTGCTCCCAAAGATCCTTGGACAGAGGATGATTGGCTTTTCTCTCCCTTCTCGTCTGATCAAAACAAGAATGACTCTCTCTCTCTCTCTTTCTCATGAAGCAGTTAATCGACAGTTCTCACTTCATAATTGTTCTTCAATTGGCTGCTTCTCTCTGGCAGGTTCCGTGCCTTTTCAAGGGCATTGTCTGCAATCCTTCATGAAGCACCCCGCGTGCCCAATGAAACTGGGAGGGGGCATCACAGCAGGAACACCTGCGATGCACAAGGAAAGGGCCTTGCCACTTGCCAGTTGCCCATGGCAATCACATTTCTCGCGGCTAATCCACTTGGTTTGAGCACCAATTCGGTCTCCCTATGGAGCCGTTGAGTTAAGAGAGATCCAAGAGAGTGGAATTCAAATGAAAACCACGCGCCCTGCTGTGACCAAAAGAGCACTCGTGCGTTCACGGTTGCGTTTCGACACTCAGAGAATCGTGTTGGCTGGCTCGTGGGAAATTGGAAAACCAATCCATTCCCGTGAAATGGATTGTCACTTAGAGCAAAATCGACCGTTTCGATCGCTCCAATTCGATTCGCACCAACAAAAGTTGCATTTGTGCACTGTTTTGCTGTGCGAATCAGCTGTGTGACTGTTTCGAATGAGGGCACCGGTTATCACCGCGCCGGTCATCACTGCGCTGGTTGTCACCGCGCGGGTTGGCACCGGGTTTGTTAGGGTTCGGGTTTCCCCGGGGAGACCCGCTCTCTTACCCTCAATGCTGTGTGGAACAAGAAATGTCTTGATCCGGAAGGGAAACAAAACACCAGAACAAGATGATGCAGTTTCCTCTTGCTAAACCATGGCACTAGCCAGCCAGTGCTCACATGCCAGTTTGGTCTCCACCCACAAATTCCCCCCAAAAACCATGAGCATTTCTCAATTCCTCGACATCCATTTCGGAAAAAATTGAAGAAAAAGTTGTGACAACCATGACAGATGACAACCCTGCAGCTGGCGGACTTCCAATGAGCCTGAATCAAATGAGAGTCTGTCTGCAAGATCTCCAAGGCTTCCCCGGCAACAATGGGTTGAACAGGTCATGCATCCATGCTGCGAGAATCTTCACACTCGTGACCCCGGAACCGGCCATCATGTGGCTCAGCGCAAAGAGGAAGATTGCTTCAGTGGGATCATCATAGGTGGTAGAAGCTTTGTTCCCGCATGTGGATGCACCACAATGGAACATGTGTCCGAGGATGATGTCAATGAATCAATCGCTCAACCTTGAGTCACTCTCTTGTGCCAGCTTTCGTTGTTTCATGGCCTAGTGTTTCTTTCCAAAAATGGAAATGGAAGCTCCAGCACTCTCTCAATGGAGGTGCAATCAGTCGAAATGACACTGCAGCTCCACTCTTGTGCTGCATCCGGCATGACAAATTGCATGCCTCCGGGGACAACAAATAAAATTTCAACCTCTTCCTCTTCGAAACTGACGTGTTGCCTCAAGGGCCGCAAGAACTTGGCTCGAAATGTTGTGGCATTGAATGGGTGGGTCTTTGAAACTGTGTACTGGATACAATAAAGTTTCGCGTTTGCGTCCACAAACGCTGCATCAATGTTCGCAAAATTTGAAATGCTTGGGATCCAATACGCTGAATGCCTCGCAAGCTGCGATACTCCATCTGCCCCGCTGCCTACGGCTTGAACGACTTCTTGCACTGGAGGAGGAGGGGGGCTCCTTTTGAAGCACTCATGCAGCAGCTCTTCAAAGTGGCAACCAGCTGCAGTCATCAATTTCTTCTCCTTGGCAAATTGATAAGCATTGAAAAAACTTTCAGGGCCCAGACGAATACCCAGTTCCCGAGCAAAGAACTGAGAGTCGACAATTTGATGGGAACCTGGGCTGCCCCTGGCCAAGAACATAGTCCGAAGCCTATCCAAACTCTTCTCCGACGCATTGCTCTTTGTGTCCGTGACAGCCAGTTTTGCCTCTTGCATATCAATAGATGCAAGCATCCTCCTCTTCTTTCTAATCCACTTTTGTTTGTCTCTTAAAAAAGCAATCGCTTCCCTAATGCGACCTCCCACGTAGAAGTAGACCTCCTCGAATCTTTCGTCTGCGTTGTTGTCCTCTGTCAGCTGTTGCGGCGTTGGTGCATTGGTGCTCGCAATTGTGGCTGTCCCCCCTTGCATACCCTCTCCATTTTCCTGTAGATTGTTGTTGGGGCTACACGCATCTAGTGCAGCCGGAGAAGCTACTTCTCGAGAGGCAGATGTCGTCCTTCTCATCGGGGAAGGTGGCAACAAGTGAAGACTGTTAATTATAGCACTTCGAAGGTCCTCTTTCTTCCATGCGCTCAGAGTGACAATGTCCATGGTCTGAAACTGCTCACCGCTGGGAGCATCATGTCCTGCGCTCGTAGTCAAATAATGATAGGAGGTGAAATTCTTCAGGTCCTCGGATTGTTGTTTGAGACCATCCAGAAACACGAGGGCATGTTGTTTCGTCCGTAACTTCTTATGAACTGAGTATTGGCTTCCAGTGTAGGTGCTTCCAAGGTATTTTTCCAGTTTGTACACCGTCACGATTTTGTCGATATCCCTTGCAGCATCGACAATAACTTGCAATCGTTTTGTTGAGCATGAATCAGGTCGAATATAGAATGCACTGACAAGTTCATTAGGAACCTCTGTTTTCCGAATGTACAATACTGCCTTTCTATTCACAGAGGCTTGAAAGAGAGCTACAAGAAACAGTAGTACGCTTTTACCAACTCCAGAGGACCCAATGAGGATCTGACACCAATCACGGTCAATTTCCGTGAGCTCTTTGATGGTTGATATAACCTCTTCTCGCAAGTAAATATTCCCACTTGGAATGAATTCAGTAATGTCATCGTCCGATCGGAGCTTGCCCACAAACCGCATATCGAGGGATGTGCCAGGAGTCTGTGGCACCGTAGCATCGGGGAAGGCCAATTCACAGTCAATCTTAACATTCTTTTGCCAACTGGTTGCCTCAATTGCCGTTGTTTCGTCGTCCATCGTGCAGTAGTGTGATGAAAGGATCAGCAATGACACTATGGTTGCGTTTTCGTTTAGTTTCGTTCACGAGAAACAATATGCAATGGAGATGGCTCAGCTTCTGCAGAGTGCTCGAAATATTCGGCTGCAGAGTATTTGTTGTTGTTTTGGTATTGACCTGCTGATCCGCCTCTGTAGTATTGACTTGAATATTCAACTCGTCACGGCGTCTTCACGGCGATACGACTTGATGTATTTCTTTTCCTTTCTTGTGTAATTGAATCAATACAATTCTTCCACTAATGTAGGCTTCGATGCTGTGGAATATTCCTTTATCTTCGGCTTAACGATCCACTCTTCAATACTGTGGTCTTGTTCTTGATATCACTACGACTCGTCGTCCTCGTCTTCGTGTCGATGACAGCTTCTTCTTCCTTCTTCTACCGACTAATACAACACTTCTTTCAATAATACAACCTTCCTTCCTCGTCGTCTTGAATGTCGACTTCTTCTCGTACTGCTCTTGTGATTCTTCTTCTAATAGCTCTTGCTCTTGTCGTCGTCTTCTTGTAGTATGAGAATTTTCGTACAAGAAGGGTTCTCAATTCGTGTAGGCTGCAGTACAAAACCTATGCAGTACCTCTTTTGCAATCACTTCTTTTACCCGAATGCTGCTACTCGCGAAGTGCCTCTTTTCGTATCGATAGACCTGCTTCTATTAGCTATTAGCTCCTCGTCGACTCTACTATCTTCGCGATCCTGTTGTTACTTGTTATCTTGTAGACTAGTCTTTAGCTGCTCGCTATTAGCTTGCTTTCTATGCCTTCGAATTCAAATTGACACAAAGCAGCCACTGAGTGAGCCCAGAGTGAGCCCAGTGGTGAGCCCAGCAGTGAGCCAAACGAGCATGCGTGCGACCGAAGCTGTCCCTCCCGCGACCATCAAGATCTGCCATTGTTTTCTTTTCGCACCGCACACCAACCAGTGAATGAATCAATGATCAATCAATGGAAAAGACCAGATTCGTGGATTTTTATTATTTTGCACCTTCAAAAATTAATTGTTTACCTCTATCGAGGGGATTTAATTTAGTTGCTTTTGCAACAAATACAAGCTCTAGCTATTACACGACAGAGTAAAATTAATATTGAAGTCAAAAATGCGAGCTACTACCATTAGCAGCATGTTTGTTTCTGCGGCTGCCTTGTCCTTTTTATCGTCGACCCACTATTACTGTCACAGTTTTCGATTATCGGCACAAAGAAGAACAGCATCTTTGCGGATTTCTCCTCTTTATCATGCAACCAATGGTGGAAGTGGCGCCTTGACGAGACGTCATTTTTTCGAGTCCCAATCGCAAGGGTATCGACGAAATGGTGGTGTCTCCATGTTTGCCACTTCCAGTGGCCGTCCCAATAGTAGAAGCAATACTACTGCCAGTACGACAGTGCCTTCTTCTTCTTCTCCCAAACCACAAAAACCGCCCACGATTCGAAAAACGCAACTCAAAACCGACTTGAAACAGTATCGATTGCAGCAATCGGCGCCATTGGGCAAACCTGCCTATACCATCTTTACCAATGCCGCATTGGATGAAATTTATGCGCGACTGCCCACAACCCTCGAAGAATTGCTCCAAGTCAAAGGCATTGGTCCGAAAAAATGCGACATGTTTGGTACCGACATTTTGAATATTGTATCCCAATATACAACTGTCAATGGACAAGTGCGAAGCGCCACTGCTTTGGGAAAAGTAGAAGGAGGAGCACAACAACAAAGTTCCATATCTCGACCGGCTCTGATTGACGGCGAAACTTTGACAGTGGAACAACGGCAGGCTGCCAATCTTTTGTTGTCCTCCGATCGACCCAATGTCTTTGTCAGTGGATCGGCAGGAACAGGGTGAGTTTGTTTTCTTTTCTTTTACATTTCATCAATTTTTCCCGTCGGAAAAAATACGTACTCACACATGTACTCTACTCTTTCGAACTATTTTATTTTTGTCTGGACGTAGCAAATCCTATGTTCTCCAATACATTGTGCAAGAAATGCAACGCGGTCGATTGATACAAGGACCAAACAATGCAGCACCAACAATTCGCCATGACAATCATAAAAACAATGACGTGGACGACATGGACGACGACGACGACGTTGATGATGTGATTATTGTGGAGGAAGATGGTGACGAGAGTGGTTCCACAACAAAAACAACAATTGTTCCACATTCCAAACGACAACGGGTGCGAGTCGGTGTTTGCGCTCCAACCGGGGTTGCGGCCATTCATGTCGGTGGAAGTACACTGCATTCCTTTTTTGGAATTGGACTTGGATCTGGGTCGCTCTCCAGCCTCATCAAAAAAGTTACCAGCAACAACGAAGCCGTCAAGCGGATTGATGAAACCGATACCCTTATTATTGATGAATGTTCCATGTTGTCCTCCGACTTATTGGAATTGCTCGACGCGGTCGTACGACAAGTCCGCAAAGAGGGGGAATTTGCCGACCAACCCTTTGGGGGCATGCAAGTGATTTGTTTTGGGGATTTCTTTCAATTGCCTCCCATTGCTCCGGGGCAAGATAAACCGTTTTGTTTCGAGTCGCATATTTGGACGGAATTGGGATTGCGCGACAACATGGTGGAATTGCTCGAGGTCCAACGACAGGATCATCGAGACTTTGTCAATTTACTGCATCGGGTACGACTGGGACAAGTGGATCCACAGGATTTGCAAGGACTCAATGCCCGTTGTGTCATTAGTGAACAACATCCCCTACCTTCCGACGGCATTGTTCCTACGCGTCTGTACAGTCTCAATAAGGATGTCGACGCCGAAAATGAAGCTCGATTGGCCGAATTGGGAGGCAAGGAGGTGGTGTGTGTGGCACAAAACAAGTGGAAGGAAGCCATGCCGGTAGGAACCCTCGCGTCGATCAAAAAGGCCATGGCCGATAGTTTGAGTAAGGAAATGCCAGCCGAAGTACGGCTCAAAGTAGGCGCACAAGTCATGTTGACACGCAACAAAGATTTGGATCGGAATCTCGTCAATGGATCTCGTGGTGTCGTCATTGGCTTTGAGCGTTCCAAAGACAACAACAGCAACAACATTGATGCGGGCGGGACAACAACAATGCTTCCGGTGGTTCGATTTGATTGTGGTGTCGTCACGTCCCTTGCACCCGTCGAAGCCCTGCGGTACAATCCCGAGGGAGGACCGGGTTGTTTGGCGCGATCGCAAATTCCCCTCAAATTGGCTTGGGCTATTACGGTGCACAAAAGTCAAGGAACGACGCTGACACGGGCACTGCTGGATATCAGTTCGGCCTTTGAATACGGCCAATGCTACGTCGCGCTGAGTCGGGTCCGAAGCCTGGAAGGACTTTGGCTCGTCAAGCCAGCACGGCTTGCCAACATTAAGGTGAGCCCGCAAGTGCTCAATTTCTACAACGGCAATAGGCGATAATATTATAGTTAATTTTTAGATGTCTTATCTAGTTTGTACCGTCGTTTAAAGGTTGCAGTACTTGGGACTGATGTAAAGCAATGAAGAGCTATTCAGATAATCCTAAGGTAGAATAGAATCCCAAAAAATAGAATGCACATGAACTTTTCGAATGTGTTTGGATTTAGCGCGTCCATATCGACGCCCGACTCTTCGACAGGCATATCTTTTGATGCAGGCGCGAGTTCATCAGTAACTCGATGATCCCCTTCATATTTGATTACCTGGTCGGAGGCTTCTGCAGTGAGTACGCTTGACGCAGGAGCAAGTTCGTCAGCGTGAGGATTCACACAAGCAATGACGCTGTCGGTCAATGCGTCAAACAGCTCCTCGGTGATTGGGTCAATGCAGCACAAAACAAATTTGCCGTTGATGATGGATGCAACGCACACTTGCATCCTTGTCTCTTCCACTCGCTCTTGATGCGTGCTAGGAAGAAGCGAAAAGGGCGTTTTCTTTCGCCAATTCTCTTTGCAGTGACACTTGTGTTCCGGCCATGCAGCCTTTTGGCACTTTCGTCCACAGTACCACTGACGTTTACAGCCAGCGCAAAGATCCAATTGGGACGGCCTGTCAAAGCCACAGTGCCCGCAAACATACTCTGGTTCAGAAAACAACCCAATGCCGAGTTCTTTCTCGTATTGATTCGCTTCCTCCAAGCTGAACATTGGACGTTGAGTCTGCTCGTGAAGCTTGAGTCTTGCTGCTGCTTGTAGGGTCCGCTCAGCGATATCATCGCAGATGGTCTCAACAGCTCTCATATCAATATTGGGACTGCACTCGTCTCGATAATGCAAAAGCAATCGCGCAGCAGCTCCGCTGCATAGCAATGCATCCAACGCTTCTTTAAAGTCGCTCGGGCGTCCTCGAAGTGATTTATTTCTTCCAATTGAGTAAAGAGCACACACTTCTTGGGGGCTGCGAATGGAGCAGCTGTTCGGTGGCGGTGGAAATGTTGCGAGGCTTCGAGTAGCACAGTCAATAGCTTCATCATATCCATCGTAAACTGATACCGCCACCATGCGGAAGTGAATTCCAAAGATGATCAAGCCTCCTGCGCCAAGCCGCAGTGCTTTTGATTTTGAGCTACAGTATTCCTCGTTGGCCATAGGACGTTCCAACGTATCAATCACAAGCTTACCGTCGACCTTTGGGAGAATAGATTCCACCGATGAAAGCAGCTTTGATGACAGGTCGATGCGCGGGCCGACCATTTTGAAATTATCTATCACTTTAAGCAAGTCAGTGAAGTCATCGCCGTGGCCAAATTAGCCTTCCTTTCCTGCCATGTCCGAAAGAAGTCCATTCCAGTAACTTGCATTAGCTTTCATTGCCTTTCGAAACTTTTTCTGGACCGCAGGTGTTGTGTCATCGACATGGATATAACTTTGTTTGAAAGTATTTGGTGGCCATAGCAAGCGGACTGTTTCTTGGTCTTGTCGACGGTGACAACCTTTGTAGCGATAGCGATCTTTTAAGATCCATTTCCCGTCTTGACCCTTTCTGCGGTTGAACTTATCCAAAGGATCAGCTACATCTTCAAAAGTCACCATCTCGGAAAGGTTGCTTAATCGTTGCTGAGAAGATAATGTGCTTGTTCTGCAAGTTGTGACATGTGAAGATGAGCTTCGATGTTTCTGTCCTAAAAAAAATTGAAACCGTTTTGAAATCGTTTCTTTGAGGGTGCTGAGCGGTTTTGTCCGATTATGTTGCCCGGGTGTCTGTGTATGGGATGTAGGACAGCACAACACCGTGGGCACAGCTGGTACATTTCAGATTCAAGTTAAGTTTTCAGACAACATTTCCGATTGTGAGTCCCTATTATTTTAAAATACTTCTACATTGTTGTTCGTTGTGCAGGTTGTGAGAAACAACGAAGACGGACTCTGCTAGAGGGCTCTCGATCTTTTTGAATTCTTTTTGAAATGTAAATCGTTACATTTTTCTATTGTTCTTCTCCGATTGTGTTCCGGAACTGCTTTCGCGACTCAAACGAGAACAGGTTCCACGACTCGAATCTACGTACAATCATTCCTGTTGCATCTTCTGCCTTCTTCTAGACTACTCTGATGGCTCCTCTGATCGAATGGTAGTAGTAGCTTGCTAGCTAGTAGGGTGCAGCAGCAGATTACATCCTGAGAAAATAAAGATTGATAAGATGAATAGCTGAACCAAAGTGTGACACAAAAAGCAACTGTCGACATGATGCAATGATAATTTTTTTTGCGGAGATCGTGAATCTCTTTTCTGCCTTGGGCAGGTTGGGGGTGCCTTGGGTTTTGCCCCTTTGGCAAGGCCTCTTCTTGAAACACAGCCTGTTTCAATGCACTCCATAACTGAAGCACCAATGCTGCTAGCATTCACAGGTATTTCAATCAATGCACACATTTGCAGTCTCTTGATCCATCGCGTCCAGCAGAAACAGCAACAGATCTTCGCAGTGAGGGCATCTTCATGCAGGAGTTTTTCAACAGCTTTGCTGTCAAAGACGCCATCTTCATTGCTCTCACACAGATGCTTGAACAATGCACATGACATGCCTCATCCCATGTCTGCCTTTTGTGCAAGCAGATGGCAGACGTGCTTCAGTCACCTAGTGTGATGGTGTCCGGAGTTCCAATTGACTCCCGTGTCGCAATGGAAAAGATTCATTTCAGCATCACTCAACACAAAGTTTTGTACCGGTTTTGCATGGTTTGGTGGAATGCTCAATTCAAGTGTCTCAGCAAAATTTATAAGAAACAGGAGTGGAAGTCTCATTGGTCTTGTCACAACCAGGCAACAGGACTCTGTTGTGTGTGCCGGTGTCAATGCTGGTGCTTCATGATCGTGGTAGAATGCAATGGGGTCACATTTGTCTTCCTTGCCCATGCAAGGAGTTGTGACAGCAAATTCCAGCAAAACTTTTAGGGATTTGGGTGCTGTTTTGAGCAAGGCAAATGACATGGTTTCGCTGGATTTCATCTCATCTCCGCATCCCTTTGCTTGACCTTGAGCCACAGCTGCTAGAGAAATGAGACCAGCCATGTGTTCTCAATTGTGGCATGTTCACCCCATGGCCAACTGTGCACATTCATGCTTGCTAACCCAGGAGTAGCAAATCATGGCTTCGCCCAGAAGGAAGGCAGGGTTGGTCATGCATGCATCCGATGTCGGGTTCTGGGTAGTTGAGAAGCTGGACAAGCTTCGTTGCATTATGTCAGAGGCACTCGTCATCGCAGCAAATTCGTCTGCCAGCGCAATGCAGCCTGGACACCTCAGTGTGGAGGGGCAGGTCCCGGTCAGGGCCGTCCCTGCCCCGACAGCAGGCGAGGTGAAGCACACAGTAGCCCTGGCAACGCTATGGGCCTCTCCCTCTGGCAGAGGTTGGTTTGAGGGCTGGATTGGATGCGTGAGGGCATGCAACCAGGATGGATAGTTTGACAGTTTTAATGTTCATTTGGCTTAGCATTCCTAGGTGGTCCCCACCTAACGGTGGGGGCAAAATGGCTTGGGCAAAAAGC
>ENA-ORBV01014826-ORBV01014826.1-microbial-mat-metagenome-genome-assembly--contig:-NODE-14826-length-11585-cov-5.096194_pt1 | contig 11585 bp, 8 predicted proteins | sample MGYA00237777_ERZ505514 | MGnify/ENA primary metagenome ERZ505514 (study PRJEB26160, sample SAMN06269048) | microbial mat metagenome | isolation source: Oligotrophic lake microbial mat | place...
GTGTGGACATCCATCCCGTCTTCGCCGTGTTTGTGCCCATCATGCGCGGCGTGTGCTCCGGGCGCTTCATGCGCGTGCCCATCGTGCCCATCATGCCCATCATGCCCATCGTGCCCATCGTGCCCCTCATGCCCCTCATGCCCCTCTTTCTCACCATGCTCCCCGTGCCCTTCGTGTGCCCCGTGGTCGTCGTGCTTCTCCTGTTTTTGAGGCTCCGCGCGCTGTTCGGGCTGGTCGCCTGCTCGCTCCGCCTTTGCCTGCCGAGAAACACCGATGCCATGCGTCAGGTGAATCTCATCTCCGACCCTGAGCCCGGTCGCCTTCGCCGCGGCGGACCCAACCACAACCTCAAGGTTGTTCTCGAAGAACCTGCCCTGCTCTAAAGCCCACTTCTCGCCCAGGTTAGGCTTGAACTTGGTGAAAAAATCTTCAGTGGTTGCAAGCACCGGAGCGCCGCCGTAACTGTCCCCTTGCTGCACCGGAATGGCATACGCCCAGGGAGCCTGCGCTTTGAGAAGTTCAAACCGAGTCATCGGCAGCGGCCGCCGCGGCGGATTGGCATAAAAAACTCCGTTCAACACGCTGGCGAGCGGGCTGGCCTCGGCGGAGACGAGCATGTGCATGTCGCCCACGCCGCGTTCAAAGGCTTTTTTGCCCGCGTCGCGCATGGTGATGAGCACGAGCATGAGCGCGACGGCGACCGCCACCGTGACCACCGTGGTGATGGTGGAAAAGAGACGGGTGGTCAGCGAGCGGAAGATGATGGTCCAGTCGGTCATGGTGCGCACATTGGGTTACAAGTTCTGCTTAACTTCAAATCTGCCCCACATCGCGGGGTCGTGAGAGACGCAGAGGAGGGCCGCGTTTTTTTCGCGGCAGGTTTTCTGAATAAGTTCCATCGCGATCGCCGCATTCTCCGGGTCGAGGCTGGCTGTAGGCTCATCAGCCAGCACGAGGGCCGGCCCGCAGGCGACCGCCCGGGCGACAGCGACCCGCTGCTGCTGCCCCGCGCTCAACGTGCCCACTTCGGCTTTGATTCGCTCGATGCCCAGGGAGTTGAGCAACACCCCGGCCCTGTTGGCATGTTCCTTGGCGGGTACATCGGAAAACATCAACGCGGCCATGATGTTCTCGAGTGCGCTGAAACCGTGAAGGAGGTTGAAGGTCTGGAAGATCATGCCGATGTGTTGGCCGCGGAACTTGTCGCGGGCGGCGCCCTGGAGGGCGTGGATGTTCTGGCCCGCGATGGCGATGCTGCCGGACTGAGGCTCCATCAGGCCCGCGATGAGGGAAAGCAGCGTGCTCTTTCCCTTGCCGCTGGTGGCGGCAAGAAGCATCTGAGCGCCGGGCTCGAGTTTGAGTGCGGGCACGGACAAAGTAAACGCCTCCGGCGTTTCGCGGCCTGAATAGCGGAAGGAGAGGTTGTTGATGTCGAGGGCGGGGGAGTTCACTGGGGGAGAGTGTAGCGAAGGTTGGTGGCAATCGCGTGAGGAGCAGAATCGGCGGTCGGCGGCTCGGAGCCGGCGAGGCCAATCCGGACGGATGACTCTGCATCCGTCTGCGAAGCGCACCGAACCGCTGTCCCGAAGCCCGCCGGGAAGCAGGGAGAATCGGATTCGGGCTCGTACGCTTCGCGCACTCGTCCGGGAATGAGTGCCAGCGGCATCACCTTGAATATCCCGCATGATGTGACGGATATTCAAGGTATGCCATGGGGCATGATCGATCGCACATCGGACATGAAACGCATCCACACCGCCCTCAAACGCAGCCGCGTGGTAGTGCTGCTCGGCCCACATCAATGCGGCAAGACCACGCTAGCCCGGCGCCTTGTCCCTGCGGACTCGCTCAACTACTTCGACCTCGAAGACCCGCAGAGCCTCGCCCGGATGACCGAGCCGAACACCGCGCGGCGGCCCCTGAAAGGGCTGATCGTGATCGATGAAATCCAGCGCCGGCCGGAGTTCTTCCCCTTGCTCCGCGTGCTTGCGGATCGGCGGCCCAATCCCTCGCGTTTTTTGCTTCTGGGCAGCGCTTCGCCCGAGGCTGCTTAGGCAGTCCTCCGAAACGCTCGCCGGGCGCGTCGAAACAATTTCGCTTGAGGGTTTCCGCCTGGCCGATGTCGGGGCCGACGCCATGCCCCGACACTGGCTTCGGGGCGGCTTCCCGCTCGCCTTCACCCCGAGGACCGAAACCGATTCGCTCGCGTGGCGGAAGCAGTTTCTGCAAACGCTGCTCGAGCGCGACGTGCCGCAGTTGTGGCTTGGAATCCCCTCGGTGGCGCTGCGCAGGTTCTGGAACATGCTGGCACATTACCACGGGCAAGTGTGGGACGGGGCAGAGCTGGCTCGTGCCCTCTCGGTCAGCGAGTCCACAGTGCGCCGCTCCCTCGACCTTTTGACCGGTCTGTTCATGGTGCGCCAGTTGCCCTCGTGGTTTGCAAACCTCGGCAAGCGCCAGGTGAAGTCCTCCAAGATATACCTGCGCGATTCGGGGCTGCTGCACGCGCTCCTGAACGTCGCGACCGCCGGCGACCTTGAGAATCATCCCAAGGTGGGCGCATCATGGGAGGGGTACGCCGTCGAGGAGGTGCTCAAGGCCATCCGCCCCGACGAGGCCTATTTCTGGTCCACATACAGCGGGGCCGAACTCGACCTGCTGCTGTTCAAGAAGGGCCGCCGCATCGGCGTCGAGTGCAAGCGCACCGATGCGCCGGTGATTACCCCGTCGATGCGCATCGCCATGACGGACCTGAAGCTCGATGCGCTGCACGTTGTATATCCCGGCGACAAACGCTGTTCATTGGCGAAGAAGATCGAGGCGGTGCCGCTCGCCGAACTGGTCGATGCGGATTGAGTGCCACGGCCCTACAAGGCGAGACAAGCCGCGCTCCGATTGCTCGCGGCAATCTCCGCGGGGCGGGCGAGTCGCGAACGTTGAATTTACCCCGAGAGTGCTTGGGATTCTTTCACGTCTTTGGCTCCTTCTCCCGGATCACCGTCAAAAGGCTGACGGCTTCGGACCTGTGTGGGCGGTGGATAAAAAAAGCCGCCCGTTTCAGGAGCGGCTTTTCATGTGTGTGTGCAAATATTTCGCGCGGGGACGTATCCGCACCTGTCAGGCGCGAACGGCATCGTGTCTAGCGGTTCCCCATTGCCGGCTTAGCAACTGCCGCCTTCCCAAGCAATGAAGAAGGTATCAACATCCGCGCCGTCGATGCCGCCGTCCTGATTCGCATCAGAGCAGCCCGCGGCGTTTTCCCAGTCGGCAAAGAACGCCTGAACATCGCCGCCATCGATTCCGCCATCCTGGTTGTAGTCGGCGACGCAGGTTCCGCAGGGATTGGTGCCCCCGCCGGTGCCGACCCAGAAGCCGCCGGTCAGCGAGAAGTCGCCACCGGTCATCGGGCCGCCGGCATCGTGCTGCCCGATCGTGCCCGATAGGGAGAAGTCGCCACCCGTGCTGGTGCCGCCACCGCCATCGATGGTGTACCAGTTGATTGAAAAGTCTTGGGCCATGGCCGAAGAGCCAGCCGCCCCAACAAGAATCGCCGCGGCAAAGAGGTGTGTGTTACGCATGGTGTGTGTGTCTCCGATTTCGCAGTGGTGTGCTGTTCTTCAACCAAAGTAGTGTGCTTCAACGCTCAGGAAAGCAGATCGGTCAACCATCCGGGCAAACGTTGGAACGAGGCTGGGCCTCCTTCCTCATATAGAATACCCGACCTGCACTACATACAAAAGCGCGATCTGTGGATTTTCCCGCCTCGCTTTCACGATTTTTGTTGATAATCGTACTAGTTTTTGCATTTGAGGGAAAATTTGGCCTATTTGTTCGTATTGCGGAAGGTAACTTCTGGCACAATCTCGGACGAAAGAGGAGCGGCGGGTCATCGCCGAATAGCCGGCCCTTTCCCTTCCGCGGTACCCCAAACGTCCCATCGCGATCTCGCCCAGAAGCAAGATCGGCGGGGGTTCTGTGAGGGTCTGCTACCACTTGGGCGATGATGCGCGGCGTTTACCAACGTTTGGATCTACGTGGCGTTTCTCGAGCGGGACCAGTTCCCGCGGCGTCAGGCCAATTTCCAGGAGGCAGTATTTTTTGCCGCACTCGGGGCAACGGATGAAGTTGTTGGCGGGGTCCGGCTCGGCGCCGATGGTGGTGATGGGCACACCAAGCAGACTCTGGCCGCACCTTCGGCAGTTGGTTCGACCCAGTTCGGCTTTGAGCGCGAAGTAGAGAGAGCCGTCGCGGGCGAGCAGGCCGGAGATGCAAGCGATGTAGACGGACGAAACCGCCAGCAGGATGATATTGGCATCCAGGGATTTGGGAATCGGTACGTACGCCGAGAGATTGAACCAGAGCGGCGCTGTGATCCAGAACGTGGGCCACGCGAGCAACGCCGCGGCGAACATGGCCCACGGGAAAATCTCGCGCGAGGGCGAGTAGTTGGCCTTCACCCGCCGGATGTACGACTCGCACTCATCATCGCTCGCGTGATCGAGGGAAGAGAAGGCGCGGTAGACTTTGAAGGTGGGGAGGCGCATGGCTGTCCATCACTTCGTGCTGTCCATGGGCGGCGGGAAGAGGAACGTCAGCGCCTGCGGCAGCCGCTTGGCCCAGGCTTTTTCTGTGTGCTCCGCATCGGCATCGATGATGAGCAGGCGGCGATCGGGGCCGAGGCCGGCCTTGTCGAGAACCTTGTCGAGGTTCTGTACGGCTTCGACGTACGCGCGGTTGCGATCAGCATTTTTGCCAGAAGGTGCGCCGGTTTCCGCGCCGCCCATTCCGAGATACACCTTCCGCGGCCAGGTATTGATTCCACCCGTGAACGCATCCCAGAGTTTTCCATCGCCCGTTCGCAGGGGAAGGCTCTCGGCGAGGACCATGCCGAATTTGTCGGGGTGCTGGGTCGCGGCGTACACACTGATGACCGCGCCCAGAGAGGAGCCGCCAACTGCGGTGTTTTCGGGGCCGCTCTTGATTCGGAAGGCGCGTTCGACGCGGGGGATGACTTCGGTGATGAGCCAGTTGAGGTGAATGTCGGCGCGGGGGGGGATCTCGGCGATGCCCGCGATGGGCATGTATTCGCTGTTGCGGCCTTTGCCGCTGTGGGGGACCGCGACGATAATGACCGGAGAAATCTGATGCTTGACGAGGAGCGCTGTCGCGGTCTCATCCGCGCCCCACTCGCCGGGCACGCCTGCGTGCTGCTCGAAGATGTTCTGACCATCGTGCAGATAGAGAACGGGGTACTTCGCTTGCGCGTTCTTGGCATCGTTGTAACCGGGCGGCAGCCAGACGAACAGGTCGCGCATGGTTCCCGGCGCGGTGCTTCCACTTGAGACTTGGAGGCGGCGAACATCACCGGTGACTTTGAGCGGGCGGTAGGGATCGTTGGAGGCCTTCGCCGCGAATTCGGGGCGTTCATCGCCCCAGTGCGGGACGGTGAACTCAAACTTGGGAATCTCACCATCCTTGATTTCTGCGGCGTCAATCATCGGGAGTGAGCGATTGCCGGGTGGGGACATATCTTGATTGATCTCTTCGAGATCCCAACTGCCGCGGGTGAACTTGAACTCGATGCGGTCGGTCTTTCCCTCGGGCCGCTTGACAAGGATGCGCCAGCGCATGTCGGACTGAGGGTCGAGTTTGAACTTTTCATCGCCGGGGTTCCAGCCGCCGTAGTTGCTTGCGAGGTAGATCGGCGAAGCGGGGTTGGCCTTGCCCGATTTGTCTTCGACGATGAGCATGAAGCCCTGGGGAAGGCTTTCAGGTTCGATCATGCCTGTGAGGGGCGTGGTGGCGGCGGGAGGTTGCGTGGTGGTCTTGGCTTGCGGCCCGGCCTTTTCCGCGGCGGGCATGTCGTACCCCGGCTGCGTGCCCGCGCCCGAATAGACTTGGGGCTGAGGCTTGTCGGTCCCGTGCGCGATCTGCTCGCCGATGGCGTTGGCCCCGCTGGCTTTGGCAGTGCCAGCGCCGATGGGGGGCACGTCCATCCGCTTGGGCTGCTGCAGATAGAAATAGATCGCCCAGCACAGCACGACCAGCACCACAAGGGGTGAGATGAGGTATGCGGTGAGGGCGATGCTTTGACGCTTCATTCTTCGAGGCTCCGGCAGTGCGATCATGTGGTTCGTTCCAGCGGGTGGTGTTTCGATGGGGAAGGGTACACCGAAGATGGGCGGGGGCCGCGGCGCGAAGCGAGGAACGCAGTGCGGAGTAGCCGCGACCAAGGCGGGGGAGCGAACGCGGAGACCGCAGAGAGAGGAGAGGAACGCAGAGAAGAGGAGAAGCGGAGAAAAGAGTACAGAGTACAGAGTACAGATTTGAGGAAAAGAGAGGCGAAGAGATGCGACGGAGAAGAATTAGGAGGAAGAGGGGCGCTTTGAGGACATGGAATGCCGTCGGTGTGTCGCCAGATCGGAACGAGCGGGGTACGCGAGGGCGGGCTGAGATAGGTGGTGTTGCGACTGTTCAATGATCTCCCCTTTCAGTGTGCGGCGTAATCGTGTGATATTCGAATTCTTTGACTAGTACGGACATTGTTCTATGATAGTTCGTATTGCGATTGGTTAATTGTGTTTGAGTCTTCAAGTCCTCGTCGGAGAGGCGTTTTTCATGAAGACTTAGACGGATTCGGGGGAAGTGTTGGAAGTACCTGTTTTCACTGGAGATTATGGAGTGGATCGTGTGGGGCGGCTGTTTAAGTCTTCACAAGAAAATTCTCTCGTGAAGACTTAAACGGGCTTGGGGAACTTTCTGTAAGTGCTTGTTTTTCAAGGGTTTACCACTCGAAAATGGCCGCCGAATCGTTTAAGTCCTCACGAATGTGCGATTTTTGTTGTTGGTTGCTGGTTATCCGGACTCGGGAAAAGTGAGGGTTATAAGAGAATGAAAGGGCGGCGGGAGGCGAGCGTCGCTCGGGTTGGGTGTGGGTGTGGGGTTTTGCAACGCAGGTTTGAAGTACCGGGGCGTAGGAGGGCGGGGATGTTGAGGTCTCACGGTTCATTCCTTTGGATTATACGTATACCTAACGGGATGGTTCTGTTTTGAGCGGTAGAGATAGTTTATCAGTTCTCAGTTGATGGTGGTCGAAGATTCCATCGGGAGGTGCGATCCATGTGGGTATGAATGTTTAAACGGCAAAGGTGTTTGAGGATTCCTCTGACGTTTAAACGAGGTCGGAGTGGGTGTCGGAATTACCTGTTTTTCAGGGGTTTGCGATGCGTAAAGGCGCTTCGGCGGCTTTGAACGCCAACGGTTTTGCGGTTGGTGCGAGGGTGGTTTTGTTGGGTAAGTACACCCACGTCGAGGACGGGAATGAAGCGGGGCGGAATGGGGTTGATGAGGCAACTGGACGAGTTGGTCGAATGCGGAAGGGAACGGGTGGTTGTTGGGCGCTCGCGCATAAATTGGCTCCTCCATAAATACCCCCGCGCGGCGCGTTTGTGCGCTCGATTTTGAGGTTTTGGCGGGGCTGGGATGAGCGATTGACGCTGTGATTCTCGGAGTGAAAAAAAATGTTGAAAACTTTTGACCCCACCGAGTTACGGGGCAGTTGGTGTGGCACGTAAAAGCGCCTCAGGGCGATTTTGAAGGGGAAGCAGGACCATTTACTAGTCCCTACCGTTTCACGAGTTGGGCGGCGTGAGCCTGCGGTCAACACGATTGCACGCGAAGCACACCGATTTTATGGCGAAACCTCTTTCCATCACCCCAGCACACAAGGCCATCAAGGCCTATTACGCCGCGCTTAACGACTTTGAGCATCAGAAGGTGGCGCAGGAACAGGCAGTCCGCTCGGCCTTTCAACACCTCCTCACCGATCTCTCGAAGCGCTTGAAGTGGACTGCTATTCCGGAGCATGGGAAGAAAGTCCGGGGCAAGCGGATCATCCCCGATGGCACGCTCAAGGACAAGTACCATCTCCCGCGCGGCTACTGGGAGGCCGAGGACACCGCTGATGATCTTGAGGCCGAGATTCGCGGCAAGGCTGCCAAGGGTTACCCGCTCGGCAACACCATCTTCTGGACGCCCACCCGCGCTGTGCTGTATCAGGAAGGCGCGATCAAGTACGCGTTCGCCATCGACGAGGCGAACGGCAACCCCGGACAGTTCTGCGACCTTCTGACTGCCTTCTTCACCCACGAAGACAAAATCATCGTGGACTTCGACGAGGCCGTTGAGACCTTCACGACCCGCGTGCCCGAGGTCGGCACAAAGCTCGCCGCGCTCATCGCCGACGCCCACACGACCAACGCGACCTTCAAGAAGGCCTTTAGCGCGTTCTTCGCTCTCTGCCAGACCACGCTCAACCCCAACATCTCGCGGGAGGCGGTCGACGAAATGCTCGTCCAGCATCTGCTGACTGTTCGCCTGTTCAAGAGCATCTTCAACAATCCCGAGTTTCTCCGCAAAAACGTGATCGCGGTCGAGGTGGAGAAGGTGATCGACGCCCTCTCGAGCCGCTCCTTCAACCGCGATGAGTTCTTGAAGTCCCTCGATCATTTCTACGTGGCGATCGAGAACGCGGCTTCCCGAGTGCAAGACTGGTCCAGCAAGCAGGAATTCCTCAACACCATTTATGAGCGGTTCTTCCAGGGATACTGCGTCAAGACGGCGGACACCCACGGCATTGTCTACACGCCGCAACCCATCGTCGACTTCATGTGCGCCAGCGTCGAATGGGTTCTGCGGGAGGAGTTCGGGAAGAAGCTCGGAGACGACGGTGTCCACATCCTCGATCCATGCACGGGCACCGGGAACTTCGTCGTCAATCTCATGCGCCGTGCGGCAGATCGCGGCGAGAAATACCTCAAGCGCATGTACGCCGAGCAGCTCTTCGCCAACGAGATCATGCTCATGCCGTACTACATCGCGGCACTGAACATCGAGCACGAGTACTTCGACCATGTGGCGCAGTACGAGGCATTCGAGGGACTGTGCTTCGTGGACACGCTCGAACTCGCCGAACCCAAGCACACAGGGCTCTTCACCGCGGCGAATCTCAAACGTGTGGTGCGTCAGAAGAGCACGCCGATCGAGATGGTGATCGGAAACCCGCCGTACAACGTCGGGCAGATGATCCACAACGAGCAGAATCAGAATCGGCCATATCCAGTCGTGGATCAATGGGTCAGGAGCACGTACGCCAAGGACTCCACCGCGACCAGCGTGAGCAAACTCAACGATCCGTATGTCAAGTTCTTTCGATGGGCGACGCGCAGGCTGGAGGATCGCGACGGTATCGTGTGCTTTGTCTCAAACAACGCTTTCGTTGAGAATATCGCGTACGACGGCATGCGCAAACACCTCGCCCAAGACTTTCAAGCAATCTATCACCTTGACCTTGAAGGGAACGTCCGGCAGAATCCGACACTCTCGGGCACGCGGTACAACGTCTTTGGAATTCAGGTGGGCGTGGGGATCACTGTGTGCGTGAAGCGGACAAACGCGAAGAAGCGCGGCATTTTTTACGCCAATGTGCGGAAGGACCTCCCCCGGTATGACAAGCTCGCGCTGATCGAGCGGCAGAGCTCCATCGGTGGGCTGAAGTGGACCAAACTCAAGCCCGACGATCGGAATACGTGGCTGACGCCGGAGAACGCCGAACTTTTCGCAGGGCTTGTGCCCGTGGCGAGCAGAGTATCGCGGGCCTCAAAGAGTGCTGGAAAGGGCGTAATCTTCAAGGAATACTCCCTCGGCATCGCAACGCACCGCGATAGCGTCGTCTATGACTTCTCAAAGGATGCACTCACGACCCGCACCAAGGAGTTCATAGAGGCCTACAACACCGAGGTTGATCGTTGGAAGCGCGCGCCCAAGAACACGGATGTGCATGAATGGGTCAAATATGAAGATATTTCGTGGGATCGTGACCTCAAGAACGACTTGAAGCGTGGGAGGTATATCGGGTTTCACACCAAAAAGATCGTCGAATCGAACTTTCGTCCGTTTTGCCGTCGGCATCTCTTCTATGACAGGATCGCTAATGGCGAGGTATACGGCCTTGAGAACATCTTTCCACCCGACGACCCGCAATGCCGGACGAAGTTGATCGCGTTTTCGGCGATTGGAAACGAGAAAGACTTCTATGCTGCTTGCCTGGACACTATTCCAGCGCTGTCATGGGTGGGTTTCGGGGGAGGTTGCCAATGCGCGCCGGCATACATCGTGGATGAAAATGATAAGAGTTGCCGCATCGACAACATCACCGACTGGGCTCTCGATCTCTTTCACCGCCAGTACATCGGCCCGCCCGCCGCCAAGAACATCTCGAAAGAGAACCTCTTCCACTACGTCTACGCGATGCTCCACCACACCGGCTATCGCGAGACCTTCGCCGAGAACCTCAAGCGCGAACTTCCCCGCATCCCGCTCGCCGCCTCGTTCGCCGATTTCAAGGCGTTCGTCAAGGCCGGAGAACAACTCGGCGAACTTCACCTTAAATACGACGACGAGAAGGCTGTCAAGCCCTACAGACTCAAGGAAGTGTGGTCCCTCACCCCTAACACGAGCGGCGGCAAGAGGAAGTGCTACCGAGTCGATGACAAGATGAGGCTTGCCACAAACAAAGGCTCGCTCCGCGTGAACGAGTCGCTGACGCTGGAAGGGATTCCCGAGGCCGTCTACCGCTACCGCCTGGGCAACCGCAGCGCGCTGGAGTGGGTCATCGACCAGTACCAGGTCTACACCGACCCCAAGACGGGCCAGGTGAGCGACGCCAACGCCTGGGGCGAGGAGCGCGATGATGCCGAGTACATCGTGCGCCTTGTCAAGCAGGTGGTGACCGTGAGCCTCGAAACGATGAAGATCGTCGAACACCTCCCCAAGGACTTCGGCGGCCCGCCGAAGATGGTCGCGGCATCGCGGCCTGATTCCAGAACTTCGCCAGCAGATGCAGCGGTCGCCCGGCCGGCTTTCGACGGCAAGGGTTGGGAACTCAAGGGAGATCACACCAAGTCGCGACAGAGCAGGCTCCGAGGTTAGCCGGGCGTTGAGAAAACAAACGCCTGACCTGTTCCCGCTTGATTGTCGAAAGTTTAGTACGTTACAAGTTGCAATGCGCGTCGTCGCGGAGTCGCGAAACGCCATTTGACGTGCCCCCGCCACTTGTGAGAGTACGATCCGGTCTCACCATGAAACGATCCGAAACTGCTTCTTCCGCCGCGGCGGCCATCGCGGCGATTGCTTGCCCGCACAAGGCGGTTGTCGGGTTCGATGGCTTCATCGATTCGATCATCCACATGGTGGATACGCGGCACGACATGAAGCCCGATGGGTACACGCGGCTGCGGACCATTACGGCGTTTGCGGCCCGGTGCGGCGCTGCGGCGGGGAAGTCAACGAATATCGAGCAGGTGCTTATCGAGGACAGGTTCGGGGGCAACGGGCCGCTGATGGCGAGCGCGGTGGCTCAGTTGGGAATGGGAGTGACGTACATCGGTGCGGTAGGGTCGGCGGGTGATGGGAATGAGGGGAAACTGCATCCGGTGTTTGCGGAGTTTGCCAAGCGCCTGTCTCTTATACACATCTCCGAGCCCACGAGACTAAGGCGAATCTCGTATGCCGTCTTCTGCTTGAAA
>ENA-ORBV01014827-ORBV01014827.1-microbial-mat-metagenome-genome-assembly--contig:-NODE-14827-length-11584-cov-12.717042_pt1 | contig 11584 bp, 6 predicted proteins | sample MGYA00237777_ERZ505514 | MGnify/ENA primary metagenome ERZ505514 (study PRJEB26160, sample SAMN06269048) | microbial mat metagenome | isolation source: Oligotrophic lake microbial mat | place...
TTTTCAAGCAGAAGACGGCATACGAGATTCGCCTTAGTCTCGTGGGCTCGGAGATGTGTATAAGAGACAGCCACCCCACTGGTCAACTACGGAGAGTCGCATGCTTGCACTTGCCGGATTTGATGGACACCTCAATACGCCCCATTGTGAGGGCGGAGGTGTGCAATGGACAAGAGAAGAGTTCGATCCACACATCGGAGAAAGCCGACGATGGCGCACATAGCACGTTGACCGCACACAAGGAACGACGACATCACCACGCGTGTGACGCGCGGCGCGCGCGGTGCGGCACCGCTGCTGATGTACCGCGACCATCGGTTCACCGACGAGGTTGCGCGGGCCACGCAGCCGGTGTGGGAGCGGCTGCATGGCCTCCTCACCGACGTGGACTGGCTGCTCAAGGCGCCGATCATCCACCGCATCATTCAACTCAAGCAAGAAACGCGCACGCTCATCCTCGCGCACAATTCCCAGTTGCCGGAAATCGCCTACGGCGTGGCGGACAAGGTGCGTGACTCGCGGCAACTCGCGCAATACGCGGCGGCGCTGGATAAAGACGATGCGCCGGTGATAGTGATGTGCGGCGTGCACTTCATGGCGGAGCCGGTGAAGGTGCTGGCGCCCGAACGCACCGTGCTGATCCCCGACGTTGCGGCGAGCTGGTCGCTCGCCGAATCCATCACCGGCGCCGACATGCGCCTGCTCAAGCAGCACTATCCCGCCGCGCCGGTGGTGAGCTATGTGAACACCTCCGCCGAAGTAAAAGCGGAGTCGGACTACTGCTGTACCTCCAGCAACGCTGTGCGCGTGGTCGAAGCGGCCGCCAAGGAATTTGGTAGTCCGCGTGTGCTCTTTGAGCCCGACCGCAATCTCGCCGCCAACGTGGCCAAAGAAACCTCCATTGAGATCATCGCCTGGCACGTCACCTGTATGGTGCACGATCGCTTCACGCCAGAACTCATTTGCGAGCTACGCGCACACGTTCCTGGCGTGCGTGTGCTTGCTCATCCGGAATGCCCGCCCGAAGTGTGCGCCGAGGCCGACTTTACCGGCTCCACCTCCGGCATGATTCGCGACGTGCAGACCTCTGGTGCCGCGAAAATGGTGATGGTGACGGAGTGTTCCATGGCGGATAACGTCGCGGCGGAAAACCCCGGCGTCGACTTCGTGCGCCCGTGCGTGCTGTGTCCGCACATGCAGCGCATCACGCTTCCGAAGATACTCACCGCACTGGAAACTCTTTCGCCGCAGGTGGAAGTGGATGAGAACATCGTCCACGCCGCACGGCGCGCGGTGGAGCGCATGCTCGCAATCAGCCCCCCAAGAAGTAGGCACCACCACGCCATAACTCCTGCCCGGTCTTCCCGTCTTCGTGAAGCTTGACATCGGCCAAGGAAATCGCCGGGAAGGCATTAATCTGAAGGGAAACCTGAGGTTCTGACCCTAATTATCTTCTTGGCGTTGCTGTTGCGGCGCCCCATGTTTTCATTATCTGCCCTGCGAAAAATAGAGGAATGCGCTATGAAGCACAAGCACGGCATCGAAGCCGCAATTCAACACCTCCAGCAACACGGCCTGTACCACCCCGCCAACGAGCATGATGCCTGCGGCATCGGTTTCATTGCCCATATTAAAGGCAATAAAAGTCATTCGATCATCGAGCAAGGCTTGCTCATTCTGAAGAATCTTGCTCATCGCGGCGCGGTCGGTGCCGACAAGTTGATGGGCGACGGCGCGGGCATTCTGATTCAGCTGCCGGATCAGTACTATCGCGAAGAGATGGCCAAGCAGAGTGTCGAACTGCCGCCGCTCGGAGAGTATGGCGTTGGCATGATTTTTTTGCCGAAAGAACATGCATCCCGCATCGCGTGCGAGCAAGAGATAGAACGTGCGGTTCGCGCCGAAGGCCAGGTCGTGCTGGGTTGGCGCAACGTACCGATCGACACCGAGATGCCGATGTCGCCCAACGTGCGTGAAAAAGAGCCGGTGATCCGCCAGATCTACATAGGTCGCGGTCCAGACATCATGGTGACCAATGCGCTGGAACGTAAACTGTACGTGATTCGCAAATCCTCCGGTCACGCGATCCGAGCGCTAAATTTGATCCACGGCAAGGAATTTTTCGTGCCATCGATGTCGGCCCGTACCATGGTCTACAAGGGTTTGCTGCTGGCGGATCAAGTCGGCATCTATTACAAAGACTTGCAGGATGCGCGCTGCGTTTCCGCATTAGCACTGGTGCATCAACGCTTCTCGACCAATACCTTTCCGGAATGGCCGCTGGCCCACCCCTATCGCCTGATCGCCCACAACGGCGAGATCAATACGGTCAAGGGCAATTTCAACTGGATGCGCGCGCGTGAAGGCGCGATGAAATCCGCCGTGCTGGGCGACGATTTGCAAAAATTGTTCCCGCTGATTAACGAGGGCCAGTCCGACACCGCGTGCTTCGACAACGCGCTGGAACTTCTGGTCATGGCCGGCTATCCGATCGCGCAAGCGATGATGATGATGATCCCGGAAGCATGGGAAAATCACACGTTGATGGACGACAACCGCCGCGCCTTCTACGAATATCACGCGGCGATGATGGAGCCGTGGGATGGCCCCGCCGCGATGGCGTTCACCGATGGTCGATACATCGGCGGCACCCTGGATCGCAACGGCTTGCGTCCCGCGCGTTATATCGTAACCAATGACGACTTGGTGGTGATGGCATCCGAATCCGGCGTGCTGCCGATTCCGGAATCCAGAATCAATAAGAAATGGCGTCTGCAACCGGGCAAGATGTTTCTGATCGATCTTGAAGCCGGTCGCATCATCGATGACAAGGAAATCAAGGATACCTACGCCAACGCCAAGCCTTACAAGGCATGGATCAATTCTGTGCGTATAAAGCTCAACGAAATTAAGCTCGATGACACCAACACGCGGACATCGGCAGAAAAAACCACCGCATCCTTGCTCGACCGTCAGCAGGCATTCGGCTACACACAAGAAGATCTCAAGGTGCTGATGTCGCCGATGGCGCTGAATGCCGAAGAAGCGATTGGCTCAATGGGCAACGACTCGCCGCTGGCAGTGATGTCCAACAAGCTCAAACCGCTGTATCACTACTTCAAGCAGATGTTCGCGCAAGTGACCAACCCGCCGATCGATCCGATCCGCGAAGCGATGGTGATGTCGCTGGTGTCCTTCATCGGCCCCCGGCCGAACCTGCTCGACACCCATAACCTCAATCCGCCGATGCGCTTGGAAGTGTCGCAGCCGATTCTGGACTATGCAGACATCGCCAAACTGCGCAATATCAGCGCCCACACCGGCGGCAAGTTCAAATCGCACGAACTGAATATTTGCTATCCGGTGGCCTGGGGTAAAGAAGGCATGGAAGTGCACCTGGCATCGCTGTGTGCGAAAGCGGTGGATGCGGTCAAATCAGGCCACAACATTCTGATCGTGTCCGACCGCAAGGTGGACACCGAGCAAGTGGCGATCCCGGCCTTGCTCGCGACGTCGGCAATCCATTTGCATCTGGTCAGCAAGGGTTTTCGCACGTCGACCGGCCTGGTGGTGGAAACCGGTTCTGCCCGTGAAACGCATCATTTCGCGCTGCTCGCTGGTTTCGGCGCGGAAGCGATCCACCCGTATCTGGCAATGGATACGTTGGCGGAAATGGCCAACAGACTGCCCGGCGATTTGTCGCCGGAAAAAGCCATCTACAATTTCCAGAAAGCGCTCGACAAGGGCTTGCTGAAGGTGATGTCGAAAATGGGCATTTCGACTTACATGTCGTACTGCGGCGCGCAGATTTTCGAAGCGATCGGCTTGAATAAATCGCTGATGGACAAGTACTTCAAAGGCACCGCGTCCAATATCGAAGGCATCGGCGTATTCGAAGTGGCTGAAGAGGCGTTGCGTCTGCACCAGCAAGCCTTCGGCAACGACCCGGTGCTGGCGCATGCGCTCGACGCCGGTGGCGAATACGCGTTCCGCGTGCGCGGCGAAGAGCACCTGTGGACGCCGGATGCGATTGCCAAGCTGCAGCATTCGACCCGATCCAACAATTTCAGCACCTACAAAGAGTATGCGCAGATCATCAACGACCAAAGCAAGCGGCACATGACCCTGCGCGGTTTGTTTGAATTCAAGCTGGACCCGTCCAAGGCGATTGCGCTGGATGAAGTCGAGCCGGCGAAAGAAATCGTCAAGCGTTTCGCCACTGGCGCAATGTCGCTTGGCTCGATCAGCACCGAAGCGCACGCCACGCTGGCGGTCGCGATGAACCGCATCGGCGGCAAGTCCAACACCGGCGAAGGCGGTGAAGATCCGAGCCGCTATCGCCATGAGATGAAAGGCATCCCGATCAAGCAGGGAGAGACCATGGCATCCGTCATCGGCCGTGACAAGATTGAAGTCGATATTGCCTTGCAAGATGGCGATTCGGTGCGTTCCCGGATCAAGCAAGTCGCGGCGGGCCGCTTCGGCGTGACAGCAGCGTATTTGAATTCCGCCGATCAAATCCAGATCAAGATGGCGCAAGGCGCCAAGCCGGGCGAAGGCGGGCAGTTGCCGGGTTACAAGGTGTCTGAATATATCGCCAGATTGCGTTTCTCGGTGCCGGGCGTGGGCTTGATTTCGCCACCGCCGCATCACGATATTTATTCGATCGAAGACTTGGCGCAGCTGATTCACGATTTGAAAAATGCAAATCCAGGAGCGTCGATCTCCGTCAAGTTGGTGTCCGAAGTCGGGGTTGGCACGGTCGCGGCCGGCGTCACCAAGGCCAAGGCCGATCACGTGGTGATCGCCGGCCATGACGGCGGCACCGGCGCCTCTCCTTTGTCTTCGCTCAAACATGCTGGAACGCCGTGGGAATTGGGCTTGGCCGAAACCCAGCAAACGCTGGTACTGAACGGTTTGCGCGGCCGCATCCGGGTAGAAGCCGATGGCCAAATGAAGACCGGCCGCGATGTCGTGATCGCAGCCATGCTGGGTGCGGACGAGATCGGTTTCGCGACCGCGCCGCTGGTGGTTGAAGGCTGCATCATGTTGCGCAAATGCCACCTCAATACTTGCTCGGTCGGCATCGCAACACAAGACCCGGTGCTGCGCGCCAAGTTCTCCGGCAAGCCGGAACACGTGGTCAACTATTTCTTCTTCATCGCCGAGGAAGCGCGGCAGTTGATGGCGCAACTAGGCATCCGCACGTTTAATGACTTGATCGGCCGCGTCGACTTGCTCGACAAGACGAAAGCGATTTCGCACTGGAAAGCCAAGGGACTTGATTTCAGCAAAATCTTCTATCAGCCGGAAGTGCCTGCTGCCGTGCCGCGTTATCAAAAGGAAGAGCAGGACCACGGCCTGGAAAAAGCACTCGACCATAAGCTGATCGCGCAAGCGAAAGCGGCGCTCGAAAAAGGCGAAAAAGTCTCGTTCATTTTTCCGGTCAGGAACGTCAACCGCACGGTCGGCACCATGCTATCTGGCATCGTTGCAAAAAAATACGGTCATGAAGGCTTGCCCGACGACACCATCCACATCCAGTTACTAGGCACCGCAGGTCAATCGGCCGGCGCGTTCCTGGCGCACGGCATCACGCTGGATCTAGTCGGCGAAGGCAATGATTACGTCGGAAAGGGTTTGTCGGGCGGGCGCATTATCGTCCGTCCGAATACAGAGTTTCGCGGTTCGGCAGTTGACAACATCATCATCGGCAACACCGTGTTATACGGCGCGATTGCCGGTGAGGCATTTTTTAACGGCGTCGCCGGCGAGCGCTTCGCGGTGCGCAATTCCGGCGTCATCACAGTGGTTGAAGGCGTCGGCGACCATGGTTGTGAATACATGACTGGCGGCACCGTGGTGGTGTTGGGAGAAACCGGCCGTAACTTTGCCGCCGGTATGTCCGGCGGTATCGCTTACGTGTATGACCCTGACGGGGATTTCGCCAAAAAATGCAACAGGGCGATGGTCACGCTGGAACCTGTTCTCGCGCACGCCGAGCAAGAAGCTAAAGTCGCTCGCTCGATCTGGCATAGCCAGCTGCGTGGCGACCAAAGTGAAACCGACGAGGCGATTCTAAAACACCTGATTGAGCGCCATTTCAAGTACACCGGCAGCACGCGCGCACGCAACTTGCTGGATGACTGGTCCAATGGCCGCAACAAATTTATCAAAGTCTTCCCGAACGAGTACAAGCGCGCATTGGGTGAGATGAATGCGGCGCAAGTGGCTAGTCAGCAGAAAGAACAAGTCGCAGCATAAATTAGCGCCGCCAGTGCCTTCCTCCTGCGGGGGAAGGTCAGGATGGCGGGGCGGCCTCCAGCCAATGACAACAAGGATGTGGGATTCGACCCCGAACCCTCCCCCTGCCAGGGAGAGCTAAATAAGACAGAGGTAGGCAATGGGTAAAGTAACCGGCTTTATGGAATTTCAGCGTCAGAAAGAATCGTATTTACCGGCCGCTTCACGCGTCAAGAACTACAAAGAGTTCATCCTGCAGTTGAACGATGAACAAGCGAAAACAGAGGGTGCGCGCTGTATGGATTGCGGCACGCCGTTTTGCATGACCGGTTGCCCGGTCAATAACATCATCCCCGACTGGAACGACCTGGTTTATAGCGGCAATTATCGCGAAGCGTTAGAGACGCTGCATTCGACCAACAACTTCCCCGAATTCACCGGCCGCATCTGCCCGGCACCGTGCGAATCTGCCTGTGTGCTTGCCATCAACAACGACGCGGTTGGCATCAAATCAATCGAGCGTCTCATCATCGATAAGGGCTGGGAAAACGGCTGGGTTATGCCGCAACCGGCCGCCTTCAAGACGGGTAAAAAAATTGCCGTGGTTGGATCCGGCCCTGCTGGTCTGGCTGCCGCCCAGCAACTCGCGCGTGTCGGTCACGACGTGACTGTGTTCGAGAAAAACGATCGGGTTGGCGGTTTGCTGCGTTACGGCATTCCGGGCTTCAAGATGGATAAGTCGCATATCGACCGCCGCGTCGGCCAGATGCAAGCCGAAGGCGTGCGCTTCCGTACCAGCGTGTTGATCGGCAAAGATTTCCCGTCCAACGTCACCAACTGGGCCAAAGAAACCATCTCGCCCGAGCAACTCGATAAAGAATTCGATGCCTTCATCATCGCCGGCGGTGCTGAATTGCCGCGCGACCTGCCGGTACCTGGTCGTGAGCTGAAAGGCATTCATTTTGCGATGGAATTCCTGCTGCAGCAAAACCAGGTGGATGCAGGTGACAAGCTCACGGACCAGATTATGGCGAGCGGCAAGCACGTGGTCGTTATCGGCGGTGGCGATACCGGCTCAGACTGCGTGGGCACATGCAACCGCCATGGCACTGCCAGCCTTGCGCAATTTGAGCTGATGCCGCAACCGCCGGAGCAAGAAAATAAGCCGCTGGTATGGCCGTACTGGCCGATCAAGTTGCGCACCTCCTCGTCACAAGAAGAGGGTTGCGAGCGCGATTGGGCGGTCGCGACCAAGCGTTTCGAAGGCAAGGGCGGCAAGGTCGAGAAGTTGATTGCGGCCCGCGTCGAATGGAAAGACGGCAAGATGCAGGAGGTGCCGAGTTCAGAATTCGAAATGAAAGCAGATTTGGTATTACTGGCGATAGGTTTTGTGTCGCCAGTGGCGCAAGTGCTGGATGCGTTCGCTGTCGAAAAAGATGCGCGCGGCAACGCCAAAGCAACCACCGATGGCGACGGTTGCTACCAGACTTCGGTCGACAAAGTATTCGCCGCGGGGGACATGCGGCGCGGCCAGTCTCTGGTGGTATGGGCAATCCGTGAGGGTCGCCAGGCCGCGCGTGCGGCGGATGAGTTTTTGATGGGTTTCTCGGATTTGCCATGCTGAAATCGGATTGCTACAAAATTTCTAGCTGAAAGCGACCCAATCCACAAGGACTACGGCGCTTTTTGTTGACATTTTCAGCGAGAGCCGGTGTTTGCCTCCTTGTGCGGCGTGGACACGCTGCTGCCGAACGACAATCGTTTTATATGCGAGCCGTCAGCGCCTGTTTGTGATCGATGGGGGCACAGCACTGCGCTTGGGCATCGCCACTCGCCTGTGCGCACTCGGGCAATGGGCATCCCGGCATCGACCCCGAGCGCGCTGCGGTCGAGCAGCGAGGCAGCCAGGACCGGGTCGCGCTGGCGCACGGGATCGGCGGCGGCGAGCTACCGAGACCGCGTGGCGGCACCGGCTACCGCGCGCTGCGCTTCATGTACCAACGCTGATCCTTAACTTGGGAGAAGGACTATGAATCTGAACGTCGCGCAGAAGCTGATCCAGTCGCATCTGCTGCACGGCGACATGAAGCCCGGCGAGGAGATCGGGATCCGCATCGACCAGACGCTCACCCAGGACGCCACCGGCACGCTGGTGATGTTGGAACTCGAGGCGATGGGATTGGACCGGGTGAAGACTGAGATCAGCGTCCAGTACGTCGACCACAACATCATCCAGGAGGACTACAAGAACCCCGACGACCACCTCTTCCTGCGCAGCGCCTGCCAGCGATTCGGCGTGTGGTACTCGCGGCCTGGGAACGGGGTGAGCCATCCGTGCCACCAAGAGAACTTCGGCAAGCCGGGCAAGACGCTCCTCGGTGCCGACAGCCATACGCCGGCGGGTGGCGCAATCGGCATGCTGGCCATCGGCGCCGGCGGGCTGGAAGTGGCACTGGCGATGGCGGGCGAGCCGTTCTTCACGCGCATGCCGCTGATCTGGGGCGTCAAGCTCACCGGCCGGCTGCCGGAGTGGGTGAGCGCCAAGGACGTGATCCTCGAGATGCTGCGCCGCCACGGTGTGGATGGCGGACTGGGCCGGATCGTCGAATACTACGGACCAGGGCTCGACACGCTGAGTGCGATGGATCGGCACGTGATCGCTAACATGGGCGCCGAGCTGGGCGCGACAACCACTGTGTTCCCCTCCGACCAGGAGGTGCGCCGCTTCCTGCGCGCGTGGCAGCGCGAAGCGGACTGGGTGGGGCTGACTGCGGATCCCGGTACGGCCTACGACGTGCACGACGAGATCGATCTCTCGAGCCTCGAGCCGCTGATTGCCATGCCGTCCAGCCCGGGGAACGTGCGCCCGGTCCGAGAAGTTGCGGGCGAGCGGATCTACCAGGCGTACATCGGCTCGTCGGCCAATCCCGGCTACCGCGACTTCGCTGTTTCCGCAATGATGGTGCGCGGCCGGAAAGTGAACGACCGCGTGTCGTTCGACGTCAACCCCACGTCCCGGGCGCAGCTCGAAACGCTGGTGCGCGACGGGCACGTCGCCCACCTGCTGCACGCCGGCGCGCGGCTGCACCAGGCCGGCTGCAACGGCTGCATCGGCATGGGCCAGGCACCGGCCACAAATGAACTCTCCCTGCGCACGGTGCCGCGCAACTTCCCCGGCCGTTCCGGCACGCGCGAGGACAAGGTGTGCCTGGTCAGTCCGGAGACCGCCACCGCATCGGCACTCACCGGCGTGATTACCGACCCGCGCACGCTCGGCATCCCCTACCCGCGCATCGCGGACCCGGACGACCCGATCATCAACCGCGAGATGTTCGTGCCGCCGTTGCCGCTTGAGGCGGCGCTGCAAGTGGACCTCGTGAAGGGCCCGAACATCGCCTCGCTGCCGACGTTCGAGCCGCTGCCGGATGCGATCGAAGTGCCCGTTCTGCTCAAGGTGGCGGACGACGTTTCCACCGACGCGATCATGCCGGCCGGTTTGCGGGTGCTGCCGTTCCGCAGCAACATTCCCAGGATCGCCGAGTTCTCCTTCGACAGGCTCGATCCCACCTACGCCGCGCGAGCCAAGCAGGTGCCGGGCCACGTTGTGGTGGGCGGGAGCAATTACGGCCAAGGCTCGAGCCGCGAGCACGCCGCGCTGGGCCCACAGTACCTCGGGCTGCGCGCGGTCCTGGCCAAGGGTTTTGCGCGGATATCCTCGCAAAACCTGATCAACTTCGGCGTACTGCCGCTGACCTTCGTCGATCCTGCGGACTACGACGGCATCCAAGCCGGCGACGTGCTGCGCCTGACCGACCTGCGGCGCGTGCTGACAGAGGGGGGCGAACTGGTGGTCGAAAACGTCAAGCGCCAGTACAAGTTCCAGATGCGTCACTACATGTCGCCGCGACAAGTGCAGCTCCTGCTCCGCGGGGGATTGATCAACTGGATGAAAGAGCGCCTCCGGTAATGCTGAGAAGTGGCCCCGCAAATCTGGACAGTATGACAAGTGGAAATGCTGCTTCAATGAGTTGATTGGGGTTCGGCTGCGATTTCTCAAATGCCTTGGCGATATCTGTTAGGTTGAAGTGTCCAGGTACATTTATTCGGTCGATAATCAGTGGTAGACTTTGCGGATGGATTCCATGCCATCCGCGGTGGCGTTCTCGCTGAGGATTTTCGCTGGCTGAGTCAGTGGCGTGACCGGCACCAATCGAGTTTCTGGACCTAACGGCATAAACCACATGGCAAGAATGGTGAAGTGTGTAAAGCTCGGCCGCGAAGCCGAGGGGCTGGATTCCCCGCCGTATCCTGGAGAACTCGGCAAGCGTATTTTTGAAAACGTCTCCAAGGAAGCGTGGAAAGGGTGGCTCGAGCACCAGAAGATGCTGGTGAACGAAAACCGGCTGAATCTTGCGGATGCCAAGGCGCGCAAATATCTTGCCGGACAAATGGAAGCGCATTTGTTTGGCGCTGGCGCCGAAGTGGCCACCGGTTATGTGACGCCGAGCAGCAAGTGAAAGCTCATTGACTTGCGAGCTTCGACAAACCCGGCATCACGATGAGCGCCAAATATTTCTACGGTAAATTTATGACGGCGCGCCAATAATTCCCTGTCCGCAAGCAGGCAGCAGGGCAGCAAGTCTGGCTGCCGTGCCAGCGTACCTCGCCGCCCGCCTTGCCGGAACGCCCCAAATAAAAATAGCCACGCATGGATAGCCACAACGATTCCCGCTCCGTAAACAGCGCAAGCGAAGATAATCTGGCAGACCCCGCTGCGCTGTTCAAGGTCGTATTGATCAATCCCTACGAGCTGGGCCGGCAGCCGTTCGGCCTGGCCGAGCCGTCCGCATGGTTGAAGCAGGCCGGATTCAACGTGCAGTGCCTCGACCTCTCGCTGCAAAAACTCGATCCGGCAGTGCTTGCCGGCGCGCAGCTGGTGGCGCTATATGTCGGCATGCACACCGCCACCCGCATCGCGGTCGAAGCCATTCCGCGCATCCGTGACCTGGCGCCGCACGCGCATCTGTGCGTGTACGGCCTGTATGCGCCGATGAACCAGAAGCGGCTGCGCGGCCTCGGCGTGAAAACCGTACTGGGCGGCGAATTTGAGCCAGCTCTGCTGAGCCTGGCGCAGCGGCTGCGCGCCGGGGACGCGTGCGATGCGCAAGTCGAGCCGGTGGTGAACCTTGCCAAGATCGCATTCATCACGCCCGATCGTTCCGGCCTGCCGCACCTGCAACGCTACGCTCATTTGATATTGCCGAACGGCGCTAAAAAAATGCTTGGCTTCATTGACGCAAGCCGAGGCTGCAAGCACCTGTGCCGCCACTGCCCGGTGGTG
>ENA-ORBV01014829-ORBV01014829.1-microbial-mat-metagenome-genome-assembly--contig:-NODE-14829-length-11583-cov-6.041891_pt1 | contig 11583 bp, 8 predicted proteins | sample MGYA00237777_ERZ505514 | MGnify/ENA primary metagenome ERZ505514 (study PRJEB26160, sample SAMN06269048) | microbial mat metagenome | isolation source: Oligotrophic lake microbial mat | place...
ATGTCAATGCTTCTGTTGATGTTTGTTGTGGAGTGCAAAGTCAGATTCTAGCGGAGCCATCCAGCTCCGCTGCCTTATTGCGCTACTAGAATTCTTATTCAGGACTCGTGGGTAGAAGGAATGAGGTGGCTCTAACTCTAAGAGCTCTAAGCCGCAACGCACCGATTTGTATCCACCCCGAATTGGCAATGCAATAAGTTGCCCCCCCTTTTATGTATGTGCTTGTGCCAGCTTTCATATTTATCCTTCGTTGGGATTCTCGTTGCCCCAAACTAGTTGAAGTTATCAGGGCAATATGATTCGTACTACTACTACTAGCTAGTAGAAGATAAAAGCAGCTGGTACAGTGGCTACCAAAACGACACCTGGTAGGTACGTAGGCACCGGTTACGTGGTTAGCTGCCACATCATCGATTATAATTTCAGGCAGTTGCCAACAATAGGACCCGCGGTTCAATGATGACAGTGAACTTTTTGCCGACTGAAACTTGGTTCCGCCCGATCCACAAATGGCCCTTCCTCAACGATCGAAGAAGTTATAGAATATCCCAGGGTTCCAGCCACTACTTGGTCGGAGTTGTGTGAAAACTCGAAATGTCAAGATACAATCTGGAATTGCCCGCCAGACCACCGCCATCCTCCGACCAGCTAATCAACCAAGTCTGAAAGAAAAGCTTGAACCAAGACTGATGAGAAGACTTTGGAGCCTTTTGCATCCTGAAACTTTGTTCTGCCCAATCCTTTCAACACCCCCTGACTTGATGTATGGTTTATTGTGCTGTGTGGATGGCAAGCTATCTCGAACTGCCCTAGAGTGAGTAGACCAGCAGAAACAACCGAGTCGAAGAGGAAAGCTACCAAGATGCCGACCATGATTGAGAAGTCTTTTGACTGACACCACCTAGTCAAAGAAAAATATCTATTTGATTGCCCACAGCTGAGCTACCGGAGCGCATTCCGTGCGGTATGGATAGGATGGGCCTAAGCGTATCTTTGCTTTCTGACGGCGCCCTGGGGCTCGCTCGCCTCCTACCATGATTTGGATGATGTTGTGGATCTCAAGATACAAGGTAGTGGATAATGTCATTCTATTTCTATTTATTTTTATGAATATGCAATATGTACATCATTCTTTATACATGATATAAAAAGGTCGATGCAATGATCTTGTGCTCTTGTTGTCTAGCAGCACAAGGATGGTTTGGCTTGCAGGAAGTAAAAGATGGAACTCACGTCGTTCTTGGCCGCCGCCATGCCTTCGACGTATTCCACCTCGTTGAGGTTCGAAGCCAACATGGTCCCACGTTTGAAGTCGCGATTCAATTTCAAAAACAGGTCGAGGCCGGATTCATCGACGCCACGAACACTTTTCTTGGTGACTTCCAAGCGTTCCAAAGTATAATTGTGGAATTCCAAAGCCGATGCCAAAGTTTGAACGCCAGTAGCATCAATTTTAGTGTTGTTGTAGAGATTTAGCTTTTTGAGGGTCGTGTTGTTGCGGAGAGCTCCGGCAAAGGCGTGACACGAGGCGTTGGTCAATTGGGTATCAAACAAGTTCAATTGTTCCAAGGTAGTGTTGTGGTTGCGTAGGGCAGTGGCAATCGCCTGAACACCTTTATCGCCCAACTTGTTGTTGGAGACATCCAAGAATCGAAGGGATGTGTTTTGTTCCAAAAGAGCAGCTAGGTCGCTGCCAAAGGCCTTGGTCAATTGGTTGGCATGCAAATCCAAAACTTCGAGTTTGGATTGTCCCGTAGTAAGAGCTTTGGCCAGGCGAGCACCACCAGCGTTGGTGATATTGTTTCCTGGCAAACAAAGCTTGCGAAGATTGGTCAATTGCGTTTCCTCGTGTTGTTGCAAGGCATTGGCTAGAACCGTGGCACCGTCATTGCCACATTCGGCATTCAACAACGATAGAGACTCCAATTGGGATCCCGCCTCGACAATGGCTTGACAATGTTGTGTGTGAAGGGGAAAGTTGACCAAGGCAAGATCTTCCACGGAAGCATTGGAAAGCAGAGCTTCCAAGGTTTGGGGTCGAACATTGGCTCGACCGACCGTGTTGGGTCCCACACTGACAAAAACCTTCTTCAAGGCTTGAATTCCCGAAAGCGATTGAAAGAGAGTATCCAATTCGTGATCGGCTTGAAAGGACAACTTCTGTCCTTCGGGTGCTGTGCCAGTGGTGGACAAGGCAAAGTGGAAATCTTCCAAAGAATCCAAGCCTTGCAGTGCCGAAAAGAAGACATCATCTTGAGCATTCGAGGGATCACTGATGAGCACCACACGATCCAAACTGATTTTTTGGAGTTGTTGGGATCGCAGAATAACCTTGGCCACAAGAGCCATGGGAATGGTAACAAAGGAGATACTGATTTCGTTCAAGTTGTGAAAGCAATCAAAGATAGCAGCTTGTTCTTCTGCCTTTAGCTCTTTCATAAAGATCCTGTGCACGTGCACAGCGGAAATGCGCTGCGTACAGTTATCCAGGGCCTCGACAAAATCCGAAATGCTGCCAGTGGGCTTGACGTCGAGAAGGAGCTCCATGTCACCGTTGTCCATGGGAACCAAGCATTGAGAAAGAAGGGATGAACTCATTGTGCAATGTTGTGTTGTGGTATTTTTAGTCTTCTTTGTTTGAGTGGTAAATAATTGTGGGAAGATACCTATTTTGTTTTTGTTTGGATGAATGAAGCCATCACATTTTTCTGATGGCCGTTATCATAATGGCTGTGCAGTATTCGAACCCTTTGGTGGTTGCCGGGGAAGTATGTAATCAAGTAGGCGTCCCGTGAAAGCTGCCACTAACCAAACCCAAGGTTTCCAGTAGTCAAAGAAGGCTATCTGGTATGCACCTTATGAACAAGTACTCCTCAATACTGAGGTACCGTGAGGTCCCAGCACTCTAGCGCGCATGATGTACGTACTGTACAATACACAACATTCAGAGTTCGTATTGATATCAGTGGTTACGGTACGTACCTGGCGTTCTGGCCACTGTTTAGAAAAAGGTGCTTTAATTCTAACCGCTGACTAAATGAGTTTGACAAGTGATTTGCGGAAACGAGAATGGTTCGGGACATTCCTCGGTCATCTTGTGACCCCTTCGTAAGAAACTCGGAACCCATCGAAAAAGATCCCCACTTTCGTACTACTCGGATGTACTGCTGACTACTGTAGTACTTGTACTCGGTCGTTACCAACACACGGTACTGGGACGAGATTGAGAATCCCGACAGCTTCCTCCCTTTTCTGCGGAACAAAAGGCGACGCTCGGTCCTTTCTCAGTAGTTAATGATAACAGCCATCGATAAAGCACGATTAGCATGCAATTTTGAATTCGTATTGGTGGTCCTTTGGAAACAATTGCTACGACCGTAGGGAATGGAAACTATGTCACTTTCATCGCAAGAGATCTCAATCATGACTTCCTCTCAATCATGACTTCGCCGTACTGCAGTATTAATGCTTGTGCTGTGCAAAGGACGAGTGCCTCCTCAAACCTTTACTTTATATTCAATTGTTCATTAATTCTTTAGGGCAAAACCCTTTGCATCCCTTTCAATCCGCGAGGCTGTTAAAGCCAAACTAAATGTCATTGGACCCGTCTTTCTCCTACTATTTTGTGGCCGCACTTGAGATTGTCCCGGCACTGGGTGGAATTAGGGCTATTCTTTTGGATGAACGCCTGAACTGCGAAGTGCGCCTGGCCACTATAAGAGGGGTGCCCCTGGGTTTGTCACTGGATGCCCCTGGGTTCGTCAGTGGATGCCCCTGGGTTCCTCACTGCCCTCCAGCGAACGGTTCTCATACATTCGTTTATGTTCATCTGGCATGAAAAAATCTCCTTGGGAGCTTTTGACACACAAACTCAGTAGTTGTTTTTTACCTACCAGTAGCAAGTACGAGTACTGTACGATACTAGCATAGAGATGTAATCGGGGACTCCTCCAATTACTATCCTCTTCCCCCCATCTCCGTGAATCCTCATCGCTCCGCACTTTGTGCGTAGTTGCTAAAATGGCAAACGCAATAATGAACATGTTTGGTCGAAGAGCTTTTCTACCCCAGTTCAAGATTTCCGGTACCGGGTAGGAGCCTACTACTAGTAGGAGGCTAGGAGCGGTGATGTAAGCCGGAACTCCAGTTAAGTTCCAGTACACAGGGCTTAAGTTTGCATGCCACTTTGGTGAATGGTGCATTTATCGGGAAGTGTCATATTACGGTCTTTTGACCTGCCCAACGAAGAGCCTCCCCTTCTCAGGAAAAGAAGTTCATGCGTGCAAAGAAGCCCCAAATTGACAGTTCTCACCTGAAGTAGTCCTGAGCCTTTCTTGAAATTGGTCTTGATCCGAACTCAGGGATCCACCTAGTTTTGCTATTCAGTAGTCATACAGCATACGTCGCGGTACCACTAGTAGCTAGCTAGCTAGCTACTGGAAGCTAGATTCAATTGAGCTATGCCCTGCACGTGCACACACCCGTGTATGTAAGACGTTTATGTCAAGGTCGGCGAGGTTTGGTTAGATAGTTCAGTTCCGTCGTTTCCTTCGCAGTTGTCGTCTTCGCAGTGGTGCGGTTCGAATTCTGCACGTTCTCATCCGCTCACAATTTTGGTTGCCACAGAAGCCAAAGTAAACAGTCATACAAAAAGAGAATTTTTCACACAAACACAAAATCTTCACAATCATAAACTTACGAGACAAGAAAATGAATGCCCAGCCAGAACAACAGACTTGCTTTTGCAGCCCCCTTCTATCAGGGTTTCTCGAACCTTCCTCGCACCAAGAAGAAAGCACCACCACTTCCTTTGAGCTGTTGCTGGAACGCCGCAGCCGTGATCTCTGTATGGATGCCTTGGCGGAGGATATTCGTACCTTTCACCAAGGACGCATTACAGCTGTCTTTGCTCATCATTCCTTTCTGCGAGGATTGACAGAAACACAGCAAATGCAGCTCTTCTCAAGCCTTCCCGTCGACGATTTGGAAGAAATCAGCTTGTCCTCTGCAACTATTTCAGCTAAAGCGTTGACTGCATTGTTGGGTCGAACACAAAAGTTACAAAAGATCTATCTTGATCGAGTGGTACTACAGTGCAAGACTTCCCAAGTGATGGAACAACAGTCCCAATTGAGTCAAGCCGTGGAAGGTCTTGATCATCTCTACGACTTTCATTTGTCCTTTGGATCTGGATCTGGACGCGGTGTCTCATTGCTTCGAGTAGCAGGACAGGAAGAAACCGTGGCCATGTTTGCCAAACATGAGGCAGAAGATAACCTGACACCTCTTGTCAAGGCACTTGCCAGTACCAAGGTGATCCGCAGTGTGTACTTGGGTTACGACCTGGAGGATTCAGACCGCCCCGAAATCGACCCTGCCGCCCTTGCCTTGTTGTCCCAAAAGACAAGACACCTCATCTTAAGACACATTCCTCTAGGCGTCCAGCACGTTGCTGGCCTTGCATCCGACTCGCTCCAGTCATTGGCCTTGCTCAACAGCAACCTAGGCGATGATGGTGCCCTGGCTCTGGCGCAACACTTGGAAGAGATCAAACTGCCATCTTTGAGAAAGCTCTTTGTGGCAGGGAACTGTATCTCCGACAAGGGTGGCATGGCCATTCTCCAAGCCATTCAAACCAACCCTGCTCTGCAACAGCAAATGAAAGTACTCGACGTCCACTGTAACACCATGACCGCCCACATGGCCATGGCTCTGGCCAAATATATTCGGATGCCAACCTGTCAACTCAAATACCTGGATCTGTCCTGGAACAACATTGGTGACGAAACGGTCATTGCATCTGCTTTGCATGAAAATCGCACATTGGAACAGCTCGTCTTGTACCAATGCGGACTTGGAGATAAAGCATGTAAATCCTTTGCTTCCTCTCTTTCTGTGAACAAGACACTGAAAAAGTTGAATCTGCATCAAAACGATGCAATTACCAATGACGGAATTGCCGCAATTGGAGAAACATTGCGGAACCACAACTGGACCTTGCAATGGTTGGAAGTAAAGGCCCCAGCAGCATCGCCAGAACATTATGCAATGAAAATTCTCGACTTCTTTTTGAAATTGAACCGCAGTGGCCGACAACAGCTCTTATTACAATCCACCTCGGAAACGCAATTCCTCAACAATGGTCTTGTAGCAGCAACAGCCAACAAGGATGTGGATTCCTTGTTTTACTTGCTTTGTGAACGGCCCACCATGATCTCCAATACGGTGATATTGGAGCCTGTGATCCCCGTCATGGAAACACCCGTCACCAAAGCCATTGCTGCTAAATTTGAACAACAACGGATCTCCGTCTTGGAAACACCAGTCACCAAAGCCATTGCTGCTAAATTTGAACAACAGCGGAGACGACGACGACCGACCAGCTCTGGGGCAAAGATCATGTTTGCAGCTCAAGCGTAGGCGATGCACTCCGCCCATCGGAAAGAATCCAATTTCCATACCATTCAATGAATACATAATATCCATAAAAAACTTATTACTTCCTATTTCATTCGTATCTTCCACATATCTATCTTGCTTAGCTGAAAAAATGGAGACGAATGGTTGATCTTCTTGCTGAAAATGTCCTGTAATCTGGCATTTCTATCACCCTCAATGCGGGATTTAAGAGGCGATGAACGCGCCTGAAGCACGGCTTCGCTTTGGTACCGCAAGGTAGCACAACCATGGCTGTACTCGAGCCAGGTACGTACTTGCTGCAGTAGTTACTAGCTAGTAGCTGTTAAGTGGCAAAGAGCTCGATGTCATCATCCCCCATTTGCAACTTCATGCGAATATCACACTGTTGCGAGCCGCCTTTCTCTATTGTTTCTCTCGTTAGCTCCACAACCACGGGACCGTGTTCCATGGCTTGAGCAATGCCAGCATTGGCATTGGCGGCATTCACTACGAGTGTCCTGTGCTCACCGCCCGTTTGTGGCGTGCCTGTAATCATTGCGGACGCGGCAGCTGGGTCCGAAAAGTCATACCACGTCCAACCACGAGACTCGTGAATGTGCCCACACACAACCAATTTAGGCCCTGCTGTATTGGACGACGATTTTTGCATCATTTGTCGTAATCGCCGCTTCAGAGTATTGCAGCCGGCCGACTTGCCACTAGTACAAGTATCCAATACCAGCCGTGGCGGGACATGGCACGCCACGACATCACAATGGTTGGGAAGACACCGTGTCGTCAAACGAGACGACGATGGCACTAGGGCAATGGAAAAGCCTGCCAAGTGTACCGTTTGTGGACTCACGGCATAGGTGGCTCCCGATTCGGGCAGTTGTATACCGCGTGGATCATGATTGCCTTTGAGGACAATTTTCTGGCGATGCGGTTGTCGCGCCAACCACTGATCAAAGGTTTTGGCCGACAAGGTTTTGGCAGGACCTTCCAGGACAAAGTCGCCCAAATGAAGGAGGACATCGCCAGGTGGCAATGGCCCTAACTGGTCTTCCATTCCATGCGTGTCCGCAATAATGACCAGGCGGAGTGTGGAGGTAGAAAAGGGCGATTCGGCTACTGGATCATCGTCACTGTTGTTGTTTTTGCTGCTGCTACTGGAAGACCAGCTTTGATGCGTCCAGATCCAATCGCAAATATAGGCCTGTGCCGGAGGCAAGATGGCTAGTTCTTGGTTGTTGTTGTCCGAGTTTTGGCCATTGTTTGTAGTCATATATAATTGTTGGGTGGCTTGTTCAAATTGCGTCTGGAGGGAAGTTCGAAAGTGATCGGCCAAGACGATGCGATCTTCCGTCTTTTCCTTTTTAAAGGATCGATATTGGAGGCTCTGCTGCAACTGCTCCCACCGGTCCAATACAGCCAAGGCAAGGGCAGGATCCAAGTCGTGTCGTTGAGCCGCTTGCAATACTCTTTCCTTGTCGCCGTCGTCATCAAGATTGTCGTGCTGGGATGGCTGATTGTCGTCCTCTCCAGAATCCATTCTATTGTTCTTGGACGCAGCAGCAGCAACAACATTCTTTTCTTGTAGAAAGGCATAGACCTTTTTACCAATGCTACTTGTAGATTGTAATTTTTCTTGTATTGCGGTCAACTTGTCGTTCATGACCTTGCGTCGTTTATTGGGAATGTGCTTGCGACGCGCACCCTCAACCTTGGATTGTGCCAACAAGCATTCGGTAGCCAGGGAAATTTCTTTGGAGTAGGATTGTGCCACGACAGTCATGTCCTCGGCATGGTTGGTGTTGATAGTAAGAGAGGCCGCTTGTACTCGTTCCATTTCTTCCAATAAGGACAAGGGAGAAATAATTTCCAAATACTTGCGAGCCGTCGATCTTCGACATCGACTGATGAGTCCTTGATCATCGGTGACAACCATGACGGGTGCTCTCTTTTCGATTGTGGGATTCTCTTTTTGCTTGGAATCATCTTTGTCGTCTTCTTGTATGTGTGGTGGTGCATGTCGACCGTTTTTCCATGCCTGCGTCCATCGAGAAATTTTGCCAATATCTTTGGCAATGACATCATCTGCTTTTTGAGACGGCCCTGCAAAGACAATGGCCAATGGACTAGTATTGCCCAAGTCATCATCATTGTCGTTGGTTTCCGTCCAATAGGCCGTTTGAGAGGATCCATGATCAACCACCATAATGACCTGTCCCACGTTCAGCTGAGAGGCGTAGGCCCATTGCGTCAATTGCTTTACCAAATCCAAATGCGACAGACCAAAGCCTGATTTGCCCCGCACATTTTCGACATCGACAATCAAAACGCCTTCTTGTCCTCTCAAGGTGGAACCAATTTTCAACGGCGACACGTCGTGTAGTGGAGGAGGTGGTGGTCTCGATCGGGGTGTCCATTTTTCATTACGGATGCCACTGCTGCTGCTAGCACTTGATTTGGCGGCAGTTGTGGTTGGTGGCGAAACACTTGCAAGCGCCTCTGCTGTGCTGGCAAGGTTGCTGCTAAGGATTAGGAATCCAAAAAGAACGAGCGCTCCTAATGATTGACATGGGAAAAGAGATTGTGGAGAAGAACGGCAGGATATTCTCCTTCTTATTATTGGGATTGGCATTTTGACTTTCGTTTTCGCGGAATGATGCTTTCTTCAAACGCGGCTGCACAAAAGGCCCCACCCACGGCTGTTTGTTTCGGAAGATTATTGGGTACACGTATCTGCTTTACAAGCGTATACTATCTGTTGATTTTTGCTTCTGGTAAGAATCAATTGAATGAAGCGCTTGGGCAACTTAACTATTGGCCATTAAAAAAGTTCAGTTCGGCGGATGGATGCATGCATGATACTTCCTGTTGTGCAAGTCAGTGTACAAACTGTTGGTTTTGCGTGTTGGTGTGGTGCGTTTTGTTGTGTTCTGAGAGCATGTATGCGTCTCCCGAATCTTCGGATCTTTTGGTTTTCCCTCCCACCCGGACAGTAGCTTCGAAAAGTGATCTTGAGGATTTTGATTGACTCCATATTTATTTGTTGTTCTAAAATTCTCATCTTTTGCAAGGAAGCAGCGTCCAATTACATAGTGCGGCAGCTAGCTAGTACCCTGAGTGCGACGGATAACGACTCATGACTTTAATTTACTAATAAAGTGGCCAAATACTATCAACAGCGACTTTAAAAGCAGCCTTAACAAAAATGTTTGTCCTCGATCGACAAGTCCAATGGACGTCCGTGTTGGCCTTGGGCGCCTCTGCCATTGCCGCTGCCGTTGCTATGCATTTAGCCTCCACCGTCAAGACCAAGACGAATCGAAAAATCCACAAAGGGCAACTTCAATGGGCGATGCAATGGTCTCGCTGGACGGGAAAATCGTTGTGGTTATTGAATGTGCGCGTTCCCGTGGCCAACTTGAGTAGTACGGATCATGTAGATGATCATGCCGACCACGAAGGATTGGTAACTTGCCATTTGCAATTGCAGGCCGATGGCACCATTGCCCAGGTCATGGTTCACGAAAAGGACAAGGACATCATCCGCACTCATACAAAAAATGACATTGTGATAGACGGGGCCTCCAGCATTGTCCTTCCTTGTTTTGCCGATGCCCATACGCACATGGTCAAAACGCAAACGGTACCTCGGAATATCAACAAGACGGGCACCATGACGGAAGCTTTGGCAGTGGAGATGCACGATCAAATCACTTGGACGACGCCCGCAGATCGAATGCTTCGCTTGATGGACTTTGCAGTTCGTTGTGCCTACCATCATGGAACCCAGGCGATGCGTACGCACTTGGATGGAATCTTTTCCGAACCCCCCGTCGATCCGGCCCTCATCCAGGCCGTCTATCACGCCTTTGATACTATACGAGACAAATACAGGGAGGCCCCGTATTACATGACGATCCAAGGCGTCGCCAATTTGTTTTTGCCCCTGTGGATGCAAGAACCCTATGCCACCGAACATGCCAACCAAGCATCTCAACACCAACAGGTCGTCCTGGGAGCCTATGTCCCAACCATTTGTACGCCACAAGAACACAACGAGGCCGTCCAAGCATTAGATGCCCTCTTTCATCATGCCCATCGGCTGGACATGGATGTTGATTTGCACATTGACGAGTCCAATCATCCCCAGTGTCGTGGACTCTTGGCCTTGATAGAATCCTTGGGCAAAGCGCGTCGTACCCTCCACTACCAAGGCAGAGTGGTCCTCGGACATTGTTGTGCCTTGTCCTTACAAGAAAAGGAACTTCAAAAGACGATTTGCCGGGATTTAGCACGTCTGGATAATGTCCATGTCGTGGCGAATCCCTTTACCAATCTGGGATTGCAAGACCGAAGTGGATCCACTCCTCCCTTTTCCATGGACATTTCCTTGGACGAACCACGGACGCCGCAGTGGCGGGGTTTGACGGCATTCCAAGAACTACGAGCCGCGGGGGTGGTTGTGGCCAGTGCTTCGGACAATGCACGGGACCATTGGTATCCCTATGGCGATTATGACATGTTGACCGTTTGGGCGGCGGCTCAGGCCATGGGCCATTTGGATACGGCTCCATCGGCGGGGCATTGGGCGAACATATGCACCGATGCTCCAGCGGAGGCCATGGGAATCCTAACGACTTGCAGCAGGGGCTTGACTCCAGGGAATTGGACGGACATCATTCTGTTTCCATCCGCTCGGAATGTTTCAGAACTCTTTGCTCGTCCACAGGTAGATCGAATAGTGATTCGCCATGGTCGGATGCAAGCCGACACAACACTGCCAGACTTTGCAGAGTTGGATGATCTCATGTGAGCTGAAAGACATCCAAAGTTCCCTGACAGGAGAAAAAAACTGCTTGTGGCATGGATGCCTTCACTGATCAGACTAAGTTGCATCATTCTAAGCTTACAATTATTTTTATTTTACAGTGCAGTAGCACAAAGTGCAATGCCTAGCTTTTAGCCGAGTTAGCAAACTGTCTCTCCCAGTTGGGCCTATTTCTTTGGTCCGACGACACCGCGGAGGCAGATCCATCTAATTGGCCTTCTCAATGGATTTTACGGGATCGTAATTAGGCAACGGTTCCATTCACTTACGGATCTGTCTCTTATACACATCTCCGAGCCCACGAGACTAAGGCGAATCTCGTATGCCGTCTTCTGCTTGAAAAA
>ENA-ORBV01014830-ORBV01014830.1-microbial-mat-metagenome-genome-assembly--contig:-NODE-14830-length-11583-cov-4.531288_pt1 | contig 11583 bp, 11 predicted proteins | sample MGYA00237777_ERZ505514 | MGnify/ENA primary metagenome ERZ505514 (study PRJEB26160, sample SAMN06269048) | microbial mat metagenome | isolation source: Oligotrophic lake microbial mat | place...
CCCAAGTTTCCTCGCACCCCCTCGGGGGGCCTGGCGAAGCCAGGGCTGGGGGCATTCGTGACGAAACGCCGGGCCGCTCCCAAGTTTCCTCGCACCCCCTCGGGGGGCCTGGCGAAGCCAGGGCTGGGGGCACTCACAGGCGTGCGGTCATGAGGATCCAGCCGTCCTGCGATGCCGACACCTCCAGCACCGCATGGGGTGTATAGGCGGCCATGAGTTCGTCAGCCTGGCGCTCCAGGATGCCTGACAGAACCAGCGATCCGCCCACTGCCACGCGCGCGCAGAGCAGCGGGGCGAGCACCTTGAGCGGAGTGGCCAGGATATTGGCCAGCACGGTCTGGTACTGGCCGCGGGCCTCTTCGGGCAGCCCGCAGGCGATCCGGACCCCGTTGGCCTGGGCATTGCCTTGCGCCGACGTGACGGCCGCCGGATCGATGTCCAGCGCATCGACCGCAGTGGCGCCGAACTTCGCGCAAGCAATCGCCAGGATGCCTGAGCCGCAACCGTAGTCCAGCACCCGCCCAAGCCGGCCCAGGCCCCGGTTGCGCGCAATCCACTGCAGGCACATGCGCGTCGTGGGATGGGTTCCGGTGCCAAAGGCCAATCCGGGGTCGAGCCGGATCACATGTGCTGCCTGCGGCGGGGGCTCATGCCAGGTCGGCACGATCCAGAAATCGGATTCGATCGCAACCGGTGCGAACTGCGATTGGGTCAGCCGCACCCAGTCCTGCGGTGCCAGTGCAGCGATGCCTTTGACCGTGCAGCCGGCAAAGAAATCCTGGGCGACCACAATACGCGCCGCGTCGCGCGCGCTATCCTCGCTTGCGAACAAGGCCTTGATCGTGGAATGGCGCCAGCCAATCGTCTGCGGCACCATGCCGGGCTCGCCGAACAGGGCCTGTTCGGCGTCGGTCAAGGCATCGGCGTCCTCGACACTGACGCTCTGGGCGTCCAGCGCCTGCAGCGCATCGGCCACATCCTCGACCTGGTCTTGTGGACACCACAGGGTCAGCTCAACCATCGCGGTTCCGTCAGCGCTTGTGCTGCGCAAGCCACTCTTCCAGGTAATGGATGTTGGTGCCTCCGCCGCAAAACCTGGCATCGACCATCAATTCGCGGTGCAACGGGATGTTGGTATTGATGCCTTCGACCACGGTCTCGCCCAGAGCCGTGCGCATGCGCGCCAGAGCCTGATCGCGGGTGTCGCCATGCACGATGATCTTGCCGATCATCGAGTCGTAGTTGGGCGGCACAAAGTAGTTGGTGTAGATGTGCGAGTCCACGCGCACGCCGGGGCCGCCGGGGGGATGCCACATCGTGATGCGCCCTGGCGACGGTACGAACTTGTACGGGTCTTCGGCGTTGACGCGGCATTCGATCGCATGGCCGCGGAGCTCGATCTGGCGTTGCGTGAACGGCAATTTCTCGCCGGCGGCCACCATGATCTGGGTCTTGACGATATCGACGCCGGTGATCATCTCGGTGACCGGGTGCTCGACCTGGACCCGGGTATTCATCTCGATGAAATAGAACTCGCCGTTCTCGAACAGAAATTCGAAGGTGCCAGCGCCGCGGTAACCGATCTTCTTGCAGGCGGCCACACAGCGTTCGCCGATGCGCTCGATGAGCTTGCGCGGTACGCCCGGCGCTGGTGCCTCCTCGATGACCTTCTGGTGGCGCCGCTGCATGGAGCAGTCGCGCTCGCCCAGGTAGACCACATTCTTGAACTTGTCGGCCATTATCTGGATCTCGATATGGCGCGGGTTCTGCAGAAACTTTTCCATGTACACCGCGGGATTGCCGAACGCGGCACCAGCCTCGGCCTTGGTCATCTGCACCGCGTTGACCAGTGCCGCCTCGGTGTGCACCACACGCATGCCGCGCCCGCCACCGCCGCCAGCAGCCTTGATGATGACCGGATAACCGATGCTCTTGGCGATACGCCGCACCTGCACCGAATCGTCCGGCAGTTCACCTTCGGAGCCGGGCACGCACGGTACGCCAGCCTTGATCATCGCTTGCTTGGCCGACACCTTGTCGCCCATGATGCGGATCGATTCCGGCGTGGGCCCGATGAACTGGAATCCGCTTTTCTCGACCCGTTCGGCAAAACCGGCGTTCTCGCTGAGGAAGCCGTAACCGGGATGGATTGCCTCGGCGTCGGTCACTTCGGCTGCCGAGATGATGGCGGGCATGTTGAGGTAACTCAGCGCGGACGGCGCCGGCCCGATGCAGACCGCCTCGTCAGCCAGCTTGACGTACTTGGCGTTGCGGTCAGCCTCCGAATACACCATCACCGCGGTGATGCCGAGCTCGCGGCTGGCGCGTTGAATGCGCAACGCGATTTCGCCTCGATTGGCCACCAGTATCTTCTTGAACATGGGTTGCGCTGTCCGTGGTCAGGAGATCTCGAACAACGGTTGCCCGTATTCGACGGCCTGGCCATTGACGCACAGGATGTTGGTCACGGTGCCGGATTTGTCGGCCTCGATTTCATTGAGGATTTTCATGGCCTCGACAATGCACAGGGTCTCGCCTTCCTTGATCTTGCTGCCGACTTCCACAAAGGCTTTGGTGCCCGGTGAAGCACTGCGGTAGAAGGTTCCCACCATCGGCGACTTCACGACATGGTGGGCTGGTGCCTCGGGCAGTGCGACCGCCTCGGTATGCGCCGCCGTGCTGGTTGCCGTCGGGGCAGCGACCGGCGCTGGCGCCACTTGGTAGTGCACCGGCGCGATGCCGACACTGGCCTTCACGATCCGTACCTTGCCTTCGGCTTCCGTGATTTCCAGTTCCGACACATTCGAATCCGATACCAGATCGATCAGTGTCTTGAGTTTTCTCAAATCCATGGCGTCTCCAACGATTTAGTGTAGTGAGCCGCGAATTTACCTCAAATGTCGGTAAATTCTGGCTATCTTCGTTCAAATTTTGATTCTTCGTCCCCGCCGTGCCGGCTTGTAGCGTTTTGCTGCATCTGCCGACAACACCGGTCGGCTCCGCGTGGTGTGTCGGTGGGCCACTAAGGCAGGGTGCGCCATTCCTGTAGGTCCTGCAGTTTGACCTGGCCAATTTTACGTTGGGTGATCCGCCCGGAACGGTCGAAAACGACTGTGAAAGGCAATCCACCACCTGAGTTGCCGAGCGAGCGACTCAGTTCGACGCCGGACATGCCGGCCAGCGTGATCGGAAACCGGACCGGTGTCTGGGCCAGGAAACGCTTGACGGCGCTCACCTGGTCAACTGCCATGCCGAGGACTTGCCAGCCGTTTATGCTGCTTTCGGCGTAGAAGCGATCCAGAAGAGGCATCTCCTCGATACACGGTGGACACCAGGTGGCCCAGAAGTTCAATAGCAGTGGTTTTCCGGCAAAGACACGCATGGCCATGTTGTCGCCGTCGGGTGTCGGGAACGCCATATCCCAGAACGGCAGCGTACCGGTGGTCGTCGACGCGTCGCCTGGTTTGGCCTGCCACCAGGATAGGCCTGCGCCAGTCGCCGCGGCAGCGCCTGCCACCGTCGCGAACAACCAACGCCGCCGCGCCGTGCTCCATGTCGGTGCCGAGTTGTCGTGGGGAGTTTGGGCGTCGGGTTCCGAAGTCTTCATGGCGATTGCCTACGTACCAATTCTCGCAGCGAAGCCAGATCTCCCCGCGGTGTGCGGCCTTTGGCATCCTGGCGCAAGGCGCCGCGCAGATCGTCGTGGTCGTACACCAGCAGGTGGATGAACACCGTCGCATTCAGGTCCGGGCAAAAGTCCGAGACGCTCAGCGCCTCGACGGTGTCTCGACGCATGCCGTGGACGGTGCGCGGCTCATAGGCGACGCGCGCGTCGATCAATGCGATCTCGGCCGACTTGGAGTCGTCGCAATACAACTCCAGCACGATGTCGGACTGGCGCGTCGCGCTGCCGCGCCAGACCGCCGAACTCAGGTGCGGTCGGAACGGAGCCAGGCGCTCCATCCAGCGTGCTGCGAGCCTGCGCAGCGCGGCGAGTTCCTGCGGCTGGGTGTCGGCACAGAAGATCGCGATGTATTCGAAAACCGCGTCCTCGAGTTCGTCGTTGCCCGGCAAGGGCGTGCGGGCCGGCAGCCCCAGTACGCGGATTGCCTGGCGCTTTGCCGGCCCGTATTCGAGCCCGTCTTCCACGACCAGGCGAGCCGCTGCCGCGGCGATCTCCGCCCTCCAGCCTTCGGCGCCTTGTTCCATGGTTCGATTGTCCATGGAATCGGCGTCCGACCCCGACATGCAGACGCCGCCATCGGGCGGGCAGCGCACGGGCCTCACCTAGAATCGGTCGATGCACATCCATATCCTGGGCATCTGCGGCACCTTCATGGGAGGGCTGGCAGCGCTGGCACGTGAGCAGGGCCATACCGTGACGGGCTGCGACACGGGCGTGTATCCGCCCATGAGCGACCAGTTGCGCGCGCTGGGTATTGACCTGATCGAAGCTTATGGTGCGGAGCAACTGGCGCTGCGACCGGACGTGTTCGTGGTCGGCAACGTGGTCAGCCGGGCGGTCCTGCCGGACGGCTCGCCCCGTTACCCCCTGATGGAGGCGATCCTCGACGCCGGCGCGCCCTACACCAGCGGACCGCAATGGCTGGCCGAACATGTGTTGCAGGGGCGGCATGTGATGGCAGTGGCCGGCACGCATGGCAAGACGACCACCACTGCGATGCTGGCCTGGATCCTCGAATGCGCCGGGCTCAAGCCGGGATTCCTGATCGGGGGCGTGGCGATGAATTTTTCGGCCTCGGCTCGGCTCGGTGGATCGCCACCGGCCGATGCTGCGATCGGCAAGCCGCTATTTGTCATCGAGGCAGACGAATACGACACGGCATTTTTCGACAAGCGCAGCAAGTTCGTGCACTACCGGCCGCGCACTGCGATCCTGAACAACCTGGAGTTTGACCACGCGGACATCTTTGACGATCTGGCCGACATCGAACGGCAATTTCGTCACCTGGTACGCATCGTTCCCGGCGCAGGACCTCACGGCAGTGGCCGCATCGTTGTCAACGGCCTGGAGGAGAGTCTGGCACGGGTGATGGCTGCGGGCTGCTGGAGCGAGCAGCGCAGTTTTGGCGCCGCCATCAGCGATTTCACCGCGCGTGGCGAGCCAGACCGGTTCGAGGTGCTGCGCCAGGGCGAGCCAGTGGCGTCGGTGGCATGGACCTTGACCGGCCAGCACAATCAGCTTAATGCCTTGGCAGCCATTGCCGCGGCCGAACACGTGGGCGTCGAACCGGCGCTGGCGGCGCAGGCCTTGGCGCGGTTCGCCAACGTGCGTCGGCGCATGGAGTTGCGCGGCAGTGTCGTACCTGCGGGTATGCCCGGGTCAGCCTCTCCGGTCACGGTATTCGACGATTTTGCCCACCATCCGACGGCCATCCACACCACGCTCGAAGGGCTGCGGCGCAAGGTCGGACCCTCGGTGCGCATTCTGGCAGTGTTCGAGCCGCGCACCAACACCATGAAGCTCGGCGCGATGAAGGCCCAGCTGCCTTGGGCGCTGGCAGCGGCGGATCTGTCGTTCTGCCACGCAGGCGGCCTGGGATGGAATGCCCGGGAGGCGCTGGCGCCGCTGGGCGACAAAGCGCAGGTGGCGGACGATATCGGCTCGCTGGTCGATCAGGTGCTGGCAGCCGTGCGCGCCGGTGACCAGATCCTGTGCATGAGCAATGGCGGCTTCGGCGGCATTCACCAGAAACTGCTCGCGCGCCTGCAGGCCGGCGCGCCCGCACCGCTGCTGCACGAACCCGCTGCAGCGGTCTGAAGGTAAACGCGCAGTTTCAGGCGACCCGCTTGCGCCGCGCCGAGACCGCCTGCGACAGGGTGTCGAGCAGTTCGAGCGAGTGTTCCCAGCCCAGGCAGGCATCGGTGATGCTCTGGCCGTATGCAAGCTTGCTGGCGTCGTCCTGCCCCGGCGTGAATTGCTGCGCGCCGGCCTGCAGATGGCTCTCGGCCATCAGCCCGAATATGCTGGTCGAGCCGCCGGCCAACTGGGCGGCGACGCTGCGCGCCACGTCGAGCTGTTTCTCGTGCTGCCTGCTGCTGTTGGCGTGGCTGCAGTCGACCATCAGTGCGGGTGGTAGCTGGGCCGCGGTCAACGCGGTGCAGGCCGCGGCCACGTTGTCGGCGTCGTAGTTTGGCGCCTTGCCGCCGCGCAGGATCACGTGGCAGTTCTGGTTGCCATTGGTCTGCACGATGGCGACCTGGCCGTTTTTGTGTACCGACAAGAAATGGTGGCCGCCGGCTGCCGCCTGGATGGCGTCCGTGGCGATCTTGATATTGCCGTCGGTGCCGTTCTTGAATCCGATCGGTGCCGACAGACCCGACGCCAGTTCCCGGTGGACCTGGCTTTCGGTGGTGCGCGCACCGATCGCGCCCCAGGCGATCAGGTCGCCCAGGTACTGCGGCGAGATCACGTCCAGGAACTCACTGGCCGCGGGCAGGCCCAGCCGGTTGATCTCGATCAGCAACTGACGCGCGATGCGCAGGCCCTCGTCGATGCGGAAGGTCTCGTCCAGGTAGGGGTCGTTGATCAGGCCTTTCCAGCCCACGGTGGTGCGGGGTTTCTCGAAATACACCCGCATCACGATTTCCAGCGTGTCGCGGTACTTCTCGCGCTGCTGCACCAGCCGGCGCCCGTATTCCTGCGCCGCAACCGGGTCATGGATCGAGCACGGGCCAATCACCACCAGCAGGCGATCGTCCTGCCCGGCCATGATCGCCTGAATATGGCGCCGCGTGGACGTAATCAATTGCTCGACCGGCGTTCCCCGGATCGGGAAGAAACGGATCAGGTGGTCCGGGGGAGGCAACACGTTGATGGCCTTGATGTGTTCGTCATCGGTCTGGCTCGTGCGGTCGCTGTTGGCATTGCGACGGCGGTCGGGCCCGCTGTGCGAGGCGGTGGAGCCAGATTGCCAGGAAGTTGCTTGTTGCGTCATGGTGTGGAGTCCGGTTGAAAAAGGCAGGCCAGAAAACAAAAAACCGCCGGGTTTGCCGGCGGTTTCGAGGGTAGGGTGGTCAGCGGGTCGCTATGACTAATTCTCTCTGGCGCCGGGGGCGTGGGAGAACCAGAAGAAGCCAAGGAGAAATCGCTTCATCGACATGGGCGGGACTTTAGCACGAAAAAAGACGGGTCCGCCCGGTGGATCAGGCCGTGCCGCCCACGGTCAGGCCGTCGATGCGCAGCGTGGGTTGCCCCACGCCGACCGGCACACTCTGGCCTTCCTTGCCGCAGGTGCCGACACCGCTGTCGAGCGCCATGTCGTTGCCGATCATCGACACCCGGGTCAGCGCGTCCGGACCGTTGCCAACGATGGTCGCACCCTTGACCGGATACATGATCTTGCCCTTTTCGACCCAGAACGCCTGGCTGGCCGAGAACACGAACTTGCCCGACGTGATGTCGACCTGTCCGCCGCCGAAGTTGGTGGCATACAGGCCGCGTTCGATGCTGGCGACGATTTCCTGTGGATCGCGGTCGCCGCCGAGCATGTAGGTGTTGGTCATGCGCGGCATCGGCACATGGGCGTAACTCTCGCGCCGGCCGTTGCCGGTAGCCGCCACGCCCATCAGGCGTGCATTCATCGCATCCTGGATGTAGGCCTTGAGCACGCCATCTTCGATCAGGACGTTGCGCTGGCTGGCATTGCCCTCGTCATCGACATTGAGCGAGCCGCGCCGGTCGGCAATGGTGCCGTCGTCCAGCACGGTCACGCCCTTGGCCGCGACCCGCTGCCCGATACGGCCGCTGAACGCACTTGAGCCCTTGCGGTTGAAGTCACCCTCGAGGCCGTGGCCGATCGCCTCGTGCAGCAGGATGCCGGGCCAGCCTGGCCCCAGCACGACCGTCATCTCGCCCGCCGGTGCCGGGCGCGAGCCCAGATTGGTCAGCGCCGCGGCGACGGCTTCGTCCACGTATTTGTCAATCAGCGCGTCGTCGAAATAGGCCAGTGAAAAACGCCCGCCGCCCCCGGCACTGCCCATCTCGCGCCGGCCCTTGTGCTCGGCAATCACGGTCACGCTCAGGCGTACCAGCGGTCGCACGTCGGCCGCCAGCGTCCCATCGGCGCGCGCCACCAGCACCACGTCGTATTCGCTGGCCAGTCCAGCCATGACCTGCGCCACGCGCCGGTCCTTGGCCCGTGCGCGTTGCTCGACCTTGCCCAGCAACGCGACCTTGGCGGCGCTGTCCATGGTTGCGATCGGATCGAGGTCCGGATACAGCGAGCGACTGCCGGCAATCGTGCGTGGCCCGACCTTGGTGCGGCCGCCGCGCGCGGCAGACGAAATTGCGCGCACGGTTCGTGCTGCGTCGAGCAGCGAGGCAAGGGAAATATCGTCCGAGTATGCGAATGCGGTCTTCTCGCCGCTGACGGCGCGCACGCCGACACCCTGGTCAATGCTGAACGATCCGGACTTGACGATGCCCTCCTCCAGGCCCCAGCCTTCGCTGCGGGTGTACTGGAAATATAGGTCGGCGTCATCGACCTTGTGGGCCCGGATTTCGGCCAGTGCCTGGCCCAGATGCGATTCGTCCAGGCCGAACGGTTCAAGCAGCAGGGACTTGGCGATGGCCAGGCGTTCAATGGTGGGTTCGCGAGAGATCATGATGCATTTTAGGTTGGCTGTGGTGTCCTGGCTACGTACAAGCGCAAGGCCCTTCGACACCCGGGGTTCGGGCCAGTCAGGCGGAGGGCGGCGCGCTGGCCAGCCACTGTAGCAGGGCCGCGTCGTCCAGTTCGGCAAATCCGGCGCGGCTGGCTTGCGCAAAGGCGTCGCGTGCCGCGGCACCCAGCGGGCCCTGGAAACCGAGTTGCTGCGCCGCATGCATCGCGAGTCGGGTGTCTTTTTCGAGCAGCGTCATGTGTGCGCGGGGTGCGAAGTCGCCGGCAAGGGCACGTCGCATCCGGTCCGAGCCGATCCAGCTCTGCCCGCTGGAGCGCTCGATCACATCGAGGGTGGCGCCCAGGTCCAGTCCCATGCGGCCGGCCAACGCAAGCACTTCGGCGGCAGCCACCAGGTTGATGCCGGCGGCCAGGTTGTTGACCAGCTTGGTGCGCGCGCCATCGCCCAGACGTTCACCGATCCGGAACACGCTGGACGACAAGGTCTCGATCAGGCTGCGGTGGCGTTCGAACACCGTTGGTGCACAGGCCACCATCAGGCTCATGCTGCCATCGCGGGCCCGCGCCGGCCCGCCCGACATCGGCGCGTCGATGCAGTGCAGGCCGAACGGGCGCAATTGCAGTGCGATCGACTCCACGTCGTCGGGCGCCATGGTCGGGCACAACATCACGCAGTGGCCGAGCCGCATTGCGTCGGCCACGGCACCGGCACCGAACAACACGTCGCGCGTCTGCTGAGCATCGACGACACAGACGATGACCAGCCGGGCTTCGCGTGCCGCCTCGGCTGGCGCCGTGTGCGCGGTGGCCCCGAGCACGACCAGCGCCTGACTGCGCTCGCGTACCAAGTCGCAGACCCGCACCGGCCAGCCATGCGACAGCAACCGGGCCGCCATCGCGCCGCCCATGTTGCCCACGCCGATGACCGCCACCGGATAGACGGCGTTCGTCATGCGACTGCGCTGTGTGTTTCGCCCTTCGGGCGGCGCGGGGGTGAGTCAGCGTGGCTCACGTCTGCACCAGGCGCTTGGCCTTGCCGATCGACATCAGCATGCCCAGCGCCAGTCCCAGCGTCACCATCGCCGTGCCGCCATAGCTGATGAAAGGCAAGGGCACGCCGACCACTGGCAGGATGCCGCTGACCATGCCCATGTTGACGAAGGCATAGGAGAAGAAAATCATCGCCAGTGCGCCCGCCAGCAGCCGGGAAAACAGTGTGGGTGCTTCCAGCGCAATGCTCAGCGCGCGCAGCACCAGGAAAATGAAGGCCCCGATCAGCAGCAGGTTGCCAAGCAGGCCGAACTCCTCGGAATACGCGGCGAAGATGAAGTCGGTCGTGCGTTCGGGGATGAACTCCAGGTGAGTCTGCGTGCCCTGCATGAAACCCTTGCCCCATACCCCGCCAGAGCCGATCGCAATCATGCCCTGGATGATGTGGAAGCCCTTGCCCAGCGGATCCTTGGCCGGGTCGAGCAGGGTGCAGATGCGTTGCTGCTGATAGTCGCGCAGCACCACCCAGCGCACGCCGTCGGCGCACAAGTCGGAGTCGAACAGCACCAGCAGGCCGATGCCGAGCACCGCAATCAGCACCGGCGGCAGCACCAGGCGCCAACTCAGTCCGGCGAAAAAGATCACTGACAGCCCGGCGGCCAGCACCAGCAGCGAGGTGCCCAGGTCGGGCTGCTTCATGATCAGGCCCACCGGTATCGCCAGCAGCAACGCGCCCACCGAGAAGTCCAGCGGTCGCAGCTGGCCTTCGCGCTTTTGGAACCACCAGGCCAGCATCAACGGCATCGCGATCTTGAGGATTTCGCTGGGTTGGATCGTGATACCCAGATTCAGCCAGCGGGTCGCGCCTTTGCGGGTGATGCCGAACAGCGCCACCGCGATGAGCAGAGCGATGCCGACCGCATACAACGGCACCGCAACCGCCATCAGCCGCTGCGGCGGCACCTGGGCCACGACGAACATGATGGCGGCAGCAAGCAGCATGTTGCGGCCGTGGTCCTCGAACCGGGTTCCATGGTCGAATCCGGACGAATACATCGTCAGCAGGCCGGCACCGGCCAGCGCCAGTACGGCGATCAGCAGCGGCGCGTCAAAGCCGGTGAAAAGGGGCAGGATCCGTCGCCACAACGACGGTTTGTCAAAAACGGCGGCCATGGGCGGCATTATCCCGCGTCGCCGGCTTGCCTATGATGCCGGCATGGCGCAACCGAAGTCGATCACCCATCTGCTCTACCTGCACGGTTTCCGTTCCTCCGCGCAGTCGATGAAAGCCCGCATCATGGCCCAGCGGGTGGCACGGGACCATCCCGCAGTCACCTGGTGGTGCCCGCAACTGCCGCCATCGCCGCGCCAGGCGATGCACATGCTGGTGCAGGGTACCGCGGGCTGGCCGGGCCCGCGCATGGCCGTGGTCGGGTCGTCGTTGGGCGGCTTTTACGCCACCTGGCTGGCCGAGCAACGCGGTTGCAAGGCGGTGTTGCTCAATCCGGCCGTGTTTGCGGCACGCGATCTGAGCCGTCACGTCGGCAACCACACGCTCTGGCACGACCCCGCGCAGCAGATCGACTTCACCTCAGCCCATGTGGACGAGTTGCGCGCCTTGCAGTGTGGTGGGCCAGCAGATCCACCGCGTTATTTCCTGCTCGCGGCCAAGGGCGACGAGGTGCTGGACTGGAAAGAAATGGTGCATCGTTATCCCGGCGCACACCTGCGTTTGCTGGAGCAGGGCGATCACGGCCTGAGCGATTTCGACGACCATCTCGATGCGGTGCTGCAATTCCTCGAGCTTGCGTAAGCCCCGATACCGCATGAGGAAACGCCGGGCCGTCCCAAGTTTCCTCGCACCCCCTCGGGGGGCCTGGCGAAGCCAGGGTTGGGGGCGCTCTGGGGTTGATGACCGCGTCGTCTGCATCCCGGCAGCGACATCCCC
>ENA-ORBV01014831-ORBV01014831.1-microbial-mat-metagenome-genome-assembly--contig:-NODE-14831-length-11582-cov-4.834420_pt1 | contig 11582 bp, 11 predicted proteins | sample MGYA00237777_ERZ505514 | MGnify/ENA primary metagenome ERZ505514 (study PRJEB26160, sample SAMN06269048) | microbial mat metagenome | isolation source: Oligotrophic lake microbial mat | place...
CACCGAGATCTACACCTCTCTATTCGTCGGCAGCGTCAGATGTGTATAAGAGACAGGACCGGCCTTCGCGACGGCTTCAAAAGCCGGCGTCAGCTTCGGACTCATCGCGTCGGCCCGGGTGGTATCAAGCGTGACCAGGAGTATCCAGGGCGGCGGTGGAGGCGGCACCTGCTCCCGGGTGCAGCCGGCACTCGGCAGGAGCATCGCGAGCAGAAGAACAGTCGCTCCACAGAAGGGAACCCGCATGTGCATTCACCCGCGATTATAATCGTCCCCATGCGACGACTCTCCTCCGCTCTGCTGCTGGTGCTCGTGATTCCGGTGTTTGCCGTTCAGGCCCAGCAAGGGGTCAACCTGGCCACCCTCAAGACCACAGCGGAGGCGTCGGACTTCAAGTCCACGTCCACGTATGCCGAGGTCGTGGCGTTCATGGAGACGGTGGACAAGGCGTCGCCGCTGATCCACATGACCAGCTACGGCACCACGTCGGAAGGGCGGTCCATGCCGATGGCGGTGGTCGGGACGGGGCTCAAAGACGCGTCGGCGGCGTCGGTGCTGGCGAGCGGCAAGTTGCGGGTCCACATCCAGGGCAACATCCACGCCGGCGAGGTCGAAGGCAAAGAATCCACGCTCATCCTGTTGCGCGAGTTTGCGCAGGGCCGGCACGCCGAGTGGCTCGAGTCGATGGTGTTCCTAATCACGCCGATCTTCAACGCCGACGGCAACGAACGGTATGGGCTCCGCAATCGTCCGCGCCAGAACGGCCCCATCAACGGCATGGGCACCCGCGCCAACGGCCAGAACATCAATATCAACCGCGACTTCATGAAGCTGGAAACGCCGGAAGGTCGCGCGTTCGTCACACTCTGGAACAACTACAACCCCTACGTGGGTATGGACCTGCACACGTCTGACGGGTCCACGCACGGTTATCACCTCACCTACTCGCCGCCGCTCAACCCGAACACGAGCGACTTCATCATGACCATGATGAAGAACGAGTGGTTCCCGTTTGTGACCGAGCAGATTCGCGCCAAACACAAGTGGGAAACCTTTTATTACGGCAACGTCAGCAACCCCGGAGGCCGCGGTGGTGCGGGTCGTGGTGGCCGTGGCGGTGATGCGGGCGCGGCCACGCCACCTCCCGCACAGCCGCCCGCTCCGGCAGCGCCGGCAGGCCCGCGCGCGTGGGGCACGTTTGAACATGTGCCGCGCTTCCACAACAACTACGTCGGCATGCGCAATCGCTTTGCATTGCTGAGTGAGGCCTACGCGTACGCGACGTTTGAGGATCGCATCAAGGCCACCAACTATTTCATCGAAGAGTCCATGAACTTCGCGCACAAGAACGCCGCACGCATCACCAAGGCCGTCGAAGATGCCGAACGTGAGGCCATTTCAGGCAAGACGTTTGCGACCCGCGCGGCGATCAAGGCCGGGGGCATGATCGAGATCCTGATGGGTGAGGTCGAGGACGAAAAAAACCCCATCGACGGTGGCGTCATGAACCGCCGCACGGACGTCATCAACAAAGAGCAGATGATCGACCGCCTCTGGTTTGCCCCGACGGCGACCGAGACCGCGCCCACCGAATACTACGTGCCGGCCTCCGCCACCAAGGCGCTGGACCTGCTGCGCCACCAGGGCATCATGATGAAGCAGACCACGGCCCCGGTGACCGGACTGCAGCAGTTCACGATTGCGACCAACGTGCAGGCGGCCCCGCGCGCGGGTATCGACATCAACGGTCACGCGCTCCGCACGCTGACCGGCACCTGGGCCGCTGGCACCACGGCCGCGCCTGCCGGCGCATGGCTCGTGCCCATGAACCAGCCCCTCGCCAGACTCGCGTTTTATCTCCTCGAACCCAACAGCGACGACGGCGTCACCACGTGGAATTTCCTCGACGAGATGCTCGGCGAGGGCGTGACGGTGTATCCGATCCTGCGGAAACAGTAGTACCTAGGGCGTGACCTTCAGGTCCGCCACTCCGGCGCTAGACCAGCTTCGCGAGGCGTTTTTCGACGTCGGTGATGGCCGCCTGCAGTTGCTTGCGGCGCACCGGATGTTGGGTGGCGTCGAACTGACGGCGGAGTTCGGACAGCCCCAGCGACAGGGACGTGATTTCCGCGTTTCTGACGGGGTCGATGTGCGGCTTCGGAGATCGGCGCTCCCGTCGGGCGGCTTCCCGCTCGTCGGCCAGTTCCTGAATTCTCGCGTCTGCGTCAATAAGGCCTTCGCCTGCGTCACCCATGGTTTTTGAACATAACAGAGCTTGATGTCATCCTGCGATAGGATCGCGTCCATGCGCACAATTTTTCTGGTCCTATCCGCACTGATGCTTCTGGTGCCTATCACCGCGGCCACGCGCTCAGAGACGCAGCCCCCCGGGATTACGTCGCTGCTGGGACGACCGCTTACTCCCCCGGCCATGGCACCAGAGGCCAAATCGCGCATGGAGGCGCAGTTGGAGACCGCGCGCGCGGCATGGGAGAAGGATCGCGACAACGCCGATGCGCTGATCTGGGTCGGTCGACGCACCGCCTACCTCGGACAATATCGTGAGGCGCTCAAAATTTTCACTGACGGAATCGTCCGGCATCCGACAGATGCGCGCATGTTCAGACACCGTGGTCACCGGTATCTGACCGTCCGCGAGATCGACCGCGCCATCGGGGACTTCGAGAAGGCCGCGTCACTCATCGTCGGCCAGCCCGATCAGGTCGAGCCCGATGGACAGCCCAACGCCCGCAACGTACCGACCAGCACGCTGCATTCGAACATCTACTACCACCTCGCGCTCGGGTATTACCTCAAGGGCGACTTCAGCCGGGCGGCCGACACCTGGATGAAAGCCCGCGACGTCGTCCGCAACGCCGACAACCTGGTGGCGACAAGCCACTGGATTTACCTCTCGCTGCGCCGGGCTGGGCGCACGGCGGAGGCGGCTGCGGTGCTGGCGCCCATCACCTCGGAGCTCGAGGTCATTGAAAACGGCAGCTATCACCAGCTGCTGCTCATGTACAAGGGCGAGCGGACGCCTGAGGACGTGCTCAAGGCCGCCGGTGAAGGCTCAGGCGGCTCCGCAGCGCGCTACGGCGTGAGCGCGTGGTACCTGATCAACAACCAGCGCAGGGAAGCCTCCGCGCTCTGGGCGTCCATCCTCGAGGGCACCGACTGGCCGTCATTTGGCTATTTAGCCGCCGAGGCGGAGGTGGCCGCGAGGCGCTGACTCTGGCAATGGGGCAATGGCCCATTTCTCTTCAGCGCAGCAGTCGAGCCACGTCGTTGAAGATGACCGTGACCATCAGCATGAGGATGGCGACGAGGCCGACCATCAGGACGCGTTCCTTGAGCTTGACGCTGAAGTCGCGACGGGCGAGGCCTTCCAAGGCGAGAATCGCGATGTGACCGCCGTCCAGGACAGGGATGGGCATCAGGTTCAGCAGGCCGAGGTTGAGACTGATCATCGCCATCAGGCTCAAGAGCGCAACCCAGCCGAGCTGTGCGGTGGCGCCTGAAATTTCGGCGATGGCGACCGGGCCCATGAGTTGATTGACCGGCGTCTCACGGGTGAAGAGTCCTGCCAGCGTCGTGCCGATTTGCTTGCTGCTTTCCCAGGTCTGGTCCACGCTCATGCGCGCGGCCTCGATCAGGCCCGGATCAATGCGCCGGGTTTCGTACGGACCAATCTGCATGCCGACGATACCGATGTCGCCGCTGAGCATCGGGGTGACCGTGATGTCCTGCGCGGCGCCGGCGCGTTCGATCGCGATCGTGACCGGCGTGTCGGGAGACTTCTGGATGCGGGCGATCAGCGCCTCGCGCGTGAGGCCACGTTCGCCGTTGAATCCAAGGAGGATGTCACCGCGCTGGAATCCCGCCTTTTCGGCTGGCGTGCCGGGATTGACGAGCAACACCTGCGGACGAATGGCCGGCAACACACCAAGGGTCCCGATCTCGAAACGGCCTTCCGCCTCGGGCGTCACGCGGAGGTCGACGTACGACCCGCCGCGCTCGACCACCATCGTGACCTCGCGATTGGCCTTGGTCATCACGGCAAAGTCGAACTGGTCCCAGGTGTCGACCTGCGTTTCGTTCACGCGAATGACGCGGTCGTCCACCTGAATGCCCGCGCGCTGGGCCACGCTGTTTTCGGCCACGGTGCCAATCACCGGCGGCGCCGTGCGATAGAGCGGCTCATCGGCCCCCTGGGTGAGGACCACCGTGGTCAGGATGAGGGCGAGCGCAATATTCATCACCGGTCCGGCGAGGTACACCTGGAACCGGATCCACTTGCTCTTGGAGAGAAACTCCGTCGGGTCCCCCGACGGTTTGTCCTCGGCGTTCTCACCGGCGAGCTTGACGTAGCCCCCGAGCGGAATCGCGCTGATGCAGTACTCGGTGTCGCCGCGCGTCACCTTGAACAACTTGGGCCCGAACCCCAGCGAAAACGCCAGCACCTTCACGCCATACCAGCGGGCCACCAGGAAGTGGCCCAGCTCGTGGACAAAGATGAGCACGCCCAGCACAAACAGGAACGGGCCGATGGTCTGCAGAAATCCGAGGATGGCGTCCATAACTACTGCGACGATGTTAGCGTACGCATGGTTTCGGCCGCGACGCGCCGGGCCCACTCGTCTGTGGCCCTGACGTCGGCCAGGTTGCCCGGCACCGAGGTGTCCCGCCCAGCCGCGTCGAGCGCCCGCTCAATCACCACGGGAATATCCACAAACCGGAGGCGACCGTCGAGAAACGCCTCGACCGCGACCTCATTGGCGGCATTGAGCACCACTGGCCAGGCCCCCCCATGCTCGAGGGCCGCATAGGCCAGGCGCAGACACGGAAAGCGGTCGGTATCGGGCGGCCCAAACTCCAGCGTGCCCATCCTGGCCAGATCGAGGTGCGGTACCGGCGCGGTCCACCGCTCTGGATACGAAAACGCATATTGAATCGGCAGCCGCATGTCGGTCACGCCCAACTGGGCGATCACCGATCCGTCGGTCAGTTCCACCATCGAATGCACGATGGACTGGGGATGCACCACCACGTCGATGCGATCGGCGGGCACATCAAAGAGCCACCGCGCTTCAATCACTTCCAGCCCCTTGTTCATGAGTGTGGCCGAGTCGATCGTGATTTTTCGACCCATCTGCCACGTCGGGTGGCGCAAGGCATCGGCCGGCGTGACGTTCGACAAACGCTCCGCGTCCCACTGCCGGAACGGCCCCCCGGACGCCGTGAGCACGAGCCGGCGCACTTCAGAGGCGCTGCGCCGGTGCAGGCACTGATGGATCGCGTTGTGTTCCGAATCCACGGGCAACAACGCCACGCCGTGACGGGCGGCAGCTTCGACCATCAATGCACCGGCCATCACCAGCACTTCCTTGTTGGCGAGGGCCACGGTTTTGCGGTGATCGATGGCCGCCAGTGCCGCCTCCAGTCCGGCCGCACCTGACGAGGCACACAGGACCAGATCCACGTCCGGGTGAGTCGCCGCCGCGAGCAGGCCTTCCGCACCGGACATCACGTCCCGCGGATGATCGCCGATGGGGAGCCGGTGTTTCAGCGCGGCCAGTCCATCGTCGCTGGCCACACTGACCAGCGAGGGGCGGTACCGTGCCACCTGGTCGGCAAGCCGTTCGACGTTGTTGCCCGCGGCCAGCGCCACCACCTGCACCCGATCCGCATGCGTGTCCACGACCGACAGCGCACTTTGACCGATGGATCCGGTGGACCCGAGGATCGCGATACGAATGGGCATCAGGCGACGTACCTGAGAAACAACACAAACACCGGGGCCGCAAACAGATGGGCGTCAATGCGGTCGAGCACGCCGCCATGGCCGGGAATCAACGACGAGCTGTCTTTGACCCCGGCGCTGCGTTTGAGCATCGACTCGAAGAGATCGCCGGCGATGCCGGCCGCGCACAAGAGCAGTCCCAGCAGCAGACCGTCGACCCATGTGGTGCCGATCACCCACATGGGCGCCAGCAGCGCTCCGGCGACGGCCGCCGCGACGACGCCGCCCAGGGCGCCTTCGATGGTTTTGGCGGGGCTGATCGACGGCGCAAGTTTGCGGCGCCCAAACGCCCGTCCCGCAAAATATTGCGTCGAGTCACTCAGCGCCACCACCGTCAACAAAAACACCATGGTCCACGGCCCGTACCCGATGTGGACCCACGCGAGGGCGCCAAGCGGGACGCCGACGTAGATGGGGGCCATCACGAGCATCGCGGCGCGAGTGACGACGACCGGCGACGGCGCACCGCTGCCCAACGTGACCAAGCCCGCCCCGACGACCAGGGCGAGCAACACGGGCACGAGCGGTCCACCCGAAATCAGATCGCTGGTGAACGCGGTGGCGGCACACAACACGGCCGCAGCGGTCATCACCACAGGCCTGGAAATGGACGCGCCGACAGCCTCCGCGAGGCCTGCCACCTCCGACGCGGCCAGCGCGGCGACGACGGCCGTGACGGCCACCGTCGCCCACCATGGCGCAAGAAACACCACGGCCCCCACAATGGCGATCAGGATCACTGAGCTGAGGATACGGGTCACGGATTATTTCAGCGCTCCCACCGGATCGGAGGAGACGGCGCCATACCGGCGGTCACGCTTCTGATATTCGGTGATGCCCTCCAGCAGATGTTTCGCGCGGAAGTCCGGCCACAACGTGTCGGTGACCCAGATCTCAGCGTAGGCAATCTGCCACAGCAGGAAATTGCTGACGCGCATCTCGCCGCTGGTGCGGATCAACAAATCCGGATCGGGTTGACCGGCGGTGTACAGCAAGGAGGAAAACAGGTCTTCGTCGAGCTGGTCAGGCGTCAATCCCTGGCGCAACGCCTCGCGAGCGGCGTCGACGATTTCGGCACGCCCCCCGTAGGACAATGCGATGTTGAAGATCATGCCGGTGTTGGAGGACGTCCGAACCTCCGCCGCCTGGAGTTCCTCACGCACTTCAGCGCTGAGTCGATCGAGCTGGCCGATGACGTGAAAGCGGATGTTGTTGCGCAGCAGTGAATTGAGTTCGGCGCGGAGGTAGTGCCGGAGCAGCCCCATCAGCGCTGTGATCTCGGGGACGGGACGTTTCCAGTTTTCGACCGAAAATGCGTACAGCGTCAGCACGTCCAGTCCCAGACGCGCGGAGGTTTCAACGGTGTCGCGCACGGCTTCGATGCCCGCACGATGCCCCTCAACCCTGGGGAGATGCCTTGAGGCCGCCCACCTGCCATTGCCGTCCATGATGACGGCGACGTGCCTGGGGAGGCGTTCAAAATCGATTGTTCTGGCGAGTGCTTCGTCGGCCGAGCCCGGCGGCAGCGCGGCCAGCACCTCAGCGAGTGCCATCGGGAGAGTCTACCTCGGTCGGATAGTCCACCGACACCAGCGTCAGGCCGGAGGCCGGCGCGGTATCCCCGGCCGCATCGCGGCTGCATGCACGAATCAGCGCCGGCATCGATTCCGGCGTCCGGCGGCCCGCGCCCACGTCCACCAGCGTCCCCACCATGGCTCGCACCATGTGCCTGAGGAAGCCGTCACCATGGACCTCGATGATGACCCCGTCTGAGGACAGGTGCAGGTCGAGGCGCGTGAGGGTGCGAACGGTGCCGACCACCGACGAGTGTGCCGATTGAAACGACGCGAAGTCGTGGCGTCCACACAGGTGCGCCGCCGCCGCGCGCATGGCGTCGAGGTGGAGGCGTGCGGGCAGGTGCCAGACGAACCAGCGGTCAAACGGGAACGCCACCTCGTTCGTCACAATGCGGTAGCGATAGGTCTTGCCCACGGCGGCAAACCGGGCGTGAAAGTCAGGATGGGCATCCGTGACCGCGAGAATTCTGATGTCGGGCGCCAGGCGGACGTTCAGCGCCCGGCGAATCGACTCCACCGCGAGCGCCGTCGTCACGCGCACGGACGCGACCTGGCCCAGCGCGTGAACCCCCGTGTCTGTGCGACCGGCACCGGTCACCGTGGGGGCCTCCCCATGCAGGGGCACAAAGGCGTCCTCGATCGCCGCCTGGATGGTCGGACCGTTCAGTTGGCGCTGCCAACCCGAATACGCGGTGCCGTCGTAGGCGATGAGCAGTCTCAGGGTGCGCACGGGCGACCCTCCGCCACTATTTCCGTGACCCGGGTTTGGTCACGGACTCCCCCGCCTTGCACATCGGACAGGCGTCGGGCTCGTAGGTGGGCAGCGCGAGCTGCACCAGCGCCCGGAAGGGCACGTCGAGCGCCGAGTCGCCGCCGCTGCGATCGATGATGGACCCGGCTCCGACCACGGTGGCCCCGGCAGCCCTCGCAACGACCATCGTTTCGCGCGTGGAACCCCCGGTGGTCACGACGTCTTCGATGATGACCACACGGTCCTCCGCCGACAACGTGAAGCCACGACGGAGCGTCAGGATGTTCTCCTGCCGTTCGGCGAAAATCGCCCGGAGGCCGAGCGCACGCCCGACCTCATGGCCGATGATGAGCCCGCCCAACGCCGGCGACAGCACCACGGTGGGGCTCAGGTCGCGCAGGGCCTCGCCCAGCGCGCGGCCGAGCACTTCAGCGTGCGTCGGATGCTGCAGCACCAGCGCGCACTGCAAATAGCCCGAGCTGTGCAGTCCGGACGAGAGCCGGAAGTGGCCCTCATGCAGCGCACCGGATTCACGAAAGAGATCGAGCGCGTCGTTGCCGGCAGCCATCAGCGCACACCTCGCAACGTTTCCTCGAACAACTTGAGGATGCGTTTGTACTCATCGGCCCAGCTCGTCTCCTCGGTGAAACCATGGTTCTCGACCGGATATCCGACCAGATCCCAGTTCTCTTTGCGGAGTTCGATCAGTCGCTGCGCCAGACGCACCGAGTCCTGGAAGAACACGTTGGTGTCCACCATGCCGTGCAACATGACCAGCCGGCCCTTGAGTCCGTCGGCAAAATAAATCGGCGAGCTTTTGCGATACGCCTCGGGGTCATTCGCAGGCGTGTTCAGAATGTTCGAGGTGTAGCCGTGGTTGTAGTGCGCCCAGTCGGTGACGGGCCGCAGCGCCGCGCCGGCCGCAAACACATCCGGGGTCGTGAACATCGCCATCAACGTGATGAAGCCGCCATAACTGCCGCCGTAGACGCCGATGCGTTTCGGGTCCACCTTCTCGGTCTTGACCAGGAACTGCGCGCCGTCAACGACGTCCTCGAGATCCTTGCCGCCCATGTGACGGTAGATCCCCGTGCGCCAGTCGCGACCGTAGCCGGAGCTGGCGCGGAAGTCGGGGTCGAGCACGACGTAACCCTTCGACGCGAGGATGTTGTGGAACATCATCTCGCGGTAATAGGTCGACCAATATTTGTGCGCGTTCTGCAGGTACCCGGCGCCATGCACGAAGACCACGGCGGGCTTGCGGGGATCGCGCTTGGCGCCCATCATCTCGGGCGTGTAGAGACGCGCGTAGACGTCCTTGCCATCACGCGCCTTGTAGGTGATCACTTTCGGGTCGATCCATTTGAACGCGCGCCACTCGTCGCTCGGGGTGGTCGTGACCTGCGTGGCCGGCGCGCCAGCGGTCATCGGCATCACGTGCAACTCGGGTGGTTTGGTGCTGTAGGAATGCACGAGGGCGATGTGCTGTTGGTCGGGCGACAGCGTCACCGCGTTGTCGCCGGTCATCGTGGTGACCTTGGTGCCGGCGCCGCCATCCACCGACATCGTGTAGAAGTGACGCTCGCCGGGGTGCACTTCGTTGGTCGTCAGGAACAGCTTCGATCGGTCGTTCGAGAGTTGCACGCTGGTGACTTCCCAGTCGCCCGTCGTCAGCGCCACGGCCTGGGGCTGCGCGGCGCTCATGTCGAGTGAGTACAGGTGCATGTACCCGGACTTCTCGGAGAGGAAGAGAAAGCGTTTGTTGTCGGGCAGCCACGCGATACCGGCGCCACCAAACCCTCCGCCGATCCCCATGCCACGCACCCACGCATCGTCGCGCAGAGTATCAACGGGCGTGGCGGTGCCGGTCGCCGGATCGACGCGGACGAACCAGCGGTTTTTGTTGTCCTGCGAGGTGAGCGACATGACGGTGTGGACACCGTCTTCCGACATGTCGGGCGCGCCCCAGTTGACGGTGCGGGGCGTCGGTTTGGCATCAGCGATCGCGGTGTAGTCGGTGCCGGCAAAACTCGATGCGTCCGCCCACACGTGTGTGTTCTCACGCAGGTTCAGCACCGCGAGCTTGCGCACGGAGAGGTTGTCGCCGACCTTCGGGCGACCGGGAATCATTTCGGGATACGCCGAGGTCGTGACGTAGTTCGGGGTGTCCTGCCCACGCGCGGAGACTTCCGGCTGTTCGTTGACACCGATCCACACGAAGTTTTCATCGCCCGAGAGCTGCAGGTCGGCAATCGACTGACGCGCGGCCAACTGGAATCGCGCGATCGGAGCTTGCGGGGCACCCGCGCCTGCGCCGCCGCCACCAGCGCGGCCTCCACGACCACCGCCGCCAGCCGCGCCACCGGCGCGGCCCTCTCGTCCACGGATGAACGCGATCAATTTGGATTCTTCCTCACGCAACAGCCGCTGGGCTTCGGTCTCTGTCCCCTGGCCACCGGCGCGGCCTGCAGCGCCGCCACGCGCACCAGCCGCACCCGCACGTCCGCCCGGACCACCGCCACCAGTGGGCGCGGCGTCAGCCGAGACGATGTCGGTCAGTTGAACAAGATTGGGAGTGACCGTATTGGGACTGACGGTCGGGTCCAGTGACAGCAGATGCAGGTTGCCATCACGCTGAAAGGTGACCGCCGTGTCGTTGCGCATCCAGCGCGGGTTGGTCTCGGCGGCCGAGGTCCGCGTGACCTGGCGGCGCGTGCCGGTCGCGTTCTCGTAGATCACGATGTCGCCTGCTTCGGTCGCCAGGAGGCGACGACGCCCGCGATCGGGTCGACCGGTCCGGGGTGTATCGAGATTCTCGGCTTCGGCCGTGGTCAGTTCCTTCAGTCCGGTGCCGTCTCGATTGACGACGAAGGTCGCGGCGTTCTCGGCCCCGGCCTTCTGCCAGGAAAAGTAGATTTTCGTCGAGTCCTTCGACCATCGAATGTTGGACGGCGAGGCTCCAACCAGCGCGGGACCGCGCATGATCGAATCGATGGTCATGGCCATGACGGCCGGCTTGGCGGTGGGGGCGGTGGTCTGCTGGTCGGCGATGACCGCAGAGGCGCACACGAGGAGACCGAGGACAAGAAGACTGGGAAGTCGGCGCATGGTTTGCATTCTCTTCAGGAAACGTCGGAAATCCTGTGTATTTGGTTCGGGATCTCCACGAACCGGGACGAAGCCGTCCCGGAAGCGGGAACAGCACATGTCGCGGCGTAGTATAGAACGTTTGCGAACCCAGCCGGGCGCGGATGCGTCCTACTAGCGGACACGATCTTGGAGATGATGATGACTCGCAGCCTGAACCTCTCGCCCCGCCGGGCTCTCGTGGCCCTGGCCGTACTCGCACACATCGGTTTGAGCGCGGCCCCGGCCTTCGCCCAACAGCCCACGACGGCGATGCCTGCCCCAACGGGACCTGCGCTGCCGTTGACGATGGCGGAAGCGGAGT
>ENA-ORBV01014832-ORBV01014832.1-microbial-mat-metagenome-genome-assembly--contig:-NODE-14832-length-11581-cov-5.834145_pt1 | contig 11581 bp, 16 predicted proteins | sample MGYA00237777_ERZ505514 | MGnify/ENA primary metagenome ERZ505514 (study PRJEB26160, sample SAMN06269048) | microbial mat metagenome | isolation source: Oligotrophic lake microbial mat | place...
GCGATACTCCGGTCCACTTTGGCCTCGGATCCCACAGCGGCACCGTGCGCGTCGAAGTTGCGCCCTTGCAGGGCAAAAAACGCGTCTACGAAAACGTCAAGCCAAATCAGTTGCTCGACGCGTCCCGCTAAGGATCCACAACGCGATGGCGCTCAAACAAAGTGCACCATCTCTCGCCAGCGTTGCGGGACTCAACGCCTCGCCGACGCCAAAGCATCCGCAATCGATGGTGAGTCCGCGGCCGTAACTGTAAACGAGAATCGAGAAGAAGAACAACAGCAGCAGCGCTCCAGCCGCCGAGAAGTAGCGCAGTTTCCAGCCGATCAGCAGTCCCACGCCAAGCGCGAGTTCGAACCATGGAAGCGTCCGCGCGACAAACAAGACGCCCCATTCCGGCAGCAATTGATAGGAATCGATGCTCAACGCAAAGATCAGATACGACTGCTTCAGCTTGCTATACGCTGCGAAAATGAACACCGCCGCCAGCAAAATCCGCAGCCCCCAAGCTACCCACCTCACCGCGTCGCCAACAGCATGTCGATATAGCGTTTGAAGATCGGATAAGAAATGCCGCCCGCAAAGATTTGTGGCTTGCCGTTGTGCGTCACCACCGTCGTTGGCGTCTGCCCCACCGGCAGCTTCTTGCCAAGGGCCAAATCGCTATCCACCAGGGCGATCACAGCCGGATCTTTTGCCAAGGCTCTGAGTTTGGCGATTTCTGCGGGCTTCAAAATCGGCCCCAGCGCAAAATCCAACTGCCCTGTCGCGGACCATCGCTGCTGATCCTGGAACAACGCGTCACTCACCTTGCGGTACCAGCCAAGCTTCTCAGCGGCGCAGGCCAACCGCGCGGCCTCCGCCGCAAACGGATGCATCGGCAACGGGAACTCGCGATGGATCAAATGCACGCGCCCCGATGACACATACTCATCCCGCAAAGACCGAATGACCGTCTCGTGCAGGGTTTTGCAGCCGGGACACTGAAAGTCGCTGAAAACCTCGATCTTCACGCTGGTCATCGGCGGACCCTCGTATTTACCCTGAGCGCGCACGATAGCGGCAGCCACAGGCATCGCCATCAGATATCGTCTAGTGAAATCCATTTTGTCCTATCGTACAGACGCGCCGGATGCCGAAACCGTCTCCATTAAGAGCTTTTCAACCGTGTGCCGAACTTCGGCCTTCAAACGCACATGCTCTTCGCCCGTTGCGGGACCCGCAAATCCCGCATGCACCCCTCGCACCCGCCCATCTCGCCCGATGAAAAACGTTGCAGGCCAAGTGTTCAGATTCACAGCCTGCGGTAAACGTTCGTGAACTTGCTCCTCCTGGCCGCCAAGCAACGACGTATACGTGATTCCGTATTTCTTGATGAAGGCGCGCAATCGCATCGGGTCTTTCAACTGATCGGCCTCTTCGAACGAAAGCAGCACCACGCGCAGGCCCTTCGCCCGATAAGCCCTGTCCAATTCCACCAGAAACGGAGCTTCATCGTGACAGTTGACGCACCAGCTTCCACCAACGCTCAACAAGATGACTTTGCCCGCAAAACGCACGTCTTCATTGGTGACAGTTGCGCCCTTGAGATCGACGCCCTGAAAACGAAACCGCTCGGTAGGGTCTTTGACACTCGTATGCCGCGATGGATCGGTCGGTTCCGGCAAGCCCTTCTGCCGCGCCGCATCGACACGCACGGCCTTATAAGCGCTCTGCTTGTTTTGAATCACTTCAATCGATCCATCCGATTGAGGCACCACTTCAAACAACGATGGCCGCGCGCCCGAAAAATGGCTCAACACAAACTTGCCGTCGCGATATGAGCCGCTCAGCTCACCAGTGTCTCCATCTATGCGCAACACCGCGCCCGTGACCGCAGTGCCAGACTGGCGCACGATCAATCGCCATGCCTTTTCACCGCGTGCACTTTCCACCGCGATATCCCAAAGTCCTGCGATTTGCGGAACCGTCTCGCTCGACGCTGCCGCCGGCACGAACCGCTTGGCCTTGAACGGATACTGCACGTTGTTGGGGCGAAAGTACGTGCCCGTCCACTCACTGCCATTCCACGACGCTTCCAGCCTGCTGGCGTAATAGTCGAACTGCAGCGTCAGCGCACTCTTCACGAACTGGCCTGAACTCGACCCAACGCGTTCCTCCCCATTGAAGAACGCCCCGCTCGTCTTTGCCCCGCGAGCGGCGATTTCCATGCGGAACGGGATCTCGACTTTGTTCACGACCACAGTCGCATCCCAAAGCCCGGCCGGAGGCGCGTCAACAGCACCGCACAAGAGAAAGAGTAAAGGCGTCAATCAATATACCTGAAAGCAGAAGACTTGGTTCGAACCTTGCGGAGACAGGCAGTAATCGCCGTTCTCCAGCGAATCATTCACATCGATGCGATAGAGACGCTCACCCATCGGGCTGACCATAATCTTGAACGGCTTTGCCCCGCCCTTTTTCTTGGTTCCCAGCATCAACTCTCGCTGTCCATTCTTTACCTCAACGCGATAGAGCTCAAACTGGCGCGCGTCGATCTTGCTTTGTTCCATGATGAAAAACGGCTCAGCCAGCGGAGTCCTCACATCGGAAGCCGCACCCTTCACCACCGCCCATTGCTGGTCTTTGCGCATCTCTTCTTTGGCCTCATTGGCCTCAAGAGGAATCAACTTGCTGGCGTGTTTCAGATACGGGATGTCCACCTTCTCCGGCTTCGGACCCGTATACTTCGCCTGCGCATTCGCCAATGCAACAGCGGCGGCGATCATCAAGACAAACTTCTGCATGAGTATTTCCTATTGTATGGATGACGCGGCAAGCGTACAGGTTTCACTGCTTGATGACCTGCCCGCCTTTCATCACAAACTTTACGTCTTCGAGAAGCCGGATGTTCTCAAGGGGATTCCCGTCCACTGCGATCAAGTCACCGTATTTGCCCACTTCGATCGCGCCCATCTTGTCGGAAACACCCAGCAAATCAGAGGCATTGAGCGTAGCCGTGCGAATCGCCTGGATCGGCGACATCCCTAACGTCACATAAGAGCCGAACTCCCGCGCGTTCAAACCATGCGGGAAAACAGGCGTATCGGTGCCAAACGCGATCTTCACTCCGGCCTTGATGGCCTTGCGGATGTTCTCGACGCCAACATCGCAGACCATCTTCATCTTGCGCTTGTTGAATTCGGGCATCGGCGACTTCGCCAGATTTTCCATGTTGTAGGCGCACAACGCGACGGTCGGCACAAGATACGTGCCCTTCTGCAGAAACAGGGCAATCGCGGCATCGTCCATCATATGGCCGTGTTCGATGGAATCGACGCCGGCTTCGATACTGCGCCGGACGCCCTCTGCGGCGTGTGCGTGCGAAGCGACTTTTTTGCCCATGCCATGAGCGGTCTTGACAACGGCTTGAATCTCTTCGATCGTCATGTGCGGAAAGCGCGGATCGGTGCGCGCGGACATGACTCCACCGGTCGCGGTGATCTTGATGACGTCCGCGCCGAACTTGATCTGCTCGCGGACGCGGCGTTCCATGCCAACCGGTCCATCGGCAGTGGCAGGGCCTTCCATGTGCATCTCGGATGGCAGGGCATTGGTGCCGTCGCAATGGCCGCCGGTGATGCAGATGGCGTATCCAGCAACGAGCATTCGCGGACCCGGAACATCGCCAGCCTCGATCGCGTCGCGCAGTGCAACGTCGGCGTAGCCGGAAGAGCCGAGCACTCGCACCATGGTGAATCCGGATTCGAGCAGGATACGGGCGTTGCGCGCTCCGCCAAGCGCGTTGCGCGCGGTGGAGGTGAGCAGTTGCGATCCAGGGGTGCCGCCCCCGGATCCGATGATGTGGACGTGGGAATCGATCAGGCCCGGTAGAACGGTCTTGCTTCGAAGGTCGATGAGTTTTGTCGAACTCTCGGGTTTCCATTCGGCAAAAGGCATCACGGCGGAAACCTCGCCGTTCTCGATGACGATGGCGCGATCGTCGAGCAGGCGTCCGGCGCGGACATCGAGCATCTTTCCGGCACGGACGACGACTCGCGGCTGAGCCTCTGCCGCCAAAACGAATACCAAAACGAGTAGAAACCGCATCACGCTAGTTTAGCGCTCCGGAAGGGATGAAAATCGGAATCGCCTACGAACGTGCCTGGGCCAATAGCTTGGCGACGAGTTGGTTCGTCCTAGTGTCGGAAAGCTTCAATCGGAGCCAGCCCGTAAACTCTTCCTCATTTTCGAAGGACTTGCCCTCAACCTGAACGGGGTAAAGATCCACGCCATGATGGGCGGTGAACAACTGGGGATTCAACCACGACAATCACCTCGATGTCCCGCGTCTCAGCGAGATCGGCCACCACGAAGGCAAGCGGCTTTCGATTGACGTTCCAGAATAGAAATCTCAGCGTCGGCAAACCAACTCCAGTGTAGCCCTGCCCTTGCTCTCGCCGTGTTACCAAGGAACTTATGTCAGTGTACAAAGACAAGGCCCGCGAACTCGACGACTACCAGTTCATGATGGGCACCGAGCGCGGACGCCTTGCCGTCTCCCTCGATCTGCTCACAGACGCCCTCGTGCTCGTCGGCCAACACGGCGTCTACTGTCAAAGCGCGCGTCAACCTGGCAAGCCCGCCATGGATGTCCAAATCATCCAGAAGTGCCTGCTCGACGCCAAAGAGCTCGTCGGAGCCGTCATGCAAGACCTCAAGAAAGCACAATGAAGATCCTCGTCGTCGGCGGCGGAGGCCGCGAGCACGCCATTTCCTGGCGTCTCGAACGCAACGGACACGACGTCTACACCTGCCCCGGCAACCCTGGAACTTCCAAGTCCATTCCAGGCTCAGCCTACCTCGCCGCCGCGCGCGAACTCCAAGTCGACCTCACCGTCGTCGGACCCGAAGCTCCCCTCGTCGCCGGTGTCGTCAACGAATTCCGCACTGCGGGACTCGCCATCGTCGGACCCACCGCCGCCTGCGCCCAGCTCGAAGCCAGCAAGATGTATTCCAAGCAGTTCATGCAGGACGTCGGCATCCCCACTGCGCGCTTCATCAGAACCGACGACCGCACGGTTGCGATCCAAGGGTTGGATCGGTTCGATCTGCCCATCGTGGTCAAAGCCGACGGACTCGCCGCCGGCAAAGGCGTGATCATCGCCGCGACTCGCGAAGAGGCCGTAGCCGCGGTGGACTCACTCGGTCCGAGACTCGTGATTGAAGAGTTTCTCGTCGGGGAAGAGGTCAGCTTCATCGCTCTGTGCGACGGCAAAGATGTAGTGGCTTTGGAATCCACCCAAGATCACAAGACCATCTTCGACGGTGATACAGGACCCAACACTGGCGGCATGGGCGCCTACTGCGACGGACGGATCCTCACAGCCGAACAGTCGAGCATGATCACGCGGACAGTGATCGAGCCAGCGGTATCGCGGCTGAACTTCAGCGGGTTTCTGTACGCGGGGTTGATGATGACGGCTGCGGGTCCCAAGGTGTTGGAGTTCAACGTCCGACTGGGCGATCCCGAAACGCAGGCGCTGATGCATCGTATGGATTGCGACTTTGGCGAACTGCTGCTCGCCTCCGCGCAGGGTCGACTCAAAGGATGCAAGTTCGCCTGGAAACAGGATCCTTCGGTGTGCGTGGTCATGTCCGCGCACGGCTATCCAGCCGCGCCGCGATCCGGTGATCGCATCGAAGGCATCGCGGCAGCGGAGGCCACCGGCGCAACCGTCTTTCATGCCGGAACCAAACTTGTGGACGGCGAACTCGTAACCAGCGGCGGACGCGTGCTCGGCGTGACGGCTTCCGGTTCGACACTCCCAATTGCGATCGCCAATGCTTACAAAGCCGTGGATTGCATCACATTCGACGGCGCGCATTTCCGCAAGGACATTGCAGCCAAGGGCCTCCGGCGCTGGTAACAATAATAACGGGACTCTAGTTTGCTCGCCGTTGCACTGTTGCCAACGCCGTAGAGTCCGACTCCGGAACATCGACAAGACCGAGACGAAGCATATTGAGCCAGATGCAGTGTCGTACTGACCGATGCCGAAAAGTATCTGGCGCAGCGGACAGCGCTTCTTCGCGCCGAGTTCTGGTGGGTAAGGCCAAGGAATTGCCGGAGGCCTCTGAATCCATGGCATCGCGCCAGCGGATCGAATCTCGTGTTGGCGGCGTGGACATTCAATCTGTGACTGCAACCCAGGGCCAGAAAGATCCACATCATGACTAGCCCCAACTGGCTCATCCCGTGCAACCCGTCCGCCGTGCTCCAAACCATTGCCACTTCCAAAAGACTTCTGGATCGACTGGCCGAAAGTCTCAGACCCAAATACTCAGTGCATTACTCTTCGGACTGTCTCAAAACTGTTGACACCCGCCGCTCACGGTACCAGTCCTGGCTTCGCGGCGCTGCTCCTGTCGACATCCCGAAAGAGCTGCTTCATTGCTCGATCCAACGCATCGGGGATGGCGGCCTTGGCCCTGCCTCCCGCGCTTTCCTGCGTGGTCGCCCAGATCACGACGCCTTCGCGGTCGACTAGCCGAAGCACCACTGAGGCTTGCGTCCGACTCTCCGATGAAAACAGCGATTCCCCATTGCTGCCGCTGGACGCGTCGAAGCCTGAGCTTGCAAAGTCCTGATTGGCATGGGGTGATCCGCTGGCTTTCCCGAAACCGATACTTTCCGATTCGCCACGCGTTCGCTTTTCCGTCGCAGACAGCACCGCGCCTTTCAGCGTCGCATCCGCTTTGTCGCAGTTTTCAATGACAGCGAAGCGCTTGCCCATAAATAGACTGGCGAGCAGGATTTCACGACTCGCAGAGGCCACCAAAGCATCGCCTGTGATCTTGTCTACACAGACCCGCTTGATCGTTGGAAGCGATTCCCCGCCTACGGTCGCTGTGGTGGTGGCTGTCGCTGTCACTTGGCTTCGGGCCGGGACAAGTGTGAGCGGCAGTAGCGAAAATAGCAATCGACAACTAGCCGTGCACATGTTTTCTTGCCTCTTCTGACTCGTATTCACACTTGCGTCCACTCCGCGCTTCAATCGTAGTGATGATCGACTTTGGGGTCCCTTTGGGAAGTTCGAGAACCACGCCGTTGGGCTTGTCGGCCGCGTCGGTGAATCCCAAGGTCAGAAAGTGCTTTCGCTTCTTTGAGAAGAGAGCCCAAACCGTGATGACCAGGGCGACGCCAAGGCGGCGACCAGCTTTTTGGCCGTATTCGATGGACGTCACACCATCGTAAGGTATGTCAAAGTTTCCCTTGGATGAGCTGAACCTGAGCACCTTTGGATCGGTGGTGTCGAGTAGTCCTTCAGTGGCTTCCGGCAGCTTGCTGATGGTGCCGCCGACATACATCACTTCTTTGCCGCGAACGGCGGCGAGAGTGGTTGCCACTGAAAGGCCAAAAAAAGAGGTGGCGGAATGGAGTAGGATTTCGCGACGCGTCGTCATGTTCTCAGTTGCCCCCAGGCAGGTTCTTCTTGGCTTCTTCGGATTCATACTCCAGCTTTTTTCCCGATCTTGTTTCGAACGTATTGGCGATTGACCGGATATGGTCTTTGCCAACTTCGAGAACAACGCCCTGCCTGGTTCCGGCGGCATCTTCGAACGCGATGGTGAGAACGTGCTTGCGCTTCTTCGACAGGAGAAGCAAGGGACTCACGACAATTGCAGCTCCCACGCGGCGTCCAGCCTTTTGGCCGTACTCGAGCGAGGTCACTTTAGCGAAGGGAATTGAGAAATTGCTCTTCTTGGATTTGAACTCGGCGCTTTTGTCGCCGGACACATCGAGTGTCCCTTCTGTTTTTTCGGCAACTGCGGTCATTGTGCCGCCAATGTACATGACTTCGCTGCCTCGCACCGCGGCCCATCCGGTGGATGATGCTGCGGCGGCGACGATGCCAACTACGACCATTTTCAAGAACATGAGGACCTCCAATGAATTTCCAACAAACTTGTCTGGCAACTGGTTCGCGGGACGCGCAAATGATGCACGTCTCGCGTTGCGCGTCGTTTACCGACGATTTGAGTATACTCCAGCACGCAGGCGGAGTAGCTCGCTAAAAGATGTGACGGGTCCACCCATGTCTTGGGGTGATCGGACTGAACATCGTCCACCAAGTCCAAGGCAGCATTCAGGATGGCAACCTCGACATCGTTCCGGAAAGCGGACCGGAACACATCGAGAAGCGAACATGTGTCGACAATGACAACTGGACGCGGACAGGCTGCGATCTCCTCGGCGAGGTCCTTGGACGATGGCCTGGACGCTTCCAAGATCAGCTCGCGAGAAAAACCTGGAACATCGTTTTGGATTTGTCGTACTCGGTTGCCAGCGAGTGGGCCACGTCTTCGGGCCAGTGCTCTTCCTCGAACAGCCACCGCTCCAGCAAGGAGTGACTGAGATCCGACCCCCCCGCGGTACGCCGCAGATAGGAACTCGTACCATCGCTTCCCTGCGAGAATCCCAACGACGTAGGGCGGTCCGTTGAGGGGGACTTCAACGCCAAGAACTTTCACCATAATTTCTCGCCCTCCCCCAGTAAGTGAATTGCTCAGTTCCTCAATAGTCATTTCCTGCGGCGATGGAAGCAGATCAGTCAGATTTGGAAACCGAGAGCCGAAAGGCTCGAGCAAACCTTCAAGCCTCTTGTATCTGACTTGAAGGGATCCAGAACATCTGCTTTTCGGGGGCAAGCAACAGGGCGTCGGTCCGCAATGCTTGGCCAGTACATGATGGTCAATTCATTGGATTGGACTGGTTGCGCCACCTTTGCCACCAGCGAGGGACAGCCTTCTTGTGGTTCCGCAACGATACTTAACTTGGAAATACGTTTTGTCGTGCCACAGGAATCCGCAGTTTGCCACGTGCCAGTAACGCCATTGATCGGCCATAGCCAATTTGTCAATAGCCTTGCGTGCCTGAGCTGAAGGTCAGCATCGAGCCAGGATTCGGTCGTCGGCATACGCGGTCTCCTCGACATCCACGCGTGGATCGGGCGGATCGGGCGGTGGTGCGAGGGAGTACATTGGGAACACTCGCGACAACGCACTGGCTCTTTATGTCCGAGAGAAAGTCGATTCGGACAGAACGGCTTTGGAATAAGGGATTCAAGAGGTTCTCAGTCACACTCGTTTCAAACGTCTTGAGTTTCGGGATCTCGTCTTTCAGAATACGTTTCTTCGTGATCGAGGGCGAGAGTGCCAGAACGACAATCACCGAAGCGGTCGCAAGAGTAAGGCTGACGAAGAGAAGATGTTTGCAAGCTCGTCAACGTGCTTCGGCTCGACCTTGGGGGGGGCGATGTTCTTCGGTTTCCATTCCAGCAATGCTAACGCGAATAATCCCGCCCCCTTGCGGAGACGGGCTTTCTCAAAACAACAGAGCGAAGGACTAGTAGTCCATGCCGCCCGGGCCGTGCTCACCACCGCCGCCGGAGGGAACGGACTTCTTCTCCGGGATCTCGCACATCATCGCTTCGGTCGTCAGCATCAAGCCGGGCGATCGAGGACGCGTTCTGCAGGGCCGAGCGGGTCGCCTTGCAAGGAATGGATCATGCCGGCGGCGTTATATTGATAGTGATGGCTCTACCGCAACAGACGCTAACCTCACTGATAGCCGCAGCGAGGCAGGGCGAATCCTCCGCGAATGAGGCGATCTTCGTGGAACTTTACGCGGAATTACACCGGGTTGCCCGGCGCGAATTGGCGCGATCTTCCGGGCAGTTGACGCTGTCTCCCACCACGCTGCTGCATGAAGCGTACCTGAGCATCTCCGTCAGGGAAGGTACGGCGTTCGCCGACAGGCCACAATTTCTCGCCTATGCCGCCAAGGCTATGCGCGGACTGATCATCGATCACGTCCGCAACCGCCGCGCCCAGAAACGCGGAGGCCTTTTCGAAATCACTTCGATTGAGACCAACGATGGCCTGGTTTCTTCCGGCATCCGGGAATTGACTCAGCTTAGTGACGGACTCGATGAACTGGCAAAGGCGGAGCCCGCCCTGGCCGAATTGGTCGATCTGAAGTTCTTCTGTGGATTCGCGTTTACGGAAATCGCAATCATGCGCGGGGTTTCGGAGCGGACCATCCTGCGGCAGTGGGAGAAAGCGCGGATTTTTCTGCACCGGTCCATTCGCGCGGATTTGTCGGTTTAGCCTTGCAGATTTCGATTCCCAGTTTAAGGATGGGACGACGATGTCAAATTTGAGTCCGGAGCAATGGCGCAAGGTCAGTCCGCACTTGGATGCGGCGCTCACCCTGGACGAGTCCAGCCGTGAGGACTATCTTGCGTCCTTAAGCACTGCCGATCCCGCGCTTGGTGCGGAACTCCGGGCGTTACTCGAAGAGCAACGACATCTGGGCGATTTCCTTGACGCTGGCGTTGCGTTCCCGGGCGCGGAACAGCCTGAAGCGATCGGACCATATCAAGTGCTTGAGACGCTGGGCGAAGGCGGCATGGGAATCGTCTACCTCGCGCATCAGACCGAGCCCGTTAAAAGGCAACTGGCGATCAAGGTGATCCGGTTGCTTGGCGGCAAGAGCCTGATCGCGCGGTTTGCTTACGAACGCCAGGCACTGGCGATGATGGAACATCCAAACATCGCCCGCTTGTACGATGCCGGTGTCACCGGCGAAGGGCATCCCTACTTCGCGATGGAATACGCCGCTGGCGAGCCAGTTACGAAATATTGCGATTCGAGGCGCCTCAGTTGCAAGGAAAGGCTGCGGATCTTTCAACAGGTTTGCGCGGGCGTGCAGCATGCCCACCAGAAGGGTGTGATTCATCGGGATCTGAAGCCTTCCAATATCCTTGTGATCGAACAGGACGGCGGCGCCGTGCCGAAGGTCATTGACTTCGGTATCGCGAAGGCCGTGAATGCCGGCCTGAGCGGCAACACCTCGCATACGGAAGCCGGCGCGCGTATCGGCACGCCTCGCTATATGAGTCCGGAGCAAGAGAGTGGAGAGGCTATTGACAGCACCAGTGACATTTATTCGATGGGCGTCCTGCTCTATGAGTTGCTGACGGGTGTGACGCCGCGAGATGCGGCGGCGGGCCACGGTACCGATGAAATGAGCCCGCTGGCGCGGGTCCGCCGGATGACCGGGGAGGAACTCGACGGGATTGCGCGGAATCGGGCGGCTTCTGCCGAGGATTTGAGGAGACTCCTGAAGGGCGACCTGGAGTGGATCACGCTGAAGGCTCTGGACCGGGATCGGACGCGCCGCTACGCTTCGGCAAGCGAGTTCGCGGCAGACATCGAGCGATACTTGTTCGATCAGCCAGTCTTGGCGCGCGCGCCGGGCGCAATATACACGCTGCGCAAATTCGTGCGCCGAAATCGCGCGGCGACGGCACTGGGTGTTTTCGCAGTGCTTGCAACAATCGCTGGCGCGCTTGCGACGTGGTCTCAGTCGCGAACGGCGCAGGCGCAGCGGGATTTTGCCTTCCGGCAACTGGCGCGTGCCGAAGAGATCAGTGATCTGGACGCTTTTCTGCTTTACGATGCGGCGCCGATGGGCAAGCCGTTCACCTGTCTCTTATACACATCTCCGAGCCCACGAGACTAAGGCGAATCTCGTATG
>ENA-ORBV01014836-ORBV01014836.1-microbial-mat-metagenome-genome-assembly--contig:-NODE-14836-length-11578-cov-3.052256_pt1 | contig 11578 bp, 3 predicted proteins | sample MGYA00237777_ERZ505514 | MGnify/ENA primary metagenome ERZ505514 (study PRJEB26160, sample SAMN06269048) | microbial mat metagenome | isolation source: Oligotrophic lake microbial mat | place...
TGTATAATCAGTGGCACGAATGGTATAGGTGATCGAATCGCGTGGGCCAGCCTGGGTTTTATCGGGAGTAACGCTGATCTGTAGCTCCTGCTGCTCTGTTGAAACAGACAGATTGGCCAGCCCAACCCGTAGTTCAGGAACCTCGGGGCAGGGGTTTGCGGCAGCAGCCTGGGCATTGCATGGTGTTTTGATCAACACAAGCGAGGCATACACATTCGGTGCATAATCGGCAGTGATCGGGATGGGAATTAGCTGGCTGGTGCCCTGGATTGTAATCAGGCGATGCTCAATCACTCGGCCACGCTCGATCGTTAATAGGCCGCTCATGCCAGCATATGGTGCTGTCACAAGCACATTCGCCGTTTCACCAGGGCGGTAGCTGCGTTTATCGGCAATCAGATCAACGCGGTTGGTGTCATCGACGCCCCAGAAGACATCGCCACCCGTGACCCAAGTAAATGCCGATGCCTTGGTTGTTCGGCCAGTATCGTCCTTCGCCGATGCCAGAATGCGGTAGATCCCGCCCTGTGTTGGGCTGAAGCTGATCTCTGTGCGGCCCTGTGCATCGGTGGTGGCCGGGATCGTTTGCATGAGTGTATCGGTGTAGCTGGATGTCCAGTATAATCGGCCATCCTCGCCACGCTGGCGGGCGCTATACCATTCGCGGCGAAAGATTTCGGCCTGCACCGCACGATTGGCGATTGGAGCCTCCTGGGGTGAGATGGTTGCCAGCGATACCTTCTGCGTGTCGCCCGTTTTGACGACATAGCCGGTTGGCCGCAGGCCAACATAGAATGCTGCTGCATGAACCTGAACACGCGCCTGGCTTGTGATTACCTGGCCATCAACATCGGTGATCTCAATTTCGATTGTGAGTGTACGGCTTTCCGCAGCTGCCGTTCCACTATTGCCAGTAGTGCCTGTGCTTGAGCGACCATACAGATCGGCGGGTAGCTTGAGGTTGAAATTCCCCTGTGCATCGGTGCTGCTCTCACCATCGGCGATCAACGAGCCACCGCCAGTGGAACCATCGCCGCGATACCACAGATCGGCATCATCCTGGTCGCTGAAACTATAATCGGGCATATTTTCGGAATAGAACAACAACGGCTCCGAAAGCAAGCGCCAGCGCACTGGTGCTTTGGCAAGTGCGCCACCGGCAAAATAGCGGGCAGTGACATTCGTATCGATTGTTTCGCCCTGGATCATATCGCTGGCTGAGGGTTTGACAGTGAGCTCAAATGTTGGTTTGCGATACTCTGCGACGCTGAAACTGCCATACACAGTTGCGCTGTCGTCCTGTTCGAGTGTTGCCATGAGTGAATAGCTGCCAAGCGTCGCACTTCGGTCGAGTGGGAGATCGGTGCTGAAGGTTCCGAACTCATTCAAGCTGAGAGTTCGGGTAAGGACATTATTGCCTTCGGGATTGCTAATCACTAGTGTGGCCCGCTCGCCGGCTGGCGTCCGATAGCGCTCGTTTGAGCTGGAACTATCGAATTCGCGCACGCGCAATGCCCCACGAATATGGACGGTCTGCTCCGGGCGGTAGATTGGCCTGTCGGTGGTCAGCGTTCCCAGCAGGTTGCCGCTGCCATAATCGGCAGTCAGCCCGAAATCCCATGCGCTAATGCCGCTTGACCAATCGGTGGTTGCGAAGGCGACTGCTTGCGTGCCAGATGACCAGAGAAACAGCGTACCAGAGGCGTCGATTGAATCGAGTGGGGCCTCAATGATGCCCTCGTTATTGGTTCGGCCAAGTGGTTTTGGCGGATTAATGCTACTATTTTCGTAGCTATAGGATGCAAACTGTAGATCGAGATTGCCAACTGGTTTGCCAGTGGCCAGATCGACAGCCCAGACGAACAGGCGATCTGGGCCGCGTTTGATCGTCAGTGTATAGGGGCTGACCAACAGAATCTGGCGGTCGTTCTGCCCAGCACTCTGTACTTCCAGGAAGTACAGCCCTGGCGCAAGTTTACCAAGATCGAGCAGCGCAATCCGGGCTTTATTCCGTTCGCCAGGGGTCGGCAGATTGCCTGTGCGCAGGATGCTTGGCTGTGCTGGCGCATACTCACGCCATTGATCATAATCGGAAGCGAGCGATGCTGATTCTGCGGCAGTCAGGCGTGCGAGCGTGTAATTGGCCTGATTGAGATTGACAACCTGCACTGGCACGCGAGCGGTTGCATAGGCATTATAGACACCAATTCGCCCACCGGTGCTTATCAGGCTCAGTGATGGCTCAAGTGGGGCTGTGCGGAAACTGATCGTCGTGTCGCGGCCAATCGAAACGCCAAATCGATCCACTGCTGTGCCACCAACAGTGACAGAATAGTTTGTCTCGGCCAGCTGATCGAAATAGAGGTACAGTTTGGTTTCATAGGTGGATGTATACACATTGGTTGGTTTGGGCGTAATCGCCAGATTGCGCTCAACGCTAGCCCAATCCATTTCGGTGCTGAAGGTGATCTGCAGGCTGCCGTTCATGTCGGCAGATTGATCGCCATTGGCGGGATCGGCATCGGCGATTGCTGGCAGTGGAGCCACACGAAATGTTGTCGAGAAGGGGCTGGCCAATTCGCCCTTGCCATTGGCGGAGCGTAGCCCGATTGGCGCAACCACCCGGTAGGTCGCCCCGCGCTCCAATGGCGCATTTGGCGTGATGATCACGGTGCTGCCAGCGATCCGTTTTGTTGCTGCAACCTGATCGATGGTTGGTTCGCGCATCAACAAGATATCTGGGAGTTCGGCGGGATCAATCGGCTGGTTGAACTCAAGCCGCACGGTACTGGTAGGCGGCGCATCGCTTCCTTCTGGAAAGAGCGATAGTACCGCAGGTGTGATTGTGGCAAACTTCCAGGAATAGGCCTGCTGCAATTCGCTGCCGGTCTGATCGCGTAACCCAGCTGGCACCACCGCCTCATATGTGATCGAAGGCTCCAATCCCACCGTTGGCGAGAAGACATAGGTGCTGGTATCGAGCCAGCTCCCCGTTCCCTGAAGCGCGGGAGTGATTTTCAATGGATTTGGCAGGCTGGCCTGGTTGGTTGCATCGGTCAGCGCAACAATTGGATGGCTAAAACGCACGCTGATTCTGTGTGTGTTGGTGAGGACTTCGGTTGTTGCTGGTGGTGGTTCAACCTGAAGTACCTCTGGGTCGCCAATCGTATTAAATTGCCAACGTAATGGCTGATTATTGAGCAGCGCGCCGGTACGGCTCTTGACACCAGCACCAAGTACAGCCTCATAGCTAGCACCATTGCTGAGTGGTTGGGCCGGGCGGAAGCGGAAGCCGCCATCGAATGGTTCGATCACACCAGGGAGCGCATCGCCACCGCTGGCAAGGCGCAGTTGGAAGGCAGATCCAGCCGCCGTCAGATCAACATCCTTGGCCAGCCGGATCTCAATGGCTGCTGCTGGTGCGACATCCTGCTCGCCATTAAATGGCCGTGAGCCAACCAACAGTGGTGCGGCTGTCTGGAATTTCCAGCTGACCGGCTTCTCCAAGCGGGCCAGGCCATCGCTCGAAACATCTGGCTGCACCTGAGCGCGATAGGTCGTCGCTGCATATAGATCATCGCTTGGGTAGAACCCATACAGTGTTGGCGAAAGCCAGCGCCCAATGCCAACAGCCGGTGTTGCTGGTCCACCCTCGGGGGTTAGAACAAGCGGATTAGGCAATCCATCAGCCTTGCGTGGATCTTGGGCGGCGGCGGCAACTTGTTCTGTGGTGACGACTGGGGCCTCAAATTCGACAGTGATTGGCCCACGTAATGGCACACCAGTTGCGCCATCGGATGGGCCATATTGCTTCACCGAGGCATATGGAACCGTTGCGAAGGAGATCGTCAGCGGCGGATCGAGGGTGCGACTAAACTGGTTCTTCAGCCCGGCGATTGTCAGGCGGTAGGGCGTGTTATAGCGCAACGCCTGCTGTGGCTTGATGTGCAGGATCGTCCCTTCGACAGTTGATGTCATTGGGATCGGCGGATCAAGCGCGATTCCGCCAAGTGAACCAGGCTGAACTGCCTGGCTTAGCTCGATCCGCAGTTCGGCCTGCGGATTAGCAGCCTGCTCGCCATCGGCAGGGATTGTTTTGAGCACTCGCGGTCCATTCAGCGCCACTGGCCCGACGATGATGCCAATGGCGACCAGAACAATCGCGATGACAGCCCCGGCTGCAATCAGAATACGTGAACGAGGATTCTTCACAATACCTCCACTTTATATTTGCATGGGTGTATGCGATACGCTCCAACTACTTACTACTGTACGGGCGTATCGCATACGCCCTATGGCAACCCTTCGACAGTATATGTGCTTGTTTCACTCAGCAGCACATGCCCCTGCTGATCACGGGCTTTCACAATAATCGTATGCTGCCCTGGCGTGAGCTTCCAGAATGTGCGATATGGTGGCCCGCTGAAGTTCGCTACTGCGACACCATCAACAATGATCGTCAGTTGAACGATACTATTGCCAGCCTGGGCAGCGATTTCGAGCCGCTGCCGAGCAGATGGTATCCCAGGGCTCAATGCGAAGACGGCCCCATATGCAGGTGCAACAATCCGTGGTGCGGCACGGTCATTCTCTGCGGCATCCGTTTGAGATGGATTGCTGGTATTGGTTATTGCACCAGGAAGTGGGCAGATCTTGCGTGGTGCGACCGGCACTCCTGCATCAATGGCCCACAGTTGGGCTTCGGGCGGCAACATATGGAAGATCCGCATTGCTGTCTTTTCGGGCGGGTAGCCAGGTAAAGCACGGCAACCAAGATGCAGATCAACACGCAGCGCAACATGGGTGTTATCTGGTTTATTGGGGACGGTTCCCGCAATAAAGAGTTCGCGGCGGGTTGCCGGGCAGTGCGGGCCGGGCAGGAGGCCGCTATCGCTACAAATATCGGCCTCAACCAGACCTGCTGGGCGCGTAAATGCATGCACGGGCAGATCGCGATGGGCCGCTTGCATCACGGCTCGCCAGACAGGCCCTGCGCCGGTGATGCCACTCACAGCTTCCATCGGGCTACCATCGGCATTGCCAACCCAAACCCCCACGACGCGATCTGGTGTGTAGCCAACCGTCCAGTTATCGCGCCAATCGGTTGTTGTTCCTGTTTTCGCGGCAGCAGGGCGGCCAATATCCAGCGTACTTTCCAGGCCAAACGCCCGCATACGGGCATATGGATCGGCCAGAATATCGCTGATCAGGTAGGCAATCTGTGGTGAGAGAACTGAGACTGGCGCTACTCGGGTCGATTGGGTAGCGCTGTGTATCGTCTGCATTGATGATTGATCGTTCGGGTTGTTGGTTGTATTCGATACATTCACTGCTTGGCCTTCAGCATCTGATAGAGCAAGGACGGCGTAGGGCGTCACTCGGTTCCCACCATTGGCAAAGGCAGCATAGGCGTTTGTCAGTTCTAGTAACGTTACCTCACCACCACCAAGGGTGAGCGCCAACCCATAGCGGCTTGGATCCTGGCCAAGCGAATGAATGCCAAGACGTTCGGCCATATCGAGCAGGGATTGCAGCCCGATTTCGTGGAGCAGGCGAACCGCGGCAATATTGGATGATGTTGCAAGTGCCTCGCGCAATGGGATCGGCCCGTGGTATGCGCGATCATAATTCTGTGGGGTATATGGCCGCCCTTCGCGTGTCGGGAAGCTGGTTGGCACATCCAACACCATGGAAGCGGGTGTCCAGCCACGTTCGAGAGCGGCGGCATAGGTCAATGGTTTCAGGGCCGAGCCGGGCTGGCGCAGTGCTGTTGTGGCATTGACCTGCCCTTGGCTATGGGGATCGGCGAAATCGGGGCTGCCAACCATGGCCAGAATCGCACCATCGGCTGGATCGAGTGTGATAACGGCTCCATTGCGGGCACGATGATCGGGGCCACCATCGCGTGGTTGGGCCAGCAGGTCGATCTGGCGCTTCAGAATCGCTTGCGCCGCTTCCTGAAGCCCAATATCGAGTGTGGTTGTGATTGTCAGCCCACCGCGTGCGAGTGAATCGGCACCAAGCCGTTCAACAAGATCATCCAGCACGAAGGCCACGAAATGAGGTGCGGACGCGGTGCATGTTCCTGTCCGACATGCGCCATCCGCATACTGAAGTGGTTCTGCTGCGGCCATTTCGGCTTGAACAGAGCTGATATAACCAGTGCGAACCATCGCAGCCAACACCTGGCGTTGGCGTTCGCGGGCGTGCAGATCGCCATTGGATAGTGGATCAAGTTGGGATGGCGCTTGCGGTAATCCGGCCAGCAGCGCTGATTCAGCCAGATCGAGTTCGTGGACGGGTTTGCCAAACAAACGCCAGGCCGCTGATTCGACGCCATATGCCGTACCGCCATAGTAGATCTGGTTCAAATAGAGTGTAAGGATCTCGTCCTTGGAATAGGCCGTTGTGAGTTTGAGTGCAACGATTGCTTCACGCAGTTTGCGATCGAATGAACGTTGCCGCCCGATGGCTGGATCAAGCAGGAAGGCGCGGGCGAGCTGCTGGGTGATTGTTGAGCCACCAGCAACAATTTCGCCATTGGCGAGGTTCTGCCAAATGGCACGCAGGATGCCACGTGGCTCAATGCCCACATTCTGGTAGAAGTTGGCATCTTCAATCGCAATCGTTGCCTGTTGCAGTGTGATCGGAATGTGATCAAGTGCGACCGGTTGGCGGCTGGTGCCAAGTGGGTCGGGAATGGCGGCAATCAGGCGGCCAGTTCGATCAAGCAAACGGGTATCGCCAAGGGCTGCGCGCGCACGCAAGCGTGTTGGGGTCGGCAGATCCGTCGTTATCCACAGATAGGCAAACGCCAGAATAGGTAGTGCCAGGCACACCGCAGCTAGCCGCCGGGGGATTCGGCGCTTGGGTATAGAACGGCGGGGCAGCAGCATAGCACATCCTTGGGCGCTTCGGGCGCTAATTCATATAGCGATACAGCATATACGAGGATACGCTGCCCATGGTAACATGTTCAATCAGATGGGAGAATGACATGCATCTGAAAAGCTACTTGGCGGTATTTCTCATAATTTTGCATAAAAGAGTAAAAACCGCTTGACCACCTGAACGAGTAATGCTATCATCGCAGCGCTGTATGGAACCACGTCTGATATCATGCAGCTACCACGAAGGCCGCAGATCAGTGTTGATGTGCCGTCGTGGTTTTCATTTTTTTGGTTCGGACGCTCGTAGGACAGTTGTAACAAACATGATTGCCGGACTCAAACGCCTTCTTGTTGGTCCGCCGCTCTCGAATGAGCAACTCGCTCATGAGCGTCTCTCAAAGCGAACGGCGCTGGCGGTTTTCTCGTCGGATGCGCTCTCGTCGACAGCCTATGCGACCGAAGCAATACTGATTGCGCTCTCTGCTGCTGGTGCGACTGCGCTTGGCCTGGTTGCTCCGATCAGTATTGCAATCGCTGCACTGCTGATCATCGTTGCATTCTCCTACCGACAGACGATTGCCGCCTATCCCCAGGGTGGTGGAACCTATATTGTTGCGCGAGAAAATCTCGGCACCATTCCATCGTTGACTGCCGCCTCAGCACTACTGATCGACTATATTCTGACCGTCGCCGTCAGTATGTCGGCTGGTGTGGCAGCGATCACATCGGCATGGAATTGGCTCGATCCATGGCGGGTCGAGATCGCTGTCATATTAGTTGTTGTTGTCACGCTCGCCAATTTGCGTGGCGTGAAGGAATCTGGCGCGATTTTTGCCATTCCAACATATACATTTGTTGGCAGCATGTTCGTCCTGATTGGCTTTGGGCTGTATAACATGGCAACTGGTCAGGTTATTGCGCCGCCACCACCCGAACTCCAACATTTCCCAAAGGAACTTGAGCCGCTCACCGTCTTTCTTATTCTGCGGGCATTTGCGGCTGGTTGTACGGCGCTAACGGGTATTGAGGCGATTGCGGATGGTGTTCCGGCCTTCAAAAAGCCCGAGGCGACCAATGCGGCGATTACCCTGGGCCTGATGGTAGCGCTGTTGTGCATCATGTTTTTGGGTATTTCGCTACTGGCCAGTAGCTACCATATTATTCCTGATGGTGCGCGTGAACCAGAGACGGCCAATTCACAGCTGGCGCGGGCCATCTTTGGCTCTGGTTCGCCGTTCTACTTTATTCTCCAGATTTCGACGATGCTGATCCTGGTTCTTGCTTCGAATACCGCCTTCGCCGATTTCCCGCGATTGGCCTACTTTCTGGCCGCCGACCGATTTCTGCCTCGGCAGTTCGCTCATCGTGGTGATCGGCTGGCGTTTTCAAATGGTATCCTGGTTCTAGGCCTGATCGCATCGGTTCTGGTGGTGGCATTTGGTGCTCGCGAACAGGCATTGCTACCGCTGTATGCCGTTGGAGTGTTCATTTCATTTACGATCTCACAGATCGGCATGGTGCAGCGCTGGCGGCGCACCCGCGCACCCGGCTGGTTTGGGAGTGCAGCCGTCAATACACTTGGTGCAACCGTTACTGGGTTGGTATTGGTGATTCTGGCCTACACCAAGTTCCGCGAGGGTGCCTGGGCGGTTCTGTTGATCATACCGTTGCTTGTCGTAGTGCTAAAAAGCATCAACAAGCATTATGCCGAGGTGGCCGAACAACTCTCGCTCGCTGATGCCCGACCACCGATTGCTGTTCGCCGGCATACTGCTGTTGTGCTGATCAGCGGTGTGCATCGGGGTGTTATCCCAGCGCTGCAGTATGCGCTATCGCTCGCGCCCGATAACGTGACGGCGGTGTATGTCGATCTTGATTCGGCGGCGACGGAGCGAATCCAGAAGAAGTGGGAGCAGTGGGGCTCTGGTGTGCCATTGGTCGTTCTGCCATCACCATTCCGATCCTTGATTCGCCCGCTGCTCACATATATTGATGAGGTCGATGCAATCTATGATGATGATGTGCTCACGATCATTTTGCCCGAGTTTGTGCCCTCCAAGTGGTGGCAGTATGCGCTGCATAATCAGACGGGCCTGCAGTTGAAGGCTGCGCTGTTCTTCAGCCATGGCAAGTGCGTGCTGAGTGTTCCCTACCATCTCGATCACTAACATGTGCTGGATTGCAGAGGGCGCTCATGGATCTTTACATTTAAATCGGGTATGGTTCATCCGCACAGGTCCGCAGGCTGAAGCCTGCGGCTAGGGTTCTGCGGCAAGGGTCATCGTGCCCTTGCCGCAGGCTTCAGCCTGCGGATGGAGAGGCCTGCATTGCGTCTCTGCCCTTGATTCGGCTCTTAGCCCTAAACCTCATAACTACAGGCGATTAGCTCTTCCACATGCCCGCGTTTCAGGCCATCGCAGTTGATCTTGCGGCTGGCCAGAACGATATTGTGATGGGCTGCTTTGGCAACATACAATTCGCGGGCAAGTGGAGTGTATGAATTGCTGAGCATCACCTGTACGCCACGCTCGGTGAGCATAAAGAAGACATCTGCCAAGCGGCGTTGTGCTTCCTCCCCGAACGTCTGGCCCGTATAATGCGTGAATGATGCCGTCGCACTGACTGGCACATATGGTGGGTCGAAATACACCAAATCGCCTGGCTCGGCCTGAGTCAGCACATCGGCGAAATCGCCATTTCTGAGCTGAACATGGGTGAGCGCCCGGCTGACCGCCCGCAGATTATCGGGATCGCAGATCAGCGGGTTCTTATAATGGCCGAAGGGCGCATTAAACTGGCCTTTGCGGTTGAGCCGATACAGGCCATTGTAGCAGGTTCGATTCACGAAAATGGTTCTGGCGACACGCTCAACCGGATGGCGTTGCATGAAATCGGGCCGCCGATCCCAACTGCGCACCTCCAAAAAATATTCCTGGCTGTGGTTGGCTTCGTGAACCCAGAGTACATCAATCAGCGATTCGACATCATCGCGGATGATTTGATAGCACAGAATCAGTTCTGAGTTATAGTCGCTCAGGACTGCGCCACCATGCAGTCGTTCTGTGCCATACAGATGGAAAAAGAGCGCTGCACCACCAACAAATGGCTCGTGGTAGCGCCGGAAGCGTTGTGGAAGGCGGCGTACCAACTCTGGCAGAAGCTGGCCCTTCCCGCCGGCCCACTTGATGAATGGGCGTGCGGGTGGTGCGTCAATCGCCAAGGACTGTGTCATAGCGCCGATCGGCTCTGCAAACGACGCAGCCGGAGACATGATGCAGCTCGCGTCAGAAGAAAACGGTCGTGGGATTATAACACAACCCTGCTGCGACAGAGCATCGCAACAGGGTTATGGAGAGGGCAATCGCATCATCAGACTCTTGTTCTTTTGTTCAGTGGCAAAGGAATAAGCGAACAAGGAGCATCGTGTTCCTTGTTCACTTGTTCCTTCTACTAGAGATCGAGGCGAATTTTCGCGCCGAAACTCTTCTTCTCCTTGCTTATGAAGTATGTTGCACATGCTGAATCAAGCAGATCGGCGGTCAGTAACACGCTCTCCATATTGTATTTGGCAATGGCGATCATCTGCAACAAGATATCGCGTGGTTGGCAGTTACGGAATGGCCGTTCATCTGGAAGATACCATTTTTTGATCAGATAATCCAGCGACCGATCATCATATGGCACTTTATAGACGCGGCACATGATCTTCCAGATCTCGCGCCACTGCTCCTCGGTTGGGTCGACGATCTCGAATTTGAATTTGATGCGCCGCAGCAGCGCATCATCGCCGAGATCGTTTGGATCGAGGTTGGTCGAGAACATGATCAATTGATCGAAAGGAATCTGGAGCTTCTTACCAGTCGCTGTCATCAGGAAGTCGTAGCGTTTTTCGAGCGGTACAATCCAGCGGTTCAGCAGATCGAACACACGCACCTGTTGGCGGCCAAAGTCATCGATCAGGAAGATGCCACAATTGGCCTTCATCTGGAATGGAGCCTCATAGATGCCCGTCTCGCTATTGAAGATCAGGTTGAGGCCCTCTAGTGTCAGTTCACCGCCAACGATAACGACTGGACGGCTGATTCTGATCCAGCGCGCATCATACTGGGTATCGGCTGGGAGTTGCTGTTTGGGGCCTTCGTGGACAATCGAGTCATACAGTTTGATCAAGGCACCATCGGCATAGACGGCATAGGGAATGAAGATATCATCGCCCATCAGGTGTGTGATTCGCTCGGCAATTGTTGTTTTACCATTGCCAGGAAAGCCGAATAACATCACCGATGAGGCCGAGTTGACGGCAGGCCCAACCCAGTTGAGGATTGAATCATCGATGATCAGACCCTTGAATGCCTCACGAATATTGCGGCGGGTGACGATCACATCCTTGATTGTCTGGGCTTTGACAGACTTGATCCATTCATCGAGTTGAACTGGTACCGGCCCAGAATACATTGTCTTCAGCAGGGCATCCTGGGCTGCCTGGTTGCCACGTGGTGTTAGGGTGTATTCATAGTTTACATCGCCATAGCCACGCTGCCCGGCGATATCGATTGTTTCCTGTTTCCGTAATTCGCGCAGCAGAACATCGATGATATTATAGGAAAGCTTGGTCTCCTCAACCAGATCCAGCCCTGTTGCACGGCCCTTGTTATAGATAATTCGGATGATATGTTCATACAGAAAGG
>ENA-ORBV01014838-ORBV01014838.1-microbial-mat-metagenome-genome-assembly--contig:-NODE-14838-length-11577-cov-5.508087_pt1 | contig 11577 bp, 9 predicted proteins | sample MGYA00237777_ERZ505514 | MGnify/ENA primary metagenome ERZ505514 (study PRJEB26160, sample SAMN06269048) | microbial mat metagenome | isolation source: Oligotrophic lake microbial mat | place...
TGGAGCTCGAGGACGACGTTTTCTGCGGGCCCTCGATGGTGTTCACCAACGTCATTAATCCGCGGAGCCATGTCTCGCGCAAGGACGAGTATCGGCGCACGCTGGTGAAGCGCGGCGCGAGCATCGGCGCGAATGCGACCATTCTCTGCGGGACAACGCTGGGTGCGTACTGTTTTGTCGGCGCAGGGGCGGTGGTCACGACGGATGTGCCGGCCTATGCCATCGTGACGGGAGTGCCGGCGCGGCGTACGGGGTGGGTGTGCGTCTGCGGCGTGACGTTGCGCGGCACGGACGCCTTCGTGTGCACGGAGTGCGGTCGGCGCTACGCCGAACGCGCGGGCACGCTGTCGCCGGAGCCCGCCGCATGAGTGCCGTCATCCGCGTCGCCCTCGTCGGGTGCGGCCGCATCAGTACCAATCACTTCGAGGCGATCACGCGGGTGGATGGGCTCGCGTTATCGGCCGTTTGCGATGTGATCGAGGCACGCGCGAAGGCGGCGGGCGAGCAGCTCGGCGTCCCATGGTTCACGAGCTATGAGAGAATGTTGGCCGAGGCGGACTGCGATGCGGTCACGATCGCAACGCCGAGTGGCCTGCATCCGCAACAGGGCATCCTGGCGGCCCGCGCGGGGAAGCATGTCATCAGCGAGAAGCCGATGGCGATTTCGTTGGCCGGCGCCGACGCGCTCGTCCACGCCTGTGACGAGGCCGGGGTCCGCCTTTTTGTGGTGAAGCAGAACCGCCTCAATGCCACGGTGCAGTTGGTGAAGCGCGCGCTGGATAAGGGCCGCTTCGGCCGGCTGTTTCTCACCAACACCACGGTGCATTGGAGCCGCCCGCAGTCGTATTACGACCAGGCGCCGTGGCGTGGCACGTGGGAGTTCGACGGGGGTGCGTTCATGAATCAGGCCTCCCACTACGTGGATCTGATGCAGTGGCTGGTCGGGCCGGTGGAGAGCGTCATCGCCAAAACGGCCACGATGGCTCGGCGAATCGAGGCAGAGGACACCGGCGCGGCGGTGCTGAAGTTCCGCAATGGCGCGCTTGGGGTGATTGAGGTGACGATGCTGACCTATCCCAAGAATCTTGAGGGGTCTTTCACCCTGATCGGGGAGAAGGGGACGGTCAAGATTGGCGGGACGGCGGTCAACCGGATTGAGCACTGGTCGTTTGCCGACGAGGACCCCGATGACGCGCTCGTCGAGCAGGTCAACACCGAGCCATCGTCCGTCTACGGCTTTGGGCACGAGCCCTACTACCGCAACGTGCTGAAAGTCCTTCAGGGAGAGGCGGTTCCAGACACCGACGGCCGAATGGGCCGGAAGTCGCTGGAGCTGATTCTCGGGATCTACGAGTCCGCCAAGACCGGACGAGAGGTTCCGCTTCCCCTGCGTCCGACTCTTTAAGAGAGCGGTCTAAAAGAGCGTCGGGTTCGTTGACTATGTCGCGGCCCGGGGCGAACTTACACGGCTCGCGCGGACACCGTGCGAGCTTTCTTTCTGCCCCCAAACGGATCCGACCCAGATGTCCGTTCCTCTACTCGACCTCAAGGCCCAACACGCCACCATTCGCGACGAGGTGGTGCGGGAGCTGATGCAGGTCGTGGACGACCAAGCGTTCATTCTTGGCGCGCCGGTCGCAAAGCTCGAGTGCGACGTCGCTGGCCTCTCCAAGACGCGCTACGCCGTCGGTTGCGCCAACGGCACCGACGCGATCCTCATCGCGTTACGTGCACTCGATATCGGTCGCGGCGACGAGGTCGTCACCACACCGTTCACGTTCTTTGCGACCGCCGGTACGATTCACAACGTCGGGGCGACGCCGGTGTTCGTCGACATCGACCCCAAGACCTACAACATCCGCCCCGACCTCGCGGCCGCGGCCGTCACCACGAAGACCAAGGCCGTGATTCCGGTCGATCTCTTCGGGCAGATGGCGGCGATCGACGACGTGCGGAAACTCCTCCCGTCGATGCCGATCATCGAGGACGCCGCGCAGAGCATCGGCGCGCGCCGCAAGATCGATGGCGAGTGGCGGATGGCGGGTGAAGTGGCCACCATCGGCACCTACTCGTTCTTCCCCTCCAAGAACCTCGGTGGCTATGGTGACGGGGGCATGATCGTGACGCAGGACGAGACGATCTTCAAGCGCCTGATGCGCCTCCGCACCCACGGCTCCGTGCAGACCTACTTCCACGAAGAGGTGGGCTACAACTCCCGCCTCGATGCGTTGCAGGCCGCGGTGTTGCTGGCGAAGCTGCCCCATCTCGCCGCCTGGAGCGCGAAGCGCCGGGAGAACGCGGCCTTCTACACGGCCGCCTTCGCCGACATCACGGACATCGTGCCGCCGTACATCGATCCAGCCAACGAGTCGATCTACAACCAGTACACGATTCGCGTCGACAAGCGCGATGCGCTCAAGGATCACCTGAAGGCGAAGGGGATCGGCCACTCCGTGTACTATCCGCTCCCGCTGCACCTCCAGCCCTGCTTCGCCTACCTCGGCTACAAGGAAGGGGCGTTCCCCGAGTCGGAGAAGGCGTCGAAGGAAGTCGTGTCACTCCCGGTGTTCCCCGAGCTCACGACCGCGCAGCGCGATGAAGTGGTCGCTGCGGTGCGCTCGTTCTACGGCAAGTAAACCGCGGCCCTGCCGCCTGATCCCACGACGATGAACGACATGAAGACGACCCTGCTCAAGAAGATCGAGGACCGCTCCGCGGTCGCCGCGGTGATCGGACTTGGCTACGTAGGCCTCCCCCTCGCGATGGAGCTCTGCGAAGCGGGCTTTCATGTGATCGGCTACGACGTCAGCGAGCGCGTGGTCGGGCTCCTGATGCGTGGCGAGTCGCACATCCAGGACATCCCCGCGGCGCAGGTGGGGAAGCACGTGCAGTCGGGGAAGTTCCTCGCCACGACCGACGCGACGAAGTTGCGCGCATCGGACACCGTCTCGATCGCGGTCCCGACCCCGCTGGCGAAGACGCGCGATCCGGATATGTCGTACGTGCTCTCGGCGTCCTCTACCATCGCCGAACAGGCGCATCCCGGCATGCTGATCGTGCTTGAGAGCACGACGTATCCCGGCACGACGCGCGAGCTGCTCCAGCCGCGCTTGGAGGAACGGGGGCTCACCGTCGGCAAGGACGTGTTCCTCGCCTTCAGCCCCGAGCGCGTGGATCCGGGGAACCCGACCTATCACACGAAGAACACCCCGAAGGTCGTGGGCGGCATCACGCCGGCGTGCAACGAGGTGGCGACGGCGTTCTATTCCTCGACGATCGACACCGTTGTGCCGGTCTCCTCGCCTGAGGCGGCGGAGTTGGTGAAGCTGCTCGAGAACACCTTCCGCTCGGTGAACATCGGGCTCGTCAACGAGATGGCGATCGTCTGTGATCGTCTTGGTGTGGACATCTGGGAAGTGATCGATGCGGCGGGGACGAAGCCCTTTGGCTTCATGAAGTTCACGCCGGGCCCCGGCATCGGCGGGCACTGCATCCCGCTCGATCCGCATTACCTCGCGTGGAAGATGCGTTCGTTGAACTACAAGACGCGCTTCATCGATCTCGCGAGCGAAGTGAACTCGTCCATGCCCGACTACGTGGTGGAGAAGGTCGCGCGGGCGCTGAACGACGACAAGAAGGCCGTCAACGGAAGCCGCGTGCTCGTGCTCGGCATCGCCTACAAGCGCGACATCGATGACATGCGCGAGAGCCCGGCGCTGGACGTCATGCGGTTGCTCGAGGCGCGTGGTGCACATGTCGTCTATCACGATCCGCATGTGCCGTCGTTCCGCGAAGACGGGCACGAGATGCACGGCGTGGCGTTGACGGCGCAGGAACTGGATTCGTGCGATGCGGTCGTGATCGTCACCGACCACACGGCGGTGGATTACCAGTTCGTGGCGAATCACGCCCACCTGATCGTTGACACGCGTCACGCGATGGCGAAGGTCAAGGCGACGGGGAAGGCGCGTGTCATCGAGTTGACCAGCAGCACGCCGATCGGCGCGAAGGGAGCCTGAGTATGAAGGTGACGGTCATCGGGACCGGCTACGTCGGTCTCGTCGTGGGCGCCTGTCTCGCCGAGACCGGGAACGATGTCATCTGCGCCGATCTCGACGTGGCGAAGATCGACGGACTGAAGCAGAATGTGCTTCCGATCTACGAGCCGGGTCTTGAGGAGTACGTCGAGCGCAATCAGTCCGCGGGGCGTCTGGCCTTCACGACCGACACCGCAACGGCGATTCGGGACGCCGAGGTGATCTTCATCGCGGTCGGTACACCGCCGGACGAAGACGGGTCGGCCGATCTCAAGCATGTGCTCGCGGTTGCCGACATGATCGGCAAGCATGCGGCGCGGGAGGTCGTCGTGGTGACCAAGTCCACGGTGCCGGTCGGCACGGCGGAGAAGGTTGCCGCCGCCATTGCGCCGAATGCCAAGGTCCCGTTCCACATGTGCTCCAACCCTGAGTTCTTGAAGGAAGGGGCGGCGGTGGACGATTTCATGAAGCCGGATCGCGTGGTGATCGGCGTGGACGGCGAGGTCGCGCGCGAGCGGATGGCCGATCTCTACGCGCCGTTCGTGCGCACGGGGAAGCCGGTCATCTTCATGGACATCCCATCCGCAGAGATGACGAAGTATGCGGCGAATGCCATGCTCGCGACCCGCATCTCGTTCATGAATGAGATCGCGAACCTGTGCGAGAAGGTCGGCGCGAATGTCGATCTGGTGCGAAAGGGCATCGGGTCTGACAGCCGCATCGGCTCCGCCTTCCTCTTCCCGGGACCCGGGTACGGTGGCTCGTGCTTCCCGAAGGATGTGAAGGCGCTGGTGCGCACGTCCGAGGAGCGCGGCGCGCCGATGGGTGTGCTGCGCGCCGTCGAGGCGGCCAACGATCGCCAGAAGCACCGGCTGTTCGAGAAGGCACTCGATGTTTTCGAGGGAGATCTGCGTGGCAAGCGGATCGCGTTGTGGGGATTGGCCTTCAAGGCCAACACGGACGACATGCGTGAATCGCCGGCGCTGGTGCTGATTGAGGAGCTACTTGCAGCGGGAGCAAGTGTTGTTGCGCACGATCCGGCCGCGATGCATGAGACCGAGCGCCGCATCGGCGATCGCATTGCGTATGCGAAGAGCGGCTACGAGGCCGCCCACGGTGCCGATGCGCTGATCGTCGTCACGGACTGGAATGAGTATCGCTTCCCGGACTTCGCGCGCCTCAGATCGGATCTCAAGGCACCGATCGTGATCGATGGGCGCAATCTGTACGACCCGACCAAGATGCAGGCCCTCGGATTCACCTATCGCTCGGTCGGCCGAGGCCGCGAATGAAGGTCCTCATCACCGGCGCCGCAGGATTCCTCGGCTCACACCTCTGTGACCGGTTCCTTCGGGACGGGCACGCGGTCGTCGGGCTCGACAATTTCCTGACCGGACATCCCGAGAACATCGCGCACCTGATCGGACACGAGCGGTTCCACTTCATCAAGCACAACATCTCCGAGTTCACCTACGTGTCGGGAGACCTCGATGGCGTGCTCCACTTTGCCTCGCCCGCGAGCCCAGTGGACTATCTCAACATGCCGATCCAGACGTTGAAGGTCGGCTCGCTGGGGACGCACAACGCGCTCGGCATCGCGCTCGCGAAGCAGGCACGCTTTCTCCTCGCCTCGACGAGCGAAGTGTACGGCGATCCGCTCGTGCACCCGCAGCCCGAATCCTACTGGGGCAACGTCAACCCCATCGGTCCGCGCGGCTGCTACGACGAGGCCAAGCGCTTCGCCGAGGCGATGACGATGGCGTATCACCGCGCGCAGCACGTGGACACGCGAATTGTCCGCATCTTCAACACGTACGGCCCGCGCATGCGGCCCCACGACGGGCGCGTCGTCTCGAACTTCATCATGCAGGCCCTCGCGAATGAGCCGCTGACGCTGTACGGGGACGGCTCGCAGACCCGCTCCTTCTGCTACGCCGACGATGAGGTCGAGGGGATCTACCGGCTCTTCAATTCCGAGGAGCGGATGCCGGTGAATATCGGCAACCCGAACGAGTTCACCGTCCGTCAGCTCGCCGAACTGGTGATCGAGATGACGGGGAGTACCTCCACCATCGTGTCGCTGCCGCTCCCCGCCGACGACCCGAAGGTGCGACAGCCCGATATCACCCGCGCCAGAAGCCTGCTCCAATGGGAACCCCGCGTGCAACTCCGAGAGGGGTTGGTGCGTACGATCGAGTACTTCCGCGGACTCTCGGGCTCTGCCCGGATGCAGCCGCCCACCTGAAAGACCTGATGCGACCGTCGATGCGCGTTCTCCTGTTGGCCCTGGTGTTTGTCGTCGGCGCCTGTGCGCAAGCGATCAACGTCCGCAGCTACTCCACCTCCGCCACGCTGTACCAGGCGGGGCTTCAGCGCTTCGAGAAGGAGCGGTGGACCGACGCCATCTCGGCGTTCGAGAAGCTGACGTTCGATCTCCCGTCACGCGACACACTCCTCCCGCGGGCACACTGGTACCTCGGGCAGGCGCGGCGCGGGAATGAGGAGCGCGTCCTCGCGGCGCAGAGCTTCATGCGCCTCGCCGAACTGTTCCCCGAGGACAGCCTCGCCGATGACGGGTTGTACTGGTCGGCCGTGTCGTATCGCGAGATGTGGCGCCGTCCGACGCTTGATCCGCAGTATGGCATTCTCGCGCAGGCGCAGTTCCGCACGCTGTTGGGCGTGTTCCCGGACTCGCCGCTCGCGGATTCCGCCACGCGTGAACTCGCGCGTCTGGACGAATGGTTCGCGAGCAAGGATTTCGAGACCGGGATGCACTACTTCCGGCGCCGTGCTTATGACTCCGCGATCATCTATTTCCAGGATGTCGTGAAGAACTGGCCGAACACCGACAAGGCGCGGATCGCCATGCTGCAACTCGTGAAGATCTATCGGTTGCCGGCGATGAACTACGCGGATGATGCCACCGAGGTCTGCGCAACGTTGCGGGCGGGATTCCCGACCGACCCCGATGTGATGGCGGCGTGCAAGCTCCCGGTCCCCGAGGGCACACCGCCCGCGACCGGGACACGGTGACCGCGGCCGCGTGATCCGGCGCCTCGGGATCCTCGGCGGCACCTTCGACCCGCCGCACACGGGGCATCTGCTGCTTGCCCTCGACGCGCTCGACCAGTTCCACCTCGATCGCCTCCTGCTCGTACCGGCGGCCCGTCAGCCGCTCAAGGTGGGGCTGGAGATGACCGCCCCCGGCCATCGCCTCGCGATGACGGAGCTCCTGGCCGCCGCCGACCGCCGAATTGGGGTGGATGGGCGAGAGGTGGAGCGAGGTGGGTTATCTTTCACGATTGAGACGATGCGCGCCCTTCGGGGGGAGCATCCTGACGCCGAGCTCTTCCTGCTGATGGGGGAGGACGCGGCGGCCACACTGCCGCAGTGGCGCGAACCGGAGACATTGGCCGGGCTCGTGCACTTGGTGGTGGTCGGGCGGGGAACTGAGGAACGGCCCATACCGGCCGGCTTCCGCGGGGATCGGATGGTCACGCGACGCGTGGACATCTCGGCGACCGAGATTCGCGCCCGTGTCCGTGATGGCCGCAGCATCCGGGGGTTCGTGCCGGACGCCGTCGCCGAGTACATCGTCGCCCATTCGCTGTATCGCACCACCGACCGAGTGACCCAGTAATGCTCAAGAAGCTCTTCGGGGCCGTGTTCGGCACCCGTCATCAGCGTGAACAGAAGCGCGTCCAGCCGATCGTGGACGAGATCAACTCGCAGGGCGAACGCCTCCAGAGTCTCTCGGACGCCGCACTGCAGGCGCAGACCGCGAAGTTTCGCGCCACCATCGCGGAGCGCACCGCCGATCTCACCGCGAAGATCCAGGACGTCAAGGCGCAGAAGCATGCCGCGGTCGACGCGTCCGCGCGTGAGGCGCTGGAGGTAGAACTCTCTGGGCCGAACGGCGCCGGTGGCCTTGAGGCGGAGTTCCGTGACGTCGTCGCCGAGGTCCTCGACGAGATCCTCCCGGAAGCCTTCGCCACCGTGCGCGAAGCGGCGCGCCGGCTCGTCGGATCGACCATCACGGTGACCGGGCAGGACCTGACGTGGGACATGGTGCACTACGATGTCCAGTTGATCGGCGGCGTGCAGCTGCACCTCGGTCGCATCGCCGAGATGGGGACGGGCGAAGGCAAGACGCTCGTCGCCACGCTGCCGCTGTACCTGAACGCGCTGCCGGCACGCGGGGCGCATCTCGTCACCGTGAACTCGTACCTCGCCCGCCGCGACTCGCAGTGGATGGGGCATCTCTTCACTTGGCTGGGCCTCACGGTCGGCTGTCTTGATGACACCGAACCAGGGACGCCGCAGCGTCGTGCCGCGTATCACTGCGACATCACCTACGGCACGAACAACGAGTTCGGTTTCGATTACCTGCGCGACAACATGGTGCTCGCGCTGGAGCAGCGCGTGCAGCGCCCGCACGTGTACGCCATCGTGGACGAAGTGGACTCCGTGCTCGTGGACGAAGCGCGCACCCCGCTCATCATCTCGGGTCCTGTCGGCAATGACGGCGACATGCAATACGCCGAACACAATGCCGCCGTCTCGCGCCTCGTGCGCAAGCAGACGGAGATGGCCAATGATCTCGTCGCGCGCGGCGAGAAGGCCTTTGCGGCCGCGGACAAGGACACCGCGGCGCTCGCCTTCTACAAGGCGCGCATGGGCAACCCGAAGAACAAGCGCCTGCTGAAGGTGATGCAGGAAGTCGGCGTGAAGCAGTTGATCCTCGAGCAAGAACTCGCGCACATGGCGGACCGCAAGCTCGCGCAGAGCAAGCAGGTCTATCGCGATCTCGAGGATGACCTCCTGTTCGTGCTCGACGAGAAGGGCCACTCGGTCCACCTCACCGATAAGGGCGTGGATTTCCTCTCGCCGTCGTCGCCGGAGGAATTCATCCTCCCCGACATCGCGACGGAGATCGGTCGGATCGACAAGGACCCGACGCTCGACGCCGCCGAGAAGCTCACGGCGCGCCGGACGATCGAGACGCAGTACGCGGTGAAGTCCGAGAAGCTGAACATCGTCCACCAGCTGCTCCGTGCGCACGCCCTCTACGAGAAGGACGTCAACTACGTCGTGGTCGAGGGGCAGGTGCTGATCGTGGATGAGTACACGGGACGCACGATGCCGGGGCGCCGCTGGTCCGAGGGGCTGCACCAGGCCGTCGAGGCGAAGGAAGGGGTGCAGGTCAAGGGCGAGACGCAGACGCTCGCGACCATCACCATTCAGAACTACTTCCGCCTGTTCGAGAAGCTCGCCGGCATGACCGGCACCGCGGAGACGGAAGAGACGGAATTTTTTCAGATCTACGGACTCGAAGTCTCGGTCATCCCGACGAATCGCCCGGTGATCCGCGATGACCGTCAGGATCTCGTGTACAAGACGCGCCGCGAGAAGTACAATGGGATCGTCGAGGAGACGCGTCGTCTGCACGGGCTCGGCTTCCCGGTGCTCGTCGGCACGACGAGCGTCGAAGCCTCGGAGACGCTCTCGCGTCTCTTCCAGCGCGCCGGGCTGCCGCACAACGTGCTGAACGCCAAGTACCATCAGCGTGAAGCCGAGATCGTCGCCCTCGCCGGGCAGCCTGGGGCGGTCACGATCGCCACCAACATGGCGGGCCGCGGCACCGACATCAAACTCGGGGAGAATGTCCGCGAGTCGAAGCAGAGCACCGTGAAGGACGCCGACAACGCGGACGTCGCCGTCATGGAGCCGGGAGGCCTGCATATCATCGGTTCCGAGCGCCACGAATCCCGCCGCATCGATCGGCAGCTCCGTGGGCGCGCCGGCCGTCAGGGCGACCCCGGCAGCTCGCAGTTCTTCCTCTCGCTCGAAGATGACCTCATGCGTCTCTTCGGCTCCGATCGGATCGGGCGGCTGATGGATACGCTCGGCGCGCAGGAGGGCGAGGTGCTCACGCATCCCCTCATCACGCGCTCGATTGAGCAAGCACAGAAGCGCGTCGAACTCCAGAACTTCCAATCGCGGAAGCGTCTGCTGGACTATGACGACGTGATGAACCAGCAGCGCGAGGTCATCTACTCGCTCCGGTCGTTCGCGCTTGAGGGAGGCGAGGAGCTCAAGGGCGAATCGGAGAAGATGGTGAACAGCGCCGTCTCTCGTCGCGTGGAAACGACCCTTGCCGAGACGGAAGATGCGCTCGACTGGGATGTCGAGATTCTGCGGCAGGATCTCCTCATGCAGTATCTGCTCACCGTGCCCTGCTGGGAGCCGGAGGGCACGCGCCCGGCAACGTTGCCCGAAGCGCAGCGCGAGACGGCCGCCGCGGCGGTCCTTGCGTTCCATCGGAAGATCGAGACCCTCGGCGAGTTCGGTACGCGCCTGCTCTCGCTCGTGATGCTCAACGTGCTCGACGAGAAGTGGAAGGATCACCTCTACGATCTCGACCAACTGCGGGCCGCGATCGGCTACCGTTCGTGGGGGCAGAAGGATCCCCTCGTCGAGTACAAGCAGGAGGCCTTCTCAATGTTCGAGGACCTCATGCGCGACATCCAGCACACCTTCGCCGAGCGCTTCCTGAAGGTGCAGTTGGTGTTCGAGGAGCCGAAGCCAACGCCGCTGCCGCCGATCATGACAAGTGCGATGGCCCCTGCCACAAAGCAGTTCGACGCGATGGGGATGGCCGCCGAGCCGACGGTCGTCGGCGCCGGCCGAGGGGTCCGTTCGCTTGAGACGGAAACGCCCGCGGCGGTGAGCGGTGCCGGAACCCCGCGCGCGGTGGAGGAGGGTCCGGCGGGAAGCACCGTTGGACGCAACGATCCCTGTCCGTGCGGCAGCGGGAAGAAGTACAAGAAGTGCCATGGTGCCTGAGGCTTCGGGAACCCCATCGGCAATGATTCGGTGAAGACCCATGGGCGCGGAGTCATAGCTTCGCGTCCATGCCTTCTGTCCTCGAACTGCCTCCGACCGATCGGCCGCGTGAACGCCTCCGCGCCCTCGGGGCCCACGCCCTCACGACCGCTGAACTCCTCGCGCTGATCCTCGGCACCGGGACGCAGGGGCGCTCCGCGTCCGACACCGCGCATCGCATCCTCACCCGATCCAGCGGATCGCTCCGCCGACTCGGCCAGCTCCCCATCGCCACGCTCACCGGTCTCCATGGACTGGGCGAGGCCAAGGCCCTCGCGATTCACGCCGCGCTCGAAGTCGGGAGGCGCCTCAGCGCCGAGGCGGCTGACGAGGGGGAGCCGATGCGCGGCCCGCGCGATGTCTGGCGCTGGTACGCCCCCAAGATGGAGGGACTCACGGTAGAGGAGTTCCACGTCGCCATCCTCGACGCCCAGCACCGCCTCGAGCGCGACGTGCTGGTGAGTCGCGGCATCCTCAACAGCAGCTTGGTGCACCCGCGCGAGGTCTTCCGCGAAGCCATCGCCGAGCGGGCCGCGAGTATCGTGCTCATCCACAACCACCCGTCGGGCGACCCGAACCCCAGCGCCTGTCTCTTATACACATCTGACGCTGCCGACGAATAGAGAGGTGTAGATCTCGGTGGTCGCCGTATCAT
>ENA-ORBV01014839-ORBV01014839.1-microbial-mat-metagenome-genome-assembly--contig:-NODE-14839-length-11577-cov-5.393130_pt1 | contig 11577 bp, 10 predicted proteins | sample MGYA00237777_ERZ505514 | MGnify/ENA primary metagenome ERZ505514 (study PRJEB26160, sample SAMN06269048) | microbial mat metagenome | isolation source: Oligotrophic lake microbial mat | place...
TTTTCAAGCAGAAGACGGCATACGAGATTCGCCTTAGTCTCGTGGGCTCGGAGATGTGTATAAGAGACAGCACATACCCTTCGCGCGCCGCCACTTCCGCGAGTGAGGCCAATACATCCAGCTGCGCCACGCGCGTCGCGATCCCCTGCAAGCGCGCAATCGCTTGGCCAGCCTCCGTGCGCACTCCCTCAAAGATGCGCCGCTCGAGCGCTTCAATGCGCTCGGTCGCATGCAGCACCTTCTCTTCGAACTCCTTCAGCGCTGGCGTCACGTAGCGCTCGGCGCCGGTCAGCGTCTGTCGTCGCTGATAGTCCGCCGGCACGCTGTCGCGATGCGCGTTCGTGATCTCGATGAAGTAGCCGAACACGCGATTGTAACCGACCTTCAGCGAGTTGATCCCCGTGCGCGCCCGCTCCTCGGCTTGCAGCTGCGCAATCGCATCCTTTCCGCCCGTGGCAATCGCGCGGAGCTCGTCGAGCTCGGTGTCCACTCCCGCCGCGATCGTCTCGCCTTCGCCGAACGCGAGCGGCGGTCGGTCCACGATCGTGGCGCGAATCCTCGCGGAGAGTTCCGGCGCGTCGTCCCACGAATCAGTGAGGGTGGCGAGGAGTCCGCCGCGCGTCGTGCGCGCCACCGCCGCCATCACGAGCGGCAGGCGCGCCAGTGAATCGCCGAGTGCGCGAAGTTCGCGCGGGGTCGCGCGCTGGGCGGCCGCCTTGCCGGCGAGGCGTTCAACATCGCGCACGCCATCGAGCGCTTCACGGAGTGCCGCGCGCGCGGTTCCTTCGTCCACGAGCGATTCCACCGCATCATGACGCGCCTCGATAGCGCGCACCTGCGCGAGTGGCGCGAGGATCCACTGCCGCAGCAGTCGCGCCCCCATTGGGGTCTGCGTGCGGTCGAGTACGCCGAGCAGGGTGCCGGCAGTTTCTTCCCCGCCGCGCAGCGATTCGACGAGTTCCAGGTTACGGCGCGTCATCTCGTCGAGCGGCATCGTGCCGCCCGGCCGCTCCACCGTGGGACGCGCAAGATGCGGCAGCCCCGACGGTTGCACTTCACGCAGATAGCGCAGCAGCGCGCCCGCCGCACCCACAGCGGGCGCATCCGCGGGCCCCACGCCGAATCCTTCGACCGACTGCACCGTGAACTGCTGCGCGAGCGCTTCCACGGCGCGCTCGGTGTCGAACTCCCAGGCCGCACGGGTGGTGACGAGCGCTCCGAGTGGACGCACGTATGCGTCGACAGACTCCGAGGCCTCGCCCTGCTCGTTGGCCGGCACCAACACCTCACGCGGCGCCAGGCGCGCGAGTGCGGCATCGGCGTCACGCGCATGTGCGGTGATCATCCGGAATTCGCCCGTCGAGAGATCTGCGGCCGCAATGCCGACCAGCGCGTCGGTGGCACCCTCGCGTACCACGACCGCGCACAGAAAGTTGTTCCGCGCACTGTCGAGCAGATCATCGCTGAACGCCGCGCCCGGCGTGATCGTCTCCACCACTTCGCGCTTCACCAACCCCTTCGCGAACTTCGGATCCTCCACCTGTTCGCAGATCGCCACGCGGAATCCCTGACTCACAAAGCGCCGGAGATACTCCGCCGCCGCCTTCACGGGAATGCCCGCGAGTGGCACCTCCGCCGCGCCGCCATTGTTGCGCGACGTCAGCGTCAGCCCCAGCACGCGCGACGCCACTTCGGCGTCGTCGTAGAACATTTCGTAGAAGTCGCCCATCCGGAAGAACAGGATCGCGTCGGGATGCCGCGCCTTGATCTCCCGGTACTGCGCCATCAGCGGGGTCTCACCCGCAGCCTTCATCCGCGCGGCACCTGCACCAGGAACGCGTTGCCGCGCTCCTTCTGCTTGTAGGCGTTCATCGCGGCGTTCGCGGCGTCGCGCGTCGCGTAGCGACCGAAGCGCACACGGAAGGGGGCCGCCGTGCCATCGATACGCACGTCGTAACCCCGCGCACGAATGTCGGCAGCGAACGACGCGGCTTCTTCAATCGTCGGCCAAGCAGCGACCTGCACCGACCAGTCCATCGCGCCGGTTGGGGCGGACGCCGCGGGCGTCGGGGTCGTCGGCGTCGGCGGGGTCGTCGGCGTCGGCGTCGGCAGGGCGGGATCTGGCACCGCGGACTTGGGAGTCGCTGGCATCGGTGCTGCCGGCGTTGCTGCTGCCGGCGTTGGTGCCGCTGGCGTCGCCGGGCTCGCCACACTCGACGCGGCCGCATTCACCGCCGCCGGGCAACTCCGCAACAGATAGTCGTACTGATTCACCAACTCGATCGCCGTCGAGTCCACCCGCGCCCGATTCGTCCGCAACACGGTACACCCCTGATCGCGCGCACCACGGTCAATCAACAACCGCCCGTGCCACACGCCGGCCTCGCCGCGCAACGGGCTCTCGGGCGCTTCACTGGCAAGTCGCTCCAAGTACCGCAGCGCCGCCACGCGATCCCCGCGCGCCAACTCGCCCTGCGCGAGTCGCAGCATTGCCGCCGCGGCACGCGGCGACCGCTCGTGCTCCAGCATCACGCGCAGGTAATCGCGCTGCGCCTGCTCCCACGATTCCGCAATCGTCGCGCGCTGAAACAACACCTCGGCTTCTCCCGCACTCCGCGGTTCGGTGGCATTGAGCAGCGAATCCAACAGCGCGCGGCCATTCGCACCGTTGCCGTCATTCACCAACCGCTGCGCCCGCTGAAATGCGCTCCGCCGCGCCGCCGAATCGGCGGGGGTCGTTTGCGCTGAGGCTGTGCTGACGAGAAGTGTGCTCACCACCGCCGCGAGGCTCACGCGAAACGCCGCGCGCACGACCGCGCCCAGCGCGTTGCTTGGCACCGTTCCGGCCGCCGTTCGGGCCGCCGTTCGGGCCGCCGTCGCGGGCGCCGTCGCGGGCGCCGTCGCGAGCACCGTCACGGGCGGAGGTACAGTTACTGTTACGGTCGCAGTCGCAGTCGCGGCAAACATATTCCGATGGTGGATCAAGCAGCCCTCTTCCGTCCGGCGGACGGCGTAATCGCCAGCAGCAGCGACGTAATGATCTGTTCCTCGCTCGAGACCTTGGTGTCCTTCAATGCGGCATCCGCCGCGTGCAGATGCGGGACCGCGCGCGCAATCTCCGCCGCCGTCCACTTCGACACCGCCTTCGCCCACGCGGTCGTTGCATCCCCCCACGAGCGCCCGGTGTACACGCTCCCTGCTTCCTTCAGCAGGTTGAACATCTCGCGCTCCATCGAGTGTGTCGGCAACCCACGCGCCTTGGCCGCCACACCCCAGCCAATCGCGAGCATCTGCGCCGTCAGCGCCATCACGGTCGTTACCCCCGATTGCTTCGGCTGCGCCAGCACATCACCGACAATCGCAATCGCCCCCATCGTATCGCGCATCGCCGCGCGATCGAGCAGGTCCGCGAGCGTCACCCCAGGTCGTACCCCGGTGATCGCCTCGACCGCGGCTTCATCGATCGTGCCGCCGTCAGAGTACGCGGCGAGTTTGCGGATCTCACCCGCAAGTAGCGAGAGATCACTCCCGCCGTAGCTCGCCAAGCGCTGCGCTGCCCCCGCCGTAATACCGATCTTGCACGCGGTCTCCGCCTCATGCGCAATCCACTTCAACAACGCGTCATCTTCGAGCGCCTTGAATTCGATTGTCGTGGCATTCGCCCCCATCCACGCCTCGAGCTTCGCCGTCGACGGCACCACAAGCGCCAACAGCGTTTCCACGGCGGGCTTGGCCAGATATTTCTTGAGGCGTTCCGTGAGGGGCTTCTTCATCGCGCCGGGGTCGCGAATCACCACCACGCGTCGCTCGGCGAGCATCGGCAACGACTCGAGCGCGCCGGAGAGGGTCGAGAGTTCGACCTCATTTCCCCGCAGCACGTCGCAATTGAAGTCGCGCGTCGACGGGTCGGTCGCGCGCGCGAGTAACGCACGGACCTTCTCCTCCTTCAGGTGGTCATCCGCACCGTGGAGGACGTACACTGAATCAAACGCCCCCGACTCGAGCGCAGACTTGAACGCCTTCATCGTCCCGGGAGCCATGGGCGGGAATATAGCGCCCGCCCCCCACTCCCGGACGCGGTCCGCTAGGCGATCATCCGTCCCGTGGAAGGGCCCATCGGCGACGGGCCGCGCAGCGGTCCCTTCGCCAGCACCCGCTCCAGCTTGAGCCGCTCCGCCAACCGCGCGCGGAACCCCGGCGAGACCGTCACGGGGGTCAGATGACGCGCCAGAAGCAGGCCGACCCGCACCTCCGCGTCGTACCGCTCGCAGGCGGCGCAGCCGTCGGCGTGCAAGCGCATCGCCCCCGATTCCGACGACGCCAGGGCCGAGTCAAGCCAGGACAAGTGCTGGGCGCGAAACTCAGCGCAGCTGGGACCAGAGAGCAAAGTGGTCATTGAGAACGGGAACGCGGTGGGGAGCCGGCTAGGAAGGACAAGAAAAACCACTGCACCAACCACTGCACCAACCACTGCACCAACCACGACATCAACACCGACCACAACACCAACCACGACAGGAACGGCGCGAAATACGAAACGCCCTCCGATACCCTAGAGGACGTTTCGCGTTCCGAACTGCAGGCCTTCGGAGGTCCCACCCCCCTTACGTACCTACTTACTGCAGTTCCGGCTCGATAATCTCGGCGAAGCTCGCCCGCGCCCGGTTCAGGCGGGACTTCACGGTGCCGAGGTTGCAGTGCGTGATCTCGGCAATCTCCTCATAGGAGCGCCCTTCCAACTCGCGGAGCACGAACACCTCGCGGTGATGCTCCGGCAGCTTGGCCACCGTCGCGTCCACCAGGCTCTTCACATGGCGCTTCCGGAAGAGATCGTCGGGACGCATCGAGGAGTCCTCGAACTCCAGCGGACGCTCCTCGTCCTCCCAACCCTGCGTGATGGTCGTGAAAAGCACCAACGGATTGCGTGAGCGGTTGCGGAGCTCGTTCTTCGCCAGGTTCGACGCAATCGTGTAAATCCAGGTCGAGAACTTCTTCGTGCTGTCGAAGCGCGCCATGTGACGGTGCACACGGATGAAAGCTTCCTGTACCAAGTCCTCCGAACGCTCGCGGTCCCCGACCGTACGATAGATGAAGTTCAGAAGACGATTCTGATAACGATCGACAAGCGCGTCGAAAGCACGGGTCTGACCAGCCAAGTATTCAGCCACCAATGCGCCATCATCGAGCATCTTGAGCTCAGAGAGGGGCTTGTATGTGGTCTGAGTAGCATCCTTCAGCTTCAGTGCCGCGCTTCCCATGGTGTCCTCGTGGTGAGGATTTATCAGCCTTCCCCATTCATGTATATCGCAGGGGGCGTGCCAACCATGGAACCTGTGTAAGTCGTTGATTTACAACGTCTTAATCTGTCTTTAATGCACCAATGTGTCCCGCCACGGATAATCCCGCGTCCCTATTTAAGGACGGTCGGGAATCCCGCCATGTAGAGGATCGCCACCAACGTCTTCGCATCGGTGATTTCCCCGTCCCGAATCATCATGAGGATCTGCGAGAGCTTGAGCGGCACCACTTCCATGAACTCGTCCGCCTCTCGCTGCGCCTCGCCCTGCGTGAGTCCGGTCGCCATGAAAAGGTGGATTCTCTCGTCCGTGAATCCTGGTGTCGTCCACAGGCTGGTGAGCGGCTTGAAGTGCGTGGCCGAGCAACCGGTCTCTTCGAGGAGTTCGCGTTCGGCGCAGGCTATTGGTGCTTCGTTCGGCTCGAGCCGCCCGGCCGGAATCTCCCACAACAGCCCCCCGATCGCGTAGCGGTACTGCTTGATGAGCAGAATGATCGGGTCGGGGCCGTTCGGCTCGCTGAGCACCGGTACCACCGCCGCCGCCCCGGGGTGCTTGATCAACACCTGCTCCCCTTCGCTCCCATCGGGGAACCGCACGCGATCCACCTGTGCATCCAAGAAGCGATGCTGCCAGACGCGCGCACCGTCGATTTTGCCCGGGACTACAACCGGCGCCCCCGCGCTCAATCCCTTCCGTGGTGCACTCATACCAACTCCGTCGGGTCGTACGTGGTGGGATGCGTGACGATCGACGCAATCCCGAGCCCCTCGAGCGGCGCGGTGATCACGGCAGGATCCCCCACGGCGAGGACGAGCAATCGCGAGGGATCCACGTGCGCGACTGCCGCCGCGTACACCTGCGCTGGCGTGATGGCCTGAATGGAATCGCGATACGTCGCAAACCAGTCCGGCGGCAGCCCGAACATCTCCGCCCCCGCAATCGCCCCGGCCACCGCCGAGGTGCTCTCGTAGCGAATTGGAAACACTCCCGCCAAGTAGTCCGTGGCCAGCGTGAGCTCGTCGTGTGACGGCGGCGCCGCGCGCATGGCATCAACCTCGCGCAGGATCTCCTCCACCGCGCGATGCGTGATGTCGCTCTTCACCGCCGTGCTGATCACGAACGGTCCGGCCCCACGACGCCAGTCGTAACCCGACGAGGCCCCGTACGTGAACGCATGCTTCTCACGCAGGTTGAGATTGATGCGCGACGAGAACAGTCCGCCAAGGATCGCATTCATCACCACGATCGCGAGATAGTCGGGATGCGACCGCGGTACCCCCACATGCCCCACGCGCAGTTCCGACTGCGGCGCATCGGCCTTCGCGAGAATCACCGCGCGCCGCCCTGGCACCGCCACGTCCACCGTGCGCGACACAGGTGCAGTGGCTCCCGTGCGCCAATCGCCAAAACGCGATTCCGCCAGCGCCACCGCCCTCTCCAGCGTGAGGTCGCCCACCAGGATCAACGTGGTCGTCGCGGGCCCATAGTGCTGCGCATGGAATTCACGCACCGCCACCGCGTCGAGGGGGGTCACGCTTTGCGTGCTCCCGCTCCCCGGGCGCGCGTACCGCGCGGTTGGCGCATACAAGAATCCAGTGAAGCGCTGGTCTGCCAACGCGTGCGGCTCTGCTAACTGCTGCGCCAGATCATCCAACCGCTCGTCCCGCTTGCGGTCCACATCGCGGTCCGGAAAGCTCGGCGCCCGCACTACCTGCGCGAAGAGCGCGAACGCCGCATCCAAACGCGCCGGCGTCACGGTCAGCCGCGCCACCGACGAATCCCAATCGGCATTGGCCGCGAACGCCGTCCCGAGCAACTCAAAGCGCTCCGTCAGCGCCGCGCCATCGAGCGCCCCGGTTCCTTCATCGAGGCTCTGAGCCGTCAACGACGCCAGCCCCTCACGTCCTGCGGGATCCGCACTCGCCCCCGCATTCACCAGCGCGAACGCCGTCACGATCGGCAACCGCGGCATCGGCGCCACCACCAGCGTGAGCCCATTCCCCAACGTCACCCGATGCACCGTGGGGAACTGATAAGGTCGCACCGCCGTCGGCGTCGGAATGCGTCCACTGCGCACCGCGCGCGATTCGATTGCCCCGCCACCACTCGCGCCGCTCATGCAGCCTCCGGTACAGCCACGCGTGGTACGTACGAGAGCGAGACCCGATTGTCCTCGCCAAGGAGCTCCTGCGCCATGCGCTGGAGATCGTCGAGCGTCACCGCCCCGTATCGGGCGAGTTCTTCATTCACGCGGTGCGGATTGTCAAAATAAGTAGCAAACTGCGACAATTTGTCGGCCCGCGCGCCAGCCGACTGCAACCCAATCACCCAACTCGATTCCGCGAGCGCCAACGCCCGCTCGCGCTCGGCGGGCGTCACACCATCGCGCCGAATCCGCTCGATCTCCGCCACCAATGCGTCCATCGCGATCGCCAGCGGCACCCCGGGACGCGCCGTCACGTCACAGATCAACAAGTCCGCACCCTTCGGCAGCTCGAAGGTATAGGCCCCCGCGTCCGCGGCGACCATCTGTTCGCGCACTAAAGCACGCGGCAAGCGCGCCCCCTCGCCCATCCCCAGCACCGCACCCAGCAGACTCGCCACGTACCATCCGTCCGCGCCGAAGGGCGGAATGCGGAACGTCAGGAACGTCCGCGCCGTCGCGACCTCATCCTCCACGACCTCGCGATGCCAGCCGCCAAAGCGCGGCGGCAACTCCACGGGACGCAGCGGTGGCTTGCCCGCCCCCCGCGCGATGCCGCCGAAATGCTTCTCCACCATGGCCATCCCGGCCGCCGGCTCGAAATCCCCCACGATGCTCAGGACCGCGTTATCCGGCGTGTAATACGTACGGAAGAACTCGGCGATGTCCTCAAGACTCGCCGCCGAAAGATCTTCCATCGATCCGATCAACGAGTGATGAAAGGGATGGTCCGGCGGATAGCAGAGCGCGGGCAACTTCTCCCACCACGTCCCGTACGGCTGATTGTCCATCGTCTGGCGCCGCTCGTTCTTCACGACGTCGCGCTGCGTGTCGAGCTTCTCCTGCGTCATCGCGGGCAGCAAGCGTCCCATCCGGTCCGCCTCGAGCCAGAGCGCCAGCTCCAACTGATGCGCTGGCACGGTCTCGTAGTAGTTGGTACGATCCAACCAGGTCGAGCCATTCAGCGTACCGCCGGCGCGCTGCACGAGCTCGAAGTGCTCGTTCGCTCCCACATGCTCACTCCCTTGGAAGAGCATGTGTTCGAATAAATGCGCGAAGCCGGTGCGTCCTTCGCGCTCGTTCGCTGACCCCACGTGATACCAGAGATTCACCGCGACGATCGGGGTGGCGTGGTCCTCGGAGAGGATCACGCGGAGCCCATTCGCGAGCGTATGCTCGACAATCGGGATATGCAGCGCAGAAGGGGTCGAGAGGGTCGCGGGGGTCACAGAGCTACCAGTCGAGGACAAACGCGAGAGGCGCCTTCAGCGTCTCGCCAAGGAAATAACCGGGCTGTCGCGCCACCCGCTGCCACGCATCATCCGTGCGCGTGGGAGAGGTCATCACCGCCAGGCCGTTGCGCCGCGCAATCCGCGCGGCGCGCAGCACATGAAAAGGATCAGACACCAACACCACGGTCCCCATGTTCCGCGCGAGCAATAACCGCGCGACCCGTTCAAGGGACTGCCCCGTCGTCCGCCCCTCATTCTCCGTGAGGATCGCCGAATCCGGGACACCCTGCTGGAGGGCGTACGTGCGACCCACCGCGGCTTCCGAGGCGGTGTCGCCATCCGCGGTACCGCCAGTGAATACCAGTCGTGGCGCGAGTCCGCGCGTATAGAGTCCCACCGCGTGGTCCAACCGCGCGCGCAACACCGGCGATGGCCGGCCGCGGTACTGCGCGGCGCCCAGCACGACAATCGCATCGGCCCGCGCCGCTTCGTCGTGCGTAGCCGCGCGCAGCACCGACACCGCCGACGCGAACCACGCCAGACACAGCGCGCCGCCGGTCGCGAGCGCGACTCGGCGGCGAAGGGACCATCCAGAGGTGCGGGACATCACGGGGAAATTACTCACGGGGGACTCGCCGCGATACGTATGAAAACGCGCCAGTTACTCCCCGAGCGCCAATAACGCGAGCGCGAACGCATCAAGCGACGCTTGACGAGCCGTCTCGCCCTCCACCCCGTCGTCGGTGGATGTCGAACTTCCGTCGAGTTGGTGCAACAGCATGAGCCCCACGAGCGACGCACTCACGCGAGGCTTCAGTTCCGCTGCCGTGAGCATGGCGAGCGCCAGTTCCGTCGCCGCGCGCTGCCGCATCTCTCGGATCTCTTCCACGTGCGCCCGCACCGGGGGCTCCAGCAGCAGGGCGTTGAGTAGGGCTCGACACCCGGCTCCCACAGTATCCTTGCCAAGCGCCAACCAGGCGTCGAACGGATCGTCCGTGGCGCTGGCCGCGCGCAGCGCGGCCGCATCGGCCGCCGCCAAGCGCCGCGCGAGAGCACGAAGCAGAGCGTGCTTGTCGTCGAAGTGGTAGAGCACCAGCGCCTTGCTCACCCCCGCCTCAATCGCGATTCCCTGTACCGTCAACGCGCTCACACCCCCCGCGACCCCGAGCAACGTTGCCGCGGTGAGAAAGCGCTCCGCGCGATCAGCGCGTGACATGGCTTCCTGGCTCAGGGATCTCCACATGGTATTGCTTCGCCCGCAACGACCCCGCGAGCGCGTCCTGTGCCTTCGGCTCGCCATGCACGAGGAAGACGTCCTGAAGCGCTCGTGAAGTCGCACGCGTCGCGTCCAGCCACTGTTGCAACTCCGTGCGATCCGCGTGCGCGCTGTATCCGTTCAAGACTTCCACCTGAGCGCGGAGCGGTACCATTTCGCCAAAGACCTTGATCTCACCCCGCCGCTCGACGATCCGGCGCCCAAGCGTGTGCTCCGCTTGGAATCCCACGATCAGGATGGTATTCCGCGCATCCCCCGCGCTGTAGGCCAGATGGTGCAGGATGCGTCCCGATTCGGCCATGCCCGACGCCGCAATCACGATCATCGGACCGCCGCGATGCATCATGGTCTTCGAATCCTGAACATCAGGAGTGAACTGCACGAGTTCGAAGTCGAAGATCGAGTGCCCGTTCCCCGTGGTGTGCCGCACCATCGGCTCGTTGGGATCGAAGTCCGCGGTGTTCTCGCGGAAGACGTTCGTCGCCTCGGTCGCGAGCGGACTGTCGATGATGATCGGGATTCGCGGGATCTTTCCGGCATCGGAGAGCGCATGGAGATCGTAGAGCAGTTCCTGCGTGCGGCCCACGGCAAACGCCGGGATCAGCACGCGTCCACCCCGTGCCGCGGTCGCGCTGACAATGCGCGCGAGATCCTCGCGGGCCCCCGTGACACTGGAGTGGTCACGATCGCCGTACGTGGACTCCATAATCACCCAATCGAGCCGTTCGAGCGGCTCGGGGTCTTTGATCATCGGCAGTCCGGCACGGCCGATATCACCGCTGAACCCCAAGCGGCGGGTGACACCCCCTTCCTCCCACTCGAGCTCGACGGACGCCGAGCCGAGAATATGCCCCGCGTGCACGAAACGCCCAGTGACGCCGGGCACGACCTCAAATGGCTGGTGGAACTGGTGCGGCACGAACTGCGTGAGCGCTGCCGAAACATCCTTGAGGGCGTACAGCGGTGCCGCTCGGGCGCGTCCGCGGCGCGCCAAGAACTCCGCGTCCTTCTCTTGGATGTGCGCTGAATCGGCGAGCATCACCTCGCAGAGATCGCGCGTCGCGGCGGTCGAGTGGATCGTACCCCTATACCCTTGCTTCACAAGGTACGGCAGACGCCCCGCGTGATCGATATGCGCGTGCGAGAGCACGACCGCGTCGATCTTGTCCGCTGCCGCCGGAAGAACGCGGTTCTTTTCGGCCGTCTCTGATCGACGCCCCTGAAAGAGACCGCAGTCGAGGAGAATGGTCCGTCCGTTGACCTGGACGAGATGGGCCGAGCCGGTGACTTCACGTGCGGCCCCGGTGAAGCGTACCTGCATTTAGCCCTCCGAGTCGGCGTCCCGCGCAAAAATGAGCGTCAATCGCTGGCCGTCCTGCGTCATCATCGTGGGCGTCCAGCCGCCGCGGCTGCGTTCGTTCAGCAAATCGGTGAGCGCATCCTCATCCTCACGCTGATGTCGCGTGAGCCGGAGAATGACCGCCTGATATTCTTTCATATGAGCGAAGTTAGTACCTTTGCGCGTATGCCGACCACCCCTGCGCGTCCCATCCCCACTGGCGTCACTGT
>ENA-ORBV01014842-ORBV01014842.1-microbial-mat-metagenome-genome-assembly--contig:-NODE-14842-length-11575-cov-6.617064_pt1 | contig 11575 bp, 11 predicted proteins | sample MGYA00237777_ERZ505514 | MGnify/ENA primary metagenome ERZ505514 (study PRJEB26160, sample SAMN06269048) | microbial mat metagenome | isolation source: Oligotrophic lake microbial mat | place...
GATTCGAACCCCCGGTAGGCTTTTACACCTACGGCGCTTTAGCAAAGCGCTGCTTTCGACCACTCAGCCACCTCTCCAAAATCAGGCCGTGAGCGAATGAAGCGTTCACTCCTAGCGCAAGGTGTTTTTACGCAAAACCTCTCTTGATGCCCGGCACGTATCCGAAAGACTGCAGTCGAGAGTCCAGAGGTGAGAGCTGAGAGCACAATCCTCAGAGGAGTGGCAGACCTGCAGATCCATCGCAGTGGGACTTCCCGTTGGGGTTTGCTCTCAGCTCTCACCTCTCAGCCCTCAACGGCATTTCTCCGACTTAGCCCGGAGGCCTAATCGTTTTGGTCCTCGGGTTCCGGCGGTCGGTCGAGTTCGTCGCGGCATTCGTTGATCACGCGCAGCCAAATCTCCCGAAGATCAAAGAGCCGGGGCAGCGCCTGCAGGCGGAAGATCGCAAGGGCGGGCTGCGACGTCGGCGATTCTTCGTTGAGCAAGGCGAGGGTGGCGTTGATCGCCCCGAGCGCCCGCTTGAAGAGACTGATCGCCATCGCGTAGTCGCCGAAATCAAGCGCGTGAATCGCCTGGACCGCGTCGTCTTCACCGCGATGAAGGACACTCAGCACCGAAAGGGCCAGAGGCTGGGTTACGTGGTTTGGCGCGGTGGCGGTCGCGAGCCATTTTTGGCGCAGGCCGAGCGAGATCGCTTTGGTCGCGATAAAGATGGGGTTCTTGTGCAACGTGTAGACGTCGCCGTCCTCGTCGAAATCGATCTCGTCATCATCGTCGTCAGCATCGTCATCATCGTCCGAGGTGACGCTGCCTTCCTCGGTCCATTCATCGACGCTCCAACCCATCTGCTCGGCGACGGCATCGATGCGGCTCGGAACTTCGGGGCAGGCGTCGTAGAGCTTTTGGTAGCCCTCGATGGCGGCTTCCTGATCGCGCAGGTAGCGCTCCCAATCGAATTCATTCCAAGCGACTTCGCCGCGATCTTCCCAATCGTTGCCCGAGGGGCCTTCAGAATTAGAGTTACTCATCAGGTTGTCGGGAAATGAGGCGGCGCGTCGGCGGAAAGCAAACACAAATCCCTGCTTCGTCCGCGCCTTGAATCTCGCCCTCGCAGGCGGCGCGAAAACCACGAACTCGTGCAGGTGGTGGACAGGGCGAGGGGGCGTTGCCGGTTCGCGCGCAGTTGGCTTTGCGGAACTCCCACCTCGCACAGAACCCTCGGGATAGAGCCGGGCGCAACTCTCCGGGTTGGCGGTGCCTCGCCCCCGCCTTTGTCGGCCGCTCGCTTGCGAGCGCTCAGCGACCGGAGCGCTCGCAAGCGAGCTGCCGACCGCCAAACGGCAGATGCGCCCGATCGGGCCGTCCGATGCTTTTGCTGGTTGAACGGCGGCGTTGGCCCGGCCTAGCCTGCGGAACCCATGGCTGACGTGCTTCATGCAACCGCAACGTATTCCGGACAAGTGCAGGGGGTGGGCTTTCGCTATGCGGTATTGCAAGCGGCCAAGGAGTTTGAGGTGGCCGGTTGGGCCGCCAATCTGGCCGACGGCAGGGTGCTGATCGAGACGGAAGGCCGCGAGAGCGAGGTCGAGGCCTTCCTCGCCGCCGTGCTGGAGCGTATGCATGGCCATGTGCGGAAGATCGAACGCAGCGGATCGCGCCGCGAAGCCCGGTTTACCGGATTCACGATCAAATGACGGGCGGAACCAAGCCGGCGGTGGAGTTGCGGGCATTGACGAAAGATTTCGTCGTTGGCCTGAAGGATCTGCGTTTGCGGGCGGTCGATCAACTCAGCCTGCGCGTCGAGTGCGGCGAAGTGTTCGGATTGCTCGGACCCAATGGCTCGGGGAAAAGCACGACGATCAAGCTGGTCTTGGGGCTGCTGCGGCCCTCGGCGGGGGAGAGCGAAATCTTCGGGGTTTCGAGCAGCCGGGTCGAGGCGCGGGCCCAAGTCGGCTACCTGCCGGAGTCGCCGAATTTCCAACGCTTTCTCAGCGGGCGCGAGTTGGTCTCTTTTTACGGACGGATCTGCGGCTTGGCCGGAGTCCGGCTGAAATCGCGGGTCGAGCAGGTTCTGGGCTGGGCGGGACTGACCGAGGCGGCGGACCGGCGGGTGGGCACCTACTCAAAAGGAATGTTGCAGCGCGTCGGGCTCGCCCAGGCGCTCGTGCATGATCCGCAACTGGTCATTCTCGACGAGCCGACGGCGGGCGTCGACCCGCTGGGGGCGGCGGCGATGGCGGATCTTATCCGGCAACTCAAGGCCCGGGGAAAGACCGTGGTGATCACGTCGCACCTGCTCGCCCAGGTGGAGGACGTTTGCGACCGGGTGGCGATCCTCGACCGCGGCCGGTTGTTGCTGTGCGCCGAGGTCGCGTCGCTGGGGAATCGCGCGGTGGCGAGCTCGCCCGAGAGCCTCGACGAAAACGACCGTGCGGAGTTGGCGCGGTGGTTGAGCGCGCGGGGAAAGTCGCCGGGAGCGGTCGTCGCAGCGCAGAGCCGCCTTGATCGCATCTTCATCGACGAAGTGCGGAAAAATCGGAGCGATTCCGGGAGCGGGTCGGCATGACCACGGTGCCGTTCTCATTGACGCGGGTGGGCTTGATCGCGGCGGTCACGCTCCGCGAAGCCGTGCGGCAAAAACTCGTCGCGGGGCTGGCGTTGATCGCCTGCGGTTTCGTCCTGGGCGTGCGCGCGCTCCGGGATTTCAACTTCGGGGCGCCGGAGCTGAAGTTCATCGCGGATTTCGGCGACGGTGTGATCGCGGGCTTTGGCGCGGTGTTGACCATCGTCCTCTTGGCCCAGCTTTTTTTCGGTGAGTTGGAGAGTCGCACCGCGCTCACCTTGCTGGCGAAACCGGTCTGGCGATCGGAGTTTCTGCTCGGGAAGTTCTGCGGTGTCGTCGCGGTCGTCGTGGTGTTTTGCGTCCTGCTGACGGCGACGCTGAGTGTCGTGCTTTGGCAGCGGGAGTCGGCCCTGCGAGTCGAAGGGTTCGCGACGTTGCCGGCCGGCGTGGGTTTTGACCCGGGCGCGCTCTGGGTTGCGGCTTGGTTGCACATCGTGAGGCTGACGGTTTTGGCGGCCGGGATGATGCTGGTGGCGTGTATCGCGCAGACGCAGCTTTACGCGATCATCGTGGGTTTCTCGGGATTCGTCGTCTGTCACCTGCAACACGTCGCGCAGGGTGTCTATAGCCGGGCGGGCTCTTCGGCGATGGCGTGGGTCGCAACGTTGATCGGCTGGATGTTTCCCGACTTTCATCTTTTCACCTTGGAGGCGGGGGGGGCGTGGACGTTCGAGGGCGTGGCGCGATTGACGGTCTACGGAGCGGGATATGCGGCGTTGGCCCTTGGGCTCGCGGTTTGGGTGTTTCGCCATCGTGAAATCTAGGTGGCGATTGTTTGCGACCGTGGTGGCGGGGTTGGCCTTGGGCGGCGCGATCCTGACCGGCTTGGTCGTGCCACAGCAGACGAATCGGGAGGAGAGCGGGGCGCGGCTGCGGGAGTCTCCGGGCGCGGGCGCGCTCTTTGGCTGGCTGGGGGGCTTCAGGGCCTTGGCGGCGGATTTGCTCTGGCTGCGGATGTATGCGGGTTGGGAGCGACGTGATCTACCGGGCACCCAGACGCTGATCCGGGCCGTGGTCGCGGTGGACCCGCGGCCGGCGTATTTTTGGATCAATGGAGCAAGGATTCTCGCTTACGACCAGCCCGTCTGGCGGATCGAGGCCGAGGGTGGTTTTGAAGCTGTGCCGACGGAGCGGCGACGGGTGATCGAGGTCGAGCAAGCTCGGCTCGCGTTGCGACTGCTTGAAGAGGCGAGAGGGCTGCGCGCGAGCACGGCCGCGATGTGGACGGAGCAGGCGAACATTGAACTCAATAAATTGGGCGATATCGCGGCGGCTGCAGCCAGCTTTCGTCGGGCCTGGGAACAACCTGCCGGACCTTACTATGCGGCGAGAATATACGGTGAATTGCTGCGGAGATTGGACCGCCACCGGGAAGCTTACGAGTGGCTTTGCTCGCTCTATCCGAAACTGCCGCCGGATGACGAGGCGGCCGATGCGCCGCTCGTCTTGGCGAGGATAAGGGAATTGGAGCGAATGTTGGCGGTGCCGCCTGCGGCGGCGTTTCGATCCGGACGGTGAACCGAGAGCGGCCGGCGGCTTTTGTGAGAGGAAGGGAGGAAGCGACGGTCAACGCGGTCGCATCGCAACCGTCGGGAGCGAGGGGCGTCGTGACCGTGTGCGCGAGTGTGCTTTCTCTGGCGAAATCGCCGATCTACGGATCGGGTCGAACTCCACCGTCCCCGGGCCTATCTGTCGGTTGACGGTAGGCAGCTCGCTTGCGAGCGCTCCGGTTTCTGAGCGCTCGCAAGCGACCTGCCTACAGATGCAGGTGCGATTCACCGCCAACTCGGAGATACGCTCACCCTCCCGGTGGCCCGAGGTTTGCCGTTGATTCGGGAAAGAGGACCACGCTTTCATGGCGGTCCCATGAGCACCTCCCCCGATTTCCTGAATTCTCTCTTTTCCTTGCGCGGCAAAGTCGCGGTCGTAATCGGGGGCACCGGTGAACTTTGCGGCGCGATGGGCGAAGGCCTTGCGGCGGCGGGAGCTGAAGTCGTGCTGGTCGGCCGCAATGAGGAGAAAGCCAAGCCGCGGCTGGAGCGCATTCATGCGGCCGGCGGCAAGGGCTATTTTGTCTCGGCCGAGGCCGGCGAAAAAGCCGCGCTTGAGCAGTTGCTCGCGACGGTCTTGGCCCGCTCCGGCCAGGCGGACATCGTGGTCAACGGCGCAGGGGTGAATTCGGCAACGCCGTTTCTGGAGATCGCCGAGGACGAATTCGACCGGATCGTGCGGATTAATTTGAAGGGCGTGTTCCTCGGCTGCCAGATTTTCGGACGGTATCTGGTGGAGCGCGGGCAGGGTGGTTCGATCATCAATCTCGGGTCGATGTCGGGTGTCGTGCCGCTGTCGCGCGTCTTTACCTACTCGGCGACCAAGGCCGCGGTGCACAATCTCTCCAAGAACCTGGCGCGGGAGTGGGCGACCCAAAAGGTGCGGGTCAACACGCTCGTGCCGGGCTTCTTTCCGGCGGAGCAAAACCGGAAGATCCTGTCGCCGGAGCGTGTGACCTCGATCATGGGGCACACGCCGATGAAGCGGTTTGGCGAGGCGCGGGAGCTGGTGGGGGCGACCCTGCTGCTCGCGGGCGACGGGGCCGGATCATTTATTACAGGCGCCGAGATCATCGTGGACGGGGGATACCACGCGATGACGATTTAATGTAAGGATTCATTATACAGACTTGCGCCCGATCTATAGATTTTATTTATAGACCAAATGATCTCCGAAAAAATCAAGGAACTCGAGGCGACCAAAGCAAAGATCGCCTCTTTGGAAAAATCGATCGCCAGCGAACTGCACGCGGAACTGCGCGCATTGCCGGCCAAATTCGGTTATGACTCCGCTGCGGCTTTCGTGCAGGCGGTCAAGGCCGCTGCGGGCGGTCGGGGCAAGAAGCGGCGCGGAAAGTCCGGCGGCGGCAAGCGCAAGCGCGCGACGATCACCGACCAGACGCGCTCCGAGGTGAAAAAGATGACCGAGGCGGGCAAGACCGGCTCGAATATAGCGGCCGCCCTGAAGATTTCCCTGCCCAGCGTGCAGAACATCAAGAAGGCGCTCGGTCTGGTTAAGGCCCGAAAGTAACCGACCGATACGGACGGTCGGTGAGATTTAGATTTTCCCGGGTAGCATCGGGACTTCCGGGCCCAAACGGTTTTACCGGATTCCCCCCTTTAATCGGGCCCGGAGGTCGCGGCGCTACCCTCGTAGACCAAAAGTCTAATATTTGAGGGCCGTCGGTATCAAACTACCGTGACCCATCGGCCCATCCCATTTTGGGGTGGGCTTTTTTATCAGTAACGCCCGGCGCGTTCTCGCGGTCCCCGGGGCCGAGTTCTGCGGGGAGGCGGGAGCGGTGCGATCCCAAGAGCTTGCCCGGAGCAATCCGCGGTTCCCGAGGCGAAGGGACCCGGGTCCGAAGGTGCCGAAGTTGCCGGAGGGGCCGCACCTACCGCGGTTGCGCTTCGGAGTGGGCGGACTCGGCGTTGAGATTGCGCCAACGGGCGAGGATCCGGCGGTAGAGGTCGTCGGGCGCCAGACCGTTCGCGGCGCGGAGGACGGCGTTGTTGGAACCATGCTCGACGAAGCGATCCGGCCAGCCGATGCGCTCCACGGCGGTCGCGCACTCCGCGTCTTGCAGGGCCTCGAGGACGGCACTGCCGAAACCGCCGGCCAACACGTGGTCTTCCATCGTCACGATGAGCGGCACGACGGTGGCCTGGCTTAGGAGCAGGGTTCGGTCGAGGGGCTTGATAAAGCGGGGGTTGACGACGCCGACGGAAAGGCGCTCCTCGGTCGCGAGGCGTTCGGCGATTTGCAGGGCCTCGGCGATCATCGGTCCGAGGGCCCAGATCACGATGTTGGAACCTTCGCGGAGGATCTCGGCCTGGCCGACGGGAAGCGCAACGGGCTCGGCCTTGACGGTGGCACCGGTGCCGGGGCCGCGGGGGTAGCGGATGAAGCCGGGGCCGGGCAGGTGGAGGCTGGTGTGCAACATGTCGACGAGTTCGTCCTCGTCTTTGGGCTGCATGATCGTCGCGCCCGGGATGCAGCGCAGATAGGCGATATCGAAGAGGCCGTGATGCGTGGGACCGTCGGCGGGGGACAACCCGGCGCGATCCATACAGAAGGTCACGGGCAGATTCTGAAGGGCGACGTCGTGGATGACCTGATCGTAGGCGCGTTGGAGAAACGTGGAGTAGATGGCGCACACCGGACGAAAGCCTTTGGTCGCAAGACCGGCGGCAAAGAGGACGGCGTGTTCCTCGGCAATGCCCACGTCGAAGAATTGCTTGGGAACCGCCTTGGCGAGGTGGATCAGGCCGGTGCCGCTGGGCATGGCGCCGGTGATGCCGATCACCTTGGGGTTGGCCTTGGCGAAGCGGACGAGCGCGTGGCCAAAAACATCCTGGAGGTTGGGCGGCGAGCCGGGGGCGCTGTTGCTTTCCCCGGTGACCGGGTCGAAGGAACCGAGGCCGTGAAACTTCTCGGGCTGGGCGAGCGCGGCCTCAAGACCCCTGCCTTTCTTGGTGAGCACGTGGATGAGCACGGGCACGTCGGCGTGGCGGGCGAAGGCGAGGTTCTTCTGCAACGCTTCGAGGTCGTGGCCGTCGACCGGGCCGATGTAACGAAGGCCGAATTTCTCGAAGAGGGAGGAGTCGACGAAGAAATCCTTGGTCTCGCGCTTCCAGCGGGTGTAGACGCGGTTCAACTCCTCGCCGACGGGGAAGCTCTTGAAGAAGCCCTCGATGTCGTGGTGCAGCTTGTTGTAGGTGGGGTTGGTGCTGAGGCGATTCAGATAGGTGGAGATCGCACCGACGTTCTTGGCGATGGACCACTCGTTGTCGTTGAGGATGACGACGAGCCGCTTGGTGGCGCCGACGACGTTGTTGAGCGCCTCGAGGGTGACGCCGCAGGTGAAGGCGCCGTCGCCGCACACGGCGACGACGTGTTCGGAACTGCCGCGGAGATCGCGGGCGGTGGCCATGCCGAGGGCGGCGCTGAGGGCGGTGCCGGCGTGGCCGGCGCCGAAGCTGTCGTGCAGGCTCTCGGCCCGATAGAGAAAGCCGCTGGCGCCGCCGCTCTGGCGGACTTTGCGGAAGAAGTCGCCCTGGCGGCCGGTGAGCAGCTTGTGGACGTAGCCCTGATGGGCGACGTCGAACACAAATTGATCGGTCGGCGTGTCGAACACGCGATGGAGCGCGATGGTGAGCTCGACGACGCCGAGATTGGGCCCGACGTGGCCGCCGTTCTTGGCGGTGACCGCGATGATCTCGTCGCGAATCTCCTGCGCGAGGCGCGGCAGTTGTTCGGGCGTGAGGGCCTTGACGTCGGCCGGGCCGTGGATGGTTTCGAGGAGACTCGCGGGAAGGACGTTCATTCGGTCGGAAACGGTAGAATAGGAAAAAGAGAAAAAAGGCGCTCAGGTCTCGCGGGTGGTTTCGAACGGAGTGAACCCCACCCCGTCTTTTTGCTGTTTGAGCTGTTCGATGCGGAGTTCGGCATCCTTCAGCCGCGTTTCGCAAACCTTCAGAAGTCTCGTGCCGTGCTCGAACTTAGCCAACAGCTCGGCCAGCGGGACATCGCCCGATTCCATGGTCTCGACGATGCCTTCGAGCTGCGTGAGCGCGGTTTCGAACGAGAGTTTGCTTTCCTTGATTTCCACTTGGGCACCATGCGGGGGTCTTTGTCGGTTTCAAACAATCTTTGGTGAGGCGGTGCGGGCGGGAAAATCCGCCGAAGCCGGGGTTGCGCCCCACCGATCGGCATACAGGGTGGGGGCCGCGGGAAGGTTTCCGCCTCACCGCATGAACCCATCCCTCCTCCAGCGATTCAGCGTCGGCCTTTTCTCCGGGCTTCGGCGCGGACTCGACCGGGCGGGCCGATGGGTCCGGGCCCGGCCGGCGCTCGCGGGCTGGCTTTTTCCCGCCGATGAAGAGACGGCGGCGTCGCGCTATCGGGAATACAACGGTTGGTATTTCGCCAACTTTTACGAACAGGAGAAGATGTTGGCGGACCGGCCGCGGATGGCGTTCTACCACGCCGCGATCGCGCGGCATATCCAGCCGGGCGACCGGGTGATCGACCTTGGCACGGGCACGGGAATCTTGGCGGCGTTTGCGTCGCGGCGGGGTGCCGCGCGGGTCTATGCGGTGGACCATTCGGAAATCCTCCGTCACGCGAAAACCCTGGCGGTGGCCAACGGGATCGAGCGGGTCGAGTTCATCGCCGCGCACAGTTCGGAGTTACGGCTGGCGGAACGCGTGGATGTGATTCTGCACGAGCAGATGGGCGACTGCCTCTTCGACGAGGCGATGGTGGCGAATGTTTGCGATCTGCGCGACCGCTTGCTCAAGCCGGGCGGTCTGATCCTGCCGAGCTGTTTCGACCTCTTCTGCGAGCCGATCAAGCTGAGGGACGAGCGCCACGTGCCCTTCATCTGGGAGTTGTCGGTGCATGGCTTCGACTACTCGTCGCTCGGGCGACACCGGCCGCAGGAGCCGGACTACTACCACCTCCGCAGCAGCGACCCGGAGTTCGTAGATCATTTTCTTGGGGAACCGGAACCCGTGCTGTCGTTTGACCTGCACACGATCAACGAGGCGGAGCTGCCCATGGAGCTGAATTTTTCGCGCACCGTCGTCAACGCCGGGCGGTTGGACGGGTTCGCGGTATTTTTTCGCGCCCGGGTCGATGCCGACTTGAGCCTGAGTTCGGGGCCGAAGGATGCGGGGCGGGCGCCGCACTGGGGTTTTCGGATTCTCCGCACGGATCGGGATGACTTCGCCGCGGGCGACGTGATCGATGTGAAGTTGACGGCGGGCCGATGGACGGAGCTCGACTCGTGGCGTTGGAGCCATGTGAAGCGAGCGGCGGTGATCGGGGCCGGCGTAGGTTAATTCCAGTTAGCTTTCACGATGAGACGAACAACGGCCTTTAGCAGGAGCCTGCTTGCAGGCGATTTCATCCGTAGCATGCGATTTCACCCGCGCGATTTCACCCGCGCCGACTGACCGCATTCCGAATCGCCTGCAAGCAGGCTTCTGCCTCACGGCCCATTTGGTCTCACCTTGAACGCGAACTGGAATAAGGGCCTATCCGAACAGCCCACGATACGTTCCGGGTAGGCCAGCGCGCTTGCGCGCGCTCCGGGCTAGGGACGCACGCACGCGAGCGCGCTGACCTAGGATGCGCTGATATTCGGATAGGCTTTAGGTTTCGGCGAGGGCGCGGGTCGCAAATAAATTTGCTCCTACGAGTTCGGCCAGCGGGCGAGGAAGGCGAGTTGCGCCTCGGCGTCGGGGAGGCCAGCGCGCTTGGGATCCTGTAGGAAACGAAGGGGAAAGCCGGCGTCGAGGGCGGTGACGGTCACGTCGAGAGCGGTGACGGTGAAGAAGGCGCGCCAGGCGCCGCAGCCGATTTCAAAGCGGGCGGCGGCGCGCGGTTTGATGCGGCGGGTCGGATGGGGCGACGGGTCGCGGGCAAGGAGGGCGAGGAGGCGCGGGGTGAAATCAATCTGCCAAGCGGTGCGGAGCCAGTCGGCTTGCTGCGTTGCGAGGTCGGAAAGTCGCACGGTGAAAAGGGGCGGCTGGCGATCAAGCGCGTCCACTTCCTCGATCCAACCGGCGCGGGCGTCGGGGAAACTGTCGTAGGCGGGAACGTAGGGTTTGAGATCGAAGACCGGCGTGCCCTCCACGAGGTCGCATTCGCCGAGGATGAGACTCCGGCCCGTGATGGCGATGAGTTGCACGGGCGTGAGACCGAGAGGATTGGGCCGGTGCGGTGATCGGGTCGCGAAGACGCCGCGCCGGACTGCCGGCCCGCGCGGGGGAAAAACCTGCGGACGCCAAGTAGCGTTGCGGTGAAATTGCCAGATGAGCCACACCCGGGAAAAACCGGCGAGATCGCGCAGGGCTTGCTCGTAATTGCGGCCCGGGAGCAGTTCGAGCACGTTGCGCTCCGGCTGTTGCTCCGAGGGCTGGTGCAGCGCCTGAAACTTCACCTTTTTGCCGGTGTGAATATAGCCGATGGGCTGGAGCGTAAGGTCGGGCATACCCGGCGGGGAGCGTCAGTTTTTCGCAGCCGAGGCGGCGGCCGGAGGGCGGGATTTCCCGGCGGGAAGAACCTGACCGAGGGCGTGATCGGCGGGCTTGAGGCCGAGGCGATAACCCTTGAAGGCATAATCTGTCGGCGCGTAGGCGTCGACGAAACGCACGTCGCTGCGCGCGGGAATTTCGATGCCGAAACCGGCCAGAACGGCGTTGACGACGAGACGGCGCAGGCCCTCTTCGGCGAGATCGGTCGCGGCGCCCATCGTGGTGCAGAAGACGCGATTGGCGGTGCCGTTGGCGTTTTTGTTGAGCCGCGTCCACGCGACGGGCATGGCGGGATCGTTGACGGGTTGCTCGACGCCGTCGGATTTGCGCTTCCTGAGATAAGTGTCGGGCGGGTCGGACGGGCTCATGCCGCGCAGGGCCTGCCCGCGGGCGAGGATCTTGGCGTCGGCGACGGGATGGGTTTCGTAGAGGCCGGAGTCGCCGAAGAGGCCGGTCACGCCGCGCAGGAGCGGATCGTCCAAGGCTCCGGGCTCGAAGACGCCGAGGGTGGCACCGCGGCGGTTGGCGCCCCAGTGGCTGACCCAGTTTTCGCCGAGGACGTCGCGGCCGAAATCGTTGAATGCCCTGAACGAGGTCGGATGATCGGGCGGGAAGCGGAAGGCGTGGGTGCTGGTGCGGAGGGCGACGATGGGGACGCCGCGCGCGAGGGCGGCGGCGAAGTGTCGCATGGTGGCGTCGGGCCATTGGCGAAAGCGGAGGGCCATGACGATGCCGTCGGCGCGGTCGAGGGCGGCGGGATCGGAGAGGCTGGTGTTGTTGTCGGGATTGATGGTGCCGTCGGGATCGAGGGCAAAGAGCACGGTGCAGGTGTACCCGTGACGTTGGCTGAGGATTTTGG
>ENA-ORBV01014844-ORBV01014844.1-microbial-mat-metagenome-genome-assembly--contig:-NODE-14844-length-11574-cov-5.536401_pt1 | contig 11574 bp, 8 predicted proteins | sample MGYA00237777_ERZ505514 | MGnify/ENA primary metagenome ERZ505514 (study PRJEB26160, sample SAMN06269048) | microbial mat metagenome | isolation source: Oligotrophic lake microbial mat | place...
TTTTCAAGCAGAAGACGGCATACGAGATTCGCCTTAGTCTCGTGGGCTCGGAGATGTGTATAAGAGACAGCAAGTACGGTCTTGGACAGGATCGAGAATGGAGTGGCGTTTTCCGCATGGAACGACGACAGAATACAGCGTCGATGGTTCACCAATAATAGTAATTTCAAGCCATCATCCTTCGAAAGAGGGTATGACAGACCAAGCCGACGACGACGACAAGAAGACAGCCCATTCGTCGAACGACGAGGTAAATTTAGAGAAACTGTCGGTGCCAATCCTCCCACAGTCGAGAAAGGAGACGGCAAGGCCATTACCGTTGCCAAAGGCAAGGGTGGCGGTAGTTACTGTTTCGGATGCGGGGCCGTGATTGTAAAGCCAGCAGAACTGGAGGAACCACAAACGTCGTCGTCATCCCGCAGAAATAGCGCAGCCGGTGGTGTTAACGTCGAAGTAGGCCTCAAATCGCAAAAGTCAGGTTACTGGAATCAAAAGAGGCAAGAATTGAAAATCAGCAAACTCAAGAACTGGGGATTGTGTCCCCGATGTCAAACCTTGCAGAAATCATCAGCACCCAAGAGCAACAGCAATGTCAATGACGACAACTATTCGGATTCCCTAGTGGAAGCTCTGTCGCCGTCTCACGAAATGACACAGATCTTTCGAGACCAAGTCAGTCATATTCGATCCAAACCAGACGCGGTAGTGATATTGTGTGTCGATGCCGTCGACGTCTGGGGGAGTCTCATCCGGACACTGCGCCAGTACATTGGTGGCAATCCCATCCTCTTGGCCGCGACCCGTTGTGATTTGCTTCCCGACTATGTCTCCAATAATGGCTGGTCCAAAGAAAAGGAAGCCAACCTCAAGGCCTATTTTGCCACGGTCGCAGCGGAATTGAACCCAGCCGACGTGTTTTGTGCAGTGTGGATCAAGGAAGCAACAGCAACAACAACGTCTTCTTTGATGGGTCCAAGAAACTAGCCGATGACTTGTGGGAGTACCTGGATGGTCGAGATCCGTACGTTGTCGGTGCAGCGAATATTGGAAAAAGTACGCTCACGGATAGTCTCATTGACGAGTTCTTGGACCGGTGCACCGAACGACAGTACTCGGCGATGCACAATCGGAACCCACGACAGGACTCAAGGAAGTCCCGACATCCAAAGGGAAAACGACTATCATCATGGGAAGATCAAAAGAAACATCGTTACGAAGGAAAACGAAGAGGGAATTCCTTGGAAGAGAAGCGCTACGACACCATTCGACAATCCCGGATCACCAAATCCAGTTTGCCCGGCACGACGCTACAAAATATTCGTGTTCCGTGTTTTACCAACCACACACAGGCTTTGTGGGACACCCCTGGATTGTTGCTGGATCCCAGTGTGTCCCATTTTCCGATTCGCAACTTTCGAAGACTCAAGGCGATGCGGCCGACCAAAATTCAACCGCGACTTCATACCGTCCATGAGAAATCGTTTGCATTTCTGGTATACGAAAATAATGATCTCGACGACGCTTCGGATGGTGGTGAGGGCGACAACCAGGACGCTCCTCTTCCTCTCTTGAGAGTCGAAGTTCGACTGAAGAAGGAAAGAGGCAACGACGAGAAACCTGGACCAGTGCAGGTTGTGTGGAACTCCATCTTGGGCATTCTTTCCACGAACATTGCAAGCATTGATGACTGCCACAATGCAGAGCAACGGCGCATAAAAGAAGTGCAGCAAAAGACTCAAGAACAACGAGAAGAAGAACCCCAACAGGGCCAGGACGAAATCAAGTTCCAGACTTCCGAGGAGCGTGCTGCCTACAAAGAGAAGAAACGCCAGGAACATCTGCAAAAGATTAAAGCTGCGAAAAAGGAAATGGGAGCAGCAGAATGGAAGCGTCGCGAGGCCATTCGAGAAGAGGAAGAATATCAGAGGAAGCGTTTGAAGAAACTGGCAAAGCTCAAGCAAGTGTTTCGGGAAGAGTTGCCAGGCGGCAAAGCGACGGCTATTGACGTGGCCCACTTTGGATCTCTGGGCATCTTGTGTCCACGTGATGCACTTGTTAGCGTGTTTGCGCCTAGCGGCGGTGTGTCTGTATCGCAACATCCGATAATGTCTCTTCCGCCAAGTTTTGAAAACGAACGACTCTATGACGATGCTGAAGCTTCGGGTGGTTCGGATTCCAAGGAAGATGAATGGAGTTCTGACGATGACGACGATGGATTTGGTTACGATGATGATAGTCACGACAATGATGAATTTGATTGGTTTAATGATGATGTCGACGGTTGTTCGGATGATGCGGAAGATGATGAAACATTGAATGATGACAATGGTCACAGATCTCGATACCAACGACGTAGAACATCTCCGGCGGCTCGACAATGGGCAGCGTATTCGGGCGAACACATAGGCTGGCGCTTTCACGAGAAGCCTCATTTTCTGCGAGGAAGCTTTGTGGATGGGTGGCAACCTATCGACGACAAACACGCCGACAAAGTTTGAAAGTGCATTGACATGGAGTGTCTAGATGATTCGAATTTCCTGAATTTGATACATGTAGTGACACCTCATCTTATGTTGGTACATTCTACTTGTGAGAGGATAGAGGGATGACGATTCCTTCCTCCAGCCCTCAAATTTTCGTTTCCGGAAGGAGGGTAGTTGTTGCCTTGTCATCATTCTCTTTTCAAGCCCCATCTTGCTCAATCGTTGTCCTCTTCGTCCTCCCAGTCTTCTTTATCCTCGTCGTCGTCTTCCACCAATATCTGTCCCGTTTCGACCCGTTTCCAATAGTACCGCATGTGTTCCTCTTCGGGATTCAGGTAGGCCCACAGCCCAAAGCCGGCCGTGAGGACCAACGTTAGGGGAAACAAGACCTTTTCCACGATATTCTTGGTGGGTGGATGTGGGGGAATGGCACCGGTCTGGACAGGGTGTGAGCAGGGAAGTGCGACACACCGGCGCACTTTTTTAGCCCGATCTGCCGCGCCACTGAGCATTGTGTGAGTTTTGTGACACCTTGTATGACCTGGTCATGTGCTGCCCGTGCTGTGCCTGTTACTAGCTAGTTTCCTTTGAGCAGACCAGCGGCAGCCACCCTGGCCATGTGTTAGTCAGATAGTTTTCTTTAGTGACTACTGCTACTAGCTAGCTAGTAGACACAAACTAGATGATGAAACTTGCTCACAACTCATGTTGTGTGCCAAAACCCAGGCTCATCAGGAGCACACAACAAGCAGTGCATAGCGGTTGGCACTGAAAATGACTAACAGAAATGCTTACATTTGTCAGCTCTCTTTTAGCCAAAATGAAACAAAAGACAAATGTGAACGACGATGCAAACACTCACTCCTCCTTTTGAATGTAGGAATGTCACACATGTCACATCACCAATGACATGTCCAGCAGATTTTCTCTGCAAAACACACAATGAGATTTGTCATTTCAGTTGCCAATGGAAGCAGAAGGAAAAGACACAACCACAACGAGGACATGAAATGGCAAGCTAAATCAAATGAGTAGGCCCAATGCAACAATCTTCATTGCATGTTGCCACAGACTGCTGTTTTCATTTCTGAAAGTGTCTCTAGGACAAATTGTGACACAGGATGACAAAACTTCATTTTCCTTAGTCTTTGAGCCTCCAGCAGCAAACTTTTTTACTGCTTTTTCTATGCCCTCCCTGGTTTAAACTTCATTGTCATTGTCATGTTTTCTTAAGAGAGAAAAGGGAAACTGCACTGATGACATTTCCGTGACTTTGAGCTTCCTCATGAGACATTGCTCAACCAACCAATGCCCAATTGGATGGTGCTGAAGCTTGCACTTGCTTTCCAAGGCATTCAACAATGAAACAAACTTGTAGATGAGCGACAAAGTGCAAAAATGCTGGTTAATTGATTTGTTGCAGAAACAGCTTTCTGCATGCTGCATGTGCATGCATCTTTCAAGAACAAGGGATGCCACAAACCACAAAAAGATTGAGCAGGTTTCTGTGCCTCATGCTGCAATGCATTGGCACACCCAATGTGCTTGCCAAACCAAAAATGAAACTGTTGTGAGATTTTTCCTTCCCTTCAGTTTGCTTCTTTTTCAACAACTCATTTTCGGTGGCGACGAAAAAACAAGCAGAAAATTTATGAAGTTTCTCCATTTCCTGCTTTTACCCCCTTTGTGCCCCTTAGGCAAATGAAATGTGAAATCAAAACAGAACACATGCAGAGTGAACAAATGAACATGGTGCCCCCACTCCCAACAAACAATGTTTCAAAGCATGACACAATTTGGTCAAGACATTCAACAGAAAATAGTTGTTAAACAAATGCATTGACATCCTTTAATTCCAAGCATTGGAGCGCTTAAGTGGAGCACTGTCTATGCTGCAGTGTGGTCTGCCTATGTGGTTTTAGAAGAACCCAGTTGACTCCCATTTTAAAGCACAGCACCGCCTACTGCTAGCCAGCGAGAGCACCAGTACCGGTACGACGTAGCTACTGATGAACTCCTCGCGATCCCGTCGACACGTCCGAGTCACGAACGCCGATTGATTCTCATTAAAAAACGGTTAATCGGGTTAGACAACGGCAAACTATAGCAAGTAGTGAGTTGATACACGAATATTATCACCCGGGTCCAGACGAAGGCCAAATAGTTGGTCGTTGGAACGGAGATAGACCGCTCCCACATTGCCAACGCGGGAGGCTCGGGATGCATATGGATGTCGGGACTTACAGCAACAGAATGCGCAAGAGAGGTACTAATAGCATTCTGTTCATCAGTTCCGTCACTCAGTCCGTCAGTTGAACTTGAAAGGCTCGCTGCCTACTAGCTAGCTAGCTACTAGTGAAGCATTAGTCATCTACTGAAGGCGCGCCGCCGGCGTGTGAGCTTTCAACAGAAGAACATTTGTATCGTGGTAAAAGGGTTCTTCCATGGTGGGTCGTCCGGCTGGTGGGCCAGTCGCAACAGAAATAGTGTAACCCGAACCGGGGTCTAGTCCCACTTCAGGCCGCCGCTGCGAAAACCTGAACTGAAGTCTTCCTTTCAGGGTGCATCGAGGGTTGCCTCTGAACGCCATACTACTGCCACTGTATGCGGTGATCCAAGCCCTGGCTCGCCTGAATACTTGGGGCGCTTCAACTGATAAATACATCGCAGCTAGGCAGCAATATGTGATACTGGTCATCTATGACTGTATCCATCAGTAATCAAGTCGTGTACGAAAACTCTCTCAGCAACACGCGTCTCTAGAACATGCTAGAGATACTACATAGATGGACATTACACATACTAATAGTATCATTCTTAGTAACACCAGAGGCAGATATGTAGCCAGCCAAAGCCAACATTGAGTGAGAAGGAGGTATGGAATGAAAATTTGCTACTCTAACTGTCAGTTGGAACCGAAGAAGTAGTAGGTGCAACTCTAGCCTCTTTAGTTGCGCCCGACAGACTGGCCACACGAGAGGCTTGGGGGCAGAAGCTTTGAAAGAAGAAAGGAACGATGACCGCCCTGGTGGCAATTAGACCCAGCCGAGGCTGGTTGGACATCGGCACCTGGGCACAGCATCCAGCCATGGCCAGCCATACTCAAACCAGGCGACCTCCCATAACTAGCAAACGCATATCATCATCTGCAATCCAACAAACTAGATATTCTGTTGTGGCTAATAGAGTACGAAGAAATACGGTCCTTAACTTGACATAGATGTTACTTCACTCTTACATTTCTGCAGTACTAAAACACAGATAAAAACTGTAGTCAAAAAGATAGGTAGGTGTCCGTGGTTCGGCTCTTTCCAACATTCCCATAGACCAATTCATTTGACCAGTTTCTCTTGACCGAGTGATGAACACCAACCCAAAGCTTCACTTCCACTTATGTTAACAACACAAATTCCAATTGCTTGCCACCCTCCTGTGCCGCAAAAGAAAATCTGTGTACATGATATACTATAACTTATAACTTCTGACGCATATCAACAATAGACTCAGTCCAACAGCTTGCTGCTTAAAGCTTGAGCATCATAAGTGCGGAGCACGCAAGTGCAAAGGCCACACGGAGGGCTCCGGCGCTGGATGGAGCGGGAGATGCTGCATCTCCTCCTCCCTCGGTCATGGTTTCGTTTCCCATGGGAGCATCGGTGGCATCGGTGGTGTTGTCTTGTGCAGCCGCAAGAGCAACGATAAGGGCCAAAAGCATAAAGTTAAAGAGGATAGTACGAGAGAACATGATGATGGTTGTTGTTTGGTTTTAGAAGGTGCTATTCAAAAATTGTGTTGATTAGATTGTGTGTGGTTGTGGGACAACTTTTCGAAACTTCCGAGACGAAAAAAAATGAAGCCTGACGGCCGCGCAGTAAAAGTCACTTGAAGAATTCGGCAATAATAGCGCAACGGGTAATTCGTTGTAAGTAAAAACCGTAGTGTCTTGCCTTTCGACATTTTCTTCCGTAAAATACTCCGAGTAGCACAGTCGTGATGATGACTCTGTCGAACAATTTGTCGAGCAGTGTACATGGGACTTCGCCCAATACTTTACATATTTTGTGTCCCAGATGGACATCTGGTCGCCGTCGTCATTTAAGATGCCTCTCCGTTAAATTACGAAGTTTTTGGCTCGACCGGCTCAATTCTGCCGTCGTTGGCTCTCACTCTGCAATATGATAGGGTGAGAGACTAAAAAAACGGCTACGTAGTCTCCGTTGGTCGGGGTCGGAGTAAGAATTTGGCTAACACGTTTAAGCACGAACCACGAGATCATGCTGTCTTCTGATTGGCTGAATTGTGTGAAGCCAATCTTGAATGTTCTCACTAAAGTTCATCAGAGGTTACCTCTATCTCACATGCACGACGTCGCACTCAGCAGTTCGCTCACCCCTGTTGTCAGACACAGTAAGGCTAGGGGGAATGTCGATGCATTGATTGCAGTCAAATTTTGATCAGACATTGGTGTGAACACATCCCTTGGAAGCAGTTGGCAGTGATCTCATTAGAAGTGAGTCAACATTTTTATAGTTCACCCACCACTCTATGCAAATTTCAACTGGAGGTGATTGAACACCTTTGTGAATCAATCTTGCAAGACACGAACTGTTCCACAGAGGAAGCACAACTGCTCAATTCACTGCGACATCGACACTTGCAGACAATTTGGAGATGTCCTGATTGGTTGTCATTTCAACATGATCTTTTTGATTTCAGAAGGAAACCTCTGTTTTGATTGTCAAGCATTTGGTTTGATGAGTTAGTGGTGCATTCAATCCCTCAACCGACGTCTGACCGCCCAATCTGACCAACCGTTTCTGACACCTGAGCTGCAACAATTCACTGTGGTAGCAAAGAAATGACCCCCCTTGAGTTTGTCTTCTTGACTTGAAGCCAATGGTTTGCTGTGAACCAGTCACTCTTTGTCGTTGAGCGTGACGTGCAACAATCATGCATGCACAACAAACTCATCTCCTTGCTGAACCAAATGGAATCCAAACACATTGTTTGAGGTCAAACAACAATGAAACTATGATCCCAATCAGAAGGTCCCAGCCACAGGCCTATCTTCTTTTTTGCTAACATTGTTCGTGAAGGCATCCGCCTCCCCCAAGGTTTTTGTCAACACGCATAGGCCCATTTTTTCCCAAGAATGGAGCGAGTCACGGACGCCGATTCCTTCCCGAAACCCAAACAGAAAACGGTTAACATCCGTCACCAAGAAAGCAACAACGGCAAACTACCACAGAAACCTGATTCCTGGTGGCGCCCATTCGTTTTCGTTTGCGCGCCTTTGACGGGCATTGGCAAGCCTGCCAAAAAGGAAGGAACCCATATGAAGTAGAAGGGAATCAAGCATGCCAAGCTTTTCGGAGGATGAGTGGACCGGCGTGGAAAATTATGGCGCACCAACCTCGATCTTCCTTTGGCGGATTGATTAATTCTGGTGCATGGATGATGGCGTGTTGTTGGTTGTTGGATGCTTTCAACATCTCTCGTTCCCTTCTTCTCATAATTACAAATTCCAATCATCATCACCACAGTATCAACAAACAATAACAAACATCATCTGTCATCATGGCTCGTACCAAGCAAACAGCTCGTAAATCCACTGGTGGAAAAGCTCCCCGTAAGCAGTTGGCCACCAAGGCTGCCCGCAAGTCTGCTCCTGCTACGGGAGGTGTCAAGAAGCCCCACCGTTATCGCCCTGGAACGGTCGCTCTTCGTGAGATTCGTCGTTACCAGAAGAGTACCGACTTGCTCATCCGCAAGTTGCCTTTCCAGCGTCTTGTTCGTGAGGTAAGCAATCACATTGCGAATGATACTGTAGGAATGTGTTGTTTTTCTTTTTCTTTTGCTCACCCTTTCACTCTCTCGAACAAACATGAACCTCCATCATTGGACAGATTGCTCAGGACTACAAGAGTGATTTGCGTTTCCAGGGATCTGCCGTCTTGGCTCTTCAAGAAGCGGCGGAAGCTTACCTTGTTGGACTCTTTGAAGATACCAACTTGTGTGCCATCCATGCCAAGCGTGTTACCATCATGCCCAAGGATATTCAGTTGGCAAGACGTATCCGTGGTGAACGCTCGTAAGCAGTAGCAGGAGCAGTAATGTGACAGAGGCGATACGGATACTGTAGCAGCGTTTTGACGAATGGAGAAGAACAGAAGTAAAAAGGGAAGAAGACGAGAAAGAAAAAAGCGGCCACGATGCCGATGATTTGCATTTTCTTATTTTCATGTGGCGTAAAATCGTTCGTTGTATATAAAGTCAAGAGGGAGTATTTACTACAATAAATAATTTTACTATGTAACGCATGAAATTAAAACCAAACCAATATAAAACTACTGTAGTAGGCCCGTATCCACATGAATAATGAAAGGCAACGACAGGATCCATCTCCTCCTATAGAGAAAGTGACGGATATGTCTCTGTACCAAGGGTAAGCTTCAACAGGGCTTCCCGAAGCTCCTCATCACTCATCATTTCGAATTCGCCGGCGTCCTTGAATCGTTTTGCTCGTTCCTGCTGGTGTGTGCTCCTCTCCGCCACCACCAAGTCCGTGTCTAGATCCGTCACCACCAAGTCCGTGTCTAGATCATTGGCTTTCTCATCATCGCCACTATTATCGTCTTCTCCCACCCAGCGTCTCTTTTTTGGAGGACCCGCAACCATTCTTCTTTTGCGGCGGGCTTGGGTACCAGTCGAATACAATGCGCTCTGCTGGAAGGATCCGAGCCGTGGACCACCCATCATGGTACCCATTTCCAGTGCATACTTCCGAAGTTCCTCCGCGTCCAATTGGTTGGTTTCCCGACAGCTTCCTTTCGAGATCCGCTCCAGTTTGTAGGTATATTCCGTCAAATCGGGGCCCGTCGTGGGAGTAAGGATACGACCATTCTTCTCCACAGCCGTGCAGGACACGATTTGGTACAGGCCGTCATACCGATAGACTTTCTTCTTGCCCGTGTCATCCGGTTTGGAAGCGTAAAAGTCATTGTCCAACTCGGACGTCCGAAAGACACGGACGGGATTCTTCTTGCGAATGCTTGTAAACATGGACTTGCCTCCTTGTCGTCCATTGGCACTGTAGTACAAAGTGTGGAATAAGTCCTGTTCGCTGTGCTCCTTGGACTGGCGAGAAACAACAATGGCACTGCAACCATAGTTTGTCGTTCCACTGACACCGCCTTGAGCTGTGACAATGCCTTGGTTTTGCAAAAGAAAGGTTCGTTCGTAGACGTGTCCCTCTTGCAAAAGAGATGGAATTTGGCCCAGCAAATGTCGCTCCTCGACGGTGAGTTTCTTGGTCCCTTTCATGTTGGTAGCCTTGGTCCCACCATCGTTTTTGTCCGTGTAGTGCTTGTCGCCATCCCGAAACACCAAGGCCAAACGACGGTGACTATGAAAGGCAATATCTGGATCATCCTTGGCCTTGGATTTTTCTTTAATGGCGTGAACGTAGTGATCCTGCATAATGCCTAGGAGATTATTATTTTTTGACGTCCGTCCGTAGCAGTCGCGCAGCAGAAAGGAGCAGAGGATCAGCACGAAATACTTTGCCCTCAAAGCACGCAAGAATCATAGTCATGACTGTCACTCCAGTAGCTACTAGTATCCTTAGAACACTTACCATCCTGCTCATAGGCATCACCCTGGTCGGCACAAATCAAAAGCTCCTCATCCCCCACCTTGAGAGGCTTGTCTCCCTTTTTCGTGTCGGCCTTAATGTGGAGGTCCCTCACACCATCCTCGGACTGGACGACAGCACAAAAAATGACGTTTTCCCCTTGTGTGTCGTCCGCGTGGTATCCTGACATGTTGAAACGGTAGGAAGAGACAGACAAAGAATCGTTGAGCCGAGCCAAACGAAATCGCATACTTCAATCCCCACTGCTAAACCGACGGACGGACATACCAATCTTATCGTTTCCATTGCGGTACAACAGGACATCACAACCAATCTCCCATTGATCCACACCTGTTTCGGCAGCCGCTCTCTGAGAAAACGTGTCGAGCGCTTTCAACTCGGAGACATGATAATGTGCCTTCATGGTCGTGGTATGATACTTGTACATAATGGCCTCGTCGCTGCTAGTAGACTCCGACGAGGGTTTGTCGACACAGGATACCAAGACGTGCACACGTTGTTCAAAGCCATTCTGAACGGGATATTGACGATATTCAAAGTCGTTGGTCCCGCCCAGTTCTTCTTTCAACGACTGGCACTCGTCACCTCCAATAAATTTTGGATATACCGACACCGTCCCCCCACGTCGAAGGTGGTGCGTCCAAGAAAAGCGGAGATTTCCCTGATAGTCCTGGTAGGCATCACATTCCTTTAGAGTAATGGCTTTGTAGGGGCCATACTTGGTACCGTCATACTGCCGAATCTTGGCAATCACACGATGACCTTCCTCTTGAAAGACGCGATGGAGCTCTTTGTAAATCTCGGGTTGGTCTTTGTCATAATCGTTATTATGACCCGTCTGTGTTTGTTTCTTCTTCTTTCTCAATGTCTTGCTCTTGTTTGGTGGCTTGGGCTTTTCCGTTTTCGTCGGAACATCTGCTTTGGCTTGCGTTGTTGTGGTGGTCGCTGTTCCGTCCGTCTGGAGAATGCCTTCCATGGCTTCCTGCATCCGCCGAGCGGCGCCTCGTGTGACCCTCATTCTCGTGTTGCTCAGTTCTTCCATGATCCACATCGAATCCATCCTTCTACCACTGGAATCAATTAATCAATTATTCGAACAGCAGCAGGCAGGATTGTGCAAGTATAAGCTAACAGAGGTGCGAACCAACGAAGAATATAAGGTATTGATGCTGTGAGATGTAACTTGGAGCAAGAAACTTGTGTTGTTTGACAACGAGGAAAAAGGGTATCTGTCGATGAGATCAAAGCACAGTAGAACTAGCTTCAATACGTCGTATTTGTTAGTGACCGCAAAGTGGGCTCCATCAATCAATAATATCAACGTTGCGCTGGAACATGTTCAGGGGTGTGCTGACTAAAGGGTCGCGGTATGCTGGGCTTTCCTCGACGACGAAAAAAGAAAAAAAGAAAAGAAGTTAATCAATCACTAGTCGCCTC
>ENA-ORBV01014846-ORBV01014846.1-microbial-mat-metagenome-genome-assembly--contig:-NODE-14846-length-11573-cov-3.364040_pt1 | contig 11573 bp, 12 predicted proteins | sample MGYA00237777_ERZ505514 | MGnify/ENA primary metagenome ERZ505514 (study PRJEB26160, sample SAMN06269048) | microbial mat metagenome | isolation source: Oligotrophic lake microbial mat | place...
CATCACGCCCTCGAAGGCGCGAGCCGAGGGGCGGAGCGGTCGGCGATTGATCACATGAACCGCGCCCAGCAATTGCGTGACCGCGACGCGGTACTCCCGCGATTCCGCCGGCGCGTAATGATGCTGCACCTGCGCCAGCCGATGGTTGACCGTGATCTGGGTCAACTCTGGAAACGCCTGCGGCGACTTTTCAAGTCGGTGATGGATGCGCGTGCCGCTCATGATGAGAAATCGATTGAGCGAGACACGCTCGATGCAGTCGCGGTGTCGCTCCAGAAAAATCGCGCTTTGGCGCACGTCATCGGCCTGCTCGCCGGGATAGCCCATGATCATGGTGGTGCGGACGCTGATGCCCGCGTCGGTCGCGTCATGCAGGAACCGCGAGGTGGTCGCGAGGTCGGTGCCCTTGGCCATCTCGTCCAGCACGCGCTGGCTTCCCGATTCAAGGCCGGTGGTGATGCGGACCAATCCCGAAGCTCGCGCGGCGTGCATGTGCGACCGGCTCAAACCATTGTCTCCCTGGCATCCCACATGGACCGCCGCCACCCATGTCGCCCCGGGCGAAGCCGTTCGGCGCGTTCAGGCGCTGCACACCCAAGCCGCGCTCTATGCCTCGAAACGCGTGGTGATGCTCGTAGAGCAATTCGCCCGCGAGCACGGGAAGAAGCTCTTGGTGGTGCTTTCCTTTGGGCGTAACAACCTGCGCAAGCGCCTGAACGGCGAGGAGCGTCCAAAGCACCCGCTCTACGTGATCGCGCAGGACCTCGAGCTGCGCCTCGGGATCGCGCAGGGGACGGTCGCGCCGCCGGACTACCGCGACTACCTCGTCGACCGGATCGAGGACCCGAACGGGATCAACCTGGCCTCGATTCGCGCGACCATCCAGTGCGAAGGAGAGACCGAGGACAAGTGGCGGCTCGTCCAAGCGCTGAGTGCCGAGTCCGCCGGTTCCGAGGTTCGGCCGGTCGTGGTTGCGACTGGCCTCGTCGCCTTCCCGGAGGATTGGAGTTCTCGCCGGATCGCGATCACGCTCGATGCGAAGGATCGCCTCGGGACGACGAGGTCCAAGACGTATCCGAGCATCGAACTCAGCGACACGCGACGCGTGCTACCTGGGCGCATCGCGCATCTCGATCCGCGAGGAGCCGGATCCAGCATGCGCCTCGTGAGTGGCAACGACGGCGCCGTGTACACATTCGGCGGTCGCGGCGACGACGTCGAAACCGAGCTTTATCGTCGAGCCGGGCTCGGCTCCTTCAAACGCGGAAGGGTGGTGGGCGAGGAGTCGGCCAAGCTCGATTTCGGAGACGCCGTGATCCGCGATTTCTATCTCGACGAGGACGAAGTGACCCGAGGCGAGTTCCTGACCTTCGTGCGCGCCGCGGAGTCGGGCTATCTGGATCCGAAGTTCTGGCCGTCGGGTGGTCGCCCCGATCCCGCGCGATCTAAGTCATGGCTCGAGCTGGCGGCCGACGGATCGGACGATCGATTGCCCATCACCGGAGTCACGTGGGACGAAGCCGCGGCGTTCGCGCGCTGGATGCACAAGCGGCTGCCCTCTCTCGTCGAGTGGGAATACGTGGTGCGCGGCGGGGCCGGCAACTATCGCCCGTTCTCTTCGTGGGACTCGATGCGGCCACGTCCGGCACATGAGATCGTGAACTTCCGCAGCTCGACGAATGGTGCGGGGCGAGCGCCATGGGCGCGCGGTTCCGGCGCAGAGGTTTCGAGCGAAGGCTTCCGCAATCTCTCCGGCAACGTGCGCGAATGGACGTCCACGCCTCGCGAGATTCCCGGTGAGAAAGAGACCGAGCCCCGCACGCTGATGTCGAAGTACAAGGAGATCTGGCTCGATCCACTCCGTCTTGGCGAGAGCCTGAAACAGGTCGGGCGCTTCTACGTCGCCGGCGGCGCCTGGGACATGACGGAATTCGACTTCGCGACGTGGAAGGTGTTTCCCCGCGGCGAACCACGGCCGAATGTCGGCTTTCGTTGTGCTGTGTCGAGTGCGGAGGTGCGGGCCGGGCTCGGCGACCGATGGGGTTCCGCCCCTTGACGCCTCCGGCCGACGGGCGCCCGCCGCATGGCCGTTTCTACTTTCGAAGCGCGCTTCGCTCCAGGATCGGAAGACCTTGCAATTGCGCGACTTCCATTCCCGTCGAGCACGCGGCCGAATCGCCGGCTCGCCGGGTGATTTCGATCGGATGACCACCGAAGTCGATGGTGAACGCGTGAATCCGTTAGCTGCCAGCCCAGAATGCCTGTGCGGCGGATCGGGACCGAGGGTAAGATCCGCGCCGGGCGACCAGCTGGGTTGCCGCTCCGTGTAATCGGTTCGACGGATTTCCCTCCCCGATGCGCCTTCCCCCCGTTCCGCTCGCAGCTCTCGCCTCGTGTCTTTTCGCCGCGTGCTCCAGCACGCCGACCCGCGGGCCGGAGGGCGGCGCGCCTGCAGATGGGTCATATTGCATTTCTCCCTCTCGCCGGCGGCGGCCCACTTTCCTGTCGGTTACACTCCGAGCATCACGAATCCCGGCCGTACTCTCTCGCCTCGCGCCGCTCTCCATGAACAAAATCCGGCTACTCGTCGCCTTCACTTGCTCCGTCGCCTGCACTCTATCGCCTCACTCGGTCTCGGCTGGGCCGGTGAGGAAACCATTCACCAACTCCTCCTCGGCTGGATGCAACCGCTAATAGTCCCATGGACCGCGGGCGTCATCCCGGTCGTCGCGCTGGTCTTGTCATTCGGCCTGATGACCTACATGCACGTCGTAATCGGTGAGGTTGTCCCGAAGAATATCGCCATCGAAACGGCCGACCGCTTCGCCGTCCTCGTTGCGCCAATCCTCCTCGTCTTCGGCCGCATCGCCAGCCCACTCGTCACCATCATCGAAAGGTCGTCGAAACGAATATCGAGGCAACTGGGATTACGCGGTGAGAGCGAAGGCGGCGGCGGGCATACCGTCGAGGAACTCAAGTTCATCGTTTCCCTTTCGCAAGAGGAAGGAAAAATCGAAAAATTCCAACAACTCGCCATCCACCGCTTACTCGAACTCGCCGACTATTCGGCGCGCGAAATCATGGTGCCCCGCACCAACATGGTCGCCGTCCCCATCGGCATCTCGCTGGAACAACTCCTCGTTCTCCTCAACGATCACCAGTTTTCGCGCATCCCCGTCTATGAATGTAGTCCCGATCAAATCGTCGGCATCGTTCATTTGAAGGACCTCATCCAAGTGCTGATGCAGCGCGGCGGCCTGACAAAGTTCCACCTCAAGAACCTCATGCGCGCACCGATCTTCGTCCCGGAAACGCGTAGTCTAAGCGACCTTATCGACGTCTTTCGCGACCACAATACCCACATGGCCGTGGTTGTCGACGAGCATGGATCCACCACCGGCGTGGTCACTCTGGAAGACGTCCTCGAACAGGTCTTCGGCGAGATCGAAGACGAACACGACATCCGCCGCCCGAAGCAAGACCATCACGCCCTCGCCCTGGAACTCGAAGGCACCATCAACATTCCCGATCTGCTCAATCAATACGGCGTCGAACTTCCCGCCGACGGCGGCTTTGAAACACTAGCCGGTTATCTGCTTTCAAAGCTCGGCGATCTCCCCCAGGAAGGTGTCGTGTTGGAGGATGACGGCCGGCGATTTACAATCCTCGAAATGGAGCGCAACCGCATTGCGAAGGTGCGGATCGAACGGTTGGAAGTGGCATCGTGACTCCGGCGGAAATGCACGCGGCCATTCGCGGCGAACTCATCGCGCACTCCGAGCCATCGAAACTGCCCGTGATGCAGCGGTTCTTCAGGGATCCAATCGACGCCTACTGCACCTATACGGAACACGTTCGCAACATCGCCAAAAAGCACGGTGCGGACTTCGCCGCTTGGACGGAAAAAGATCGAACGGAACTCACGCGCGCACTTTGGGAAAGCGGTAAGTTCGAAGAAGGCGGTGTCGCGATTCAGCTCTTCGCGCGCATGCGCCGCAAATGCGGAGATCGTGAACGGAACCTCTTCAAACGCTGGCTCGTGAAGTACGTGCGCAACTGGGCGCACTGCGATGCACTGTGCGCCGATGTTCTGGGTCCAATGCTCATTGCCCATCCGGAGTGGATCTGGGAAATGAAGGAGTGGGCGGTCGCCGCCCCGCTGTATCAGCGCCGCGCGGCGTTGGTCGCTCCATTGAAAGGAATTCGTAAGGGGTTGTTCCGTGCCGAAGCGGAAGCTTTGCTCCTGCAACTGACCCCGGATCGCGAAGACCTGATCAAAAAAGCCATCGTCTGGCTGAAAAAGGAACTCGCGCGATGAGGCGGCGCGACCTCCTTTGGGGCTTGCCGCTATTGGGGCAGGGAACAACTCTGGGCGATCGCCGCGAACTGTTCGTCGATGACCAATTAGTCGAATGGATGCGCGGCGCGGAACTGCGTCTCGCCACTCCCATTGAAAAGGAAATCGTCCTGAAATTGGACCGCCCGCACGAAGGGCCGTTCAGCGCCTATTTCACCATCCTCAAAGACGAGGGAAAATACCGGATCTACTATCGCGGCGTTCCGGAAGCAGGCAAGGACGGCCGTCCCACGGAAGCAACTTGTTATGCCGAATCCCCCGACGGCATTCACTTCTCGAAACCCGCAAACAACATCCTTCTCCAGGGCCAACCGCCTTTCTCGCATAACTTCTGCCCCTTCATCGATCGCAATCCTCGCGCCAAAACACGCTACAAAGCGTTATCCGGCATCGCCTCCAGCGGTCTCAAAGCCTGGATCTCCGATGACGGCCTCTCATGGCGCGCGCTTCGAAACGAACCCGTCATGCCGGCCACCAAACTGCCCATGTTCGACTCGCAGAATCTTGCCTTCTGGTCCGCAAGCGAAGGCTGCTACGTCGCCTACGTTCGCCAGTTCCGCGACCGCATCCGGACCATCGTTCGCGCCACCAGTGATGACTTCGTCAACTGGACTCCCTTCGCTCCGCTCGACCTCGGCGGCGCGCCCGCGGACCACCTCTACACAAACCAACTCCATCCCTATTTCCGCGCCCCGCAAATCTATATCGGCATCGCGGCTCGCTTCAATCCGGGGCGCCAGGTCCTAACCGCCGAAGAAGCCCGCGAAACCGGCGTCCACCCGGACTATTTTAAAGACACCAGCGACAGCGTTCTCCTCTCGTCGCGAGGCGGCAATCAAGTCTCGCGCTACTTCCGGGAATCGTTCCTGCGACCAGGATTAGGTCTCAATCACTGGGTTAGCCGCGACAACTATCCCGCCCTGAATGTGGTCGAAACTGGCGATGGCGAAATGAGCTTCTACGTCAACCGTCACTACGGGCAACCAACCGCTCACCTGCAGCGCTTCGCCCTCCGCACCGACGGCTTCGCCAGCCTCCACGCCGGTTGGAGGGGCGGCGAACTACTGACGAAGCCCTTCACGTTCTCCGGCCGCAACCTCGAACTCAACTTCGCGACTAGCGCCGCCGGCGGCATCAGAGTAGAACTTCAAAACCCTGATGAATCGCTCATTCCAGGCCTCGCACTTGGCGACTGCGCCGAAATAATCGGCGATCGCTTAATGCGAACTGTCAAATGGCGCGGAGACCCATCCGCGTTCGCCGGGAAGCCCGTGCGCCTGCTATTCTCACTCCGCGACGCCGATATCTACTCCTGGCGCTTCACCGCGTAACTACATCCGGGGATGGTTGACAAACGGCAGCAGAGTCCGAAGCCGCGCATCACGCAAATACAATCCGCCCCAGAGCATCGCGCCCAGCAACGGCTGCGTATAAAATGGATCGCTAACCCGCACGTGCGCCAGCGTCGCCCCGCCCAGATATCCGGTCAAGAGGATCGCCCCCAGGACCTTGCTCCGCGGAATGAGATAAATCAACGTGCAACTGAGTTCCAAAATCCCCAGTCCGAATGCATGTTCGAGCGGCAATCCCAGGTGGTCGAATCCCGCGTCTAACCCGGGGGCATTCGCAAGTTTCATGCCCGCGGAAGCGAGCAGCATCAATACCGGTATCCCGCTAAGTCCCCGGCCGATCCAGATCTTACTCTTGGGATTTATGTCGTCGAGTGTCATGAATCAGTGTTGCACTCCTGGCGAAAAAGTTGGGCATCTCAAACAGTCGCAACATGCAGTTGACGCGTCCAAGTACTCGTCTCCAGCGCGTCAAAACAGATCTGATCGCCCGTCGCCTTCCAGCGCGGATGCAGATCGCAGCGAAGGTCGGTCGTGATGTAGTTCTCGCCCGACGCGGTCTTCATCGGGAACTCGCCCAGCACTGTCCCTTCCTTTCGGCCGAGGTGATAGAGCATCAGACGCTTGGCCGGAACGGCCGGAATATTGCGGTCGGTAACCAGCAACTGCGGATCCGGGCTGAAACTACAGTGCCCGTCGGCGTCCAGAAATTCCGGTCCGATCACCCGGTACTCCGGACCCTCCGTATCTTTGAAAAGCACATGCCGCACCGTGTTCTCAATGCGAAACGTCGCCATGATCTCGTCCGCCCCGCGCCACGCAAAATGCGACACGCCACGCCCGTACGGAACCACCTCCCGCAGCCCCTTGCCATCAATTCCCGCCGTAAACATCGCCGACGTCAGCGCGCCCTTTTCAATCGTCCGCGCCAGGAAAAACATCCGGTTGCTGGCCGGGTTAATCACGCTGTGTTGAATGAACAACGCCTTTTCCTTGAGCTCCGGATGCTTCGGCGCCAGCGCTTCATACACCTGTCGCAGCGAAACCGCCAAACGGCTCTTACCCGACTTCAAGTCGAGCACATGGACGCCATCGTTCAAAGGGTGATTGTCATTCGGATTCGGATCGCGAGCCGCTGCGTAACCCACCACTGGACGAAGTCGCGCCAGCCGGCCGTAAGTCACGCAACTCGCCACACGGCCATTCGGAGCCACGCTCTCAATGGCCCGGCTATACGTTCTGCGTTTGCCGGAGTGCAGGTTGTGCGCGACGGAAATAATCTCCCCGTCCGCCGCGTCGTTGAACAGAATCGTATCGGGCTCCGTTGGCGACCAATTCAGCATGCAGCCCTGCTGCAGGTTCCATGCCCGCGTCTCGACAATCGGGCTCGTCGCGCCGCTAACTGGGTCGACGCCGGCAATCGTCGCGGGCTCATTCGGCCGCGGCATCCGGTTCTGAAACTCGGATTCCAGGCAGATCATTTTGTCGCCCGCCCGGTTCCACGGTGACACCGCGTAGTAGCCGAAAAAGTGATGCTTCGGCCCGCTCGTCAGCGCCCGAATTTTCGCTGGAGCCGCCGCAACCACCGCGGCCGGCAATAGCAACTGACGGCGGGAAAGCGTCATGTCAATTACTCCTTAACGCTGATTTCCTTGAAGTAAACGATCGAATTCGCGTCGTGGTTCTGCAGTCCGATATAGCCCTTATTGGCGCGCGGCCCGCGAACAGGCTCATACCACTGTTTGCGCTCCGGAATCGCCTGACCCTCTTTGTACTCATTCACCAGCTTGCCGTTCAGCTTCACTTTGGTGACGGCGCCCTTCAACTCAATCTCCAGCGTGTTCCACTCGCCCGTCGGTTTCTGGCTTCGCGCTGTCACTTTGCTGATCGAATAGATCGCGCCCGTGCAATGCCAGTCATCCCCACCGGCGTCAATCTGGACCTCGTAGCCATTGTGGACGCCGTACCATGCGTCCCTCGGTTGATCGGGCATGCGGATCACCACCCCCGAATTGCCGCGTTCACCGGAGGTCTTAAACACAATGCGAATCGTCGTGTCGCCAAATGCGGCAGGTTCAAAGTACAACAACCCCATACCGCCGCCGGTCTTCAACATGCCGCCCTCGGCGGTAAAGCCGGGCCAGCCCACCTGTTTCCAACCAGTCAGGTCTTTGCCATTGAACAGCGGCTTCCAGGCGGCGAAAGCGGCGGGCGTAAGCAGGGCGAGAAGAAGGAGGATTCGCATCGCTCTTAGTATGGAACTTCCCGCCCCGCTTGTGTCAATCGCCTATTGCTTCTTGGCTTCGAAAGGACGGGCCTGCCCGCCTTCGCGTTCCGCGTTGCCCTTAATCACGCTGCCCTCGACGGTGCCGCTGTAGTCCGTCTTCATGTCCCCATTCGGCGTGGATATCATCGTGGAGAACGAGAATTTGTTGCCATCGATCTTGCCGTCCTTGATCTCGCCCGGAGGCGGTTCCATGTCGCCAAACTTCATCGAAAACTTGCCGGTCAGCTTGTCGCCCTCGGCCTTGAGTTCAAATGTTTGAACGACCGTGAACGACTGCCCGTCGCGCTCCATCTTGCGCTCGGAAACCCACTTGCCGTCGATGGGCCCGGCGAGGGCGGAACCAGCAAGCAACAGCGCGCTCGCGGCGAGGGAAAGAAAACGATTCATAACTACTCCTGGGCGGGACCGGTCTGTTTTCGTCCTGCCACTCAGGAGTATAACTGAAGGGATGCGATTCTTTCTCCTCCTGGGAGTGCTGGCGGCCCAAGTCCCGGCCACCCAGGAACTGGCGCGGCAGGTCATCGCCAATGAGGTGCGCCAGTATGAAGAATTCGGCGAATTCACCTTTCGCTATGACGCAACGTATCGCCGCTACAACCAGGCCGGTAAACGCGTAAGCGAATCCTCCGAAGCCGGCGAGACCTACATGAGTCACAAGCGCAATGTCGATATCGCGCTCACCCGGGACGGCAAGCCGCTCAGGCCCAAAGATCTAGGAAGGGTGCAAAAAGCGGCCACCGCTAAACTCGAAGCCGACGCCCGCGAACGGCAGGCGTCCACCTATGTCGAAAAGCCAATTGACCAAAAGCCCGGCGCGGGCCTCTCTCGCAATCTCGTTCGCATGAGCGCCGTCGACGTTCTCCGCTACTGCCAGCTATCTCCCCCTCGAACAGAAAAGCAGTTACTCGCCCTGGACTTCCAGCAGTGCAAAAGCCCTTGGCCCGATGAGGCGCATTAAGTTCACCTCAACGGCACCGTTTGGGTCGATCCCAAGTCCCGGGTCATGGACTCCTGGAGGGCCTTCGTCGCCGGCGCGCTCGTCTATGAACAGACCACCCAAATCGCCCCCGGTGGCGCTCGCGTTCCGGCACTGAATCATCTCAATCAAGCCGCCGCCCCGGACGTTTTTAGCAACGATCGAGTCGAAATCGTCTACCGCTGGTCCAACCCGCGGCGCTTCTCCGTCGGCGTCGAACAAACCATCGCCGCGCCGTCACAGCGCTAGCATAATTTCTTCAGCCCTCCAGCACACCCCGATACAACGCTGCCATCGGAACCCGGCATCCGAGACTCGCAATTGCAACCTCGCCGTCCAACCCGCTCACTTCACTGAGTATCCAGGTCCCGTCCTCCGCGCGAGTATGTATCTCAACCCGCGGCTTGTCTTGAGAAATCAGCGCGTATTGCCGCACACTCGGACTCGTCCGGTACTCATGCGATTTATCGCCGCGGTCCTTCGCCTCCGTGCTCGGCGACAGCACTTCCACAACAAACACAGGGTTGGTTACCACATTCGGCCTGCCCTGCATCCGCGAAACGGGTCCGCAAATCACCATCAGGTCCGGGTAAACCAGCATGTCCCTCGAACCGGTCTGGAACATCACGTCGCTGCCCAGGACGCCGCAATCCCGGCCGCGCAACGCCGCATAGAGTTCGCCGCCCAAATTCATCGCAAGCCGCGCATGTTCAAAGGATCCGCCCGCCATCGCCGTAACAACACCGGCATAGTACAGGTGCTTGATTTCGGAGGCTTCCTCATGGGCAAGAAACTCTTCTGGCGAGATCCACGGAATATTCGGCGCAGCCATGTCTATATCCTACCCGCAAGCCATCGCCGCGACAAACTGAATAAGTCGCCCCACTGTCCCGGAAGTCTCATATAACCGCTACTCCTGCAAGCGAAGCCCAACCCGCCTCGCCTTCTCCCGCAACGCGCTCCACTCCGCCCGCAGCGTGCGCGACACAACAATATTCTCCGCACCGAACGCCTGTCCCGCCCCCACCATGGCGTCATACGTCTAACGGTTTCAAACCGCTCCGCCAGCCACGCGAACTCAATCGGGTGCGCGACATGAGAGGTGCATCATGGAGGCTTTCTTTTTTTGGCGCTGACAACCCGCACGTCAGTATACGTACGGATTGGAGGTGTCTCTTGTCTGATTCTCTCGTCGCCCTCGAACAGCAACGCGCCAGCGTCCCTGGCACAGATCCAGGCGCTGGGTGATTTTCGCAGTGGGTCCATAACCGCCATTCAGGGCCGTTGCGGAAAGGCGAACCGCCGTTGTCATCAACCCGGCCCCTGTCCCAACTACCGGTTGACCCGCAAGGGGAACGGAAAGACGGTAAGCGAGAGCTTCACTTCCGCTACCGGCTCCGTAAGGCGCAGCGTGAGGTGGAGGCGTTTCATCGCTTCCGGCAACTCAGTCAGGAACTGCTGGCGGAGAATGAAGACACACTCTCGCCGCAGGGGAAAAACAGCGGAAGCGATTCAACAAGAGATTGTCCGCGAAGTAGCGCAACAGTTGCGTGTCCTCTTCACTGGCCACCGCAAAACCGGGCAGTTGGATCTGGAAGCCGTCGAGATGGCCGTGCGCTCGGCGATGCACCAGGGCCGGAGCCGCCGCGCTCACCCACCTGCTCCATTTCGCCTCTCCGCCGCCGGAGCATCGACGCCTCGCTTCTCCGTGCGGCCACCAGGCTCGTTATCGCGATCTGCGGACCAAACCGATTCTCACCGCGCTGGGCTGCACCGCGCTCACCTGTCCTTACTCTCTGTGCCCGCATTGCCACACAGGCCAGTTTCCCGCCGATGTCGAGCTGGACAACGACAACACAGACTTCTCGCCCGGTGTGCGCCGCATGAACGCGTTGGTGGGCCAAGCGGCTCCTTTCGAGCACGGGCGCCAGCAAATGCAGTGACTCGACGGTTCGGAATTAGCGGCTAGATCGGAATCAGCGTCAGGCCCGAGAGGTGCTCGAAGTCCCGGTGGTTAGTGGTGACGAGCGGAAGTTTCCACTGTTTGGCTGTAGCCGCGATCCACGCATCGGAAGTTGCCATGGGCCGCCCGCACCTCCGGCTCTCTGCAATAGTGTCCGCCCAAATGGCGCACGTTTCTTCATCCGGAAGAAGCACGGTATAGCGAGCGATGTGAACGAGAAGTCGTTGACGCCGTTCTTCGCCCCACCGGTTTACGTTGGGCCACGGCAGGAGTTCCCCGCGCGTCATGAACGAGGTGTAGCACTGTGCGTCGCCGATCTCTGCCTCGCACTTCGGTCCCATCGGGTTATCCTCGTTGAACAGTATCGACACGATGTTCGTGTCGAGAAGAATGACCCTCATTTAGCGTTGATCGGCGGTTTGCCGTTGATCTCTCTGAGCAATGCTAGAAAGGCATCAACTTCCGCCGGATCGCCGTCGTCCCTGACAATTGGCCCCTTAAATGGACCCTTCAAGCCGGGGATCAGTGGGCCATCATACTCGGGGAGATCTTTTGTATGTAGAACGATAGTCGCCACACTTCTACTTTACCTCAGCCTGATAGGAATCGTCTTCAAGCTCAAGCTGGTTCCCGTCTATGTG
>ENA-ORBV01014847-ORBV01014847.1-microbial-mat-metagenome-genome-assembly--contig:-NODE-14847-length-11572-cov-4.925098_pt1 | contig 11572 bp, 7 predicted proteins | sample MGYA00237777_ERZ505514 | MGnify/ENA primary metagenome ERZ505514 (study PRJEB26160, sample SAMN06269048) | microbial mat metagenome | isolation source: Oligotrophic lake microbial mat | place...
CACGTGGACCTGGAAGGACCTCTTCACCGCCCCTATGCTGGCGTTCAAGCCGAAGTGCATGGCGGTATCGGCGGCGACACTGCTGGTCCTGGGGCTGTGGACCCACCTCTTCGGGGTCATCGCTCCCGACCTCGGCTCGTGGATCTGGCCTGTATCGATCGGCTTCCTGGTCGCCGGCCTGATCATCTTCGGGCTTGGCGCCACCCTGGTCGCCGTGTTCATGAAGGCAGACCTGCTCGATGACGAGTTCCTCTCCTTCAGCGAGGCGCTTGGACAGTTCAAGGGACGGATCCTGGCTGCCATCCTGGTGCCGGTGTTCCTGGCTGTGCTGGTCGCCGCCGTTCATGGCCTGCTGATCTGGTTCCCGCTGTTCGTCGGCTCGATCCCCTACGCTGGTGGCCTAGTCTACGCGCTGCTCTACCCGCTCGGATTCTTCGCCGCCATCTTCGCCCTGCTGCTGAGCATCGCCGTGCTGTTTGGTATGTTCGTGTTCCCGGCCATCGTCGCGGTCCGCCGCCACGGCTGGTTCGACAACGTCGTCGACACCATCGAAGCGGTCGGCACCCGCCCGCATATCCTGGTGGCCAGCCTGGCCCTGACCGGCGTCTTCATCTGGTTCGCTTATGGCCTGTGCCAAACTGCCGGAAGCTACCTGCGCTTCTCAGCTGTGAACCAGCCGGTGTGGGGATCCGAGTCCGGCCGTTCCGATCCGGCGCGGGTCGAGGACCGCGCCCAGGAGCTCTCGGTGCGGGCGCTGTCGTGGGTGGATCCGGTCGCCATGGGCAAGGTCATGCTGCAGCAGCAGACTCGGAGCTACTCGTTTGGCGGCGGCTATGAATACAGCCGCACCGAGACAGACGGTTTCTACCGCTGGGGTTCGGGCCTGATCGCCGGCTGCTGGCAGGTGCTGGTTGGCGCCCTGATTCTCGGCTACTGCCTGAACTTGTTCATCGGCGGCGGCATGCTGACCTACCTGGTCGTCCGCGAAGACGATTACTGGGATGACGAAGATCTCGAAGACCTCGACAAGCTGGCAAAGGAGCTGGAAGACGAAGCAAAACGCGAAGAGGCAGGTCAGCCTGCGCCTGCGCCTGCGCCTGCTCCGGCTCCTGCAGCCGAAGTCAAACCGGCAGACGGCACCCTGCCGACCCAGATCGTCCCGCCGAAGGAATGATAGGGGTAGGGACGGTCCTTTCGGGCCGCCCCTCCCTCCGAACCGTACTGGCGGATTGCCCGCATACGGCTCTCCGGTTGTCGTGTTGTCCTCAACAGGGCTGAAGAAACCGGCGGTGGGCCTCTCCGAGGGAGAAGAGTCCTAGGCCGGCGAAGAAGGCCTTTGGCCATCGATTTTGGCCCCGGCCGCCAGGCCGCCCGAAGAGTCCGTTCGCAGAACACCTTGTCGTGCAGCCATACCATCGTCCTCCGTCTGGACCCCCTTTGCGGACTGTGTGCGCGAATGGATCCCCCGCCAACGCGACGATGGTCAGGTATTGCACACCGGCATCAGGATGTCCTTGGCCGCCTGCACCAGGTCGCCGCATGCGTAGGGCTTCTCGAAAGTCCTAACTACCCCACTATGATAGTGGGCGATCTTGAGGAATACCTCGGCACTCAGTGCAGAGCCACCACCAGACACCGCAATAATCTTGATGGCGCTGTGTTTGCGGGGAAGTTCTTTGATCAGTTCCAGGCCATCCATGTCGGGCATGAATAAGTCGGTGATGATCAGGTCGAATGGCCTGCTGTTCAACAGCGCCATCGCCGCCTTGCCATTGTCGGCGACTTCAACGTCGAAACCGTCGGCCTCGAAATGGATGCGCAGCAGTTCGGCAATGGCTGGATCGTCATCGACCAGCAGGATGCGGTGGGACTTCACAGTGGCTCCTTGGACGACGCCATTCCATGCATGATGGATTGTGAGATCTCCCTCGCCAGTTCGAAATAGGAGAATGGAGCGGTGAGGATGAACGACGCGTCGGCAGCCTTGAGGCTGGCCCAGTCTGACTCTGTCAGGACCGGTGCCATCACGCCGATCGGGATGGTCCGTTGCAATGCGCGGAGTTTCTCGCAGACCTGAAGACCACTCAGCTCTGTCATGGCGAACTCGCTGAGAACCAGATCATAGTTGCGTGTGAGATCGGCTAGTGCTGCCAAGGCCAGCGCCGGCTGCGCATAGGCATCGACGATGTAGCCCATCTGCGTCAGCATGTCCTGCGTCAGTAACCGCAATGACGCCGTTTCGGCGATCAACAGAACGCGTCCGGCGGCCATGGGTGTGGCGGGTTGCCGATCGCTTGGGATGCGAGTCTCGGCCGTGACCGTCGGCAAGTAAACGGTGAAGACAGTGCCGGTGCCGACCTGCGAATCGACAGTGATGGCCCCGCGATGGCCGGTAATGATTCCATGGACGACGGACAAGCCGAGTCCGGTGCCCTGCGCGCCTTTGGTGGAGAAAAACGGTTCAAAAATCCGTGCCTGGATATGGGCGGGGATGCCCGTGCCGCTGTCCTGCACCTGGATCCGACAATAGTGCTCGTCGCGCAGGGCTGCATGTGGTCGCGGCTGCCCTAGAGCGAACGTGCAAGCATCCAGCAAGACCGCGAGGCGTCCGCCGTCAGGCATGGCCTGGATGGCATTGACGCAGAGATTGGTCAGCACTTGGTGCATCTGCGAGGAGTCACCCAGGATGAGATATTTCTGCTCCGTCCCGCTCACCTGATAGGCGATATTGCGGGGACGTCCGACCTGCATCAACGCACCAACCTCCTCGACCAATTGACCGAGATCACAAAGCGTCTGGGTCTGCACGCCACGCCGGCTAAAGCTGAGGATCTGCTTGACCAGGTCTTGGGCACGATCGCCCGCGGCGATGACCTGTCCCAATGCCTTGACCGTGCGCACATCCGTGGCGTTCCATTGCATGGCCAGATTGGTGTAGCCCAGGATCGCGGTCAGAATGTTGTTGAAGTCATGCGCAATGCCGCCCGCCAAAACACCCAAAGATTCCATCTTCATCGCCTGAAAGAGCTGCGCCTCCAGCTGCTTCTTCACCTCGGCCGCCTGCATCTGCTCGGTGATGTCCTGGAAGATACCGGTCAGTTTAGCTGGGCGACCTTCGTGCAGCGTCACTTTGCAGGTGGTACGCACGTCGATCCTGCGGCCCTTGATGGTCAGGGCTTCCAACACCAGATCATAGCCTTCACCGAGTTCCATTGCAGCTTGCAACGCCAGGGAGATGATTCGCCTGGATTCAGGCAGGAAATAACCAACGGCGGCATCCACAGTCGGATTGAATTCCGCCTGCGAGGTGTCATGGATGCGATAGGTCTCGGCGGTCCAGAACAGGTCATTGGTGGCAAGATCGAGTTCCCAGCCTCCCACCTGCGCGGTAGATTGCGAATCCTCGAGCAAGAGCGTGTTGCGGCGCAGCCCCTCCTCGGCCAGCCGTCGATCGGTAACATTGACGTGCATGACCACCACCCCGGCGAGGCGCTCCTGATGCAGACGGGTGGCCATCAGCCGGAACCAGCGCTTCGTGTCTGGCGAGTGGCAGGGGTATTCGATGGAGAAATCACGCTGCGATCCACTCAGTACGGCGCGCAGCCCATCAGCGACCTGTCGCGCCTCCTGAGAACAGTCACCGGCCGCCGAATCGCACACCTTGAGGTAGTTGCGTCCGACACAGAAATCCGTGCTCTGCAAGGCGTTGGCTGAGGCAAAATACCGCCAGCTGCTGTTCACCGCCATAATGACGCCATGCGGATCGAGCAGGGCGATATGCGCCGGCAGGGCATCGAGGATGGCGGTTTGGTGCTCTGCCAATTCGCGCAGCGCCGCATCAGCCTTTTGGCGCGTGCTGATATCGTGCAGCATCACCAGGTGCAAACCGTCCGCCGATCCCGCCAAGGCCTCGGCTCCGACCAGGGCGACGACCTGCGAGCCATCCTTGCAGCGGATGGTGAGTTCCATCGGCTCAAAGGTGGTGCCGTTGCGCGCGGCCGTATCCAGATGCTGCTGCCAGGTCTTGTCCACCCACCGGCGGTAGTCCGGATCGGGATAGGCTCTGGACCACCAGTCGGCCAGGGTTGGGATGTCCTCCAAGGTATAGCCGAATGTCTGAATGAAGGCCGCATTCAACCGCAGGATACGTTGCGACGCATCATTGAGCGCGAAGGGCACAGGTGCGACATCAAACAACGTGCGATATCTCTGTTCAATCGCCGTCAATTCTTGATGTAGCGACGAGCGTTCGGCGACATCTCGGGTCTGTCTCTGGACCAGGCGCTGGCCTGCGACTTCGAAGCAGTTAAAGGCGACCTCGACGGGAAAGACCGTGCCGTCCTTGCGACGTTGACGTCCTGCGAGAGTGAAGCGCTGATCGATGGTGAGGCGGCCCCACGTTGCCTGGGCGGTGGCGAGGTCGACATCCTGCTCGATGTCGAAGACGGTCATGGCCAGGAGTTCGTCCCGCGTGTACCCGAGACTGGCGCAGGCTTGGCGGTTGACCTCGACGAAGCGTCCGGCGGAATCATGAACGAATACAGCATCGGCGAGGTGATCGGAGTAGCTGCGATAGCGCTCGGCGTTCTGGCGCAGAATCTCGTTTTCGCGTTCCAGTTGCTGCTGGCGCAACCGCAGCGCGTCCAATTGCTGCGCCAGGTCGTCGCGGCCCGCTGGTGCGTCTCGTGATGGCCCATCGAAAAGAGGAGGACGCTCGCTGGTCACGGTTGGGCGTCCGCTGACGGACATGCAGGCAGAGCTACGACACCTCGGTCGGACGCCGCAGTCCTACAGCCTGGATCGTGGTGGCGATACCGGCTGAGGGGATGATTTACCAGCAGACGTCCGTGTCGAATCCGGGTCGCAAACCGATCGGGCCAGACGTCTCGAGACCGCATGCAGGAATCCCAAAGGCGTTGGCTAGGCGGAGACCCGGAGACAAGTCCCCGGAGCATCAGAGTAAAAACTACCCCCCTCGTTCGTGTAAGGCAAGATGCAACTCGATACACTCTCCGGTCGGTACAGGGGCTTGTACCCCACACGCTCCGTGCGCTGATGGGCGCACGGAGCGCGGCCAGTTTCGCCGGGGCTTTTTCGTTTTATGCACTCCCGGGCCACCAAGCTGGCCGCGCTCCGTTGCTTAGCGTTGGAAGCGTTTCGCCAGCTCTGGCCAGCTCAGGTCGAGGGTGGTCGGCCGGCCATGCGGACAGTGCTCGAGACCTTCCAGGGTGAACAGCATGCGCACCAGTTCAGCCTGCTGGGCATGATCAAGTCGTTGACCGGCCTTGACCGCGGCATGGCAGGCAGCGCTGTGGCGGATACGCTCGCTCAGACGCTCAACCGCGACCGCACCGTCGCCGGCCAGATCAGCGAGGAAGCGCGCCCAGTTGCAGCGCGAGAGTGCGGTCGGGTGGGCGCGGATCGCCACCGATGACGGCCCGAACCGCTCGGCTTCGATGCCATGCTTGCCCAGTTCGGGCAACAGGGACGACACGCTGCCGATCTCGGCCGCGGTCAGCTGGACCACGATGGGCACCGCTAATTGCTGAATGCCGGAATGGGCGAGATCGCCGACCGAGGCATCCAACGCCTGCCACAGCGCCTTCTCATGCAGGGCATGCTGGTCGACCACGCGAAGACCCTGTTCGGTCTCGATGACCAGGAACATGTCGTTGACCTGCCAGAAGCGGCGGATGGTCGAAGGGAGCGCAGCTGGCTGTCCGGACGGACGAACCTCCGCCCGGGCTGCCGATCGATCGTAGGACACCTCGGCAGCAGCAACTCTGTTCTCGATGACCGAATGACGGACAGATGGCACATCAAGCGGACGAGGCGCTGGTTGCTCTGGCGGCGGCAGTTGCGGCATGAACCGCTCCTGCACCACGACCATTGGCGGAGGTGGAGCCAAAGGCGGCTTCACTACGGTGCGCGACAGGATGGGCGACACCGGCAGTCTGGCGCGATCCTCGGCGCTGAGCAGGCGGAAACCGCCTTGGTGCTCGGTCAAGGCCGCCTGCAGCGCCTTGCTGATCAGAGCAAAGACCTCGCCATCGCGGCGGAAGCGGACCTCGTGCTTAGTCGGATGTACGTTGACGTCGACCGCTGCCGGATCGACGTCCAGGTGCAGGAATACCGTGCCGTGCAGACGCGGTTCCAAAAAGCCCTTGAAGCCGTCGCGCACTGCCGCCAACAGTAACTTGTCGCGCACGAACCGCCCGTTCAGGAAGACATACTGCCGCTTGCTGGTTGGCTTGGCATGCCGGGGATGGGCAGCGAATCCGGTGACCTCCATGCCTGGATCGCCGGCGACGACGGCGCACAGATCGCCTGCTAATTCTGCTCCGAACAAGGCACGGATGCGTCCGTCGAGCTCCTCCTGCGGCGGCAGATCAAGGTCGGTGCGGCCATCGGCCTCTAGGCGGAAAGCGACGTGCGGATGCGACAGGGCGAAGCGCGTCACCTGCTCGGCAATGTGCCCGGTCTCGCTCGCCTCACTCTTGAGGAACTTCAGGCGGGCGGGGACGTTCCAGAACAAGTTGCGCACACTGATGCGGGTGCCGGCAGCCATCGCGCACGGCCCGGCGCTGCGTTCCTCGGCTCCGGCCCACAGGACGCGATGCCCGCCATCGACCTCGTGGGTGCGGCTGGCGATCTCGCACTCGCTGACCGCAGCGATCGACGGCAGGGCCTCGCCGCGGAAGCCAAGCGTCATGACGCGGAACAAATCTTCGGCACTGGTGATCTTCGAGGTCGCATGGCGTCCGAGAGCCATGCGCAGTTGATCTGGACGCATGCCGTGGCCGTCGTCGACCACCTCGACCAGTCGCCGGCCGCCGTCCTCGATCCGCACCGTCACGCGCGTCGCGCCGGCATCGAGACTGTTCTCGACCAGTTCTTTCACCACCGCTGCTGGCCGCTCGATGACCTCGCCAGCGGCGATCTGGTTGGCGACCAGATCCGGAAGCAGCCGGATCTCGGGAGGAGTCAGATGGCGCACAAGTCCGCCGTGCGCGCCGCCTCGGGACCGCTCAAGGCTTCAGCGTAATCGGCCCCGGCCTGCCAGCCCCAGGCACGTCCACGGGCTTCGATCCAGGAGGAAAAACCAGGCCGGCTGATCGTCGTTTCCGGTCCGCTGCCAGCCAGCTGGCTGCCATAGCGGCCGACCGCACGCATCTTGCATTGCCAATCGGCCGTGGTCAGCGGCACCAGTAGCGTCGGCGTGCCAGGCAGTTCTGCTTCGACAAACCACAGACGCACATCGGGCGCAGCAGGGGCATCACCCGGGGCTGGCAGCTTGTGGAGCGCTGCTGCCTTGACCGCGGCGCGCACCAGGTCTGCCAAGGCGATGTGGTCGGGATGACGGGCGTGACCGGACAGCGTGACGACCGTGCGAGGCTGGTGCCGGCGGATGGCTCCGACGATTGCCGCCCGCTGGACGAGGTCGCCAGCGGCCAGACCGCCATCGGGCAGTCCCAGCTGTTCGCGGGCAACGCCCAAGTCAGTCGCTGCGGCAGCAGCCTCGGCGGCTCGGATCGCCGTCGTGCCACGACTGCCCAGCTCGCCTGCCGTCGCATCAACAATGACGACCGAACGGCCCCGTCGAACATGCGCCGCGATCAGACCGCCGGCATGAATATCGGCGTCGTCGGGATGCGGTGCGATGACCAGGAGATCAGCCATCAGTCGGTGATCTGATCGATGATCGGCTTGAGATAGTCGCGTCCGTGCATCTCGTGCAGGTCGTAGGCCATCAATTCGGACAGCGAACGCTGGTCATCAGCTGGCGTCTGGCGGCGGTAGATGTGGTCGGCGACATTCCACAGCAGAAAGAGCTTAGCGGGTTTGGCCACCTCGGGGCCGAGCCCGACCAGTCGTTCAACTGACGATTGCAGTTCTGGCACAGTGGCGATGCCGCAGGTCGCAGCATCGCGTCGGACCTGGTCGAAACCAAGCTGCTCCCAATCGAGCCCCTGGACCACGGCATAGAGCGATCCCCAGTAGAAGGTCTGGGTGGCCTCCATGATGTAGGGATCGTCATGCGAGCCGTCGAGCACGCCGCACAACTCGGCCATCTCTTCGCCCCACTTGCGCAGCAGCTTGTCGGCGTCCTTGGCAATAAGCAGCTTGACCGTCCCGCTGACGTCCTTGCCCTGGGCCTGCTGGAAGTCGCGCACCGTCTCGGCATCGCGACCCAAGGCGTGGTAGATGCGGTAGATGCGGCGCGGCGTCGTCATTGGCGTGGATCGTGGAGCGCTGTCCGCGTGGGCAAGCGCAGGCCATTGACGGGGGGGTCTAACCGCATACAAACCCTCCCCTCGCAACGATGCGTCATTAGCTCAGTTGGTAGAGCAAGGGATTCTTAATCCCTGGGTCCTAGGTTCAAATCCTAGATGACGCACCACGCATAACCCCTGGCCAGTCCAGGGGTTTTGCCGTTTTTAGACTCGGGAGCTGCAACTGCTCAGTCCGAGACCCCAGCAACGTTCGAGGACGGCTACGACCAGGCCCCACGGCGCCACGGCGTGGAATTGATCATGGAAGGGGTCGAGAGCCGCGGGTCCACCCGCGGCCAGTAGATCCGTGTAGCGTACGCCGAGTTCGTCCATCGGACATCCACCGGCGGCCAGTCGACAGGCCCAGGCCGCACCGAGGACGGCGCCGCGCGCCAAGAATGGATCCATGGCGAAGCCGCTGCGACGCAGGTCGACACTGCGCCCAGCGAAACGAGGCCGTTCTGGGTCCTCGGCATCTACCCGCAAGGTGTGCGCAAAGCCGAGGATGACATCTGGATCACCATCCAGATGGCGACGGGACAGTTCGAGGCTCACCCGCCCCGCGCGTGCCCCACAGGCCCGACGCGCGGCACGGGTTGCCTCATGCGGCGCGAAATCGCGCATCAGGATGACGCGCTGGGCGCTGGCGATGGCGGCGGTCGAGGCGCCAGCGACTACGATGGTTGAAATGCCCTGGGCGGCCAGTGCAGGCAGACAATCCGAGAGGGTGCGCCCGCCGTCGAGATCGCGACCAAGCAGGCGGCGCATGGCATCCTGCAGCGAGAGGAAGTTCGCGGCTGCGGTGTCCTCGTCGATGAGCAGCAACCGTGCCCCGGCAGCGACTCCCTGCAACACCGCTGCCGCCATGCTGGTCGCACCACTCGCACGCCTAGTGGTGAAACACGCTGTTTCGCCGCCTGGCAGGCGGCTGAAGAACGGGGTCAGATCCTGCCGCATGATCGGCCGGCCGTCATCCGAGAGCACCGGCAAAGTCGACGCCAGGGCGACCACCCGTTCCCGCCCGTCACCTGGGGGATGATCCTCACCGCCGGCGGCGATGGCAGAGAGGACGGTGCTCTTGCCATGATAGGGGGCACCCGCGATAGCGGTGACCCCCCTGCGGATGCCCAACCCCCGATAGCGACCCAGCGGGCCAAGATCGATGGATGTCGCCAGGTTGCGGGGGGTGCGCAGCGGCAGGCACGAGGCATCGACGCCGCCCGCCGGATCGCGAGCCAGCATGGCGCCATCAGCGAGGAACGCGACCAAGCCATGCTCGGGAAGGGCGGCGCGCAGGGCCTGTTGGATGCGCAGACTGCGGCGATGCCCGAGCAGTCCCGGTCGCGTCTTTGCGATGCCGCGCGACCAGCGGGCGAGTTGCCCGATTGATCGGGCGAACGATTCGCCATCGATGCACATACCGGCAAAGGGCAGACGGAGTGCGAATCGCAGCACTAGATCTGGACCATACGCGAAGCAGGCGTTGCCGGCGCGCACCGCCTCGCCGGGATCAATGGTACGGGCTGACAGGCCGAAGAGCGGCAGCAGGTCTCGGCGCGCGGCACGCAGCAGCCAATCGGCGATGGCGATGGCATCGCCAGGATTGCGCGGACGGGCCCAGCCCGGCGAGCGGAACACGATGGTCGCCAGGACCTCGCCGCCCTCCTCGCAGGGCGGGCCTTCGCGCTCCTCGATCGCTAGGTCGCAGCGTGGCAACCGCCAGGCCCCGATCACTTCGCGCCAGGCACGCGGGCCCCAGCCGTCGATGCGTGCGACCGTCTCCAGCAGGACAGCCAACGGCCGGATCTCGGCGTCGGATGCGATCGGGGCTATTGGCGTCGGCAGAACAGGCATGGGCGTCTGCTTGTGGCGCCAGAGCGGTCGGCGCAACGGATTCAGGCGCGCCCCGCACGCCACTACGGCAACTGGACACCTTGACCCGCGCCCTAGCCTGCGTGGGCAATGGCTGCCATAGGCTACTTCATCGTTTCCGCCTCCCGTCAAGCGCGCCGGCTGCTGCCTGGCCGCAACTACGTCTTCGGGCGCGAAGATGGCATCGACATCCCGGTCCAGGACGCACTGGCTTCACGCCGGCACGCGGAACTGCGCTGGACCGACGGCCAGGGTTGGTCGTTCGCCGATCTCAACAGTCGCAACGGATCGTTCGTCAACAGCCAGCGCATCACCGGTCAGGTGAAGCTGGAGGATGGTTCACAAATCCAGGTTGGCGGCCAGGTCTTCCGTCTGCACATGTTGCCGCCCGGTGGCGACCCCAGTTCGCTGTCAGCGCAGGCGCCTCAGATCAGTGCGCAGGAGACCATGGGGCCCGGATTCTCGTTGAATGACCTGGCCAGCCAAGGTGCCGCCTTCACCGGCGCGATCGTCGAGGGCGGCGTGCTGGAACTGCTGCAGTTTTTCCAGCAGACTGGTAAGAGCGGCCGCCTCGACCTGATCGGCGGGCCGATCGAATCGTCAATCTGGCTGATCTCTGGGGCTCCCAGCCATGCCAAGGTCGGCGCACTCGAGGGTATGGATGCCCTGGCTAAGCTGGCCCAGACTCCGCCGCCCCGATTCGCCTTCCACGCCGACGCCGCGGGCGCCCCCACACGCACTATCAACGGCAGCGGAGCCGGCGTTCTGATGGAGCTGGCTCGCATGTTCGACGAGGCGGGAAAGTAAGCCATGAGCCTGGACCATCCCGCGATCATCGGCCTGGGTTCACCCCTGGTCGACCTGTGCATTCAGGTCGACGATGCCTTCCTGGCCGAACATGTACCGGGTGCCAAAGGCGGCATGGAACTGGTCTCGGCCGCCGAGATCGGCCGCATGCTCGCCGCCCATGGTGGCATGCCTGCCCAAGCCCCTGGCGGCTCGGCCTGCAACGTACTGGCCGGCTGCGCCAACCTGGGCATCGCCGCTGCATTCATCGGCTGCACCGGAGACGACGATCTCGGTGAATTCATGCGCATGTCGCTGGCGGTCCAGGGCGTCGACGCCCGCCTGGTGGTGCGCGACGCTGCGCCCACCGGACGGGTGCTGGCGATGGTCACGCCGGACGCCCAGCGCACCTTTCGCACCTGCCTCGGCGCCGCGTCGACCCTGTCGGCAGACGAGGTCTCTCCCGAGGCCTTCGCCGGCACCCGCTTCGTCGTCATGGAGGGCTACTCCTGCTACGACCACGGTCTGGTCCGAGCGATCGCCGCAGCAACCCGCGAAGCCGGTTCCGAACTGGTGCTCGATTTCGCCTCGCACGAGGTCGTGCGCGCCAATCAAGCTGTCTCTTATACACATCTGACGCT
>ENA-ORBV01014848-ORBV01014848.1-microbial-mat-metagenome-genome-assembly--contig:-NODE-14848-length-11572-cov-4.382166_pt1 | contig 11572 bp, 7 predicted proteins | sample MGYA00237777_ERZ505514 | MGnify/ENA primary metagenome ERZ505514 (study PRJEB26160, sample SAMN06269048) | microbial mat metagenome | isolation source: Oligotrophic lake microbial mat | place...
TTCTTGGTTCTGCTTTCTCCGCCCGTTTCTTCTTTGCCCGGCTGCTCCCTGGGACCGCGGCCGCCCTCGGCCGCATCGATCCGTCGGATTGTGACGAATGGTTCTTGGTTATTTCGTGGCCAATTGCGGCCGGGGCGGCCGCGGTCCCATCGATCCGTAGTCATCGTCCTAACGGCCTTCGATCACACCCGTTTCTTGGTTCTGCTTTCTCCGCCCGTTTCTTCTTTGCCCGGCTGCTCCCTGGGACCGCGGCCGCCCTCGGCCGCATCAATCCGTCGGATTGTGACGAATGGTTCTTGGTTATTTCGTGGCCAATTGCGGCCGGGGCGGCCGCGGTCCCAGGGAGGCGCACAACTTGATCGGACCGACTCAAGGAAAAAAGGTTTGGTGGAAGGTCGTTGCCGATCGTCAAACATACACGCCGCCACCCAGCAATCGCTCGCCCTCGTAGAACGCGATGATTTGTCCGCTGGCGAGGCCGCGCTGGGGAACGTCGAATCGGATTAACGCGGTGTTTCCTTTCGACGTTGGGGCCGCGCCGGCTGCCTCTCCGTCCGGCACGAATTCGATCGCCACCCGCGGATCGCGGTATCGCACCCGGCCTTCGAGTCGGCGGGGTGTCACAATCGGTTCCGCGTTCCAGCTCAGGGCATGGACGCGGACTTCAGTTTGATACAGCCCCGGAGCCTCGGGGCCGTCGAAAGCCACGAGCAGGGCGCGGTCGCTGGCGCGTTTCCCGACCACCACATAAGCCGCGTGATCGGTATTCGACGGGATCCCGATGCCTTTGCGTTGGCCGAGCGTGTAGAAATGCAGGCCGCGATGCTGACCCAATTCGCGTCCGGTCGTCGCGTGTACGATGGGGCCCGGCGCGTCGGGAACGTATGTGCTTAGAAAATCCTGCATCTTCACTTCGCCGATGAAGCAGATTCCCTGGCTGTCTTTCTTGTCGGCCGTCGGCAGGCCAGCGGCGCGCGCGAGGGCGCGAAGTTCCGGTTTGGGCAGGTGTCCGATCGGGAAACGGGCGGCGCGCACTTGCGCCTGCGAGAGCAGCGCGAGAAAATAGGACTGGTCCTTGTTCTTGTCCGCACCTTCGAGCAACGCGTACGAATCCGTCCGGATCTTCGCGGTGTTCGCCGGCAGCGCCTCGGCCAGCGGTACACGCCGCGCGTAGTGGCCGGTCGCAACGGCGGAAAAGCCGTGTTCCCGCGCCCAGTCCAGGAACACCCCAAACTTGATCTCCCGGTTGCACATGATGTCGGGGTTGGGCGTCAGGCCGCGGGCGTACCCATCGAGCAAATACGCCACAACGCGTTGCCGGTAATCGCGCATCAGGTTCACGACGCGAAACTCGATGCCAAGGTGATCGGCGACCGCACGGGCGTCGGTGATGTCCTGTTGCCAGGGACAGTGGCCGATCACCTCGTCCTCGTTGATCCAGTTTTTCATGTACGCCCCGACGATGTCGAAGCCCTGTTGTTGCAGCAGCAGCGCGGCGACGGAGCTGTCGACGCCTCCCGACATGGCGACAAGGATTTTTTCGCGATCAGGCATGGTCAGGTCGGCCGGCGAGGGCGCGGCTGGCGGGCAACCGGTCTAAGCGGTGCGATTCGTTCACCAGCCGTAACTCCGCTTGATCTTCAACGGCTGATATAACGCCGGCGAAAGCTCCTGCAGAAATCGGCTCGGCGAAAGTAGCATCGCCGGGCCGCCCTTCGTGTTCACTTTGGGAAAACAGAGATACAGCTCGTCGCGCGCCCGGGTGACGGCGACGTAGAAGAGCCTACGCTCCTCCTCGACATCGTTCGCCTCGATGGCGCGCCGAAGTGGAAACATGCCGTCGGCCAGACTGATCAAAAACACGGCCGCAAATTCGAGCCCTTTGGCTTGATGCACCGTGGTGAGGCGCAACGCGTCCGCGTTGGGATCGGCGGAGCGATCGCTCGTCTCGCTGTTGAGCAGCATGATCTGCGCCAGCAGGTCCTGCATGTCTTCGAAGCGGGAAGCGAAACCGATCATCGATTTCAGGTCATCGAGGCGCGAAACGTAGTTGGAAAACGCGCCCTTCAGGTAATCGCCGTACCAGCCGTCAATCGCGATTTCGACGGCGTTGTGGGGCTTCATGGTGCGCATCATGTCCTTCACTTGTTGGAGCGAAGCGACGAAGCGCGGCCATTCTTCCCTGGCATCCTTCGGCACGCGCGAGGCGACGTCGTCGGTCCCGAGCGCGTCCATGAAGTCCTGCTGCATCAAGCGCGCGTGATCGAGCGCGGCCGCGTGCAGTTTACTCGCGTTTTTATCCCCGACTTTCGGCAGCAGAATCGCGATCCGATTCCACGCTGCGGTGTCGCTCGGATTGTAGACGAAACGCAGCAGGGCCACCAGATCCCGGATGTGCGCCTGCTCGAAGAAGCGCACCCCGCTGGTGATCTGATAGGGGATCTGCAACCGTGCGAGTTCGAGCTGGAGATCGAGCGCCTGGAAGTGGGCGCGGTAGAGGATGGCGATGTCGCTGAGCGAGCAACCTTCATCGACCAAACCGCGGATGCGTTGAACGATGAACTGCGCTTGCTCGCGTCCATCCATCGCTTGGACAAGGTACGGCTTCTCGGAATTTGCGCGGTGCGGCCGAAGTTCCTTTTCGAAGGCCCGCCCCTTGGGCTGCGCGAGCAACACGCCGTTGGCCAACGCGAGAATCTGCGGCGTGGACCGGTAGTTCGTTTCGATGCGGTGAATGACCGTGCCGGGGTGACGGTCGGGAAACGTGAGGATGTTTTCGACGTTGGCGCCGCGCCACGTGTAGATGCACTGCGCGTCGTCGCCCACCGCCATCACGCGGTGATGCGCGCCGATGAGGTCGACGATCTGCGACTGCAGCACGTTGGTGTCCTGATATTCGTCGACCAGCACGTGACGAAAACGGTGCGCATAGTAGGCCGCGGTTTCCGGCGAGCGCTTCAGCAGATCGAGCCAGTGTTCGAGCAGGTCGTCGTAGTCGAAGACCCGCGCTTCACTTTTCTTCTCCGCGTATTTTCGGGCGAACAGCGGCACGCGCTCGATGATCCCTTCGTGCTGCGGGAAAAAGCGTTTGATCGTTTCGTCGAGCGAGAGCTGGGTATTGCGTGCCATCGAAAGGATGGAGTGCAACGGACCCGGCCGCGGATGCGTTTTGTCTTTGAAGAACGTTTTGTCAGCTTGCTCGACCGCGTCGCGGAGCACGCCCTCCGACTCCTCGGCGTCGAGGATGGTGAAGGAGCGCGGGAGGCCGATCGCCTCACCGTGCATGCGCAACGCGCGATGGCCGATGCTGTGAAACGTGCCGCCCCAAAAACGCGTGGGTTCAATGCCCGTAAGTTCGTGCACCCGATGCAGCATTTCCTTCGCCGCCTTGTTGGTGAACGTCAGCAGCAGGATCTCCCCCGGGCGTACGCCCTGGGACAACAAGTACGCCACGCGGTAGGTGAGGGTGCGCGTTTTCCCGGATCCGGCTCCTGCCAGTACGAGGAGCGGGCCGGGTTCAGCGGTGACGGCGGCGAATTGCTCGTCGTTGAGGGACGCCCGGAAGTCGATCGGCGGGAAGCCGTGCGGCGTGGACGAGGGATCGAGGACAAAATCCATGAAGTGCGGAGAAACGAAGGAAAGATGGCGTCAAGAAGGCGCAACTGGAGCAAAGGAAAACTCACACCCCCCTTAAACGCGAGGCGCTTGCTGGAAAGGTGAAGGAGTCGAAGAGTGGATTTCCCTGGGACCGCGGCCGCCCCCGGCCGCATTGGAGACAGCGGATGATCCGGGTGTCGTTCCAAATTCAATCCGGGTTGCCCACGGAACACACGGAATACACGGAATCGAGAAATCGGAGCGGAGCGAAAACCGCTGATAAGCGCTGATTTGGAGAAGCGACACACAGCACCGAGGAGCGAGGAGGGCACGGAATTCCCACAATGCTGATGGATCCCCTGGAACCGCGGTCGCCCCCGGCCGCAATTGTGAAATCTCCAATCGTCTTAATCCGCGTGCATCCCCGTTGCAAACTGCGGCCGAGGACGGCCGCGGTCCCAAGGAGCGCGTCCTCCGTCTAAGAAACTGGCCGCTCGTTCGTGAGTCCTATATCACTCTTATTCAACTTATGAAATTCCGTGCATGTTTTGCCTTTGTCGGCGCTTTGGCCACCAGCGGCCTCGCTGGAGCGCAGCCGGCGCTCACGATTTACAACCAGGATTTCGCCGTGGTCCGCGAGCGCGTTCCCCTCGATCTCAAGGCGGGAGAGAACAGTGTCACCTTTGTTGGTGCCACGGCGATGCTGGAGCCGGATTCGGTCGTGTTGCGCGATGCCACCGGGCGCGTGCAATTGCGCGTGCTCGAGCAAAGCTATCGTGCGGACGTGATGTCGCAGGGTGTTTTGCTGGCGATCAACGAAGGGAAGGAAATCGACTTTCTGGTGCGCGATCGCGACGGGAAGGAATACACCGTGCGCGGTAAAATTATCCGCAGCGGGTACAATCCAGGCGGTGAACACGTGGCGCCCATCATCGAGGTTGACGGCAAGCTACGGTTCTCGCTCCCGGGTGAGCCCCTGTTTCCCACGCTCGCGGGGGATGGCATTCTCAAGCCCACGTTGACGTGGAAAATAGGCGTCGCTGAGCCCGCGAAATTCAATTCCGAGCTAGGCTACATTACTGGTGGAATGAGCTGGCGCGCCGCGTACAATTTGGTGGCGCCGGAAAAAGGTGACACGCTGGACATCGTTGGGTGGGTCACGGTGGTGAACAACAGCGGCAAGGTGTTTGAGAATGCGACCGTCAAGTTGATGGCCGGCGATGTGGCCAGGATCGTGTCAAAACGGGCGCGTCCCGAAATGATGCGAGCCGCGATGGCGATGGATATGGCGGGCGGCGGGGTGACGGAGAAGGCGTTTGACGAGTTCCATCTGTACTCGCTGGCGCGGCCGCTGACGTTGCGTGACCGCGAAACCAAACAAGTGGAATTCATGCGGGCCAGCGGGGTGAAAGCGCCCGTGATCTACGTGTACGATGGCGCGGCGATGTATGGAGCTTACGGCGGGGGCCAGAACCGCGATCCGAGCTATGGCACGCAGAGTAATTCGAAGGTATGGGTGATGCGCGAGTTTCGGAATACCGTAGAAAATAAACTGGGGCTCGCTCTGCCGAAAGGAAGGATGCGTTTTTATCGGCACGACAACGCCGATCAGAGCCTTGAATTTACGGGCGAAAGCGAACTCGATCATACCGCCAAGAATGAACTGATTAGGGTGAAGACCGGAGACGCGTTTGACGTGGTGGGCGAACGGATACGGACAGACTTCCAGGGCCAGAACCGGCAGGATTATGCCGAGGAAGCGTTTGAAATCAAAGTGCGCAACCGCAAGACTGAGCCGGTCACGGTCCGCGTCGTCGAGCACCTTTACCGCTGGACGAACTGGCGGATCATGCAGCAGTCCGACGAATGGATCAAGAAGGACGCGCAGACGGTGGAGTTTCACGTGACCGTGCCGCCAGATAGTGAGAAAGTGGTCACGTATCGCGTGCGGTACGACTGGAAGTGAAGTTGGGCCCGGGTCCGAGATCGATGGGAGGATCGGTCGAAGTAGATCGATAAGACGGATCGATAGGCCGGATCGGTGGGACGGATCGATGGGACCGCGGCCGCCCCCGGCCGCATTCGGAAAGGGGAAACGAAAAACGATCCGTCCGAGCGGCCGAGGGCGGCCGCGGTCCCAGGGGAAATGATACGGCGGCTGGTCGAACGGAGCGGCTCGGGTTCAGGTCGAAGAGGACCAACCCATCGAAAAGCCCGTAGTGGTGGTGGATCGATAGGACGGATCGGTGGGGCGGATCGGTGGGACCGCGGCCGCCCCCGGCCGCATTCGGAAAGGGGAAACGAAAAACGATCCGTCCGAGCGGCCGAGGGCGGCAGTGGTCCCAGGGGTACGCGTGTGAATGGATAGAGGAGCACCTATAATGCTGCACTGCTCCACGGCCACGCGCTTGGCGAGGTCACGAGGCGGGCTTTTACCGGATTGTTTTGGATGTAGTCCACCGCTGCTTGATAGTGACGTTCGTCGCGGATGAAGCGGTCATAGTAATCTGCCTGCCAAAGATTTCTTTTTTTGGCTGGGCCTGATTCGCGACCATCGGGTACTGCATTTCGATGCAAGCCTTCCCGCTCCAGATCGATCCGAAGGATCTTCCGCGTCGAGATGCTTTTCCACGCGCCAATGATGGCCCCCAAGCTGCGGAATTTGCCGGGCTCAATCATCACATGCACATGGTTCGGCATGATCACCCACGCGTGCAACCGATAGTCTATGTCTTCGGAGTGGCGCCACGTCTGGAGCACAGCTCGCGCTTTAGCCGGATCACGTAATTCGCAGGTGCCGTGACCCGCATCAAGGTAATGTTCAATGACCGCGCGCCGCTCTTCATCGTCGAGCGTTTGCTCTTCGAGTTGCTGGACTGCGTCGCACGGCAACGCGTCTGCGAGGCGGTAGGTGATTGTTTGAATCGAGCGTCCATCGTCGTAATGCGGCAAGTATCCGCGTGCGTGCCAGGCTCGAGGTTCGTTCATTCAATACTTGGACTGCGGCCGCTGATGCTCGCAAGGGATCGATTGCCCGAATCAAAGGGTAACCACCGGGCGTGCGAACCAGTTTGGAGAACCCTAAAACAGCTGAGGCATTCCCCTGGGACCGCGGCAGCCCTCGGCCGCTCCGAACGGATCGTTTTTCGCTTCCGCTTTCAGAATGCGGCCGGGGGCGGCCGCGGTCCCAGGGGTCCGTCCCAGGGGAATGTCCCAAGGGTCCGTCCCAGGCTCTCTCCCTTCGATCCGTTCCGCTGAAACGTCTACAGCAGCACCAAGTCGTTTCGATGCACGACCTCGAGCCGCTTGCGGCTGGGGTAACGCGCGGCCACCTCGTTGCCCTGCTTGCCGGCGATCGCGGAAATTTCCTTGCTCGCAAACGCGACTTTGCCGCGGGCGAACGGCTGCAACTCCGGGCCGGCGATATTGACGATATCTCCGGCCGCAAAATCCCCTTTCGTGCCCGTCACGCCCACCGCCAACAAGCTGCGGCCTTGATCGCGCAACACCGGCACGGCGCATTCGTTCACAAATATCGTTCCCGTCGGCCGCTGATAAAAGGCGAGCCAGCGCTTCTTCGCCTCCATCGGGATGCCGCTCGGGACGAAAAACGTTCCGGGGCCGTGACCGGTCAACAGGCGGCTGAGAATGTCCGGTTCCGCACCACTCGCGATGAACACGCCGCAACCCGACTTGGTGGCGAGTTTAGCCGCGGAAATTTTTGAAATCATCCCGCCGGTCGCGGTCTCGCTCGTCGTGCCTCCCGCCATGTCTTCGATGGTAGGCGTGATTTTTTCGACGACGGGTACGATTTCGCCGGTGCCTTTCAGGTCGATCAGGCCGGGCGCCGTGGAAAGAATAACCAGGTGATCTGCTTCGATGAGCGCTGCCACCATCGCACCCAGCGTGTCGTTGTCGCCGAACTTCAACATGGCGTTGATTTCGGCGGCGCTGACGGTGTCGTTTTCGTTGATGATCGGAATCGTGCCGTACGCGACCAGCTGCCGGAGCGTGGCCTTGACGCTGAGAAAACGGCTGCGCTCGCGGAGATCTTCGCGGGTGAGCAGCACCTGTGCGACCGTGAGTTTGTGGCGATCGAATCCCTCCTGCCACGTCTGCATCAGCAGGCTCTGGCCGACGGCGGCGCAGGCCTGTTTCTTCGTTACCTCTTTGGGCTTCCGGGTCAGGCCGAGCCGGCCCATGCCGAGGCCAACCGCGCCTGAACTGACGACAATGACTTCGCACCCCTGCTGGTGCAGGCGCGCGAGCTGGTCGCACAGGCTCGCGATGCGGCCCGTATCCAGTTGGCCAACACCGGTCGTGAGCACGCCGGTGCCGAGCTTGACGACCACGCGGCGGGGCGCAGCAGGAACAGGGGCCGGGGAAAAAGGCGTCATGCAGTCACCCGCGCACCGCGCGCGCTCAAATGTTCAGCAAATCCTTTTCCTTGTGCGCCAGATGGGAATTAATTTCGGCGATCGTTTTGTCCGTCGCGGTCTGAATGTCCTTTTCGAGACGCTTCATTTCGTCCTCCGGCAACTTGGCGCGCTTGGCGGATTCGATCGCATCGCGACGGATGTTGCGGATGTTCACGCGACCCTGTTCGGCGAGCTGTTGCGCGGTTTTCACGAACTGCTGGCGACGTTCGCGGCTCATTTCCGGAAGCGGAATGCGGATGACCTTTCCATCCGGGACCGGGTTGAAACCGAGGTTCGCCTCCTGAATGCCTTTGATGATCGCTTTGACCAGCGTGGTATCCCACGGCTGGATCTGGATCAGGCGGGCGTCGGGCGTCGAAATGGCGGCGTTCTGCTTCAGCGGGGCCATCGAGCCATACGCATCGATCATGACGTTTTCCACCATCGCCGGCGTCGCTTTGCCGGTGTGGATGGTGCTGAACTCATGCAGCGTGTGGTCCAGGGACTTCTTCATCTTGGCCTGGGCTTCGGTAACGAGAGGATGGGTCATGGCGATCGTCGGCTAAATGCGGGCGTTGGAGAGTTTGGGATTAAAGGTGAAGGAATCAGACCGCGGAGGCGAGGGGAAGATTCGTGGGCGCAAACGTCCAGCACTCGACCGCCTTGCGCTTTTATCCGGATCCCCCTGCTCCGTTAACGGCGACCGCCGGGCGCGGCGCCCCGTGGTTGGAGGCTACGCTTAGTTGCGCACCAACGTGCCGATCTTCTCGCCGAAGATAGCTTTGCGGATGGCGTGCTCATCGTTGAGGTCGAACACCAGAATCGGGACATTGTTGTCCATACAGAGGGAGAAAGCGGTCGAGTCCATGACGTCGAGCCGCTGCTTCAAGGCATCGATGTAGGTGATGCGATCGTATTTGACCGCATCCGGGTGCTTCTTCGGATCCTTGTCGTAAATGCCGTCCACCTTGGTGGCCTTCATGATGATGTCCGCATGCATCTCGGAAGCGCGCAGAGCGGCTGTCGTATCCGTGGAAAAATACGGATTGCCCGTGCCGGCCACGAAGATGACGACGCGTTTCTTCTCCAGATGGCGAATTGCCCGCCGCAGGATAAAGGGTTCCGCGATTTGATTCATCGGGATCGCCGATTGCACCCGGGTGTCGACCCCGAGTTTTTCGAGGCAATCCATGATCGCGAGTCCATTGATAACCGTCGCCAGCATGCCCATGTAGTCGCCGGTCGTGCGATCCACGCCGCGTTTCTCGCCCGCCAGACCGCGGAAGATATTACCGCCGCCGATCACGACGCAGACTTGGACGCCCAAGTCGTAAATTTCCTTAACTTGGGAGCAGATCTTGTCGAGGGTTGCGCCATCGATCGGATCGCCGGATTTACCGCCCCGAAGCACTTCACCCGAGAGCTTCAGGATGATACGTTTATAGCAAGTGCGAGGATCGGCTGACGTGGAGTCGCGCATAAAAGGCAGGAAACGGCTGAGGAAAATCCGCGTCAATGCCCGAGATAGGTCCGTTCGTCTGATGACGCTTGTGAAAAGTCGTCCCATTGAACGCTGAGCCAGAGGGCTTTTAACGTGTGCCGGCTTACCGCAACGGCCTGAATTTAAAGTTGTCTCGGCACCTTGCTCCGCCGTGATTCGATCGCTGTTTTTCTCTGGACCGTTGATCAACGCCCTATGACCCCTCCGTTCTTCGCTCGACTCTCGTTTTTAATGCTCGTTTGCCGCAGCGCCTCGTTCGCTCTGGCCGATACCGTTCCCAACGATCTGGAGCTGAAGCGTTTCTCTGGCCCTGAGATCACGCCCTGCGTCGCCTGCCTGTGTGTTTCGGCCCAAGGTGAGGTCTATGCCGGGGTGGATCTTAATGGTTCGCTGGGGAAAGGTCCGGGCAAGGGCCGCATCGTCCGCTTGGTCGACCGTGACCGGGATGGTGTCGCGGATTCACACACGGTGTACGCGGCGATCGACAACGCCCGCGGCCTGCTGGCCGTGGGACCGCGCGTCTACGTTCTCCACACCGCCTTTGGCGCTGAAGGCCAGGCCACGGGCATGAATCTCGCCGTGTTGGAAGACATGAATCGCGATGGCGTCGCGGATGGTCCCGCCAAGGTGCTCGTGCAGGGGATCTGCGTCGCCAAAGCGATCAATGATCGCGGCACGGACCATTCCACCAATGGAATCCGCATGGGCATTGACGGGTGGATCTACATCGCGGTGGGAGATTTCGGATTCAACGAGGCGATCGGGACCGATGGCACGAAACTCAACCTGCTCGGTGGCGGCATCGCCCGGGTGCGGCCGGATGGCACGGAGCTGGAACTCTACACGACGGGCACGCGCAACATCTATGACGTGGCGATCGATCCTTTTCTCAACGCCTTCACGCGCGGCAACACCAACGACGGCGGGGGCTGGAACGTTCGCTTTCTCCATCACATCCAATCGGGCGAGTTCGGTTATCCACGGCTATTTAAAAACTTCTCGACGGAAATCTTGCCGGCACTGGAAGACGTGGGTGGCGGCTCCGGCGTCGGCTCGTATTTCCTGAGTGAGCCCACTTGGCCGGAGAAGTATAACAACCAGCCGCTCATGGCCGACTGGGGGCGGAAGGCGATTTTTCTCCACCGGTTGACCCCCGACGGCCCGTCGTTCACGCAAAAGGCCGAGGAGTTTGCCCGCATTTCCCAAGTGACCGATCTCGACGTCGATCCGTCGGGACAGATGTTCGTTGGCGCTTGGGACGGCGCTGGCTTCAAGGGCGACCCGGGCAAGGGCTATGTTGCGCGCATCACTCCGCAAGGTTGGACCCATCGCGCCTTGCCGTCGCTGGAGCAGGCGAAGCTGTCCGAGCTCGTCGCGTTGCTCACCTCGGCGAGCGCCTCCACGCGTTTCTACGCTCAGCAGGAAATTCTGGCTCGCTCGGCGGAAGCTGCCGCCGCGAAGCCCGCGATCACGGCGATCATCCGCCAGGCCTCGCATCCGTTGGCCGTGCGCGTGGCGGCCTTGTTCACCTTGGCGCAGATCGAAACCAATCCCCAGGTGTTACTCGCGTTCGCGTCGGATGATGCGCTCCGCGAGTTTGCGCTCCGCGCGGCCACCGATCGCCTGCCGCGTCTGAAGAGCGCGCAACTGCCGATCGCGCCGTTTGTCGCCGCGCTCAAGACCGGAACGCCGCGTCAGAGTGTCGCCGCCGCCGTAGCGTTGGGCAGACTCGGAAATCGCGAGGCCGCGGCCGCGCTGGTCGCGGTTCCGTTTACCAAGCCCGACGTTCTCAACGAGAGTAACTTCACCCAAAAGGAAACGTTGAAAGGTTCGCGCGAGGCCCGGGTGACTCTTGCCACTAAACCCGGAGACCAGCTGCGGCTGCATCTCGTTTCCACCGACGGCACGCGCGAAGCGGTGCAAGTCGCCCTGACCAATGCGGCTTTCATGTTGCGCGACGGCAAGCAGGTCGAGCTCGCGTCGCTGCGGCCCGGCATGGGTCGGGCCATGATGGAAACACCGGCCGCGACCAAGGAAGAGCCAGAGAGCGCGAAGG
>ENA-ORBV01014849-ORBV01014849.1-microbial-mat-metagenome-genome-assembly--contig:-NODE-14849-length-11572-cov-4.254458_pt1 | contig 11572 bp, 14 predicted proteins | sample MGYA00237777_ERZ505514 | MGnify/ENA primary metagenome ERZ505514 (study PRJEB26160, sample SAMN06269048) | microbial mat metagenome | isolation source: Oligotrophic lake microbial mat | place...
CACCAAGCCCGCTGAGCCTCACCCCGACGCCCCGCTTACGTGCGGGGGACCTTCGGCGTGCGCGTCAGACCCACCGAGGCGTCCGGTCCCCGCGGCGACCGGACGAACACGGGCAACGCCGTCCAGACGGCCACCGAGGTGCGGCGGCGGGCGGAGATCAGACCGCCGCGCACCCGGCGGCCCTCGCGGGGTCGGCGATCGCGCCGGACGTTCGCCGATCGCTCGACCGAGCCCGATTGAATTTCCTATCCTGCGCGCCTCTTCCGCGCCGGGGAGCTGACGGCGGTGCACATCCCGGCCGAGGCCAAATAAAAATCGCGTGCGCGATCTCGTGTGGTGTCGCTCGACCTTTCAGCGCGAGATTCTCACGGCACGCCACTACGTGCTCAAGTTCCTCGCGCGGCGAGGCCTGCTGTATCGCGAGGGCACGCCGTGGCGGCGACCGCACTACGAATGGTTGCGGCGGCTCGCCCGCGCCGCCTCGCCGCTTGCGGCGGAAGATCGGATCGTCTTCGGTGAATACCTCGCGTTGCTCGAGTACAAACTGAGCCGCCGTGATGAACTCGATCGGCAGATCGCGGCGCTGGCGCTGACGCCGGCGCTGACGCCGGCGCTCGCGCCCAAGGTCGCGCGTCTCCAGTGCTTCCGCGGACTCGATATGCACCGCGCGATGGTGCTCGCGACCGAGCTGGCCGATTGGCGGCGCGTTGGGTCGGCGCGGGAATTCATGGACTGTTTCAGGCTCGTTGCACACGCGTGGAAGGCGCAGCATCGAGCGCACAAAGTGTTCCGCCGCTCGAGTGCCGCGCGCCCCCCTCAGGTCGCGGTCGTGGCGGTCGCTCCTCGCGAGGCAGGGGGATCGGGGCCTATTCTCTGTCGATCCCGATTGAAATTCCTATCCCGAGACGATGGAATCTTGGACGGGTGAACGGTGAGCGAGGTGCATCCCCCACCGACCGACCGATGAACGCCGTCCACCCGGGACCCCCCGGTGTAGGGGAGCGGCTTGCCGCGCCCGGCTCCCCGTCATTGCGATGCCCACGCGCCCGGCCCGACATCACCGCGCCCGCAGTCGATCCAACCCGTCAAGGATCAACTCCAACCCGAACGAAAAATCGTGCGTCCCGTCATGCGAGCCATCGGCCACGCGTGCGGTGATCTCGTGCATGTACGGATACTGGTCAGCCGGCAGCATCGGCAGGTAGCTCGCCGCGGCCGAGGCGTATTCCTCGGGGTCAACCGGAAAGTTCTGCAGTTGCAGCGTGAAGCCGTAGATGTGGCTGTCCATCGCATTCCACGCGCGATCGGTCTCGACCAACGACAGCCCGGCCTTGCGTAGCGTGCCGAGCGTGGCGTCGATATAGCGCAGCATGTTCGGCCTGACGTTCGTCCGCGACACCACCAGCATCGGCGCCCAGGGATGTGCCAGCATCACCGCGTGGGCGGAGGTGGCACGCGCCCGCATGGCCGCCTTCCAGTCGCCGCCGGGCGTCGGCAACGTGATCTCGCCGATGATCAGATCCACCATCCCGTCGAGGACATCGTCCTTGCTGGCGACGTGATTGTAGAGCGACATCGCCTCGACCTTGAGCGTCGTCGCGAGCCGGCGCATCGACAGGGCATCGAGGCCCTGCTTGTCGGCGACGCGCACCGCCGCGCGCAGGACGCGCTCCCGGGTGAGCGGGGACCGTCGTGATGTGGGCATGGGAGGGAGATATACCCGACGTACAGTGTACGGCAACCGTCGGCCGCCCTTGCCCCGGAATAACCTTACGCTGTACGTTGCTACTTACAGAGTAAGTCCCACAACTTTTCTTCGTCAGGAATCGCGATGCGCCCGCTTGTTGCCGCCCTTGCCGCCGTACTCACCCTTACCGCCCCGCTCACCGCGCAGGACGCGGCCCTGCCAGCCGACGCCGTCACGCCGACCATCCCGCGCTGGCACCTCGGCCTCGCGGCCGACCTCGCTCGCCCCACCGGCGCATTCGAGCAGCAGGTCTCCAACGCCGGCGGGCTGCAGGCGCACCTGCGCGTCCGCCTCGACCAGTACGGCCTCGTCTCCCTCCGTATGCAGGGCGGCTGGCTCAACTACGGGCACGAAAGCCAGCGCAGCTGTCTCGCGGCCACCCCCGGCTGCCGCGTCGCGGTGAACGTGAACACCGCCAACGGGATCCTCTCCTTCGGCATCGGCCCCGAGTTCGCCTACCCGCTCGGGAGGCTGCGGGCCTATGGTCACGGCCTCGTGGGGATCAGCCGATTCAGCACCCTCTCCGGCATCGGTGGCGGGATCATGCCCGACATCGTCGCCGGTGACGAAAACTTCGGCGACAGCGGCTTCGCCTGGAGCGCCGGCGCCGGACTCCAACTCGCCATCAGTCGGCGAGCCGCGCTGGACCTCGGCGTCGCCTATCAGGGGCATGGTGAACGCGAGTACCTCACCAAGGGCGGCATCACCGACAACGCCGACGGCTCGTTGTCGTTCGACGTCAAGCGTTCCACCGCCAACCTCTTCGCCCTCCGACTCGGCTTCACCACCTCGCTCGGGTGGGGCACACGCAAGCCGAAGTCGTGACGATACCGGTCTACATGCGGGCGGCGGTCTACCGACGGTATGGACCACCGGAGGTGGTGGCCGTCGAGGACGTCCTCACACCACGTCCCGGCCCCAACGACCTCCTGATCCGCGTGCGCGCCACCACGGTCTCGTCCGCCGACTGGCGGCTGCGGAGCTTCTCGATGCCGCGCGGTTTCGGCCGCATCGGGCGGCTCGCCTTTGGCATCAAGGGCCCGCGCAAGCCGATCCTCGGCAGCGAACTCGCCGGTGACGTCGTGGCCATTGGTGCCGCCGTGACGGACTTCGCCGTCGGCGATGCGGTGATCGCCTTCACCGGGACCAGGTTCGGCGCGCACGCCGAGTACTGCCGCATCGCGGCCGACGGGGTGGTGGTGCACAAGCCGAAGCACCTGGGCTATCAGTCGGCCGCCACACTCGCCTTCAGCGGCACCACCGCACTCGACTTCTTTCGCCGCGGTGCACTGCGCAGCGGCCAGCGGGTGCTCATCAACGGCGCCTCCGGGGCCGTCGGCTCGGCGATGCTGCAGGTGGCCGTGGCCGCTGGTGCGGAGGTCACCGCGGTCTGCAGCGGCACCAACGCTGCGCTGATGCGCGACCTCGGCGCCACGCGCGTGGTGGACTACACCACCACCGACTTCGCGACCGAGGGCATGCGCTACGACCTGATTGCAGACACCGTCGGCAACGCGCCGTACCCGCGCGCCCGCCACGCACTCGCGCCACGCGGCACGCTGCTCGCGGTGCTCGCCACACTCCCCGCCATGCTGCGGGCGCCATGGGTGGGCCTCACCACGCAGCATCGCATTGTGGCTGGGCCGGCCGCCGAACGGGTGGACGACCTCCGCACCATCGTCGCCATGGCGGCTGCGGGACGTTTCACGCCGCTGATTGATTGCTCCTACCCGCTCAGCGAGATCGTGGCGGCGCATGCCCGCGTCGAAAGCGGGAGGAAACGGGGGAGTGTGGTGGTGATGGTGAATGGTGAACGGTGAATGAACAGATCCTCGGTGGCGAGGTTGGCGCGCACGATGCGATCGCGGCTGAGTGGCGCGCGTCTGGAGGAGGGCATGCGGGTCACACGACAGGTACTGCCAAGGGACGGCAAGCAGTCGGCCACGCTTGACCGATATCGACTTACGCTGTACGTTTCAACATACACTGTACGTGCGCGGGTTTCCCTCCTCGCACGCACTCCCCATGTGACATTCCCGAGCCGCCCTCGCCGGGCTCGTTTCGTTCGCGGCCCCCCGCCTCCGGGCAGCTCACACCGCACACGGCGGACAGCACTGCGGTGACCAATCCACTACGCATTAAAAAGCATATGCAAATGAAACGTCTGTTGTTCGGCTTGACCTTGATGATGGCAAGCCCACGCCAGGTTACGGCACAATACGCCAAACAGGACAGTACGTATAAGAGGTACTTCGTAGGCAGTACCTTGTTTATGCTGGCGAATCTTGTACCTGACAATAATCCGCCTGAAATGGTGTATCTGAACCTGGGTTATCGCATTACAGGAAAGGATGTAATCTCGGTTGAACTGAAAACGTGGAGATATGGCTGGCCAATTGGCATTCCCTTTGGCAAGTCATTTGAAAAGGAAGGAGAAGGGTTTCCGGGTTATATTCGTGAACACGGAATTTCACTGAATTATCAACGGTTTTTCCGGAAGCGTCTTTTTGCTCAAGTTGACGTGATGCCTGCGTGGCAATCGTTCGTAAACGATCGCGGTGTGAAGATCGACAAGGGCTTTCAATTCTTCAACACGTATTCTGTTGGTTATCACGTGAAACTCTTCAAGGATCGGGTTTTCTTTCAACCTTCGATCGCGATTACTCATCGTCCCTATCAGTCAAGAATGCCTGATTCGTTCAAACAGGTTGACGACAAATGGCCGCGATTCTTTTACGGGCAGCCGGGATTGCATTTTGGGTTCAATTTTTAGCTTCCGGCTCCTCACGCAAAGAGTCCAGCCGGACCACCGTAAGCTTCCCCCTCGAGGGAACAATTGAAGGTTCGACTTCGGGCGAATTGACGTTGGCCCCGAAATGACACAGGTCGAAGCTGGAAACTCAGCGTTTCTGACGTTGGCCCCGAAATGACACAGATCGAAGCTGGAAACTCAGCGTTTCGTTGCGGTCACATGATCCTGAGGGCGGTGCGCAAAGGCCGTCGGCGTCAGGTCACCGAGGGCACTGTGAGGCCGGTGGTCATTGTCGTCTTGCCGCCACGCTTCGATGAGCCGCTTCGCGTGGTCGAGTGAGAGGAACTGATGGACGTTCAGGTATTCGTCGCGCAAGCGGCCGTTGAAGGATTCGATGGGCCTGTTGTCCGTGGGCTTGCCTGGCCGCGTGAAATCGAGTTCCACGCCGCGATAGAACGCCCACGCTTCAACTGCCTTCGAGGTGAACTCCGTGCCGTGATCGACGGTCAGGGACTTCGGCAGTCCGTGCTCGCCGATCTGGTCTTCAAACGCCCCGACGACATGCTACCCCGTGAGGGAAAAACCGACGTCCAGTAATGGACTCTCGCGACTCCACTGATCGACGACGGTGAGCACCCGAAACGCCCGGCCGTCGATCAGCGCATCGTGCACGAAGTCCATGCTCCACCGCTCGCCGCGCCCGGTGGGCACCGGCGCTTACCCGCGATGCAGCGCCATGTGCTTCCGCCACTTCACCCGCATCCGCACCTGCAGCCCTTCCAGCCGATAGAGCCGGCGCACCCGCTTGCGATTGACGTGCCACCCCTCCCGTCGGAGGAGCACGCAGATCCGATGCGCCCCGAACCGTGGGCGCGTGAATGACCAGCTCGCGGATGCGCAGCCGCAACGCCGTCTGGTCGACCGCACGACTGGCTCGGTACCAGGCCGTGCGACGGAAGCCCGCCAGCCGACGCGCGTGCACGATGCTGGCGCCGAATGTGGTATGGAACCACCGCGCCAGCCGGCGCCGCCGTGCCGGCATCACACGTTATTTCGGAGCGCCTCGCTCAGCATGTGCTTGTCGAGCGTCAGGTCAGCCACCACCTGCTTGAGGCGTCGATTCTCCTCCTCGAGCGACCGCAGTTTCCGCGGCTCGCTGACGCCTAGGTGCGCAAAGCGCTTCTTCCAGTCGTATAAGGTCGCGTCGCTGAGCCCGAGCTGCCGGCACACGTCCGCCACGGCCGTCCCACTCTCGGCCTGGGTTAGGGCGTAGGCGATCTGCTCTTCAGTGAACTTCGACTTCTTCATCGATCCAACGCCTTCCTCCGACCGGGGGCGCTGGACCGTCAATGCTACCGCTCAGTCCCCCACTTGCAACCTGCCCAACTATTTCGGGGGGACGTCAGCGCAGGTCGTTTTCCTCGGAGAGATAGCCGATCCGTGACAACACCCCGACCGGGTCGGCGACGGGATCGAGGCCAAAGATGCGCACGATCCGCTCTCCGCCCGCAGCAGACCCAGCATGTGCTTGATGAGCGTCGTCTTGCCCGCTCCGTTCGCGCCCACGAGGCCGTAGACCGCCCCGCGTGGCAGGGAGAAGCTCACCGCCGCCAGGGCCGTCGTGGCACCGAAGCGACGCGTCAGCTCCGTCACGCGGATGACCGGTTCACTCACCCCGGAACCGCCTGTGCGTCGCGTGTGGTAACGACGTCCACGAGCCTGCATGTCTTCGCAATTGACCTGCCCCGCTTGACGACTGCGAAGGCGTAAGGGTGCCCGATCGAGATCGCGGGACGTTCGGTGTCATTGTGTTCTCTCTCCACGCAGGCAGAACGATGATTCGCACTCTCAACGCCATGTCCACTTGTGAGCGGATGAAATCGAAGCGCCGGCGCAGTCCGACGACCGCTCGTCAGCTGGAACGGCACGTGAGGCGTTCCGCTCGATCGGCACACACGCTCCGGCCGTCGGCGTGAGAAAAAATGGCCGCGCCGCCGTCACTGTTGGCGTGGACTCCCGTGGCCTGCCACGCAGATCGTGGCAACCTGCGTACTCTCAGCATATCGTGCATCATGACGACACTCCGCGACTCCGCCGTCCATGGCCGGCGCCACAAATGGCAACCCGCGGCGGTGCTCGTCTGCGCGGCGCTCGCTGCCTGCGAGCCGCCGCCTGGCGCTGGCGTCGAGAGCTGCTCGAAGCGGCCAGGCAGCCTCTTCAATCAGCGGACGTCATGCACGTTCACCATCTCGCCGCTCGATTCGAACGGCTATACCGTGGTCCACGAGAATGCCGACTTCGGCTCGCGGAGCGCATACACGGCGGCGATCGAGGTCGAGGGTTCGCTGCGCGTCAAGCGTGGCAGCGTCTCAATGGAATTGGTGGACGACCGCGGCACTACGCAGCACTTCCGCGCCACCACCGATTCACCGGTGACCTTCACGGCCAGGGTGGCGACCACCATGCGCGGCAGTGTCCGCGGGATACGATTTGCGCTGACGCCGGAGGGCGTGCCTCGCTCCGCCGACAGCGTCGCGCTGGCGCTCGGCATCGGCGGCGTGATCATCGGCGCGACCGCTGCGGTGCTGTTCCTGGTCGGCGATCCGCCCGGGCACTACGCCCCGTTCGCCGCCGGACCGGACGGCGTGAGCGCCGCGTTCAGCTTCTAGCTCACTGGCCGACGCCGACGACGCTGGCGCGCACGCCGCTGAACGTGATCCCCACCGAGTAGCCATCCGCGAGCTCCGGGTTCCGTGCGCACGAGGTGGGGTTGGACGGATCCTGGGGCTCGATCCGCGTCCCGTCGGCCGCAAAGCAGTGCTCGATCCGGCCGCTCGCGCCGCCCTCCAGTCGCTCGAGCCCGTCGAGCGGGACATCGAGATCGATGTCCGGCGGGAGGATCGAGGAGACCAGATCGATCAGCGTCGAGTTCTTCGCCGTGCGCTGGCAGAGGTTGTTGAGCGTCTTGCAGTACGGATTTTCGGTCGTCGCGAGCGTGTTCACCGGGACCGCGCCGCCGAGGAGGCCGTCATCGAGCGTCGAGAGGTTGGCCGGCACCTGCGCCGAGATCCGCACCTTCTCGATGCGGATCTCCGGGTGCGGCGCCTGCCCGATCGTCAGCGTGAACGTGACCGCAACGGGCACCAGCGACGTGAGCTGCCCGCGAATCAGCCGGGCCGGGGCCCGCGCGCGCGCTTGCGACGGCACGCCCGCGGTGGACTGCGGGTTGATCTTGAACTCGCAGCAGTGCGTCTCGCCGGTCGGGATGTCGAAGTTGTTCGCCGGGAAGAACGGATCATCGGCGTCGCGCGCGCCGTAGAACTTGGCGGTGAGCGAGGTGTCGTTGCCCGCGAAGGGCGTGTCGACGCCGGCCAGCTCGATCAAGAGCAGCGTCTCGCCGCCCAGCAAGCCCTGCCGGATCTGATCATTGCCGAGCTGCCCGAGCTGGTAGAGCGATGGAAAGACGACCGCGACAATGCCGGCCTAACCGATAGCATCGCCGATCTGGCCGCACTGAAGAATCCCGATGCCGGCTGGAAGCCTCTTGGCAAAATTCCGCCCGCCGAACAGGAATGGCGCTTCATGAACTTCGATGTGCCGGAAAAAGCCGAGCTGCATCGCACCCATGGTGGGTTGGCCAGAAATCCCCCACTGCCCGGGAACCTTCGCAATTGGACGGCTCCCGACTTTGACGATGTCAGTTGGAAGAAAGGCCGCGCCCCGATTGGCACGGGACTTTTCAAGTGGAAAAACTCGCCCGCCACCTTCAAAAACCAGTCCGAATGGGGCGACGGCGAATTCATCCTGGCGCGCACCGCATTCGATTACGACGGCAGCAAGCACAGTGCCTACCGCATCCGGATCTTAGCCCCGCGCGCCTATGAGATCCACCTCAATGGCCAGGCATTTCACGAATACGTTTGGTGGAAGAACCTTCCGCACTACCAGCCGGTCATCCTTGATCAAGGCCAGATCGGTCGCCTGATCAAAGGCGTCAACCACCTCTCCATTTACGCCAACCGCACGGATCGCCGCGGCCCCGCCCAGGTCGATGCCGTGATCGAAGGCTTGGATTTGAAAGGTCTCGCTCCCTAGGCGCTACTCCCTCCAGACAATATGAATCGTCCTTGCCTCACCTGCCGAAAAACTTCACCGCTTTAAACAAATGAAAGCTATCATCGCCGCGGCCGCTATTCTCTCAGGTTTTGTATCATCCCTTCACGCCGCAGGGCCGAATAATGCCACGCCCAACCCGGACTTCACCAAAGGCGACCCGATACCGGAGGGCGCGAAGAAAGACTGGAACCTCGGCGCCACCGGCCTGCGCGGCTGGATTTATACCAAGGATTTCGTGACCTATGAAGCCCGCCAGATCTCCATCACCCAGGTTGCCAAAGGCTCGCCAGCGGATGGTGCCCTCCAAGTTGGCGATGTGATCCTCGGTCTCGGCGGCAAGGCGTTTTCCTACGACCCGCGCACGGAGTTCGGCAAAGCGCTGACTGCCGCAGAGGCAGGAGATGGAAATTTCAAACTCACCCGCTGGCGTGACGGCACCGCCACCGAAGTGGTGCTGAAACTCCCGGTGCTCGGCAGCTACAGTGCCACCGCACCTTATAATTGCCCGAAATCCAAACGCATTCTTGAAGAGGGTTGCAAAGCTCTGGCCGAACGCATGAAGGAGGACGACTACGGTGCGCACTTCGATCCGATTCCCCGCTCTCTCAACGCCCTGGCTCTCCTGGCGAGTGACGAAAAAAAATATCGGTCTTTGATCAGGAAGGAAGTGAAATGGGCGGCGGATTACACTGCGGATGGCTATCAGACCTGGCATTACGCCTACATCATCATGCTGCTTGCTGAATACCAGATCGCCACGGGTGATGATTCGTCGATGGCGGGCATGAAACGCCTGGCCATGGAAGCCGCCAAGGGGCAGAGCAATGTCGGCTCATGGGGCCATCGCTTCGCCAAACCGGATGGTCGGCTTTTCGGCTATGGCATGATGAACGCGCCCGGCATTCCGCTCACCACCTCGCTCATCATGGCGCGGCAGGCCGGACTGAAAGACCCCGCACTTGATCTTGCCATCGGGCGCAGTTCCAAACTGCTTCGCTTTTACATCGGCAAAGGCGCAATTCCCTATGGTGACCATAACCCGTGGTTGGAGTCCCACGAGGACAACGGCAAGTGCGGCATGGCGGGAGTGATGTTCAACATGCTGGGAGAAAAGGACGGCGCGGAATTTTTCTCACGCATGAGTCTGGCCGCACATGGAGCCGAACGCGACGGCGGACATACCGGAAATTACACTAACATCCTCTGGTCCATGCCGGGCGTGGCTCTGGCCGGTCCCCAGGCTACCGGCGCATGGATGAAGGAATTCGGCGCATGGTATTTCGACCTCGCCCGCACATGGGACGGAGCGTTCCCGCACCAAGGCCCGCCGGAAAAGGACTACGACAGCTTTGGCGGCTGGGATGCCACCGGCGGATACCTGCTGGCCTATGCGATGCCACTTGAAAAACTCCTGCTCACCGGCAAGCAACCCAACATCGCCCCGCAAATCGATGCCGCCGCTGCGCAAGCCCTCATCAACGACGGGCGCGGCTGGGATAACAAGGATCGAACCAGTGCCTATGACAAGCTGAGCCCGGACTTGTTGCTGGAATCACTGGCCAGTTGGTCGCCGGTCGTCCGTGAGAGAGCCGCCATGGCCCTTGCGCGCCGCAGGCCTATCATCCCGATCCAGCCGCTGATCGAATTGCTGGAATCACCGAAACTCGAAGCCCGCTACGGAGCCTGCGAAACGCTCAAGCAACTCGGAGGACACTCCGCCCCTGCCGTGGACGCACTGATCAAGCAACTATCAGAAAAAGACCTCTGGCTCCGCATCGAGGCAGCCGAAGCACTATCTGTTATCGGCGAACCCGCAGCAAAAGCGCTGCCGGATCTTCTTCGATTGCTGGCTCAGGTGGATACCAAGGGCGACCCACGCGGCATGCAACAACGCTATCTGGGTTTGGCCATCTTCGCGCGTGGAAGCCAGTTGCTCAAGTTCCTTGCGGGAGCGGATCAGGAGGCACTCCAAAAGGCAGTGCGGGCCGGTCTCCAGAACGAGGACGGCAACGCCCGCAGCACGATCTCCTCGGTCTATGACAAACTCTCATTGGAGCAGATCAAGCCGCTCTTCCCCGCCATCCATCAGGCGATCATTTCCCCGGCACCGAGCGGTGAAATGTTTGCGGAGGATGTGCGTGTCGCCGGGCTGCGCATCTTGGCCAAGCATCGCGTGAAAGAGGGGATCGACGCCTGCGTCAAATACACCCTGAGTCAGAATCCATGGAGCAGCCAGAATCGAACTCCTGAGATCATGGCGATCCTTCTCACCTATGGGACCCACGCAAAACCATTCATCCCGGAACTCAATAAAATCGCTAATTTCTTTGAAAAGGATGAGAAAGACTTTCCTGCGAATTTGATGGTGATGAAGGCGAATTGCGTCCGCGATACCATTCGCGCGATTGAAGAATCAACGCAAACGCCGGAACTCATTACAATCGACTGAAGGCCGGGACATCAGCGGTATCGCTTTTACCAAGGATATCATCACCAATTCAATCCCCGCTCCCCGCCTGTCTGGCATCCGCCCTTTTGGCTCTGGCTTTTTCTCCCGCCGGCACCGCATCTCCCGCTGAAAATCCGCCGCAGGAACTCATGGGCCAGCGTTTCCTGACGCTCAACACCATCGTCCGCGTGCGCCAGATCGAGGTGACCCGCGGCACCGCCCACGGCCCGGATGAAACGAGCATCCACACCACCGCCGAGGCGCGGATCTTTCGCGAAACGATCGACAAGGCGTGGCCGGGTGCCCGTATCACCTGGGCGTTCAGTTGGCTCGCCCTTCACGATGAGAGCAAGCAATACAACGAGCTGCGGGAACTCATTGTCTCCTATCGGAAAAAGTTCGGCGATGAGATCACCTTCATTCCCGGTGCCTATTTTTCGAACATGTACAACACCTGTCTCTTATACACATCTCCGAGCCCACGAGACTAAGGCGAATCTCGTATGCC
>ENA-ORBV01014850-ORBV01014850.1-microbial-mat-metagenome-genome-assembly--contig:-NODE-14850-length-11571-cov-5.120324_pt1 | contig 11571 bp, 15 predicted proteins | sample MGYA00237777_ERZ505514 | MGnify/ENA primary metagenome ERZ505514 (study PRJEB26160, sample SAMN06269048) | microbial mat metagenome | isolation source: Oligotrophic lake microbial mat | place...
GGGAGGAGAGATCTGACCCCCCTACCGGGGGCTCTGCCGGGCGGTGCCTGGACTATAACGGACGTTAGCCCCCCGGTTTCGACCTGCCCCGCCTCGTGCCCGCCCGTTGGCCGTGGGCAAGCCCCTTGCGGCCTGTGCCGCTCGCTTGGCATCGTGGCCTTCAGTGCTGCTCTTCCGCCCGTGACACACTCGCCCGATGCCCCTGAGGTTCGAATAGTCGTCCGTTCCGCCCATGTACTTCGGAACAATGTGGTCAACGTGTGAAGATGGTTCTCGACCACACACCTTGCAGATTGGGTCTCTGGCCATCACGTACTTCCGCTTGGCCTGCCACGCTCGGCCATAACCACGCTTGCTGGCTGAGCCTGCCTTGTCGTCTGGCTTGACCCAGCCGCCTGATCGCGGCTTGGGTGCCGGGTGCTTCGGACATCGTCCACCAGCAGCAGGAGTTCTGCATCCTGCGTGACCGCAGAGTTTGAGAGGCAGTCGGGGCATGAGACGCTCAGGCTCAGATCAGCGGGATCTCAACTGCGGCCACGTCAACGTTTGTGAGCACGCTGTACGAAGCCTCGAACGATCCGTCTGAGTTGTTGAAGGCGTTGGGGAACGGGCCGATGATCGCGTCTTTGTCCGTGGCGATCGAGAAGGTCCGATCGGCGACGGTGTTTGCGGGGTAAGTTGCGTCGCCGGGTCGCGATGGAATGACAGATCGAATCGTGACGATGGTGGCAGATGCTTTTGTCGAAACCAGCAGACACACGTTGTTCGCGCGATTCTTGATTGCGTGGCCGCCGGCAATTGAGGGGACGAAGGTGAGAACGGCTCCATTGGCGGTTGAGCGTTGAACGGGAAGATCTGCGAGTGGCATGACGATGGCTCCTGGCGGTCGTTCCATCCTACCCACACAATCATGTTCGGCTGGGAATCTCGCCGCATCGAGTTGGTGGCGGCGGCTTGGCCGTGGCGGTCGGTCCCGTACACCACCACTTAGCGTCTGTCGATGAGCGTTCGGCCCGACAATGAAGAGACGACTCGCATCCGCAACGTGGGGTTTGTTGCGTTCTGATCCAGTGTGGAATCGAAAATCGCACGCCAGACGGTTTGACCCCAATGGCGGTACCCAAGATCCTGAAGATGTGCTTCGTCCGTAGCTGGCTCGCGATAGAGCGGAATGGTTGAGGTGGCGATGAAGGGCGTGGTAGCCTGGTAGATCGCGCTTGGGTGGCGGAAGGCGAAGGTCTCGTTGGTGTGAAGCTTGTAGCCATCAACGCACGAGACGTTCTCGTTCTCGTTGCACATTTCGGTCCATGCGTCTACCGCCGTCGTGCGAACAAAAGTGTACTGGGGGTTGACGGTTTGTGGGTGGTAGCAGCCAAGAAGGAAGTAAAGATCAGATTCGTCGTAGCCGCAGACGTTGACCCAAACGTCACGAAGACGATTGATGATCGCCTGCTGGTTGTTCTTGATGCCTTGCTTGGTGTTACCTGCCGAGTTTCCCGAAACGCTGGCGTTTCCAAAGCCCGTGCCTCGCTTGTAGACACAGCTCGACGCGGCGTCGTTGGCGTCGTTCCCCGCCTCGAGCAGGTGGATCAACATCATCGGAGGCACCGCTCGGCGTGAGCTGTCTACCTGCGTGACAGCATGAACGAGGAACCACTCGGCGATCATCGCGTCGGTAAAAGCGTTGCAGAAGTCGGTCGCCGGGGCAAGGCTCGGGAACCCGCCCTTCGTGTACATCTTTGACCACTGAATTCCGTTGTATTGGCCGTCGTCCTCGATCTGTTCGTAGAGGATGCCCACCTCCCCCGCGATGTCCGCACCTCCGAACCTCTGAAGTCGGAACGAATATCCGCCGCCGTCTCCGAGCGGTGTGATCGGGTTTGTGTAATCAACCAGCTGGGATTCGCTGATCGCCCACGAAAAGTCCGTGATGCCGTTTGTTGGAACCGTCGGCAGGGCGATCGGGGTTGAGGCCGCCGGGTGAATCACGCCGGCGACGCCTTGGCCGTAGTTGCTGTTTGTCGCGATCACGCATGGGTTCAGGGATGTGATGCCGCCAGATTGCGGTCGCCAGATCCTGGCATGAAACCGGAGTCCTCGGTTGAGGTCCATTGGGTGAAGAATCTCGCAGATGAACTGATGAGACGTGTTCCCGCCGGTCCATCCCGACGCAAACCATTCGCCCGCTGAAGGGCCATCCGAGCCTGCAGGGAAGCTCCGAGACGAGAACGCCACTGGCGAGCCCGCGATGCCGTTTTCGCCTGCAACCCTGATCTGCATGACTCCGGATCCATAACCACCCGCGCCGCTGGCTGGCATCACGCCCGAGCCGTAGCACCCAAGCATCTGACAGGCACCGAGCCGCATGCCGAGGTTGTGGCCGGTGATGTTGGCCTGCTCGCCGTTGCTGTCGCAGATCGACGCCACGGCTGTGCGGCGGACCAGCGAAGCGATGATGAATGGTGCAATGCCGGAAGGCTTGATAACGGCTGCTCTGCGTGCCATGGGAACCTCTTTATATTGCGATGAAGTTGCGGTCAGTATCCGAAAAAATGCTTCGCCAAGTCGATCAGATTCCGGCGAAGTACTCCGCCAAGAACCAGTGAAGGTCAGTCGCGGTGATCAGGTTGTCGCTGTTGCGATCGGCACCGATGTCGCGATTCGACCATCGCGCGATGAAGTCGAAGATGTCCTGGATATCAACGTTGCCATCAAGGTTGAAGTCGCCAGGAGGGGCCTGCACCTGCGACTGACACTCGCCAAGCTGCTGATCGCTCACGACCAGGCAGAAGCCCGCGGCGGTCAGTTGGTATGTTCCAAAGAGCGGTGCAAACGCAGGCCAGTCGCGGAACCCGTACCTCCCTGCGTCGCCCTCGAGCTTCGTTGCATCGATTGGCCAGAGGACGAACGTCTCACCGTCGGCATCGCCATCGGCCAGAAAGATACCGCCCAGCTGAGCCTCGGGATAGTCGATGTAGACTCGAGTCCCGAGGCTGATGTTCACGGGCTCGGCGTAGATCCGGACGTTTCCCGGTCCAGTGGACCGCACCTGCGAAGGTGCGAAGTTGAGCTGCACCTGGTCGGCAAACGTCGTCCGAGCCGGCGCGATGATGAGCATGAGAGCTGCGGGCAGAAACGCGAGCAACTTCATTGAGAGATTCCCTTCTCCCGGCGATCTATGCCGGAGTATGTGTCTGCCAGGTGTTCCAGCCGATCAACGGTTCGCTCCAGCACCTTCGCGGTAATGGCCTGCGAATCGGCGATTCTGGCCTGGCTGGTCATCAGAGATTCGAGCGAGTACGTCGTGCGATCGAGGGCCTTCGCGATCTCTACAAAGCGTTCGAGTGCGGCCTGCTTGTCCTCTGCGATGGGCCGGAACATGAGCGTGTACAAGATAAGCACGGAGACGACGCCGAATGCGACCTGGCCATACCGTTTCATAAACTCGCCGACAAGTGCCCACATCTTGGTCAACTTTCCTATTGTGCTTACAGACGCCATCGTTCGGATTCCCATCACAGCGCGGCCAGCGCGGCGGCCAGCACGGCGGCCAGAGTCTTGGCAACGGCTTCCCGTTGAATGGCGATGGCGTTGATCGCGTGGATCGCGGCGAGCTGAGCTATTCTGGCGTTCGCGTGACTCAACAGATGATCTTGGTCTGTGTTGCCTTCGGCGGTCGATAAAACAACATGATTGAACACGTCGCCAGACTCTTTGGCAAACGAGCGAAGCTCTGAGCCGTAGGCATTCATCAGGCTGACGATCTCGGTTTTGATGGCCAGCGTCACAGCGTCGATTTGGGCAGAGGTCATGGTCAAGGCTCCTGAGTGGGTTGATCGACTCGCCGGACAACTCGCGGATCAGCGAACTCCATGATTGCGTGTCGGGCCACGCGGCAACTGTGCGTTTGGATCCACGGTGCCGACAGCTCGCTGGTGAGAGAGTTCGATCAGACGCTGGTGATAAGCGATCGTCTCGTTGGCGAACTCGGCGGCTTCAGCAGAGATGCGAGGAACGCGGGCGGCATCGGCGAGTTCAGGCGTGGCGCGGACGCGGAGGCCAAGCTCGGCGTCGGCCTTGATGGCCCGAAATCCCGAATCCAGTCCGCTGGCAAGAGCTGCGCCCGCTGGGTCAGCACCGGCGCACGCGCCGTTGATCAAAGTGAAGATGACGCAGATGGAGATTGTCGCGGCCACGAGCATGGTTCGGCAGGTCGTCAAGCGGCGATTCATGGGTCTCCGGTTCTGGCGGTCGATCGCATCCTAGCCGCGGCGCTTGGTACGGTCGGGCTTGGGTCGGCTGAGACGCTCGGCAACGAATCGCTGCAGCTTTCCATCAACCAACACGTCGAACATCGGGCCGTATTGAGGTGAACGGCACGCTCGGATCACGAGGCCGGGTCGAGGCAGTCCGCGTGTCGGCTCCACGACGACTTCATCGCCTGGGTTGATCGATGCGGAGGCGTGATGCCTCTCCTTCATCGCCTCGATCTTCTCGTTCTTGGAGATCTCCCGCTCTCGGTCCCTGGCCAAAGACAAACTCCTGCTCAGTCGAGCGGCATCCGCTTCGCGAGCGCGGCGATCGTCCTGTGTTTGCTGACCGCGATGGCTTGCAAAACCTCGTCATCTATCGACTGCCGGCACCGCGGGTTAATCGCAACAGCCTGATCGATCAGCATCGCTTGGGCATGCACGAGACCGCCGAACGCTGCGCCGATGAGCGTCGCGATTTCGATCAACGCCCCTCCTGGAACAATCATGTAGACCGCGGTGTCGTTTTCAGCTGCGATCTCCACCCGCATGGTAAACTCAATCGGTTTGATGGTCATGTCGGTCTCTCGAATCCGAAGATCGGGACGATGTTGCTGGGCACGCCGATGTTCTTGAACCGCATCTGTTCGGAGTTCCAGTGAAGCCTGACTGTGCCCGTAGGCCCGTTCCGCTGCTTGGCGATGATCAGTTCGGCGAGGTTGAGCTTTTCAGAGTTGGCTCGCTCCCATGACTCGTCGCCCAGATGGTAGTACGCCTCGCGATGGAGGAGCCAGACTTGGTCCGCGTCCTGCTCGATAGATCCCGACTCGCGAAGGTCGCTCATTCGTGGCCGGTTCTCAGAGCGGTTCTCTGATGCTCGGTTGAGCTGGCTCAAAGCAATCACGGCAACGCCCAGTTCGCGGGCCATTTCCTTGAGCCCGCGGCTGATACCGCTGACCACGACCTGCCGGTTCTCCGCTCGCGTGTCGGTGTCGCTCATCAGCTGCAGGTAATCCACCAGAATCACCTTCACGCCATGCCGCGCGACCATGCGTCGGGCTCGCGACTTCAGGCCGGCGATGGTCAGAGCTGGCGTGTCGTCAACAAAAAGCGGAGCTTCGGAAAGCTCGAAGATGCCATTGCAGACCACGTCATATTCGGGCTCGGACATCAGCCCTGATCGCATCCGTTTGACGGTGATGCCTGTGTTCGCCGAGATGAGCCGCTCGGCGATCGCCTTGCGGTCCATCTCCATCGAGAAGATCGCCGTGGGTGTTCGGAACGCGCTGGCCGACCCTCGCGCCACCTGCTCAGCGATGTTGGCCATCAGGGCGGATTTGCCCATCGATGGTCGTGCCGCGAGCACGACCATCTCGCCGACCTGCAGGCCGGTCGTCATCTCGTCGAGGTCTGCGAATCCGGTGGGCGTGCCCATGCCGCGGCCGTCCGCCGTCTGCCGCATAGCCTGATATGTCTCATCAAGCAGTTGGTTGAGACGGATCTCGCCCGTGCGTGAGGTTCCCGCCCTCGCCTTGCCCGCCAGATCGAAGACGAGTTGCTCGGCTCGCTCGATGATCTGTCCGGCATCGCCGGCCTCGTTGGCGACTCGAGCGTTGTACGCCGCGAACAGGATTTGCGACGAGGCCTGGATCAGGCCTCTCAACATCGCGTGGTTCGCCACGATCTTGGCGTAGTAGACTGCCGCTGCTGGCCCAGGCGTCGTCTCCATCATCCGCTTTATGTACTCAGGCCCGCCCACGTCGTCGAGCTGCTGCTTGTCAGAGAGCAGCTCCTTAAGCAGCACGAAGTCGCCGATTCGCTTCTGCTCCCAGGTCTGCCGGATCGCGCCGTAGATCACGGCGTTGGCCTCGATATAGAAAGCGTCGGCGCTCGGCAGGATCTGAATCACGTCATCGATGATGGCCGGTTCGATGAGGCACGCGCCGAGCAATGCCGACTCCGCATCGGCCGAGTGAGGAGGTGGGCGATCGAACATGCGATCAGCCGCCGCCGGTGTGACCTTGTCGAACCCGAGCAGCGAAGGGTCTTTGTATGTGTTGAACGACGCTCGTGGTGTCAAAGCAGTCCTCAGTTCGCGATCTCTTCAATCAGTGTGATTTCGATGCGTGCGCCGGGGTCAAATCCCTTGGCCACGTAATACTTCTGAAGCTCGCCCGCGTACACCTGGCAGTCGTCCTTCCAGATGCCAGCGCCCTTGATCGCATCTAGGACGGCCTTCTCGAGGTTGTCCTTATCGGGAGTCACGATGTGGGGGATCGGACCTGCTGGTGATGAAGCCTTCAAGAGCCGCTGCGGCCTCGCGAAGTACACCTTAATGTCCACTCGAACTGCGCCGGTGTGAACCTCACGCGGTCGTTTCTGCATGGCGAGAACGTGGATCCGCCGCTTCCATTTCTCGGCGGTGTTCGATGTGTACATGCGGATGACCGGCCGGCCGTTCTTTATCACCAGCGCGCCAGCACCGTTCCGAACCGTCGAAGCCTTGGCCCGCGGCTGGGCGACAGGATCTCCGGGAACATCGATAACGATGGTCATGCCCTGCCCTTCCTGTGGTAAATTACCCGGCAGATTTCGTTGAAGGTGTGAATCGCCAGCATCAAAATGAAAAGCACCGGCACAAGGCGGACGATCGCAAGCAACTGCAGCCAATCAAAGAGGTTCCGCGTGTTGCTCGCCTGAGGTTTCGGGCTTCCATATGGCTCCGATGACCCAGCGAAGGGTTGTGCCGTCGATGCTGGCGGTGTCGGAGCATCGGGCGTTGGTTGAATGGGCGGCACGGGGTCGCGATCGCACTTCTCGGCGATGATGCTCATCAGCAACTCATCGTCAGCACGCTCATCGCAGATCTGCTGCGCCTCGTGGAAGCAGACCATCGCCGCCATGGTGACAAAGGACCACTCCGATTCGTTCAATCTTTGAACGTGTGGTTGGTTGATCTTCAAGAGTAAACGCTGCTGCTCAGTGGCGGGCAAAACCGAGATCGAAGAGATGACCATAAGCCATTCTCGGTCGAGTTCGGCACGCCTTAAGCAGGTCAACAGCTTCTCTGCTGAAAGCTTCCTGATCACTCGCCACCTGCTTTCTCGCCCTTCTTCGTGCCCGCGGGCTTCTTGGCGGGCTCATCGGCCTTCGGCTTGGGCATGTAGTCTTCGAGCTTCGGGCGCGGCTTCTTCGGTTCGACGTTGACCCTCAAGGAGATGAACTCTAAGAGCTTGATGTGCTGATCTTCGCTGAGGTGTTCCCAGTAGATCGATTCGCCATTCGGAATGAGGTGTTTCGCGATCAGTGCCAGAGCGTCAGTCCGGGTCAAGTCTGTCGCGGCATCCAACAGTTCCATCAGCTTCTTGGTTTCGGTTGGCTTGAACTCGATCAGGCTGACAGCGTGAAGAAGGTGAAAGGTCTCCAAGCGGCCGGAAACGAGCTTCTTATTGATCACAGTTGACAGAGCCCGCATCCAATTAGAGAGCGCGCTTTCATACTTGCGCTTTGCGGCGGTCTCGGCGGTTTCGGCACGCTTGGCCGGTTGCGATGACGAACCAGAGCTGCTGTTGGGCCTGTTGGCCGCGGCGGAGGCGTAGCGTTCGCGGTGCTCCTTGACGTGCTTCCTGAAGACTTCGGGCTTGACCACTGATGGCGTGTGCTGCTTGATCGCCTTGGGCACCAGCTTCTCTTGCTCGTCCTTCTTCGCGGCCGAGACGGTCACCGTGACCCGCTTGGCACCGGTAATGATCTGGCGGTTGGCCAGGCCCGACTTTCGACCGAAGCACGCGGCGTTGGTGCAGACACCCACGGCGGGCGCGGAAGCGGTCTTAAACCTGTTGATGCTATATCGGTCGTTCTCGAAGAGGCCCGTCTGGTTGGCGGTGTTGCTCGGGCAGTTCGTGCAGGCCATCGCATTGGCGAAGGGTACGTCGAGCTTCCACGGCACACCCTTGAGCGATCGCATCAGTCGGCCGACCCTGCACCGCAACTCCGAGAGCGGCATGGGCTGCTCGCGATTCCGATACATGCCAAAGCTGGTCGAGCTGATCGAGGCATCTTCGGCGAGCTGAGCCCGCACATCATCGTTTGGAATCTTGATGAGCTCGCGTGCGTGCTCCATCGGCAGTCGGCCTTCGATGACCAGGTCGCTGGTCTTCTTGTCGAGCCGACCGAGGAAGTGACGATCGCGAACCCAATGCGCCGACTTGCCGACCCTTGAAGACACGAGCTCGAAGGCCTGCTGCATGATCTGGTTCTGCACATGTGCTTCGGGCTGCACATCTTCGCTCGTGATGCCAAACTTCTGTCGCACATTCAACTCGGCGTGGTACATCAGATCTTCGATCACGAGGGCCTGCTCGGTTACGTTGAGGTCGAGACGCTGAAGGTTCTCGGCGGCGTGGACGCTGGGGGCCAGTTCCGAGCTGATGATCGTCGCGGGGATCGTTGACCATTTGAGCAGCACGACCGCGCGGATGCGGCGATGGCCGGCGACGATGCGGTAGAAACCGAAGTTCGATAGTGAGAGGGTGACCGGATTGATGAGGCCGGAAAATCCGATGGAGGTCGCGAGCTCCTGGATGCCATCGGCATCATCGAGGCGATCGTCGCGGCAGTTGTCTGAGGCTTTGGGCTTGACGATCTTGTCGAGCGGAACGTTGACGATCTCCAGCTCTGTGGGCTTGCTCGGCGGCAAGGCCAGTGGATTGGAGTGAGATGCGGGGCTTGATGAGGCGGTGGGCTTGGTCTTTGGCATGGCTGCTGTTTTCTGTGGTGGTGTGTTGATCCGGCAAACTCAGACCGCTGCGGACTTGCCCTTCTTCTTCTTGCGATGCAAGACGTTCGCAGTGGGCACCAGGCCATTGGCCGCGAGCATGAGGGCTTCTTCGATCTTGAGTTCGTCTTTGCCGGCGATACCGAGATTGGTCAGCCGGCAGTTGCCGTATCTCTCTCGCCGGTAGCGAGCGATCGAACCGAGGGTCATCAACCCGCTGTTGCGGAGCGCGCGTGCGGATTTGCCGTCGAGGTCGAGAGTTTCGAGAGCTGTCGTGTTAGCTTCCAGCTTGATCTGCTCGGCGTCGGGCTCGGTGGGACGTGTTGGCGGGACGAGGGTCGGCTTCTCGGTTGATTGTCCGGCCTGCTTGGGTTCGCCGATTCGAGCCTTCGCCGGGTCGGGCACCTCGTCAGGAGGAATGGAGAACAGCGGCAAGGCGGGCTGATCGCTCAAGAGTTTGTTGAGTTCATCTTGAAGCTGATCTTCCTTGAGCCAACCCTCAGAGGCCAGATCGATCACGCGATCGTACTTGCCAGCCAGCCATCTGATGACGTGCCGCGATGCGTCGATCGCTCTCAGGGTCCGCGTATGTTCTGTACATCGGTTGCGGAAGAGCGCGAGTCTTTCCGCGTGTAATCGCATGGCCGAAACGTCAGCGTTCTCCGGCGATGCATCACCAGGATCGCCGTTCTGCGAGAACCACTCGTCGAGCGTTTTTCTGTAATCAACCATGTTGCTCTCCTCGTTGGAAGCCTTCTGTCGCTTCGCGCGGAGTTCCATGAGGACCTTGCAGGCGATGATCGGGAATGAGAACGTGGGCATGATGCGGGACTCCTTGTGCTCGAAGCGTCTGTAAAACAAATTGATTAACGGAGGCGATTTGGAAAGACGGCAGGTGTGAGGCGATAGCCGCGGCGTTCCATGAGGCCCGCGCGGCGAAGACCCGCGCCGTGCTGGCTAATGGCGGCGAGGGGGATGGAAGTCATAACGCACGCTCCGCTGTGGGCAGTCGCGATAGGAAGTCCTGATAGGTCGTGAGAAACTGAGACGTGCGAACAAAGGCAGGAACCTTGCCGACATCCCTCCACTTCGAGGGGCCGGGAATGATCTGTGATGCGGCCCGCATCGCGGCATCGATCCGTGCCTCGACCTTCGGGCGTTCGGCGTCATCGATCATGTAGTTGGCCAGACCGAAGTATCTGATGCCCATCGCGCCAGCGTGCATGATGAAGTGCTCGGTAAGCCACGTCGCGACCTCCCAGAGTCCCTCGTCCTGGCCAAACTGAGAATCAGGGCCATGACCGATCTTCTTTTTCGAGACTGGTCCAGATAGCCAGGGCACGACCTTCTGCGGTCCAAGTGGCATCGCACAGCTTCGTATTGCATTGATCGCACAGACGAAGGATTCCCACAACCAGTGCTGATTGCCTGAGCCAGGCTTTTTGCTCCGAGTGAAGTAAGCCTCGGGACAACTCGAGCCGTCGATGGTCGCCAAGATCAACGGACCCCACCAGGCGAAAGCCGGGAGATTCCTGTGCGGGTTGCAAAAGTTAAAGTTCGCGACCATCGGCGAGACAACCGTGTTTCGAGTTCTGCGACTTGCGAGCGGATCTCCGAGAAGCACGGAGTCACGCAGGCCCTTCGCGCGAACGCGATACTGATCTGGCACCGATTGATGGAGATCGTCCTCGTGGTCGATGTACACCAGATCGATGGCGACTTTCGCCTTGCGAAGCATCGATCCGAACAGCGTCATTTGCTCGCTCGGGATTTGTGTGTCAATTCCCTCGCGGCGGATCCGGTCTGAATCCGGCAGCGGACTCCATCGAAGCGATCCGTCCGGGTTATTACCCCATTGCTTGCTTTGGCTCTGGTACGCCATAAACCAGATCAGGTAGACCGCGCGTGCGCCTTGCGGCATCCGATCAAGCCGTTCGATGCACGCTGGCGCGTTGTCGCGGATCGCCCGCAGGTGATCCCCAGGCGTTGCGAAGTCATACGCGCAGTTGAGGTGCGCCATGCTGAAGCTGTTGGCGGTGTCGCCATGGATCAGTGCGTGCTCGCCGAAGCACACGCATCGCGGAAGCTTGGTCTTCCGAGGCGGGTTCGGGAGAGTGGGGACGAGGGGCGAGGACGGCAGAGTCGGGCGCAGGGTGGAACTCATGGAGATCTCCGGAGTGCGTACTTGCTTCGGCGAAGCCGATCGAGGTCGGCCCACTCGCCCGAGAGCTGCTTGCTCGATGTGGGCGCGGGCGGCTTCTGACCGCGACGGCGGAACAGGCGATTGGCCAGGACGGCCGAGGGATTGCGAACAGAGGCGTCGCTCTTCACGCCGTGTGCTGTCTGAGAGATCTCTTCGACCGTCAACTTTTCCAGTCCGAGCGTGGCTTCGAGAAGCCAGCCGATGACTCCCAGACTGAGAAGCGCCTGGCGTGGGTCTGTGCATTCGTCAAGGTTCCAGAAGAGCCCGAATCCTGACCAACCAACCAATCTGCCTGTAGCGCGCACTTGGTTTTGGTTTGAACCAATTTCAATTGCTGAGGG